>JAEEGJ010015965.1_pt1 | contig 17373 bp, 6 predicted proteins | sample 8958761 | NCBI WGS metagenome assembly JAEEGJ01 (sample SAMN16246546, study PRJNA631951) | gut metagenome | biome: gut microbiome; feature: rumen; material: RS-attached | host: Bos | place: Iran: Karaj | collected 2018-10 | reverse complement strand
ACAAGGCCGTACGGAATGCAGAAGAAAACCTGCCGTAATATTCCGCAATGATTACAATCAGATACCACAATCCCGAAATGGCAAGTGCAAGTATAACACCCTTTACCATCTTGTTCAGATAGTACTTCCTGATAAACTTATCAAGTTTGGAAATCAATATGTTATATTTGTCTTCCATTTTCGTTTAAAGAAACGCAAATATAGTAAAAAAAATTATCCTAGATTGCGAAAAAATTTCACCACTTATATAAGTTGTTTAGTAATAATGAATAAGGAGCGGTATACATTCCGCCGATGAATTGTGGAGACGCAAAATTTTGCGTTATTGCATGTTTAAAATTGTAGCCTCACAATGAATTGCGAGGCTACAGATTATTGTTTAATTCATGGTGATCCCATGGGGAATCATTAATTCTTCACCACCTGCCTATTTATCACAAAATCTGTTGTGCTTACCCTTACATTATAAGCAGCTGGCGGAAGATTGTAAAGATTCAATATTGTCTCATAGCTATTTTGTGGTGCATCTACCTTTTCAAACATAATCAGCTTGCCAAGCATATCATACACCTCAATGCGAGCAGGACGGTTTTCGAAGTTGTCAAGAACAAGCGTAAGCTCGCCATTGAACGGGTTCGGGTATGCCTGAACGTCTGGTTCACCGACTTTTGGTTCTTCGCATGTTGCAACTATAATTTCCGAAACGGTACGCGAGCCATCATAGTCAACCTGAACTAAGCGGTAATAATTGTCACCACCATGGAAACCATAGTCGGTGTATGAGTAGTCAATAGGCTCAATCGAATTTCCTGCGCCTGCTACGCGAGCGATTTCGGTGAAGTTGATTGCATCATCAGAACGCTCAATTACAAAGTAGTCGTTATTACGCTCGGTAGCGGTTGTCCAGTCAACAAGAACTGACTTTCCGTCACAAATTGCATTGAATGAAACAAGCTCTATTGGCAACAATGTTGACGGAGTCTTTGATCCAAGAGACACATAATGGTTACTTGAACTCCTTGTTGCACGTATAGAAACATTTACACTTATCTTTGTATTGCCGTTTTCTACAGTTCCTGGACCGCCAATGTTTTTCCAGCAAGAGCCTAGCCACATTGCTCCGAAAATATCCTCGTCATCGTATGATGTAGCACCCGCACCAAAATGGTCGGTAACTTCTGCTGACGAAACCATCAATGTGACATTATTCAATGCTACATTGGAAGAAACATTCCAGAACTCAATATTGCTCACGTGATCAAACTGAGGATCATTGCCATCACAATTATCGTTTGCATTCCACCATCGTGGATAGTCAGACGGAAGGTCATTAGTACCAGCCACATTACGATAGCGTACTGTAGCCGAACCTCCGCTACGAGTTGCAGGAACAGCTATCGTTCCAAGGGTGTGTCCGTTACCAGTCGGGAATGTGAAGGCAGACGAACCAAACGCCTTAGTTACAGCACCATCGACATGGCTAAGAAGAGAAGCTTCGCTTGCCGTTGCTCCAGATACAAAATTCATATCACCTACGATAACACCCTTTGTGAATGTTGCTACGCCATTGACAGTTATACCATGCGGAGCGAAAATCTTCTTACCATCTACAACCTGGGCAAATGTTACATTTCCAAATTCCATTGCACTACTCAAGGTTTGATCGTTAGCACCGTTCAATTCTATTATACTAGTATTATCGGCAACGAAAGTTCCGTTATTGATTATTGAGCCAGCAAGTCTAAGTGTTACATTCTCCATTATATGCAATTCGGCACCTGGCGCTATCTCTATGTTATTCACGGTTGCATCGGAATTCATATATGCCTGCTGAACATCCTGCAAGCAAGTGCCAGAACCACCTATAGCTATATAATAGTTCTTTGCTTCGGATGGCAATTCAGACGCAATAGAATAAGTGCCGTTATTATACTCATACCAGTTTGATGCGATGTTCCAGTTTGATGTTCCGCCTCTCCATACATAGTCGCATGTAGATGTGATTGATATGTCCGGATGGTTGACAGTAATCTGCACTCCTGCATTGGCAGTTGTTCCACAACCATTTGTTGCAGAGTATCTTATATAATACCCATCCAAATCTTGCTGAATGTTGCTGTTGGTAAATGGAGTATAAGTTCCGTTCTGCGAAGGACTTATTTCCCAACCTTCCGCTAAGATACTTGAACCATTTTGAATTACTGTTGGTGCAGTAAGGTCAAGAGACTCTCCTACACAAATAGCATCAGGTGCAGATATTGCAGAAACGGCAGGCTTGTCGTTGACGGTTATCTGCACAGACGACATCGTTACGCTTGAGCAGTTGTCGGAAACAATAACTCTGTAGTATATTGTTCCTGTTGATGTCGTAGGTGGCGTAAACGAACTACTGTTGGAGCCTGTGTTATTCCAAGTTGAGCCGTTAGTGGAATACTGCCACTGGTAGTTGTACGAACCACTTCCACTAGATGGAGTTGTCGAAAGAGCGGTAGCCGTAGCGTTAAGGCAGTAGTCGTTGGCATTTGCGATTGCGGATGATACGAGATCACCGTAGACGCTGTAGTCAACTCGGATGAAGTCCGTAGTCGTACAGCCGTCGCTTACCCTTACATAGTAGGTATGGCTACCGGCAGTTCTGCTGCCGCCCGTATAGGTTGCCGAGGTTGCGCCGCTGATTGCGTTGCCTGCGTTGGCAGCCGTGTACCACTGGTAGGTGACTGGACTGTTGTTGTTGCTTGAGGTAACGCTGGCAGTAAGACTAGGTGTCTCGCTCTGGCAGTAGTTCGCTCGGCTGGCTGATGCTGTTGCAGTGATGGTGTTGTAGACGTTGACCAGCACGCTGCTGCTTGCCGAGCAGCTACTACCGCTCCAAACTGTCACCCGATATGTTGTATTAGCTGTAACAGTAGGTGTTACAACAGCAGATGAACCAGAACCACTGGGAGTCCAAGTATAAGTAGTACCTCCAGAAGGCGCTGTCAGTGTAACCTGGGAACCATTGCAAACAATAGATGCTGATGCCGTAACATTAGCGATTGACGACAAAGAAACATAAACTTCATATTCAGAAGTTGAGGTTCCATAATAATTATCGACAATCAAATAGTATGTAGTTTCGGCTGAAAGAGAAACTGATACATCATCAAATACAGCATCATCCCAATGTGTTATTTCTGTTCCTTCATTATCACAAGATGACAACAAAAAGAAGTCGGCATCACCATCATTTGTTGTACCATAAAACGAATAGGTACCCGTTACTGCTGGCGTAAAGGAATAAACCTTTTCTTCTCCAACTTCGTCATATGTCCAATCGCTTACATTAGGATAACTATCCCAGGCGCCAATTCTTCCCAACGTACCCGAATATGTCTGTCCACATGTCATTACAGTAACATCCGAACATGGATTCGGGCAAACATCATATATTGCATACAGGTAAATATTTGAACCGACTGTTATTTCATCACCTGGCAGGTAACTGGAGCCACCGCCATTTGCTCTTGTTGCCCATCTCATAAAACATTTGTTCGAACATGCAACAGGAGGACGCACGTTTACCGTTGCAGGATTGCAACTCCACATTGGCACATCTTGTACTTCGTAATCGCTTTCTCCATTACAATTAATTCCGTAATCGTAATATATATGGTAATATCTCCAAGTTGCATCACGTTCAACAGTATTTTCACATCCATTTTCATTTTGGGCAGTGAAAGAAAAGCCATCTCCATCATTATAATCTCCAGTACCATAATGATAAGTCAAACATTCAACCATAGGATATTCATTACAATCATGGTCCAATGACATGCTTATCGTTGGTGGGGCATTATTTCTAGATGCCACAAGAATGTCGTCGCAAGCAAAATCGTCGCTACCGTACAATGTAATTGTAATGCTTCCTTGTGCCGTCAAGGTAAAGTCACAATACCTTTGCACCCATTCACCTTGACTTCCCAATAATTGTTCTCCAGATGTCGGGCTACCGCTGACTGTTGTACCACTAACAGAAAGAGAACACTTGCCCCCCGATGATACATCCATGAACCAAGCCGAAAGCCTATAATCGCCTGCTGGGACATCGGTAATAGTCTTTACATAGAAATCTCCTGTTCCATCACCCTGAAACATATAACCTCTAGTAACATCATCGGCAAATGTGTGATCCGATTTATTCATTATCCATCCATTGCTCGAAGCATCGTGATATGTATTTTTATTTATCGCATATACCTTAGTATAGTTTGACGTACAATTACTACTACCATGATGACGGCAATCGCCGAAGTCCTGAGAGCTTGTATATTGATAATGGTTAATATAGTTGCATCGTGTATAATCGCCGGCGTGTGTCCATTCAGCAGGTATTATGCCTCCACCCGAAGTATAGTTATGCTCAGGATCCGCCAATTTGTGTGGACCAGCATACCTTTCGTCCTGCACATCGTTTCCACCGAAGTCATCGTAATAGACAATGATACCGCAAGAGGAGGAAGCCCCACCTGCAAATGTAAAGCATATATCATCAAGTCCCACTCCGTAACCATAATGGTCAGTAAATTTGAATCCAATCTGATAATTAGCAGCAAATCCTGTTAGAGTTACAGATTGCTCCGTCCACGAAGAATGAGCACTGGTCGTACTGAACAATTCTGTCCATGTCCCACCGTTGACGCGATAACAAACAGCAATTTCATCTATGTCCCCGGCCCAACTTCTATTGACATACGAAAATGTTAAAGAAGCCGATGACACATTGCTCAAATCCATTTCAGGACTAACCAGATATGTTACATTACCTGATGTGCTATGAGTAATCCTAGCATTGTAGGATCCCGTGTTAGCACCAGTACTTGTGTTAGAATCTCCAATTCCTACCGACCAATAAGCACTACCACTACCCTCGCTAGTCCAACCAACGGGCATAGAACCAGACTCAAAATCGACACAGAAATCATCGGGAACAGAAACGGCAGGAACGATACAGAATTTAATTTGATTCTTTACGTTCATGATAGTTCCCGTATAAGATGTTGCACTTTCTGGGTCATAGTTTGTGCCATCGCTATAAATCCTAATTGTCTGGTTTGTTCCATCAAAAACTAGTGAATTCACTGAAGATACATATGAACCAGTATTGTCATCAACAATGAGAGCAACATTTTGTCTTCCATCGTATGAGAAAGGATTGTCAAGCGCAATAGTTGTCCATGCGTCAGCATCGAAAGTCACGCTACCGCTAAAAACAAGGTCACTGGCAGATACATTAATCCAGTCGTTTGTACCAGTAAATGACTCTTTGTTGGTGGCTACCATATACACATTCAAATTACGGGTCATAGCCGCTTTTGCATAGAATGAAACAGAAACAATATCTCCTGCCTCATTTCCAATTTCATCATCTGTATATATTTGCTGAGTTAATGAATAATTATAGAAAATATAGGTTGGCAAATAATTGTGAACAGCAGTTCCGCTTCCTATCTGCACTTCCGCGCAATCACCGCCGCTGCTATTTGCCTCAAAGTTAGCCACGAGTGTATGGTTTGCAGATATGCTGCTTATTGTGTAACTTGCACTAGTAGAAACCTGAGAGCCACCTTCTGTCCAATTGACAAAATGATAGCCACTATTGGGTGTAGCCGTTACAGTTGGCGATGTACCACAGTTGAAAGTACCACCTCCACTAACAGTACCACCAGCACTCGGATTTGCTGAGACGCTGACCGTATGAGTATTCTGCGTGTAACGAGCCTCCAGGGTTCGGTTTCCAGAAACGGTAAAGGTGTAGCTGGCACTAGTGCTTACCCTGCTGCCGTTCTCATACCATCCGCTGAAAGTATAGCATGTATTGGTAGTAGCCGAAACAGTACAGCTAGCACCACTACTAAAAGTGCCTCCTCCCGAGACGGTACCGCCTGCCGAAGGATTGGCAGAAACACTGACAGTATAATTGGTAGGAGCTACAGAAACAGTCGATATACATACATCATCGATGCCGCAGGTGTACCAGGTGCTGGTTTTGTACCAACGGAAGGCGATGCGCTTGCCAGTAGTCGCACCAACGGCAAGGTCTATATCAATATGACCAGGATTAGTACTAGGATTAGAAACAGTTCCTATCACCTGATACGAATTTGCATCAGTGCCATTGATAACACCATAGGTAAGAGTACCATATGCTGCACTTTCAAAATTGTATCTGAAAGAAAGATGGGAAACCGCTTTGCCCGCAGGGACAGCGGGCATGATGGCGTAGCTGTATTCGCTAGCGCTTCCGCTGGAATAAAAGCAAATATAATTGCTTGAGTTGGGGGCTCCAGGAGTAGTGTTACTTGAAGTAGTCACATGGGGCATGTTGGCAGGTGATGTTTCTGTATTGCCATATACCGTGCCAGCATATATGCGGTTCCATCCCGATGGAAGCACACCGCCAGTGCTATAGCTTCCTGAGCCACTTGTGCTATTGAAGTCCTCGCAGACAGTGGGAGGAGTGTAGGTAAACTTAACATTTGCCCGATATCTATCTAAAGTACCAGTTCTTTCCGTTCCCGGGTCGGTTGAACTATCCACATTGTTTCTCCACATTGAATTTTGTACTTCAGTATACCTACACTGTCTAGCACATCCTCCACTAGTTGTACATCCTTTTCCAAATACCATTACAAGTATGGCTTTCCCTGCTTCATGATTAAACCCAGATGAAAAATTTAATGTTTTCCATCCTGTAGTAGTTATTGTTTCAGTAGTACTACTATAAACTAATTGTGCTCCTGATTTAAATGTTGAAAATGTAGTTGTGCTGGACAAAGTATAACTTGCATCTACATCTTTTATCCATATATTCCACTCTGCAACACTAGTACTAGAATTAATATTAGTAATATCATATGCTATACTCGTCAGTATTATATCGTTATTTAATTCAGCGGCATCACTAGGTGTATATAAATATACATCATATTGCCATCCATACCAGCCAGGCAATGGAGTATAATAAGTTGACGTACCAGAACCTATTGTAAATGCATTTTGCCCAAATGCCTTTCCTCCCAACAGCAAACAAAAAACAAACAACAATACTGCTGTTGTAAGCCCTACGAACTTAGTTTTTATGTTTTCGCTCTGGAATGTCGATTTTTTAATAATGAATGGTATAAAATTATCATCATTCTTTGTCATCATGCCATAGGTTTTGCAACCCATAGGAACATCCAAATGTGCTATATAATGGTACTTCTCGCCATATTTTACTGATAATGACCTCATAATACAAACCTTAATTTTAATAAAATAAAACTTGCTACAAATATAAAAATAATACCAAAAGCAAAATAAGTCACATGAAATATATTATATAAACATAGATTATTATTAGACTAAACAAGATATTACCACAACAAAACACCACAAACAAACCAAAACTCTAATCGTTAGACTATATATACATTTTTGCACATACATGTATCTGTTAACACAAAAAAAACGTCCGAGCATAGCCCGAACGCTTACATATAATCTGGTTATAATTATCCTATCGACATACTGCCCGCACAAGAAGTCCCCTAGCACGAGAGCTAACATTCACGTATGAATTTTCGGGACCGACAATAAGGCTGTACGCCATATATGGTTCGTTGGCTGTATAGAGCGTACTTGTCCAATAATAACATGTATTGGCATCATACACAGTTTCCATATCGCGATAACCATTTGCAGGCAGGAAAATGCTGTTTCCATTAGGTCCTGTAAACTTGTATCCTGCTACTCCGCCCTGCGTTACAGCCGCACGAGTGCAATTGTCAAATAGTTCATCCATCTCATTGCGCGTTGGTGTACGCCAACCTGCGCCCCAGTTTGATGTTGCTGCATCGTCAACAGACTCGAGTGTGGTCAAATTGTCAACATGACCGTTGATACCATAATATGACACATTGCAATATTTGGTCAATTCAACATAAGAACCGTTGCAATACTTATAATTAGTCCAAAAATAACTATACTTGGAAGCAGTTTCGCCCCAAGCAACTGGTTCTCCGTGACCTTCCGGGACTGTTGCTCCGACATTGCAGGTAGCCCACTTGGTGCCGCTCGGCAAACCAAGGTCAATATATGCATGTCCGTTCAACTGGCCTTCGCCCTGCGTGCCTCCATTTGATGACCATTGCGCATACAAAGTCATGCTTTCGTAAATTACTATATCCTGCTCATCGTAGTAATGCAAGCCAGAGCCATCGGCAATTGTATTCCATTTTACAAAAGTGTAGCCTTCGCGTGTGAAAGCATTGGCTGTCAACTCCTGTCTTACTCCGCTTTGGAAGGTCTGAGGTTGCATAGTGCCTGTTCCTCCGTTGGCATTAAAGGTAACAACAACACTTACAGGTCCCGGCGTATCTTCCGTCCATTTTGCATACAAAGTCATATCGGAGGTAACTGTTATTTCTTGTCCATCAAGATACAAGCCGGCTCCATCAGGAACAGTATCCCAACAATAAAAACTATAGTTTTCACGCGTAAAAGCATTCAACGTAAGAGCCTGTGCGACATCTTTTGTGAATGTCTGCGGCTGCATAGAGCCTGTTCCCCCATTGGCATCAAATGTAACGACAAATGTATTTCCTGTTGTATCACTTGGATGCAAAATGCTATCGGCAGTCCACTGAGCATATAGCGTCATATCGTTGCTAACACTTATTTCCTGACCATCCATGTACCTTACACCAGTTCCATCTGGTATGGTATTCCACTCCGCAAAGCCATAACCTTCACGAGTAAATTTGTTAAGTGTAAGCGCTTTATTTACACTTCCTGTAAATGTCTGCGGTTCCATTACTCCAGTTCCGCCATTAGCATCGAAAGTTATAGTATAGGTATCACCAAAATCACATCCACTAAATGCCAGCATTCCCGCTACGGAAACGATAACGAAAAGAATTATAAATTTTCTCATATTATTCAAATTATTGTAGAGATGTTGCACGCAACATCTCTACATAGTATTATCAATTAATTGTACATTATTAATTAGCGTCTAATGTCCATTTCCCTAATCAGGTTCTGAGCATCGGCATACTTGTCGATGATGAACAAAGCATACCTTACATCCAAGCAGATGCACCTCTGCAAGTTTTCCTCGAAGTCGATGTCGCCCGACATTGCCTCGCTGTTACCGTCGAATGCAAGACCGATAAGTTCGCCGTTGCCATTGATAACAGGGCTGCCCGAATTACCACCGGTAATATCGTTGTTGGTAATGAAGCAAGTAGGAACATCACCATTCTTGTTTACATACGGACCGAAATTCTTGTCCTTGTAAAGCTGTTTCAACTTTTCGGGAACAATAAATTCGTAGCTGTCTGGATTTTCCTTTTCCATTACGCCCTTCAAGGTAGTATAGTAGTCGTAGAAAACGCCATCACGAGGTTCGTAGCTCTTGACATTTCCGTAAGTCATTCTTATTGTCGAGTTTGCATCGGGAGCAAAGTTCTTGCTGGGGTTCATTGCAAGTACACCTTCGATGAAAATACGGTTGTTGCGTTCAAGGTCAGCCGACAAGTCGTTGTATGCAATCGAAACATTTCTGTAAACATCAATTATGTCGTTACCCATCTGCAATACTGGGTCCTTAGTGAAGGCTGAACCCGATGGCTTGTCGAGGAAAGCGTTAAACTTTGCTTCGGTAGAGAAAATTGACTTCGAGAAAGCATCATCAACATACTTTTCTACATCGCCCTTGTACTTGCCTTGGATAGTCTTGAAGAACTCGGGATAGAAATCGGGACTCATCTCGTTGTAAGCCTTTCTGAACAAAGCCTTCATAAGTGCGCGCTCTGTTTCGGGGTCGTAGTCCTTGTAGAATTCCTTTGCTGGCTCTCTCATATCGCTTACTGCCGAATTGATTTCTGCAATTTCCTTCGAAGCGAAAGCCGTTGCCAACGACCTGCAACCAAATGCAAAATATGGCAATTCGCTACCGAGAAGACCTTCTGTGATATACATTCTTGCTACTGCATGATTTCTCCTTGAACTATAGATTTTCTGCAGAGCATTCAAAGCGTCACGGTACTTCGATTCGCCCTTTGCATCGGCCCACTTGCACAAGTCAGCCTCAATCTGCTTCTTGATTCCCATTGTGTTGAGGTGAGCCAAAGCCTTGTTCTGCTCGTTCGAGTACTTCCAGTAGTTTGAGCAGGAAGCATATTTCGAAGCATACTGAATCTTTACCTTCGGGTCAGCGTTCATCTTCTTACGCAACTCGTTGACCTTCACATCTCTGATTTCGTATCTCAACTTGTTTGTAACCTGCATAACCTCTTCGAGTCCGTACGAAGTGACATAACGGTTGGTTGTACCTGGGAAGCCCATAACCATTGCAAAGTCGCCATCTTCGATTCCCTTTGCACTAACAGGCAGGAAATGCTTCGGTTTCAGAGGAACATTTTTCTTTGAATATTTTGCCGGTGAACCATCGGGAGCTGTGTAAATCCTGAACATCGAGAAGTCGGCAGTATGGCGCGGCCACATCCAGTTGTCGGTATCGCCACCGAACTTACCCATCGATGAAGGAGGAGCACCAACAAGGCGAACATCCTGATAAGTAACATATACCAACAGGAAATACTGGTTTCCTCCGAACATATCCTTTACCTGAGCCTTGTAGTTGGTTCCAGCAACAGCATTGTCGATTATGGTCTTCGAAGCCTTTTTCAATGCAATGTTGCGGTCCTTTTCGGACATATCCTTCTTGAACGACTTTTCAATTTCGGCGGTAACATCCTCAATCCTAACAAGAATCGAAGCGGTAATACCCGGATTTGAAAGTTCCTCTTCCTTTGAGTATGCCCAGAAACCATCCTTCAGGTAGTCGTGTTCTACTGTCGAATGGGTCTGAATCATTGAATATCCGCAGTGGTGGTTGGTGAACATAAGTCCTTCGCCCGAAACGATTTCGCCCGTGCAGAAATGCCAGAAAGGAGAACCGTCCCTACCCAAACCTACAACAGCATCCTTGATACAACCTTTGTTTACACTATAAATATCTTCGGGTGTCAGCTTGAAACCCTGCTTCTTCATATCGTCGTAGTTCTTGCCAATCATCGACAATAGCCACATACCTTCGTCAGCCCTTGCTGTCATTCCGAAAACAAGAACAAACACAAATAAAATCGCTGTAAATTTTCTCATATAGTTATTTTTTTTAGTTTGACAATTGATTTTCAACGCATTACTACTTTACAGAATTGCAGGTACACTTCTTGTATTTCTCCAAACCTTCGTTCAAGAATTCAGTAAACTCCTCAACATTAGTGTTGTACGACATCGGTTTTGTAAGTACCTGACCTTCAGGACTTACAACCACATAGTACGGCTGGGTGTTGCACTGGAAGTTGACAATCTGGATGTCAGCATTCACCTCGCCCAAAGTCTTCTTCACCTTGCCGTCGTTCGATGACGTATACTGCTCTTCTACAGGCACTTCCACCGATTTTTCATCTACATACAGGGCTGTCATAACAAACTCGTTGTTGAACTTTTCGGCAATCGACTTGTTTGCCCAGATTTCAGCCTGCATCTTCTTGCAGTTTGCGCACGAATGTCCTGTAAAATAAAGGATTATCGGCTTGTTCTGAGCCTTTGCGCACTCGAATGCCTGCTTGTAGTCGAAATATGCATTTACGCCGTATGCAGTGTGCATCGACTCCGAATACTTTGGCGTACCGCACAAAGCACCTTCGGAAGCAGCTCCGCCATCATCGGCAAGGTTGAAATTCTGCGTTGTCATTGGCGGAAGAAGTCCCGATACCGACGAAAGGTTTGCACCAAACATTCCCGGGAACAAATAGAGTGCGAAAACAAAGAACGCCGATGCCAAAATCATACGGAAGAACCCAACAGTCTTAACCTCGCTGTCCATTTTGAAACGAATCTTGCCAAGCAGGTAAAGTCCGCACAAAACACTGATTACAATCCATATAGCAATGTAAAGTTCGCGGCTCATAATGTCGAGATGATAGTTCTGGTCGATGTTGGAGAAGTACTTGAGCGAGAATGCCAACAGGCAGAAGCCCATGACAACCTTCACCGAGTTCATCCATCCACCCGACTTCGGCAACTTCTTGAGCCAGTTAGGAGCTATTGCCAATATTGTGAAAGGCAAAGCAAAGCCCAGTCCGAAACCAAGCATTCCGATTGTCGGTTCAAGTACATTTCCGCTTGCAGCCTTTACCAACAAAGCACCGACAATTGGTCCCGTACAACTAAAACTTACGATTACAGTGGTAAGAGCCAGGAAGAACGATGCGAAAATTCCGCCCTTGTCAACCTGCTTGTCGCTCTTGTTTGCAAGCGAAGTCGGCAGAATGATTTCGAATAGGCCAAACAAAGATGCAGCAAACACAACAAACAGCAAGAAGAAAATCAAGTTTGGAATCCAGTGCGTGCTAAGCACGGTGGTAAGTCCTGCGCCAGCATTCGTAAGCGAAACAATCACACCTATAATAGTATATAGCAAAGTAATTGAGATTCCGAAAACCAAAGCCTTGAGTATTGAATTGAACTTACTGGAGTCTCCCTGCATGAAGAAGCTGATTGTCATTGGAATCATCGGGAACACGCAAGGTGTCAATATTCCAAGTATACCGAAAAGCAGGGACAGGAAGAAGAACGCCCACATTGAACTGTCTTCGGTTGTTTCCTCCACAAATTCGTTTTGCGAAATAATGCGAGGAGTTCCGCCCTTGTCGGATTTTTGTTCAACGACTTCCGCTTGCGCAGAATCTGCTGTTGGTTCCGCTACAGGCTCTGCATCAACAACATCTGTTGTTTTTTCTTCCGCATTCGCAGGTTCCACTGAAGTTTTTTCTGGTTCGGCGACCTCTTTCTTTGGCAAGTCTATTTTAAAATTAGCATCCGCATTCACTGGTAGACATTGTCCATCCTCGAAGCATGCCTGACCGTTCAGTTCGGCCTTTACCGAGAATGAAGCATCGGTCAAAACTTCAATTTTCTGCTTGAAAGTCGCCTTCTTGGTAAAATACTTGACATTTACCATGAAAACATCGTCGTACTCGGCTGTAGGAGCCGGCGACTCGGTAGTTTGTCCGACGGTTTTGTACTTGTCAGATTTTGTGTAGGTAATCACAAGTGGCATAGGTCCGCCCGCATCGAAATGCTGTGAATAGAGGTGCCATTTGTCCTCGATTGTTGCCGTCATTACAAGGTTGTATTCCTTGTCGGAAATCTTTTCGGTCGAGAATTTCCACTTAACAGGTTCTGCCATCTGCGCAAACATCACTGAGAATGAAAACAGCGCAACGACAGCCAATAACATTTTTCGCAAAAGACTCATAAATATATTTTTATTTGAAAGTGCAAAGCTACAAAAAACATTCGGACTTGCAAGAAAAAGGACAATGCAGATTCATCGATTAATGCTAAAAATTTTAGAACATACCACTAAACATGTCACCCAAAATATGCATATACCTCTTGAACTGCCTTGAATTCATTCCGTTGCCAGTCTTGGCAATCTTATCGGACAAAGCAGATGCCTCGTGGCTGTATTTATCGAAATCATCCATTGCGTCCTTGTTGCCCGACATAACTTCTCGCAAAGCACCAACAGACAAATTTACATACTTTTCGTACTCATCAAGCAAGGCATCAATCTCTGCCTCTTCTGCCGACACAGATTTGTCGCTAATCTCCGCGTTACCGTCATCAAAAAGGAATCTGTTGAAAGCATCCACAAAAACATCTACAATCCCTCCCCCATCAATTGTATCGTGCCTTTCATAATGCCAACTCGAAGAATCTGCATCAGCTCCCAGCTCATCAAAAAACGCTGAGAAAGAATCTACAATATCGTCCACAAACGAACTTTCCTCATCGATACCATAATCCTGAACATACACATCATCGTTTTCTGCGTAACGATAATTATCGGTTGATGTCTTGGCATTATACGACATTGCCCTCAGGTTGTCACGATACACGCGATAATCCTTCTTCGAAATCTTATTTTCAATCGCAGAAAAACGCTTCATCTGGGCGTTGTTCATCTCCATCCCATACAAAACATTGGCGATTTTAGCAGCGAGTTCCATATCCTTGTCTTTCACTGCATTCTCAAAACAATCCAAATACAAATCAACATCTTCACCATCAACGACAGAAACCATTTCTGTTCTCATCGAAAACATCGGCGACACACAATCATTTGCCATCGAAACGGCAGCCACGAGCATCACGACGCAAAATACACAAAACTTTTTCATAGTCATTTTGTCATAAAAAAATCAGAACAAATTTAACTTGCTTCTACAAATACTATCCATAATATTTAGTTAAAACTTTTCAAACGATACCATAAAGAAATTATCTTTGCGACATGAAACTCCTCGTGCTAAACTACGAATCTCCACCGCTTGGCGGCGGAGCCGGCATAATCTCGAAGAATATTGCCGAAGGTCTTGCCTCACTTGGCAACGAGGTAACTGTCCTCACGACCTACTACGAAGGTACTGAGGAAGATAGCATTGAAAACGGAGTTCACGTCATTCGTTTGAAATCAAAGCGCAAGGATGTTTTTCAGTCAAATATCCGCGAAATGCTGTCGTGGATGATTTGCGCCAAGCGCTTCCTGAAAAAACATCTGCAAGTAGGCAAATACGACCTCTGCTTTGCAAACTTCGCACTACCATGCGGCGAAGTAGCTTACAGCATGAAGGATATGTTTCACCTGCCTTATGTAATAATTTCGCACGGACACGACATTCCATGGTTCTTTCCCGAACAGATGATGTGGTATCATGCTGCCTGCTACCATTGGATTCGCAAGATATGCATGCAGTCGAAGCGCAACTATGTGCAGTCGGACGAAATGCTCAGCAACATCAACGCATTCCTAGGAGGCACGACATCCAAAAACAAGCTTATATTCAACGGATGGAACCGCGACAAATTCTTCCCAGATGAAAGCAAGCGAGCAAAAAAGTTTACAATCCTGTTTGCTGGTAGGCTCGTTATGCAAAAAGACCCGATGACATTCCTCAAAGCTATCAAAATAGCAAAGGAAAAGATTTCAGACTTTGAAGTTCACATAGTTGGCGACGGAGCAATGCGTAAGAAGATGGAAGATTTCGTAAAGCAAAACGGACTTGAAAACAATGTTATTTTCAAGAACTGGCTCACAAAGCCGGAGATTATTGCCGAATACCAGTCGGCATCGCTAACTGTCATGCCATCGCTTGCCGAAGGCATGAGCATGGCTCTGCTCGAAGCCCTTGCCTGCGGTCAGTATGTGATTGCCACCAAAGTTAGCAACAACGAAAAGCTGATAACCGCTGGCATAAACGGCGACTTCATCGAAAAGAAAGACTACAAGTCGCTTGCCGACAAGATTATAGATTTCCACGACAACAAATTCCAGCACAACTATATCGTTCCAAGAGAACATTTCGACACCATTGCCGAGCAATTCGACTGGAAAAACATTGTAAAGCAATATGATGAGGACTTAAGAGGGATTTTGGATTTACGACTTTAGATTTACGATTTTTGATTGGGGATTTTTGATTTTGGATTTACGATTGTGCAAGAATATTATCATCTTGATTGTTGCATTAGTTACGACAAATGTCAATGCGCAAGATTTTACCGACAGCAACCTGCCGATTATCGTCATTAACACCTGTGGCGATACCATAAACAACGAAAATCATGTCAGATCAAAAATGAAGATCATCTTCCATGAAGACGGAAGCAGAAATTATATGGCCGATACCTCCGACCTGCGAAACCTAAACTACAATGGCGACATTGAAATAAAAATTCGCGGCAACACTTCGCAATACATACCCAAAAAGCCATACGCAATTCACACCATTCATGCCGCCGACGAGAACAACAATGTAAGTTTGCTTGGACTTCCTCCTGAAAATGATTGGATACTAATCAACTTTGCTTTCGACCCGTCATACATACGCGACTTCATTTCATACGGCTTGTCGGAAAAGATGGGCAACTATGCACCTAGATGCCGATTCTGCGAAGTTGTTATTGACAGTGATTACATGGGGCTTTACATTTTTACCGAAAAACAAAAGGCTGGAAAATATAGAATTAACATTGAAAAGCAACCAGAACAACTGCAAGTCCACGACACATTACACGGATACATTTTTAGAGCGGATCGCGACATAGACACGACATCATGGTTCGACTATCCATATCATACGAACTATTGCGATTCGATAATGTATTCGATAATCTTTCCTAAAGAAGAGCATATCAGACAAAACGATATAGAATACATAAAAGATTACTACAACGAATTCACAGAAAAAATACATGCTCAGAACGAAGCCATTGACGTTGGTTTTCCTTCAATGATTGATATTCAGTCGTTTATCGACTTCATGCTAGTAGGCGAATTCTCGTCAAATGTTGACATTTACCAGCTTAGCACATTTTTCCACAAGGACACCAAAGGAAAACTCCGTGCCGGTCCAGTATGGGACTTCAACCTGACATTCGGCAACGACATACAGACCAACAGAAGCCGATACAATGTATGGCAGTTTTACAACTACACAAATGAAGGCGCAATGTTTTGGAAAGATCTTTTCGACAACCCAACATACCGCTGCCACATGTCTAAACGCTGGCACGAACTAACCGCCGAAGATCAACCTCTAAGCTACGACAGCGTATGTAACTTCATTGACAAAGCACAATCCATTATTGCTGAAGCTGTTCCTCGCGATTGCGCCAGATGGCAAACTACAAATCACCAAACCAGCAACATCGACTCGATGAAAAACTGGATACAAAAACGCATTGAATGGATGGACAACAATATTGGTCAGTGCGAACAATGCCAAGACGAACATGTACCCAACCTTGTTATTTCGCGCATAAACTACAACCCGAAACCTCAAGGCTTTGTAAGTAGCGAAAGGCTGGAATTCATTGAAATAACAAACAACAGTGACGAACGCATAAATCTCACTGGAATATATTTTGGCGGAATGGGACTAAGTTATGTATTCCCAATAAATTCGTTCCTGCTACCAAACCAGAAGGCAATTATCTGTTCCGACAGCATACAATTCGTTACACATTATGCACAAATTCCATTCGGGCAATATGCCAGACATCTGTCAAACCAATCGCAAAAACTAGTTTTATATGACGTTTGGGGAAACCTAATCGACGAGGTTACATACAGTTGCAATCCGCCATGGCCAGAAGAAGCCAATGGTCGTGGCTATTTTCTGGAACTCAACGACATTAATTCCGACAATAGCCTTGCCGAAAACTGGAAAGCATCCCAAATACTGACGGCTGAAATATTCAAGCAAAGCGCTA
>JAEEGJ010015959.1_pt1 | contig 17378 bp, 13 predicted proteins | sample 8958761 | NCBI WGS metagenome assembly JAEEGJ01 (sample SAMN16246546, study PRJNA631951) | gut metagenome | biome: gut microbiome; feature: rumen; material: RS-attached | host: Bos | place: Iran: Karaj | collected 2018-10 | reverse complement strand
CGCCGTATTCGAACGCCGAGGCGTCGTCGTCGAACTCCGGGAAATGCGCCGTGCGAACGACTTTCACGACCTCGACGCCGCCCGGATTGCGGATTTCCACGTACCGGAACGGCGCGATCTCGGGCGTCTGCGGACGCGACATCCCGCCGTACGGGTTTTTGTGCGGCGGGAACTTCATCAGATACTCGGCCTCGCCCGGCTTCACGCTCAGCGTTTCCTTGTAGCAGATGCGCGAGCCGCCGGGATTCTCCTCGATCCGCCCGTTCTGCTTCAGGACCTCGCCGACCAATACATCCAGCTTGCCTTCCTGTTCCGCCTTCAAGGTCAGAACGAGGTGGCAGTAGGCGTCCTTCCCGAAATCCGCCACGGACACGCCGCCGTCGAACGCGCGGACGGTTTCCGCAGTCTGCTCGACCAGCACGCTTTTCGCCTCGGCGGGCACGGCCGGGAAAACGGCCATTTCCATGCCGTCTCCGTCCGCGATTTCGCAGCCGCAGAGCGCGGCGGCGCAGACGGTTCCGAGAAGAAGAGCGGCTCCCGCGAGGCGGGCTGTCAGATGGCGTGATTTCGAGCTCATGATGAATGCAGGATGAGGTTGTTTCAGGCTTCGACGCCCGCGCCGTCGCCAATGGAGCAGATGAACGTGGCGGCGTCGATGCCGGTCTGGGACTTGTAGGCGGTCTTCAGGCGTTCGGCATAGGTCTCGGCCTGCGCGGTCTCGACCAGATGGATGGAGATGCCGCCGAAGCCGCCGCCGGAGAGGCGTGCGCCGAGGCAGCCGGGGATGGACTTGGAGAGCTCGACGAGCACGTCGAGTTCGGGGCAGCTGTTCTCGAAGTTCACGCGGGAGCTCTCATGGCTTTCGTAGAGGAGCTTGCCGAAGCCGGCGATGTCGTCCCTGCCGAGGCAGTCCACGGCGCGGAATACGCGTTCGTCCTCGCCGACCACGTGCTTGGCGCGGAGGTAGTCGATGTGGTCCATGTCGCCCTTGCAGGCTTCGAGGAGCTCGCCGGAGACATCGCGGAGGGTCTTGATCTCGGGATGTGTCTTCCTGATCGCGGCGGTGGCGTTCTCGCAGCTCACGCGGCGCTGGTTGTAGGCGGAATCGACCAGGTTGTGCTTCACCATGGAGTTCGCCACGACGAAGACGTAGCCGGAGGGCATGCCGACGTTCTTCAGCACTTCGACCGTGCGGAAGTCGCAGAGGATGAAGGAATCCTTCTTGCCGAAGAGCGAGCTGAACTGGTCGAGCAGGCCGCTGTTCAGTCCGAGGAACTTGTTTTCGACCGCCTGGCCGACGCGTGCCCAGTCGGCGAGCGGGAGCTCGATGCCGTAGATGGTCTTCAGCGCGAATGCGAAGGACATTTCGAGGGCGGCGGAGCTGCTCATGCCGGCGGACAGCGGGACCTGGCTGTCGAGGACGGCGTCGAACGCGCCGAACTTGATGCCGCGGCGTTTGAGGTCGACGAGCAGGCCCTTGATGTAGTTGCGCCAGTCGCCCTTCACCGGGGTGTCGATGTCGTTCAGGTCGAGTTCCTGGTCCTTGCCGTGCTCGCAGATGTTGCACTTCGTGCCGTCCGCCGGGCTCATGGCGAAGCAGGTGTGCTGGCCGACGGCGCAGCTCAGCACGAAGCCTTCGTTGTAGTCGGTGTGGTTGCCGAGGATTTCGAGGCGGCCGGGGGCGAAGGAGCAGACTGCGGGTTCTTTGCCGTAACGGGCGATGAATTGTTCGCGGACACTGGTGCTCATGGGGGAGGGTTCCTTTCTGACTGCATGAATTGTTGATAAGAATAGCGGTTTCCGGTGATACAGTATCACGCGTATATTCGATTGTCAAGCGCGATTTTCACTTTTCGGCGGATTTCCGGCGCGTGAGAGACTGGAAAAACGGGGATGGAACGTTAAACGCCGGAACCGGGCGCGGATCACTCGCGGTCGACGCGGACGCGCGGATCGACCCATGCATACGCCACGTCGGTGACGAGATTGATGACGATGAAGAGGATCGCGCCGAGCAGGACGAGCGCTTTCAGCATGGAGAGGTCGGAACTGTTCAGCGCGTTCACGCCCTCGTAGCCCAGCCCGGGGATGCCGAAGAAGCTTTCCAGCAGCAGGCTGCCCGTGAACAGGAACGGCAGTTCGGTCGAGGCGCGCGTGATGATCGGGACGAGGGCGTTCCGGAGCAGGTGGATGCCGTACACGCGCGTCGGAGCAGCGCCCTTTGCCGAAGCGGTCCGGATATACTCGCGGCGGATCTCGTCGAGGAAGACGGTCCGGTAGAAACGCACGCCTCCGCCCGTGCCGGACACGATGCCGATGATGACGGGCAGCGCGAGGCAGCGCGGGCTGTCCCAGCCCCACACGGGGAAGAGGTTCAGGTAGTACGCCAGGAACCACTGGCCGAGGATGATGAGCACGAGGTAGCTGACGCTCATTCCGGCGACGGACAGCACCACGATCGCGCGGTCCAGGATGCGGTCCTGAAACGCGCAGGAGACCATTGCCAGCACGATGCCGAGCAGAAGCTCGCCGAAGAAGATCGGGAGCATGATCATGAGGGACGGCACCATGCCGCGCCACAGTTTGCCGCGGATGGATTCGTGCGTGAGGAGGGTGTTGCCGAAATTGAAGAAGGTCACGTAGGGGAAGCGCGAGGAGAACGTGACGAGTTCCTTCATGGAATCCAGCGCCTGCGAATCGTACCACGCGCGGTTCGGACGCTCGAATCCGGCGCGGACCAGCATGCAGTCGGTGTCGAGGCCGACAACTGTGAGCTCGTCGGGGGCGTCGGTGAGTTCGATTGCGGTTTTGCCGGAGGTGAGCTCGATTTCCTGTCCGGCCACGCGGAAACGTCCCGTGCCGGAGAGGACGATGCGATTTTTCGGTTCTTTGTTGACGAACTGGCGTTTGAAGACGGCGCTGCCTGTGCCGAGGTGCAATCCGTCCTGTCCGGCGGCTTTCTCAAGCTCGACGTCTTTCAGCTCGATTCCGGGGAACTCGGTGTGTCCGCCCGTGAAATCGGCGGCGGGGTACAGTTCTGTAATGCGCCAGTTGCCGAAGAACAGCGGTTTGTCGCAGCCCATGGAGTCGCGCATGGCCTCCACATCGGCGGCGGTCGGATTCTTGCCGAGCAGGACGGCGGTCGGATCGCCCGAGGACACCCGGAACAGGATGAACGTGACGACCATGATCCCGAGCAGGATCCAGACGGAGTAGAGAATTCGTTTGACGATGTACCGGCCCATTCGGACAGCCTCGCGTCGGGTTCAGCGCCGGGGCGCGGGTTTGCGTCCGAAGACCGCCATGACCGCCTGAAGGTCGGCCCAGGCGTCTTTCTTTGCCGGGGGATTGCGCAGGAGAAACGCCGGATGGTAGGTCGGCATGACGGGGATGCCGTCGTAGTCCAGCCAGCGCCCGCGGAGCCGCATGATGCCTTTGAGGTTGAAGAGGTACAGGAGCGGCACCGCGCCGAGCAGCACGATCACCTTCGGGTTCACCATGGCGATCTGGCGTTTCAGGTACGGCATGCACGCCGCCGCCTCGTCGTCGGCCGGATTGCGGTTTCCCGGCGGGCGGCACTTCACGATGTTCGCGATGCACGTTTCCGTCTTCCGGTCGAACGTCATGGCGGCGATCATGCGCGACAGCAGTTCGCCCGCGCGGCCCACGAAGGGCACGCCGGTGGCGTCCTCGTCCGCGCCGGGGCCCTCGCCGATGAACATCAGTTCGGCGTGCGGATTGCCATCGGCGAAGACCATGTTGGTGCGGGTGGGACCGAGGCGGCATTTCATGCAGGCGGCGCATTCGGTGCGCAGGGATTCCCATTCGGGCAGGTCGGGCGCATAGGCTGGCGGGACGCCCTGGATGTTCTGCGCGAGGGCGACCTGTGCCTGGGGACGAGGCGCGGCTTTGCGGACGGGTGCGCTGTAGAAATCGTGCAGAGTCGCTTCGCTCATGGATGTGTCGGCTCCGGTCTTTTCACTTGTTTTCAGGCACTGGATGATCTCGTCGAAGATGTCGGGTTTTCTCATGGGGCTGTCCTGTTCCGTCCGCTGTTTGCGTTTTGTTTGTATAAAATACATCCGGCGAACATGTTTTTCAAGCCGGTTTTATGGGGAAAACGCCCCTTTTTTACCCAGCTTCACGCGCATGCACGCAAGTTTCAGTAAAAACAGTACCTTTTACTGAAACTTGAAGATAGAATCCGTTCTTCAATTTTCGGTTTTCCTTTTTCTGGCGTTGTGTCCTGACTGATTTCTATATCAGCGCCTCTTCACGGGCCGTCTGCTACGTACGCATACACGCAAGTTTCAGTAAAAACAGTACCTTTTACTGAAACTTGAAGAAAAAGTTCCGTCTTATTCCTTCTCAATCATTTCTGTGAAAAACATGGCCTTATATTTTGTCTCTGAAATCCGAGGTGTCGGAGGTGTAAAAGAACCTGTTTCATACGCATACGCACAAGTTTCGGTAAAAACAGTACCTTTTACTGAACCTTGAGAAAAAAAAGCCCTGTTCAACCACCTTGCGTTCATTCCCGTATAAAACATGAGCCCTCTTTTGTCGCCGAAAGCCGGTGTGCCGGAGAAAGAAAAGAACCTGTTTCCCCTCGCTTTGTTGGTAATATGCCACCGCTGAACGGAAAAATCAAGCGCCGGTCAGGAAGTTTCTCCCTGATTTTTCAGAAAATCCTCCACGACGAGCTTGCTGTGCGCCAGGAAGAGCGGGTCGAGCAGCAGGTCCAGGTCGCCCTCCATGAGCGCCGGGAGGTTAAAGACGGAAACGACGCCGAATCGATGGTCCGTGACGCGGTTCTGCGGGAAGTTGTATGTGCGGATGCGTTCGCTGCGGTCGCCGGTGCCGACCTGCAGGCGTTTGCTGGCGGCCTGTTTCGCTGCCTCCTCGCTGCGCTGGATCTCCAGCAGACGGCTTTTCAGGATGCGCAGCGCGATTTCGCGGTTACGGATCTGGGAGCGTTCCTGCTGGCTCGCCACGACCAGCCCGCTCGGGATGTGCCGGATGCGGACGGCGGAATCGGTCCGGTTCACGTTCTGGCCGCCGGGACCGGAGGAACGGAACGTGGAGATTTCGAGGTCTTCCGGGCGGATCGCGATGTCGTCGATCTCGCTCGCTTCGGGCAGGACGGACACGGTCACGGTCGAGGTGTGGATGCGGCCGCCGGACTCCGTGACGGGGATGCGCTGGACGCGGTGGACGCCGCTTTCGTATTTCATGCGGGAGAAGATGTCCTCGCCGGAGAGAGAGAACATCACGTTTTTGATGCCGCCGAGCTCGGAGTCCGACTGCTCCATCACCTCGCATTTCCAGCCGCGTTTCTCCGCGTAGCGGACGTACATGCGGAAGAGGTCGCCCGCGAAAAGCGCCGCCTCCTCGCCGCCCGCCGCCGGTTTGATCTCCACGATGGCGTCGCGGGAGTCCGCCTTGTCCGGCGGCACGAGCAGCATCATCAGCGCCTGTTCCGCCTCGGTCGCGGTCGTTTCCTGTTCGGCGAGATCATTTTCGATGAGCGCGCGGAATTCCGGGTCGTGCTCGGTTTCCAGAAGGGCGCGGTTTTCCTGTTCGGCTTTCAGCGCCCCGGTCCACCTGTCGTATGCGGCGAAGATGTTTTCCAGACGTTGGTTTTCGCGTGCGAGCATGGAGGCACGCGCGGGCACGGCGTAGACGCCCGGATCGGACAGCTCCGTTTCGAGCTTGTCGTGCCTGGCCTTGAACTGTTCGATCTGCCGTGTGAAATCTTCCGGGCGCATGGGTTATTTCTAGTTCAGATTCTTCCAAAAAACAAGCCCGGCCTCCGTTCGAAAACTGCGGGGTCCGGGCTGGCTGATCCGGCGATATGCGTTAAGGAATCGCCGTTCCGTCCGTTCGGGAAAACCGAATTACTTGGCGGGTTTCTGGTAGCGGCGGCGGAATTTCTCAACGCGGCCGGCGACGTCGACCAGTTTCTGTTTGCCGGTGATGAACGGGTGGCATTCGGCGCAGATACCGACTTTCTGCTCTTTACGGGTGGAGTAGATGTCCCAGACTTTGCCGCAGGCGCAGATGACCTTCGCCGGACCATACGCGGGATGGATGGAATCTTTCATTTTTAACCTCATATATGTTGGATTTGTATTTGATTTCAGAGAAAACCGTGCTACTTTAAAGCAACACAGCAATTTATAATATACACCCATAAGCGAAAAATGCAACTTCTTTTCGGAGAATCCTGACCATTTTTCTTTCGCGGAAGCGCCGTCCCGCCTCAAGTCCGCCGGACGGCATTCGCACAACCATCCCTTAGAACTAACATTTCAATTCATCCATGTCTTCCGAAAAAAACAGATTTCGCAGCCGCACCGCCCTGGTCTTCCTGTTCGCGCTCGCGATCCGCATCCTGTGTGCCTGGCCCGCGCTCTGGTCATATTTCATGGGTGACGTTGACATGGAATCCTTCATGCGGCCGGACTCCGCGACCTATTTTTTCCCGGCAAGAGCCTTTGTGGAAACCGGGAAGCTGACCCTGGATGTCGGTTCCGATTTCCCCGCGGTGCAGCGTCCGCCCGGGTATATCTTCTTCCTGGTGGCGGTGATTTTCCTGTCGTGCCCCCCGATCATCGGATGTCTGGTGGACGCGCTGACCATCTTCCCCGTGGCGCTGACCGGGCGGAGGCTTGCCGGACGGTGCGCGGGATTCTGGGCGGCGGTCCTATACGCATTGAACTTGACCGCGCTCGCGAATGCGCCGCTGATCCTTGCTGATTCCCTGCTCGGATTCCTCTGCGCGTGGCAGGTGTTTTTCTTCGTCCGGGCGTGGCGTACGAAACGCCTCTCCGATTTCCTCCTCGGTACGGTGTTCGCCGCTGCCGCGACCCTCACGAAGCCGGTCAATCTCCCCGTTCTGCTCCTGATCCCGTTCGTACTGGCTCCGGTCCTGATGCGTCCGTGGCGGAAAGCCGCGGTTGCGGCAGTTCTCGCCATCCTCGTTTCCAGCGCGATGCTTGTGCCGTGGATGCTCCGCAACCAGTCCGTCGGCGCGGGATTCGTGCTTGACCGCAATTCCGGTCTCACAGCACTTCACAATACCGCCGCGATCCTTGCCCGCGTGAACGGTACGGACGGCGACACGGAACGCGCCGCGCTGGAGGCTGAAGCTGAGGCTGCGTTTGCCGGGAAAACGGAACAGTACGCGAATCTGCTTGAGTTGAAAATGGCGGAGGACGACTGGTATCTGGCGCGCTATAAGAAAACGATTTTCGAGCATCCGGGCGCGACAGCCGCGACACATCTTTTCCAGGTGTGGATCCTGCTGCCCGACCTGCCGGATTTCCTTCAGAACCTCGGGTTGCGTACCGGAGAACGCGGCACGCTGGCGGTCCTTCGGAAAGACGGCCCGATGGCGGCTTTCCGGCATTACATGGACGGGAGTTACGCGGCGGCGTTTCTCGCGGCGCCGTTCCTGCTGGCTACGGGTGTGCTCTACGCACTGACGGCGGCAGGAGTGTGGATTTACCTGCGGCGGCGCAGATGGACCGTCCTGACGCTGTTTGCGGTGTTTGTGCTGTATTATCTGGCGGCGCCGGGCCCGGTGCTGATGCCGCGCTACCAGATTCCCGCGCTGCCGTTCGCCTGCGCCCTGGCTGGCGCGGTCATTTCAGTCTGTGGTATTCGCAGATGGCGAAAACGTCGGTCATGCCGGCGATGTAATCCGTGACGGCACGGTGGATGCCGTCGGTCTCCATGCGGCGGCGAACCTGACTGCCCGCGAGCTCGGGGTGCTTCACGAAGGTCTCGAACAGGAACGACATGCGGTCTTTCGACAGCTGGTTAAGCTTGTTGAGCTCCTGTGAGAAATACAGGTTTTCGTACAGGAACGTCCTCAGTTCGCTGGTGAGCACCTGGAATTCCTGACTCCACGCGATCAGCGTCATGCCCTTCGCGGGGGCGTCGCCGGGCGCTTTCACGCCGGACGCGTCGATCAGCTTCGCCGAGGTCTCGATGGCGTCGCCGACCATGCGGTTGATGAGCGCGCGCACGGTGTAGGTCAGGAATTTTCCGTCGCCGCGTTTCAGCCCGAGCGACTTCGTTTCCTCGGCGGCCATGCGCCAGATCGCGATGCCGTCCAGCATGTCCTCCGTGATGATTCCGGCGTCCAGCCCGTCGTCGACGTCGTGTCCGTAGTACGTGAGGTCGTCGGCGAGGTCGGCGGCCTGCGCTTCCAGGCACGGGGCCGGGGCGAGTTCCGCGCCGTCGAGTACGGGCGGATGCAGCGGCGAACGGTGTTTGATGAGGCCCGCGCGGGTCTCCCATGTGAGGTTGATCCCGTCGTAGGCGGGGTATTTCTTTTCCAGCAGGTCCACCACGCGGATCGCCTGAAGATTGTGGTCGAATCCGCCATGTCCCTCCATCAGACTGTGCAGGGCGCGTTCCCCGGCGTGTCCGAACGGCGTGTGCCCGAGGTCGTGCGCGAGCGCGATGGCCTCCGTGAGGTCCTCGTTCAGCCCGAGGCTCCGTGCGATCGTCCGCGCGATGCCCGCCACCTCGATCGTGTGGGTGAGACGGTTCCGCAGATGGTCGCCGGTCGTGCTCAGGAAGACCTGCGTCTTGTATTCGAGCCGCCGGAACGCCTGGCTGTGCAGGATGCGGTCGCGGTCGCGCTGGAACTCGGTCCGGTACGGATGGGGCGTTTCGGGGTAACGGCGCCCGCGAAGCGCTCCGGCGTGAACGGCGTACGGCGCGAGGGTTTTATTCTCAAGACCGCATAAAAACTTCTGGGTGCGTGCGCTCATGGTCACAGCTTGGTCTGGTCGAGATGCTGGGCGACCTTGTCCTTGAGCCTCTGGAAGAAGCCCGGGTCGTTCTCGGCGTTGATGGTGAAGTTCGGTTCGGCGCCGTTGTTCTTCGCGCCGCCGTTGTCGGGCTGGAACGCAGCGGCGTAGGCCCTCAGCGCCTCGCGCTGCGCGTCGTTGAGCTTGCGCGGGACATCGATCGTGAGCTTCACATGATGGTTGCCGAAGACGCCGGGACGTACGCGCACCGGCATGCCTTTTCCCTTCAGCGTGAGCACGTCGCCGTTCTGCGTCCCCGCGGGGATCGTCAGCTCGGCATCGCCGTGCACGGTCGGGATGGTGACCGTTCCGCCCAGGGCTGCCACGGGGAACGGGATATGGTATTCGGCGTAGATGTCCTCGTCCTCGCGCTGGAAGCGCTTGTCCGGGCGGACCTGGATCATGATGTACAGGTCGCCGTTCGCGCCGCCGCGCAGGCCGGGCTCGCCTTCGCCGTTCACGCGCATCCGGTTTCCGGTGTCGATGCCGGCGGGGATGTGGACCTCGATGGCGCGATGGACGCTGACCTTGCCGACGCCGTTGCATTTGGCGCACTTGTGAGCGATCTTCTGGCCGGTGCCGTGGCAAACGGGGCATTCGTGCATCATGGTGAAGAAGCCCTGGGAGACGCCGACCTGGCCGCTGCCCTTGCAGCGGTCGCAGCGTTCCGGCTTCGTGCCGTCGGCGCAGCCGGAGCCGTTGCACGTGGTGCAGAGGCCGGGACGGTTGAATTCGATCTTCTTCGTGACGCCCTTGAACGCCTCGTCCAGCGTGATGCCGAGGTTGTAGCGCAGGTCCGCGCCCTCCTGCGGGCCGTTCGGATCTCGTCTGCGTCCGCCGCCGAAGAAGGACTCGAAGCCTCCCCCGCCTCCGCCGCCGAAGAACTGGTTGAAGATGTCGAAGGGGTCGCCGGAGAATCCGCCGCCACCTCCGTTTCCGTTCGCGGCGTCCTCGCCGTACTGATCGTAGATCTGGCGTTTTTCCTTGTTTCCGAGGATCTCGTAGGCGTGGGAGAGTTTCTTGAACTTCTCCTCGGCCTCCTTGTTGCCGGGGTTCTTGTCCGGGTGGTATTTTACGGCCAGACGCCGGTACGCCTTTTTGATGGTTTCCTCGTCGGCATCGGGCGAGATCTCCAGTAGTTCGTACAGTTCGGTGTGTCGTGCGGGCATGGGGGGAGTGCCTTCCGTTCTCGGTTTTTCGTCAGATCAGTTCTTCGTCAGACCGTCGGTCATCAGTTTCGCGGTCCTGCGGGCGAACGCGGCGGGATCGGGCAGTTCGGAGCCTTCGCAGAGCAGGGCCTGGTCGTACAGCATCGCGGCGTAGTCCGTCAGCACGGCGCTGCCGGGTTCCGCCTCGTATTTCTTCGCCATCGCCCGGATCAGCGGGGCGTCGGGATTGAGCTCGAGGATGCGCTTCACTTCCGGCGCTTCCTGCTTCATCGCCTTCATCAGGCGCTGCATGTTCACGGACGGGTCGGCCTCGTCGCCGACGAGGCAGCAGACGCTTTCGGTGAGGCGTGCGGAGAACCGGACGTCCTTCACCCGGTTTTCGAGCGTCTTCTTCAGGAATTCGAGCAGGGACTTGTTCTGTTCGGCGGCTTCCTGCGTCTTCTTCTCAAGTTCCTTCTGCACGGGCTCGTCGAGCTTCAGGTCGCTCTTGGACACGGACACGATGTCCTTTTCCGCATACTTGCCGATGCCGTTGATGACGAACTCGTCGACCGGGTCGAGCAGGTACAGCACGTCGAGCTTCTGCTGGCGGAAGAGTTCCAGCTGCGGGGAGTGTTCCACGGCGGCGCGGTTTTCGCCTGTGATGAAGTAGATCGCCTTCTGCGTCGGCGGCATGGCGTCGGAGTATTCCTTCAGCGAAACGAGTTTGCCGGGTTCGCCGTTCATGGTCTCGAAGAGCAGCAGGTTCTGGAGCTTCTCGCGGTTTTCCCAGTCGCTGTACGCGCCTTCCTTGATGAGGCGGCTGAATTCAGCGTAGAACTTCTCGTACGTCGCGCGGTCCTTCTCCATCATGGTCTGGAGCTCGGAGAAGACGCGTTTCACGATCGCCTTCGAGATGCGCTTGATCTGCGGATTGTCCTGAAGCGTCTCGCGGGAGATGTTCAGCGGCAGGTCGCTCGAATCGACCACGCCGGACACGAAGCCGTTCATGTAGTCGGGCAGCAGGCCGGGGCATTCGTCGGTGATGAAGACACGTTTCACGTACAGGCTCAGCGTCTTTTTGTTGCGGACGCCGAACTGGTACTGGAACGGGAGCTTGGCTGCGAGGAAGAGGAGCGCCTTGAACTCGGACGCGCCCTCGGCGGAGAAGACGATGCGTTTCAGCGGCGCTTCGTAGTCGCCGGACAGGTGCGAATAGAAACTTTTGTATTCGTCCTCGGTGACCTCGGATTCGGGGCGCAGCCAGATCGCCTTCATGGTGTTCAGCGTGTCGTCCTCGATCACATCCTTGCCGTCCTTGTCCTTGGTCTTGTGCGCCATGCGGATCGGGTATTCGATGAAGTCGGAGTATTTGCGGACCACGGACGACACGGTCCAGTATTCGAGGTAGTTCTTGAAATCTTCCTTCAGGTGCAGAGTCACGGTCGTGCCGGCGGCGTCCTTCTCCGCCTCGGTCACGGTGAACGTGTCGACGCCTTCGGATTCCCACAGGTACGCCTGGTCCTCGCCCGCCTTCTTCGTCAGCACGGACACCTTGTCGGCGGCCATGAAAGCGGCGTAGAACCCGACGCCGAACTGTCCGATGAGCTCGGGCGCGGTCGCGGGATTTTCCTCCTGCGCCTTCTTCAGCTCGGCGAGGAATCCGCGCGAACCGGAGTGCGCGATGGTGCCGAGGTTTTCGACCAGCTCGTCCTTCGTCATGCCGATGCCGTTGTCGGAAATCGCCAGCGTGCAGGCAGCCTCGTCGGCGGTGATGCGGATCTCGCCCTCGCTGGCGAGTTCGGGACGGGTCAACGCCAGAAAACGGCGTTTGTCCAGCGCGTCGGCGGCGTTCGCGATCAGCTCGCGCAGGAAGATCTCCTTGTTCGAGTAGATCGAGTTGATCATCATGTTGAGCAGTTCTTTGACTTCGGCTTTGAATTGCATATGTCTGGACATAACTCTGTCTCCTTGTTGTTAAGATTTCTTGTTTGCGTTCCCTGTCCGTTCGCGTAGCAACGGACTATTTCAGTTGAGGGCTTGCCCTCACTTTTTAGCTGGTTTTGCGGGCTTGGCGGATGCCGACGATTTCTTGCTGGTCGGATTGCCGAGGCTCGCATTGGCGCCCTTGTAATCGTTGCAGTAGAAACCGGAGCCGACGAAGATCACGCCGGACCCCGCGCCGATCTTGCGTTTCAACGCGTCCCTGCCGCATTCCGGGCACGTTTTCAGGTGGTCTTCGGTCATCTGCTGGAATTTTTCAAACTCGTATCCGCAATGCTTGCAGACGTATTCATATGTGGGCATGTCGACTTGTCCTTGTTGTTCCGCGGCGGCCCGGCGGGATGTCCTTCCGGCGGGCCGCATCCATGTTGAGGGTGTGTTTGTTGTTTTCGGCATTTGATAAGCATACTTTGTGCCAAATTGCCGCACACGGCGCTCCCCCCTCGAATCCGTCGCCGTCCGTCGACTGTTTCTCCTGTGCCATGCGACATTCTGTCCCATTTTCGTGCCAAAGTGTGCCGTCAGCGCCGTTTCTTTCTCCACCCTCCATCTTTTTTCAACTTTTTTCTGCTTTTTTTCATTTTCCGCTAAGATTTCCGTTATGAGAATCGTCTAATAGAATAGAAACGTAGTATAAAAACGTTCCCGCAACACAAGGAGCAAACCATGAAAAACAACCGATTCAAAACTCTTTGGGGCGCGGCATTGGGCCTCGTCCTGCTCGCCGCCGCTATTCCGTTCACAGCGTCTGCACAGTCCGCCTCATCCGCCGCCGCGGGAAAAACCGACTCGGCGAAACAGACGGAGGATCGCTTTACGGTAACCCTGACGGGGAAGATCGACGGGAAGGGAAAGATCCGGTTTTACAGCAACATGCTTGATTTCTTCCCCGATGCTGTCGGAGAGGACCGCACCCGTCAGTATCCGACCGACATGACCGTCAACGGGAAGCCGTGGGAACACCCGGAATGGTCTTTCCTCCTGGACTTCGTGGCGGATTACTCCGACGGAACGATCGTGCGGCAGTCGGACGGCGTCACGGCCGACTGGAAGCTTCTGGCGCACGACAAATCCGTTTCAGTTTCAGACCGCCGCGAAAGGACCGTGGGCGAGCTTTCCATCGCCGGGAACGGACAGCCCTTCAAAATTGAACTGTCGTTCGCGAAATATCCGCTGGAGTACGCGGACAGAATCAACGCCATGCGGAAAAAGACCCGGGAAAAGAACCGCATTGCGGAATTGGACAGGTCTTACAGATTTAACGCGGGGCAGCTGACCCCGGCCAACCGGAAACTGGTGGAGGAATACCGGGAAGAACGGAGACAGGAACGGATCCGGTGGATGCGCGACCCGGATTACACGACCGACGGAAAAGAGCTTCCTCCCGTGGAATCGACGGCGACGTTAAGTTCGCGCAGGACGTTCCCGGACCAGTTCGAAATCACGATCGAGGCCACGGTGAACGTCGTTGCGAAGTTCGCTTTCCAGGGGAACAGGATCGTTTACCGCGATTCATCCCTCCCGAACGACGGGAATTATCCGGGCCAGGTGAAGATCAACGGGAAACCGTGGAAGAATCTGCACATGCCGTTTATGCTTGACAACGCGATCGACCACGATTCCGTCCTCGGGACGCGGATCGAGACGGAATACTACAGCTATGTCCTCCAGCCCGAGAACGAATGGATCGCGCTGACGGTCACCAATTACGGGCCGCGCGACGAGGAGACCGTGAAAATCAGGCTGACCGTGCTGAAATCCAAAAAGCCGTTCGACGACAGCGTCATCTATTCCGGCGGGGTCGCGTTGCCCGCGGAGGTGCTGACGGACCCGGATGCGTTCGAAAACTTCTGGAAGAACGCCATGCGGCCGCGTTCCGGGAACTCCACAGGGGCACAATCCGAAAACGAATAATGAAGCGAGGATAAAATGAAAACGAACCGGTTCAAACGCCTTTGGGGTGCGGCCCCGACCTCCTGTCGGACGGCTTCCGGGGGCGGTTTGGGGGATGAAACAGCGGCATCGCCGGATCAAGGGTGTTTTGAACTCGTTTTATCGTACATATATCCTGTTATATCAAAAAAAAGTTTTAAATAAAGGGTTTTTCTTCCTTGATTTTTCCCGGGCACAGGTGTATACTATAATCGTTGATAAAGAATGAAATCTCACGTGCTCAGAAAGATCCGGCACAACAAATCCTTTTCAATCCCCGCTCAAACGAGGGGAAGAAAGCGAGACACGGTATGAACGAATCCATTTCCGACGGCGTCTTCGATTCGAGCGACGAATCCATCCTGAGAGCCTATGCCGGGCTTACCGTCACGAACGGCGGTGTCACCATCAATCGTTCCGAACTCCCGCAGACCATCACCCAGGCCGGTGCTCTAAGCAACGAGGGAGAATCTGCACCCATCATCTACCTGTCGTTTGTAGATGGTGAAATGTGGTCGGAGGGAAAGCAGGTACAGGCGATCGAACTTCTCCAGAACCGTTGCAAGAGAAAGGACGTTTCCATTACATTTGTGACGGAGAAGCCCGAAAGCGGGAAGTACAGCACGGTATATGTTGGCGCGGCGAGCGTCCTGAAGGCATATGGAGCGGACGAAGACCTGAGCAAGCAGGACTACAGCGACGGCGTGGCGTATGCGGATACCAACACGGGTATATTGGGGAACAAAGAGTATGTTGTTCCACAAGAAGTCAATGAAATAGCAGAACAAATCAGCAATTTGACGGAAATAGATCTGAGTCTTCCGCCATATCAACAAGAAGATTATTTGATGCAGAATAATGATTCCATTCCTATTCAAAATAGAGACGGAGTTGAAATTAGAGAAGATGCTGTCGTATTTGGTTGTCCAAATATAACATATTATTATTTATATGACGAGCATTATTCAAGTTACATTCAGAGCAATTCGACGTTTGTAGATGCGGAAAAAACATTTAATGATTTACAATTGTGTTGGGCAGCAGCAGCTTCAAATGTGCTTTATTATACAGGTTGGCTTACATCCGACACAAAAAACGAAGATGATATCTTCTCTAAGTTTAGATATGGGTTTCAGCAAATCGGTGGTGGTCATACCCATGATGGATATGATTGGTATTTGAATGGATCATATTCTTCTCAACCTCCAGCTGATCAACCAATTTCTTCTGGCGGCTATTTTTCCAACGTCTTGAACGTTTCCAATTATTATGACGCGGGGAGTGGTTTTTGGAACAATTCAGATGTCCTAAATCTAGCTGTATATCATCTTATGTTAGGACGAGGTGTTACAATAGGTTATTACTGTGTTGATTCGTATTTTTATGTGCATGGCGGGCATGCAGTTACATTGTGGGGATACACATATGATTCCAGCGAATCGTTTGGAACAAGCAACTACTATACCGGCATTATTGTAACCGACTCTGACGATAACATTGTATTGTCCAATCCTAATTCAGCTCCAGATGTTCTTAAAATAGTAGATGTTAAGTGGGATCAAGATTTGGGTTACTATCTTATTCGTCCAGAGTATAATTTTAATGATTCCGGTTATGCATATTTGTTAGACTATATTTCTGTAGTCGGTCCCGCTTCTTTTACGACCCTGTCATCAGGCGGGTCTGTATCGAGCAGTGCGGCTACGCTTCTTGGCAAAACAGTTGAATCCGGCTACACAATGAATGTTTCCTCGGCAGGGCTTGCGATGGATACGACGGTCACGTCCGGCGGTGTGATGACGATCCTCCCGGGCGGCAAGGTGACGGGACAGACGACGATCGAAAGCGGCGCGGTCGTTTCCGCCTCGTCCGGCGCGGTCGTCGAGTTCTACCTGGCGAATCTGGCGCCGTCCAACACGGCTCTCGTGAATGATCTTTCCCTCATCCAGGGGGCGCCGGATTATACGATCACCGTTTCCGGGACCAACGCCTGCGGCTCGTACAACCTTGCAGACGGCGCGCCCGCGAATTATTCGGGCAGCATGGATCTGTACCGGGGCTCGGATTCCATTGGCACTCTGAGCGTCGGCGGAACCGTTTCCAGCGCATACAAGCTCTATTCCTTGAAAGAAACCGGCAATACCCTGTCCCTGGATATCGCTGAAAAACCGATCAAAACCGATATCGATCACAGCCGCAAATCGGAGATGATCTTCTACGGCAGCACATCCGGCACAGTGGGCTACTGGATGAACGGAAGCGATACGTGGCGAGGCGAAAGCGGAACCCTGCCGTCGAATCAGAGTATTGTCGGCGGCTACGACATGAACAGCGACGGGTATGCCGATCTGGTCACATGCGCCACGACGGTTTCCAGCGGGTACACGATGGTGGAAATAGGCTTCTACTCATCCGGGACCGTCGGACCCGGCGGAACGACCTATACGCCCATCGGCGCATTGAACGTCACTTCCGGTTACGAGATCGGGATCGGCAACCTGACGGGGAATGCCGGAAAGAACTCCGTCGCATTCCACTTCCAGGAGAACAATACCGTTGGCGTGTGGACGGACGGGACGAACAGCTGGACCGGGATCAACGGCGTTTTCAGTTCGCAATGGAAACTCATCGGCTGCGGCGACTTCGACGGCGACGGCAAGGACTCCGTGCTGATGAGCTACAACAACGGCGAGGCGCTCTACATCGCCGACATAGGCGGCACGCCCGCGGCTCTCGGCCTTGCGAACTGGTCCGGATGGGACATCTGTGCCATCGGCGACTTCGCGGGAGACGGCAGGGACGATATCGTGCTCTTCAACGCCGGAATCTCCACCGCGGTCATGATCGATGACGGCAATACGGACAGTTACCGCATCCTCGGGACGCTCAATTACGACAACTGGAGAATCTGCGGAGCCGGAGACTACAACGGCGACGGCCGGGACGATCTGCTTCTGACCGGCTCCGGTCTGCTTAGTTATTATTCCGGCGGCGACTTCAATCAGTGGAACCCCATCGGCAGCGGCATCGGATCGGAGTGGACCGTGATCGCTTAAGGCAGCGCCCTAACTGATATGGTGCCTTGCTCCGCAGCGGCACGGAAAAAACAACACAGCACTGTTTGCGCCCGTTGGTCCCGCACAGGACCCGCGGGCGTTTTTTTCGCGCGATTTTTCCTCCCCGGAGTCCGGGCATTTTAATAAAAGAAAGAAATGCGGCTTGCATTTTCCTTTTCGGGGTGTATATTATATGCTACGTTTTCTCAACGCATCCGGGCCGGCCGTATGCCGGTTCCCCCGTACCAAACCAACCCCGCGGGCGGATGCGCACAACTGAACAAGAAGGTATCTTGCTCCGCGTCAACCGACAACAACCGCGGAGGAAAAGAGCCGGAACGAAGAAAGGCGGATGGAAACAATGGCCATCTCTGTCAAAGACCTGTTGGAAGCCGGGTGCCATTTCGGGCATC
>JAEEGJ010015957.1_pt1 | contig 17381 bp, 15 predicted proteins | sample 8958761 | NCBI WGS metagenome assembly JAEEGJ01 (sample SAMN16246546, study PRJNA631951) | gut metagenome | biome: gut microbiome; feature: rumen; material: RS-attached | host: Bos | place: Iran: Karaj | collected 2018-10 | reverse complement strand
TCAAGCCTTGCCCCGCTATTCTATAGCGGGGGTTCTTTGGAGCTTTGAGTTCTACAATCAACATAGCCTACTGCCATTGTAATATAAAAAGATAAGCACGGGAAGTTATTAGAATTAATCTGTATAGGTTAATTCTGTGATTTCTCGTGTTTTTTTATTGCCAAAAGTCTAACTCTATGACTATAATCGGAGGTATTGTTATGAATGAAGAAATTGAAGTAAAAGCAGAAGAGACAAACACTCAGCCAGAGGATAACGGCGAAAAGTCAGAAAAGCTTTTTACTCAAGCAGAAGTAAACAAGATAGTTAAAGATCGCTTAGCCAGAGCACGCTCACAAGAGGACAAAAGCGAGAACGCCGCTGTTACTGAATATGCAGAGCAGCTCAAAGCTCGTGAAAGTGCTGTTAGCTGCAAGGAATACCTTATAGAAAACGGATATTCCACTAAGTACGCTGAACTTCTTGATACTTCGGACGTTGAAACATTCAAGAAAAAAGTTGAAGAAATACTGACTATCTCTAATACTGGAAGGCGTCACACTCCGAGACCTCATAACACTGAGGACTTCGGCAGCGATAACTCAGCTGAGCCGTTCAGGAAGATAGTGCCGCACAAGCCAGATAAGAGATATACGTAATAGAAAGGTGGTATATTTATGAGTGTTGCACTCGTAACCAAATATGGACCTTATACAGATGAAGTCTTTAAGGCTGAAAGCAAGCTCTCACTGCTTACTAATTCAGATTATGATTTTACAGGCGCTCACGCTGTAAAGGTTTATAAGATCAGTACCGCTGCCATGAACAACTATGCAAGAAACATAGATGACGCCCAGGACGTTACATTATCACGTTATGGAGCTCTTCTTGATCTCGGCGCTACTACTGAGGAAATGCTCCTCACTAAGGACAGAAGCTTTATTTTCAATATCGATGAGCTCGATAATGATGAAACAGCTATGCAGTTAGCTGCAAACACTGCCCTTGCGCGTCAGATCAGAGAGGTTGTTATCCCTGAAGTTGATACATACGTTTATGGCGTTATGACAGGCGGCGCAGGAACAACAGCAACAGCAACAACACTGACTACAAGTAATATCTACACTAAGATTCTTGACGGCTCGGAGTGCCTCGATGATAACGAAGTACCTGAGACTAACAGAGCTCTTATTGTAACCCCTGCCACATATTCGCTCCTCAAGCAGTGCACAAAGCTTGATAACTGCGATATCGGAGCTGATATGCGTGCTAAGGGCGTTGTAGGTATGCTTGACGGTATGACAGTTATTAAGGTGCCAGCTTCCAGACTGCCAGCAAACTTCGGTTTTATGATTGCTCACCCTTCGGCAACAGTTGCACCTGTTAAGCTCGAAGATTACGGCGTTCACACTGATACACCGATTTCAAGCGGTACTATTGTTACTGGTCGTGTATGCTATGATGCATTTGTTCTTGATAATAAGGCTAAGGGCATTTACTTCCAGCCTCTTTCAATGACAGAGAAGGCAGACACCGACGGAAACAAGACACTTACACAGGCAGAGCTCGAAGCTCTGACAGTGCCAGAGCTGAAGATCCTCGCAAAGGAAAATAGTATTACACTGACAGCAACCACAAAGGCAGCTATCATAACAGAAATACTGACAGCGCTGGCATAATGTAAAAATAAAGGCGCGTCTTATATAGGCGCGTCTTTTTCTATATATGAGGGGAAGTGTAGAACATGACAAATGAGGAGATAGCAACAGTCGTGATTCACGACAGCAGGCGCGATCTGATTCCTGTATTATGGGATAATATCAAGAAGTTTGTATATATGCGCTCAGAGCGTTTCTATTGTGCTCATATGGCTTCTTGTAAGCGTCGTGGTGTAGAATTAGGGGATATAAAACAAGCCGCTTATATTGCATTTCTGGAAGCGCTGGACGGATACCAGCCAGAGCGCGGAAAATTTCTTACATTCATGGGCTATACATACAAAAAGGCGGTTTATGGTCTCATGGGTTTAAGGACTGCCAGAGAGAGACAAGAGCCGCTGAATAATTGTTGCAGCCTTGACGCTCCTATCCAGAGCGACGAGGATGAGGAGACCACGCTTGCAGACTTACAGGCAGACGAGGAGAGCACCAAGTTCATAGAAAAGCTGGAAGCTGCTGCCATTTCTAATATTATCATGACAGAAGTTGAAGCGCTGCCAGATCGTCAAGAACAGGTTGTAAAACTGTTTTACTTTGAGAATAAACAGCTCAAAGAGATTGCCGAGCTTCTGGAAGTCAGCGCCGAGCGAGTACGGCAGATCAGAAGCGCTGCGGAGAGATCACTTCGACGCTCTGAGGAGCTGAGAACGCTATGGAATGAATATTACAAGCAGAGACTTCCACAGCCGCACAAGCAGTATTATTATTGGCTGCCAGAGCACTATGAAGAAGTACATCGCGAAAATAATTATCTGAAAGTGCTTGAAATACTTAATAAGGCGTGATATAATAGAGGCAAGAAATGGTTTTTCCAAAGGACGCAGGAGCTGCGGAGCCTGTGAGGCTGAATCTTGTTAGGAGGCGAGTGATATGCGTAGGATAATGCAGGGAAAAGAGCTTGAACTTTTTAAGAAGATCGAGCCTTATATTGTTTATCCACTTCAAAACGGTAAAGGTATTCGCAATGATTCACCAGCGGATGTAGTAAAAGCATATGAAGAATTATGTGTTTTACAAAGTTCAAATAATCAGATACCATTTGATCATTAATATTTGCAAACCGCTCTTATGTATGAGCGGTTTTTTTATACCCTATACTCAAATAATATCGTGGGTAGAATATGTTGCAGGCTGCCCCAACCACAAGCTGAGCCACTTGACCGCGTCCACGTTGTCGCTTGCAAGCTCGCTCACTCTAAAAAGAAATGCTGCTTGTACATCGCTTACAGCACTATCGCGCCCTGTTTTTTCAGGGCGTTTTTTATTATTCATTTAATTGAAAATAATATATCGATTACGGGACGCCGAGGGCGGCGTCCCCTACAAACTAATCACTAAGCACTAAAAACTCCCAACTAATTGACTTTTTCAGCGAGATATGCTATTATAAATTATCATTTACGAATAATTCCGAGGTGAAAACAATGAAAAGGACCGATTACATAAGCTGGGACGAGTATTTCATGGGCATTGCAATGCTCTCCGCACAGCGCAGCAAGGACAACTCCACACAGGTAGGCGCTTGTATCGTCAACGACCAGCACAAGATAGTTTCCGTAGGCTACAACGGTATGCCAACAGGCTGTAACGATGACGATATGCCATGGGAGCGCAGTGCCGAGTCTCCTCTCAATACAAAGTACCCTTTCGTATGCCACGCAGAGCTCAACGCTATCCTCAACAGCAGCTTCGGAAGCCTCAGCGGCTGCACTCTCTATGTTACACTTTTCCCCTGCAACGAGTGCGCCAAGGCTATCATACAGTCGGGTATCAAACGCGTGGTCTACTACAGCAATAAGTACGCAGATACAGACGGCGTCAAGGCTTCGTGCATACTTTTCGACAAGTGCGGAGTCAAGACCGAGGAATACAAGCCCAGCGGCAAGGATATAACTCTTTCAGTCTGAGGTGAAAATCATGGTGATAAAACGAATTAACTGCTCGGTGCAGTAATAAAGGGAACGTCCCACCGAGTAAGAATAGTTCCCATACTGCGCCCATATTTGAAAAATAATATTAAAGGAGCAGTTATTATGAATGAATATGTAAATCTTGAAAGAATAGAATTTGTAGTTACAATGGGCTGTACAGGCAGGTGCAGACATTGCAGCGAGGGCAGCCACGATTTCGGCGGCGAGCACATCGACGGCTCAGCGGCTGCAAAAGCCGTTGCCGAAGTCTGCCGACACTACGACATAAAGTCGCTGATGACCTTCGGCGGAGAGCCTCTCCTATACCCCGAGGCCGTCTGCGCTATCCACAGCGCCGCAAGAGCTTCGGGAATACCTCAGCGTGATATAATAACCAACGGCTATTTCAGCAAAAAAGAAAGCAGGATACGTGAAGTCGCTGAAATGCTTGCGGAAAGCGGCGTTAACTGCATTTTGCTGTCCGTTGACGCCTTTCATCAGGAGACTATCCCACTTGAGCCTGTGACGCTGTTTGCAGAAGCTGTGAGAAATGTGGGAGTTCCCATTTTTCTCAGTCCTGCATGGCTGAGAAGTCCCGATGACAACAATCCCTACAACAACGAGACTCACAGGCTGCTGAAGATATTCACGGACAAGGGCTTCGGAGTTTCTCAGGGAAACATAATATTCCCACAGGGCAACGCAAAGGTGCTTCTTGCGGAGTACTTCGACGAGGATAATACTATCGCAAATCCCTATGAGGACGATCCGAGGAATATCCGTGCTCTGTGTTTTGAACCCGACGGCAGCGTTCTCGGCGGAAATGTCTACGATACGGATATCATGGATATAATAAAAAACTACAAACCATAATAAAAGTTGAGAGTTGAGAATTAAGAGTTGAGAGTTATTGTATCGCCTGCGGCGATATATTTTAAATAATATGAGCGGAGCAAATACATAAACTCTCCCCTCTCAACTATAAACTCTAAACTAAAAGCGGCTAAGATAACTTAGCCGCTTTTGCTATAAGGGAGGTTTATTTTGCACTTGGAGCAAGGTCCTTGACCTTACCGAGAAGGAACTCCTGTATTCTCAGGGCGTCATTGGAGGTAATGCCCTTTACAGATACATCAACGTCGCCGTTGAGCTGTCCCTTTGCAGTAATATGACTGTCCTCAGAGCCGTTCAAGCCAAACTTATTAGGATTTGCAAGGCTCTGCATAATGAGAACAACGTCTGACATATCCACACTTCCGTCGCAGTTAGCGTCGCCGTACTTCACATCTGTAGGCACGGGAGCTGTTGTAGTAGTGGTCGTAGTTGTTGTAACTACAGGCTTTGATGTAGTTGTAGTCGATGATGTGGAAGGCTCAGAGCTGCCCTTGTAAAGGTCCTTCGGGAGCTCGGATAGCGAGATACAGAAATCACTGTTGTAGAGAGCCTTTACTGCGTCTGCGTCCTGATAATCCTTGCCGCAGAGGAAGTGAGCCTGCTCCGAATCATACCACGGGCAGAAATACAGCCAGTAAGCGTGTTCCACCTGCATATTGTTAAGTCCGGGGATAGAGTCATTCTCAGGCATAGACACCATTTTATTGCCCTTTACGAACTTGTTGAGAGTATAGAAGATACCTGCCTCGGCGTCCTCGTTAGGAACGCCCTGCTGCTTGCCGTCGTGACGGTTGTACTGGCAGTTGTACTTGTCAAAGCCAACGATATCAACCTTATCATCGCCTGAGTACCACTTAGCGGAGTTGTCAGACCACGCATAGAGGTTCTGCTCCCAGATAAGGTTATGGAGACCGTACTCGTTGGTGAGAGTGTCCTGTAGGAAAGCCCAGAGCTGATTGTAAACTACAGCGCCCTCCTTCGACCACCAGAACCATGCTCCCGAACCGTCTATAGGATCGTCGGTATGGCTGGGGTTGCCCTCTGCCTCATGGAAGGGACGGAAGATAACAGAAACACCTGCGTCCTGAAGCTTTTTGAGCTCGGCTGCAAGATTCTTCATACAGAGCTGGAAGTAATCGTACTCCATAGTGCCCTTCTTCATGCAGTTTGCAGTTACGAAGTCTGTATTCTGAGTGTATGTTGTTTTTGCGAAGTCAAGAGGCTCGCCGAGAGTATAGTCAGCCTTCTGAGTAGGTACGTTTACGTGCCATGAAGCTGTACAGATACCGTTTTTCTTGGTCGCCCAGTCTATCATACGCTGTGCAACGCCGTCGTCCCATGCATAGCACGGACAGTAGCTTCCGAAGTCAAAGCCGCGGATAGCAGGCTCCTCGCCTGTGAGCTCCTTGAGGTATCTCACCTCGAAATCATAGTCGTTATATGTGTAGTTGCGGTTCTGAGTGCTGTATGTATAGACCTGTCCGTCGGGACCTGTGCAGTGCCACGGGAACTTCTCGCCCTGCTCCGTCTTATCCCAGCTCTCCTCATCGATGACGTACTCAACGCCCTTCTGGTCAACGCACTTATTTGCGTTTGCGTCATAGCGGATAGTGGTCTCAACAGCATGACCGCCGCCGTATATCTCCTGCTGACCTGAGAGGATATGCTTGCCATAAACGCTCTTGAGGTACTTCATGAGCGCCTTTGTCTCGGGAGTAGCCTTAGCATCAACAGGCGTATCGCTTGCCTTTGAAAGGTCGGGGAAAGAAGCGTGGTCTAAGGTTACGGTATCAATAGCCATATAGCCGTACTCGTTGATGAATTCGATAGTATTCACGCCCTTGTTCATACGCACCATTCCAAAGTCATAGTCTATCCACTTATCGGAATAAGCAGCCTGTGTGGTGTACTTTACACCGTTTATCTTGATCGCCTGCTGTCTGCCCTCCTTATTGAGTATCTGTGCGCCGTGAACAACGATAGAATACATACCGTCCTCGGGAACATTCACCTCAAATGAGCCGGGTTTAGCAGTGAGATAGTAGAAGCCCTTTCCTGAGTATCCGGGTATTTCTGTCTGATAGATACTTGTCCAGAGCTCTGCGCCCTCCATGTCCTCGCCCTCGATAGTGTAAGGGAACTTTGTTGCAGCAGATGCCTCACCTGCTGCAAAGGAATTGAAAAACGAGAGGGAGCTGCACTGTACTGCCGCCATAACGCCCGCAGCCGCCAGTGCCAATGATTTTTTAAGCCTATTTTTCATGTTTTCCTCCTTTATGGGAATGCCTATAATTTACCGACTTTATTATACTATCTTTTAAGCCCGATGTCAATACAAAAAGCCCATTTAATATGTAAATAATCTGTGATTATTTAAGTAATCTGCTTAAATAATGAAAAAAGGAACTTATGGGGGGACATAGTTCCTTTTTTCACGTCATTATATTAGAGAGAACCCAAATCTATCAGGATTCGGGGAGAGCTGGCACGAGTCCGAGAAGATATCTCTGGATAGAAAGTGCGTCGGCGTTGGTTATGCCGTTGCCCCTGCGCTCAACGTCCGCATTATCGCGGTTTTCGGGAGCGATAGTGTACTTGTTCGGGTTTGCAAGAGACTGCATGATGAGTACAACATCGGACATATCTACCTGACCGTCGCCGTTTGCGTCGCCTGCCTTGCCGACAGGTGCAGGAGCTGTGGTTGTAGTAGTTGTTGTCGTAGTAGTTGTTGTTGTCGTTGTAGTTGCCGTGGAAGTTGTAGTCTCAACAGGAGTAAGGTCTACATCATATGGATTCGGAGCAGCAGTCTGTGAAACTCCGCCGCTCATGTGGTAGCCAATGCTCTTGTACTGGCTTGAACCAGATGTTTCGGCAAAGCCGTTCGGCTTCGGAGAACCGTCTGCGTTTCTCCACTGCTTGTGAAAATCAGTTCCCAGACCGCCTACATTGAGGCTTATGAAATCGCTGTCAGCAGGAGTGATTATATCTCCAAGCTTAGCACCGTTTGTCATAGTTGTATTTGACTTAGCATAGTAGTATTCGCTGTTGTAGTAAATGGAATTGCTCATATTTCCTACGAACTTGTCGTTGGATACCTTTATTCCAGCCGCATTGGTCTTTGTTACCTTGCCTGTGTTGATGTAGGACATCATACCGTTGAAGGTAGCCGAAGTATCACAGCGGTATACCATATAGTTAGCCTTGCCCTTGCCGCCGATACCGTTGTTGTATGCTGTACAGTTCTTCATATCGCCGAACTTGGGGTTGTTATTGTCTGTGAAGCCGCAGTTGAGGTTCTCGAATGCGAGACAGTTCTCAACATAGTGACGGGTACCTACTCCGCCGCCGCCAAGCTTGAAGCCGTTTCCGTCGCAGTCGCCGTAGCCCTTGCCGTCCTCGGTAAAGCCGTTGCGGAATGCGATACAGTTCTTGATAGTTACCTTGCCGATAGGACCTGTTGCCTCCTTTGCGTAGAGGTCCCAGCCGTCATCTGAGTTGCAGTAAGCGATACAGCCGTCAAACACATTGCCCTCGCCGCAGGTGAGCTTGGCAGCAAAGCCGTCAGCATTCTCCATAGTTGCGTCATCGCAGTTATTGCGCGATGTACAGTTCTTGACGAGATTGTTTGTAGGCCACTGTGCCACTGTATTGTAGGAGCCGTTATATCTTGATATCTGGAGACCTGTATCCTGATTGCGGTCGAATACCATCATCTCGATGATATTATTGTCGCCCGAAAGGAGCATACCGTTGTCGCCTGCGTGTGATATCTCGAAGCCATAGAAATGCCAATATGAACCGTCCAGTACAAAGCCGCGGTTTGCGCCGTCAACAGCCTGTCCTGTGAAATCGAACTTTACTGTAGCATTCGGAGCAGCTGCAATTGTCTTGTAAGCGCCTGCCTTACCTGAATTGCTCTCCTCGATCATGATAGTTGAGGTATACTTGTATGTACCGCCGAGAAGGAAAATAGTTCCGCCTGCTGGTACTGACTTTATAGCTGTAAGAACGTCTGTAGGCGAATTCTCGGTCTTTCCGTCACCTCCGCCGTTAGGTGAAGCATATATCACCTTTCCGCCTGATACGGGAGTTATCACGGGAGCAGCTGTAGTAGTTGTTGCCGCAGGCTGCTGAACAGTTGTAGTTGCAGCAGTTGTTGTGATATCGGTAACAATCGGCTGAGTTACGGTAGTAGTTGTAACTGTAGGCGCAGGAGCATTGTCCTCCTTGAAGCCGCTGCCGATAGCTGTTACAGTGCCCTTGTATGAGGTAAGCGCGGATTTGAGCCCCTGATTTACAGCATAGCTCTCGTCGTCAACAGCATTGTTGAACTGCCACTTGAAATCGCCGCCGTCAACACGGCCTGCCTTTGCAGTAACTATAGCAGGAACGTCGCTTGCCTTATCGGGAGTATAGCTGTACATCACGCTTGATGTATCGAAGTTATTGTAAGCAGTTCCGCCGCTTTTAGCCTTAACGTCGCCGCCCAGCTTCTCTGTTCTCGAAGAAGCCTCGTAAGCGTCGAAATCTGTCTTGTTCTGCTGATATGTAGTATATGCCTTCTGACCTGTCATGAAATTGCCGAAGGACTTGATAACGCCGCCTGCTTCACCTGAGAAAGTGCCGCCTGTGATATCGTCTGAGCCCTGCATGGAGATGAGCATAGGATATTTGCAGTTGCGGAAGTAGTTGTTCTCAACGAAACATGAAGCGCCCATTGTTACGCCAACTCCGTACTTTGCATTGCCGTCGAAATAGTTATTGTAGCAGTGTACCGAGCAGGTCCTTATTCTGGGGTGGCGTGAGTCTGAGTGGTCATACCAGTTGTGGTGGTATGTTATATAGTTCTCTGTAGACTCAGACTTCATACCCTGCAAGTTACACTTGCCGTTGTCCCAGAAATGATTGTAAGAGTGAGTAATATAAGTAGAGGTCTTGGTATCAAGTGCACCGTCGCCCTTTGCCTGATCGGCGTCGGAGCCTGCGTCGCCGTAGAAGAAGTCGCAGTTATGCACCCAGATATGATTATTGTTCTGCTGGAGTCCGCAGTCGTCGCCCTCATTGCTGTTGCAGTTCATAAAGCCGAGGTTTCTTACCTCAACATTTGAGCAGTTCTTCAGTACAAGACCGAAGCCGTTGAGAGTAGCGTCGTTGCCGATGCCCTCGACAGTACAGCCTGCTGTGACCGAATCCATCATGAGGTCGCCCTTTGTCAGAACAGAGGGATCTGTAATGTTTCCTATAAATCTGATATTGAGAGGTCTTGATTCTTTCCCTTTCTTGTAGCCTGTGATGATATTCTGAACGCCTGTAAGAGTCTCTGCACCTTTACCTGTGGCGTCGATACTTGCCGTAACGCTGTCCTTGTTTCCGTTGGTAACGTATACGACTATTGCATTGCTTTTGAGTGTACCGTCGGCATTATAAGCTCCGTTTGAATTTCCGTTCACGAAGCCGAAGCCGCTTCTGTCATGGGCATAGGCATTTGCCTTTGCCTCGGCAGCCTTGGAGCCGTCCTCCTTGCCGCCGATAACGGGAACTATCTTCATTGTGTGACTGCCTGCCTTGAGACCTACGGCGTCTGCTCTCATATAGCCGCTGTACTGTCTTATAAGCATTGTATCTATCTTTGTGCCGTCCACATAAACGTTGTAGCCCGAAGCTCCCGAAACAGAAGACCATGTGGCGTACATACCCTCGCCGAAGCCTGCGCTGCTGAGCACCTTTACGCTGCTTTCAGCTGCATAAACTGTGATGACGGACGAGCTCAAACCAGTGCCGAACATTGAGGCCGTTGTTCCCACAGCAGCAGAAACAGTCATCATTGCAGCAGCTGCAACGGAAGCTGCTTTTAACTTCATCACATTATTTCTCATGACGATCCCTCCAGATTTTAATATCCTCTGAAAACGCACCTATCGTGCGCTCTTCTTTTTACTGACTATATTATATATCCCTGCGGAACACTTTTCAATGACATATAGTACTTATAAGCTGATACTTTATGCTATTATGTTCAAAATATCATACACAATCAGTCAATTGCGCTTATATAAAAACATATATGTGAATAACCGAGCAAATCTCATATGCTGATTTAGTCATTCCTACAAAGTATTGATAAAGTATGAGAGTTTTTGCGTGTTCAAACGTCTAATAAATAGAAACATATTTTGAATCAACAGAGGGTTTATCCAATGGCGATGTGAACGGCGGCGGAATAACCGTTCAGGACGCAGAACTGATACAGGAAAAGCTTCTCAGAAAAGATCGATCTGTCATGATATAGCAGAAATGCTCCCCGTTTGGGGAGCATTTCTTATAAAACACAAAAAGCTCCGCATAAAGCGGAGCTTTCATAATTCTTAGAAAAGATCAAAATCGCCAAGGATATCGCCGTTGACAACATAGTAAACCTTGTTTACCTCAGGTCTTACATAAACGTCAACCTTCTTGACAGTCTTTGCGCCTGAAGCCTTAGTAGCCTTAGCAATAAGCTCAGCTGTGTTTACCTCTGAACCCATAGCCTGAATAACTACCTTGCTGTCTACAGCAGCTGCAGCTGTTTTCTTAGCAGCGGGCTTCTTAGCAGCTGTAGCCTTCTTCTCAGCAGGCTTCTTAGCAGCAGTTGCCTTCTTCTCAGCAGGCTTCTTTGCAGCAGCAGCCTTCTTCTCAGCAGGCTTCTTAGCGGCAGTTGCCTTCTTCTCAGCAGGCTTCTTTGCAGCAGTCTTCTTCTCCTCAGCAGGAGCAGCAGCTGTTACCTCTACCTTTGTTTCTGCAGTCTTCTTATCTGGCATGATAGTATCCTCCTCGAATTACTTGTTTACAGCGTTCTTGAGAGCCTGACCAGCCTTGAAAGCAGGAGCCTTTGAAGCAGGAGCAGTCATCATCTTCTTTGTCTGAGGGTTGATAACCTGCTTCTCCTTACGGTCACGAACTTCAAAAGTACCAAAGCCAACGATCGATACCTTCTCACCGCTTGCGAGAGCGTCTGTGATTGTTGCAATGATAGCATTTACAGCAGTCTCAGCGTTCTTCTTTGTGAAGTCAGCCTTCTCAGCAACTGCACTGATTAATTCGGTCTTTGTCATAGTTTTATCCTCCATAAAATAGATTTTACAATTGAATTATATACCCTTTATAACAATTTGTCAAGAAATTTCCGAAAAAATGACAAATCGACGTATATTACGCCATTTGCGCCCCCGTTTTTATACAAAACAAACATAGTTTAGGGCTATTTTCCGTTCCAACGGGCAGAAGGTCCTACCAATTCATATTACTTGCAGTATAATATATCCGATATATTCCGAAAAATAGAATGTTTTTCGGAATAAAAAAGCCTGCAAAAAAACGACTGACGTTCATTTTTACAGGCTTTTTTCATAAAATTATAAGTTTTTATATTTTTACATTAGGATTTGTGTACTGTCCGTGCTTTTTTGTTGCGCCGTTCCAGAACTGGATAGCGAACTCAGGACACTGGTGAAGACATCTGAAACACAGCGCACATCTGTCCCGAACCCATACGGGCTTGCCGCCCTTTATCCTGATAGCCTTTACGGGACATTTCTCGGCACAGAGACCGCAGCCGATACAGCTGTCCTCCACGGACAGGTTCTTAGTGCTTCTCACCTTTGCGAACACCTTATCCGTAAGCGGATAGATAGCATAAGGCGTTTTCAGGTTCATATAGTTACCCTTTTTCCTGTGGAGTATCTTGGCTATAGTCCTGTCGATGTTGACCTCAGCCTTTTCGTTCTGCCTTGCCACCTTTTTCGGATCGGACAGGTCAAAGGTCACCGTCCAGTTATCGGGCATTTTAATATTGTAAGCCGCACTCAGACTTATCCCCTTTTCTTTCAGCAGTCTGCGAGTCTCCTCACCGCTGCACCCGGGCGTCGTTCCATAAGTAGAAACCACAAAGACGTAGTGTCTGCCGCTTCTTTTTAAATTGAGCTTTTTAAGAAAGGCTCTCACAGGTATAGGCAGTGCCCACCAGTGAGTAGGCGTAACTATGCCGAAGTGCTCGTCCTCCTCAAGAGTTATATCAAAGACGCCCTCCTCGATAGACATTGTCTTTTCTCCTAAAGCCTCGGCAATGCGCTGTGCCGCATACTTACTGTTTCCTGTTGCCGAAAAATAAACGACCATATAGATATCCCCCTATACGTTATTATGTCATATTTATTTCTGTCAGGTTGTTTTCTCGAACTGGTCTGCGCCCACACCGCATATAGGGCAGATATAGTCGGCTGGAACCTCGTCACCGATATACTCGTATCCGCAGACCATACATCTCCATACAGTTTCGCCGCTTTCGGTCTTTCCAACAGGTACAACATCATGTCCGCCGTCCGATACCTTTTCAAAATCAGCCTTGCCGTGCTTGCATATAGGACAGACAAAGTCATCGGGGACTTCCTCACCCACGTATTCATAACCGCAGATAACACATCTCCAGATAGTCTGACCGTCGGAGGTCGTTCCAACAGCCTCGGGCTTTGGCTTTATATTGCTCTGATAGTATTCATAGGTAGCAGAAGGAGTATCGCTGAGGACCTCCATATCCGTAACATTACCGATAAACATTGTATGTGTGCCAAGGTCTATGCTGTGCCATACAGAGCATGAGATATAGGCATTTGTGCCCTTTGTTACAATAAGTGTGCCGTTTTCAGCACGTTTGCAGTCGGTAAAGTCCGCAAACTTGTCCACATCGCGTCCCGACTGGAAGCCGAAGCGCTTGAACAGCGAGAAATCTGCGTCTGTACTTATTACAGAAGCTGTGAATCTTCCTGTAGACATTATCATATCATGAGTAAGATTGTTCTTGGCAACGGTAAGGCTTACCTTATTGGGAGTTGATGTCACCTGCGCAAGAGTATTTGTGATACAGCCGTTGTCTTTGCCGTCACAGCAGGCTGTAACAACGAAAAGTCCGTAGCTTATTTTGTACATAGCTTTCTTGTCCATATATGATACCTCCGATTATATATAGAATTGCACTGAAGATTTTTATTAACCTATATTATAATTTTACCAAAACATTTTCGTGTAGTCAAGTGTATTTTGTGAACATTTTAGTTCCTTGACATTTAGCTGAAAAGTGGTATAATAAATATGAAAAAGGGAGCTTGTGTAACAGGCTGAGAGGGAGTTTCAAACTCCGACCTAACCTGATTTGGATAATGCCAACGTAGGGAAATACTTATGTAAAATAGGTGTGTCTCTCTGCGGACACACTCTTTTTATTTTTCGAGCTTATGCTCGAAAAAGTTGAGAGCTGAAAGATGAGAGTTCAGAGCTATTGTATGCCATTACAGACAAAGATTTGAAAAAATCTTCAAATAACTCTCAATTCTCAACTCTAAACTCTCAACTGCAAAGCTTTGCTTTGCAGAGGGACATCGGGGGCACCACTTTGTCTCGCTATACAAAATTAATGCTGGGGCATTCGCCCAAAACGATCACAAAGGAGAAATGAATATGAGAACAGCATTAACGATCGCAGGAAGCGACTCCTGCGGAGGCGCCGGCATTCAGGCGGACATGAAGACCATGACCATGAATGGTGTTTTTGCCATGAGCGCGATAACCGCTCTCACTGCGCAGAACACGACCGGCGTAACAGGTATTATGGAGGTATCGCCTGAATTCTTAGCCATGCAGCTTGACGCTGTGTTCACGGACATTCGTCCCGACGCAGTAAAGACAGGCATGGTATCCTCCGACAAGCTAATCCGCACCATAGCTGCAAAGCTCCGCGAATACAAGGCGGAGAACATAGTTGTGGATCCTGTAATGGTAGCTACCAGCGGTTCAAAGCTCATTGCTGATGAAGCCGTGGAAACTCTGAAATCGGAGCTTCTGCCTATCGCCGCTGTAGTAACGCCAAATATCCCCGAGGCTGAGATACTTGCGGATATGAAGATAGCTTCACAGGACGACATGATAAAGGCTGCTCAGATAATCGGCGAAAAGTACGGCTGCGCAGTACTCTGCAAGGGCGGTCACAGTCTCAGCGACGCTAACGACCTGCTCTGGGACAAGGGCAGCACAAAATGGTTCAACGGCAGACGTATCGATAACCCAAACACTCACGGTACCGGCTGCACTCTTTCAAGCGCTATCGCTTCAAACCTTGCTAAGGGCTTCACACTGGAGAAGTCCGTTGAACGTGCAAAGGACTACATCTCGGGCGCTCTCGCAGCAATGCTCGACCTCGGAAAAGGCAGCGGTCCTATGAACCACGCATTCGCTCTTACAGGCGAGTTCGCCAAGGAGGCAGAATAATGGAACAGAAGCGCACCTCAGTTTACGAAAACGGACTTATATGGTTCGGCGCAGGCGTTTCAATTGCCGAGATAATCACAGGTACTTACTTTGCACCTCTCGGCTTCGGAAAAGGTCTTCTCGCCGTAATAATCGGTCATATCATCGGCTGCACTATGCTTTTCCTTGCCGGTCTTATCGGCGGCAGGACTCGCAGGAGCGCTATGGAGACAGTAAAAATGAGCTTCGGCAGCAAGGGCGGTATCTTCTTTTCGATACTCAACGTGCTTCAGCTGGTGGGCTGGACCGCGATAATGATATACGACGGCTCACTGGCTGCAAACGGTATCTTTGACGCAGGAAAATGGGTATGGTGTCTCGTCATCGGCGGGCTCATTATCCTCTGGATACTCATCGGTATCAAGAATCTCGGCAAGATAAATACTGTGGCTATGGCTGCACTTTTCATACTTACACTGATACTATGCAAGGTCATCTTCTTTGACGGCAGCGAGCTGCCTGTTTCAGAGGAGAGCATGAGCTTCGGCGCTGCTGTGGAGCTCTCGGTAGCAATGCCTCTTTCTTGGCTGCCTCTCATCAGCGACTACACAAGAGAAGCCGAAAAGCCCGTGGCTGCAACAGCTGCAAGTGCTGTAGTTTACGGTATAATCAGCTGCTGGATGTACGCTATCGGCATGGGAGCCGCTATTTTCACCGCTGAATCCGATATCGCTCAGATAATGGTAAAGGCAGGTCTTGGCATAGCAGGTCTCCTTATCGTGGTATTCTCAACAGTTACAACTACATTCCTTGACGCTTACTCGGCAGGTATCTCCGGAGAATCCATACTTGCAAAGCTCAAGGGCAAATGGGTGGCTGTTGCAGCTGCCGTTATCGGTACAGCAGGAGCTATACTCTTCCCCATGGAGGATATAACAAACTTCCTCTATCTCATCGGCTCGGTATTCGCACCTATGATAGCTGTTCAGATAGCAGACCATTTCATACTCAAAAAAGACAGCTCCGACAAGAGCTTCGACATAATAAGCTGTATCGTATGGGTACTGGGCTTTGCCCTTTACAGATTCCTTATGACCAAGGATATCCCCGTGGGCAATACACTGCCCGATATGGCTGTAACTATTATCATCTGCGTTGCCGCAAAGAAAATATTTGCAGGAAGCGCAAAATCACTCAAGGCTAAAACAGAATAAATGCTAAACAGGAGAATTACATTATGAGAAATTATCATACACAGATGGAAGCAGCTAAAAAGGGCATAATCACACCCGAAATGGAAATAGTTGCCAAGAAAGAATATATCACACCCGAGGAGCTCCGCGCTCTCGTTGCAAAGGGCGAGGTTTGTATCCCCTGCAACATCAACCACAAGTCCATATCCCCCGAGGGTATCGGTACTAAAATGCGCACCAAGATAAACGTAAACCTCGGTATCTCAGGTGACGCCAAGAACTACGACGTGGAAATGGAAAAGGTAGACATGGCGCTGAAATTCGGCGCTGAGGCTATCATGGACCTCTCCAACTACGGCAAGACAAACACATTCCGCAAGGCGCTCGTTGAGAAGTCCCCTGCTATGATAGGAACTGTTCCTATGTACGACGCTATCGGCTATCTCGAAAAGGACCTCCTCGAAATAACCGCCGAGGACTTCCTCAGAGTTGTACGTGCTCACGCAGAAGAGGGCGTTGACTTCATGACTATCCATGCAGGCATCAACCGCCGTGCTGTTGAGGCTTTCCGCAGAGAGGGACGTAAAATGAACATCGTCTCACGCGGCGGCTCTCTCCTCTTTGCATGGATGATGATGACAGGCAACGAGAACCCGTTCTATGAGCATTACGACGAAGTCCTCGATATCCTCCGTGAATTCGACTGCACTATCTCCCTCGGCGACGCACTCCGCCCCGGATGTATCGACGACTCTACAGACGCAGGTCAGATTTCCGAGCTTATCGAGCTTGGCGCTCTTACAGAAAGAGCATGGGCAAAGGACGTTCAGGTAATGGTCGAAGGTCCCGGTCACATGGCAATGAACGAGATAGCTGCAAATATGAAGATACAGAAGCGTATCTGCCACAACGCCCCCTTCTATGTTCTCGGACCTCTTGTAACTGACATATTCCCCGGCTATGACCACATCACATCTGCTATCGGCGGTGCTATTGCAGCTGCAAGCGGTGCAGACTTCCTCTGCTATGTTACTCCTGCCGAGCACCTCAGACTGCCTGATACAAACGACGTTAAGGAGGGTATCATAGCAAGCCTTATCGCAGCTCACGCCGCTGATATCGCAAAGGGTATCCCTCACGCTACAGACCGCGACAACGCTATGGCTGAGGCTCGTCATGCAGTTGACTGGGACAAGATGTTCGAGATAGCTGTTGACGGTGAAAAGGCTCGCGCATACTTCGAGAGCACTCCCCCTGCTGACAGACACACCTGCTCAATGTGCGGCAAGATGTGCGCCGTAAGAACTACAAATATGATACTCAACGGCGAAAAGGTCGAGTTCTGCACTGAAAAGTAATATCAAGGCGCACTTTATGTGCGCCTTTTTAGTTATTAGTGATTAGTGCATAGT
>JAEEGJ010015952.1_pt1 | contig 17384 bp, 12 predicted proteins | sample 8958761 | NCBI WGS metagenome assembly JAEEGJ01 (sample SAMN16246546, study PRJNA631951) | gut metagenome | biome: gut microbiome; feature: rumen; material: RS-attached | host: Bos | place: Iran: Karaj | collected 2018-10 | reverse complement strand
TTCCTCGGAAGCGAGCATCTGCCAGTCGCAGCCTGGGATGTTGCGGAAACGTACCATTGGATAGAGCGCCATCCATTCCCCAGGCTGGAAGGCGGTGGAATCGACTTTGACTCTGTGGAGGTTGTTACCCCAATTAAGGACGATGCTGTCGGCGGGATTACCCATGAACACCGGGGTGATGGTGCCGTCGTCTGCGCAGGTGCCAATGGCGTAATCCATACGGACATCTTCTTTGCCATAATTATCGGTAAAAAAGTAGTATCTGAAAAAAACTGAGTCGGGCTCTACAACTCTTACAGGATTCTCTGGATCGAGATATGCGAGAGGCTTAACCGTCTTGGGACTGGTGCCGTCCTTGTCGGGCTGTACACCGATGATGGCTTCCTGCTTGATGCTGTAGCCGATGCCGCTGGAACTGGCTCCCGCACTGGTGTTGTTATAGGGGTTGAGCACAGAGAGCGAGAAGTAATCATCGTTGTTGCCGCCCCAACCCCAGTTGATGTGGAAGAGACCATTGCCGTCGTAGCCGTCACAGACGAAGACGTGTCCACCGTCCTCGCTATAGCCGCCATATTGCACAGGCCGGCCATTGGCCAGTTCGCTGTAGATCAGGTTCTCCCAGCCGTCGATACTATAGTACATACGGTGGCTAACCTGCGCCGTATTCTGATAGCCGAAATACTTGACAAGGGCCTCCGCTACGGAATGGTTGTAGGCGATTGAAACCTTTGGGGAATAATCCATCCGGGCGCCCTGTCCGCAGTAGCGCATCAGCTTTGCCACGGCCTTCTGCTGTTCGGGAGTGCCGATGATACCCTCTGGCGTCACGTAATTGTCGAGCATGTTGCCCCAGTCGAAGGTCGTCGGCGGCAGCGCGTCGATATGCCATACCTTCTTCACATTCTCGTGGGCTGTGGTGATGTCATAGGCGGGAATCTCCGTGCAGGCTTCCTTCGGCCACTGGTAGTAGTTCATCACCATCGCCATCGCGGTGGCCACGCAGCCTGTTAGCGTCGGCTGCCCCTCCCAGTCGGGATTGGCACCGTCGTAGGGAGGCGTGTCGTTCCAGTAAGGCTTCATCTGGTTCCACTGGGTCTTGAGCAGCGGGGCGATGGCTTTTCGCGGGGCACGGGTCTTCTGTCCGTGTCTGCTCACGCCGTCGGTAAACTCCTTCGTGTTGCCCAGCGTTGTCATGGCCTGGTCGTAGCTCTTCAGCCACGCCCGCATGTTGTCTGGCATCCTGTCCCAGTCGATGGTGCCGGTAGCGCTGTAGCCCAGCACGGGCAGCGCACGGCTGTCGCCAGAGGCAATCACATAGCCGCCGCCATCCAGGTTGAAGGCGTAGATGCTCTTGGCATCCGTCTTGGCCGTAACTGTCTTCCTGTCCATGCCGACATTCAGCCCTCTGGTCTTGGCAGCATCATTATTGGTGAGAAACTTCAGGGCGCGGTCGCGCGCCTGCTCTTCCGAAATCTGCTGTGCCCAAACACCTACAGTCATCAGCACAAGCACTAATAAAAACAGCGGTCTTTTCATCTTTTTATCTAATTTAGATATATGTTCTGTACTGTTGCATAGCTAAGTATATTTTATAGGTGCAAAGATAAGAAAACTATTTGGATAATCATCACTTTTTGCAAGAAAATCAGCGAAATCATACCCCAAAGGGAAGATTCCGCTGACCTCTCATGATAACCTATTTACTCCAATTTACCGCCGGAACCATTCTGCGGGTTGCTGTCGAGTGCTTGCTGGTTGGTGTTGAGCCAGTTGCCCCAGCCTGTCAGGCTGTGGAAGTCGCACTTTTCGTAGCCTTCGTTGTAGTTGTTGAGTGCATTTAATTGCGGGAGTTTCGTCTGGTAGTCGAAGGTGTAGAATAATTCTCTCAGCAGGCAGATGCTCAGCGTGTAGTGGTCGAGATGTTGCTTGCTGTTGTTCACGTCGCGATAGTGTACGAAAGCCTCCTCGAAGGCGTTGTCTATAGTGGCTGAGATGGCTTTCATTTCGGCATCATCGGTCTCTTTTGCCAGCAGCTGGGCGTAGTTGGCAAGGTCGAAGAAGGGGTAAGTCAGTTCGTCTGTATTCTGAATAGCCTGGTAACGATAGACGCTCTTGCTGGCGCGGTCGATGGCCTCCTGCTGAGTGGGATAGAGTGCCAGCAGGCGGTCGCACAGTTGCTTGCAGGCATCAACGATGGGCATGAACTTGTCGGTGCGGATCATCTTGTAGTCGCCATTAGGATACGTTCCCGGGTCGGCTTCCTCCATATAGCCGTCCTGCCAGGCAGGAGTAGAGCGTTCGAACATCAGTCCGCCAGCCTTCTCGGCATCGCCTGTCTCCACGAGTCCGCGCACGAATTCCGTCATCAGCACTCCGTCGCTGCTTAGCACATGTGCCGAGGCGATGATATAGTTGGCAAAAGTGCGAGCTTGGGTGAGCGACTCGATATTACCCATGAAGCAGTTGTGGAACATGAGCGTGTTGAAATGTTCAATTCCGGCAGCCTGCATGGCGTCGTACATCTCGTACATGTCCATCCACTCGTTATCGACCCATTCGTCGGTCATCACGCCACGGGATCCACTGACCTGCTTGATTTCATACTTGCCTGGCACGTCGTTCATGGCATCAAAGCCCGAGCCGTGGCCCCAGATGGCGAGCACGTAGTCCTCGGCCGGACACTGCAGGCTGCTGAACTCCAGGAACATGCGCATGGTGTTCGGGTTGCATATCTTCAGCTGCTTGGCTAGCTCACCCATGCCGTAGGCTTGCATGCCTTCTTCCTTGATTTTGTTGAGGTCGGTCGTGTCCTTCAGCTCGAACCACACGATGTCTCCAGGAGCTGCATATTTGCCCGTAAAGCCCTTCCCGATTTCCGGCTGGTCCTTACCATATTTATACATACATATCACGCGCACGTTGTTGTGGTCGGTCAGGTACTTCTGCACTCTCTCCCAGAAGCCGAATTCAATGATCTCATCCATTTTGCCGCCGGCATTGCCATAGACGAACACGGTGTATTTGGAAGGCTGAGGCACATCGATGAACATCTCTGCCTTGCTCCAAGAGTCGAATTTAGAGGCCATGTCGTCGGTGGTCTTCTTGAAACTCAGGCTGATGTCGGCATCATTGCCGAAGCGAAGTTCATCGCCAACAATCTGCCACTTGGCCTTCATCACGTCCCTGTCAGTAGGTGTCATGACCAGCGCACCGTCGGCAGAGGCGGTGTAGGTGAAGTCTATCTTCTCGATGCCGATGGCTTTGCCCTCGATAGTGTAGTAGATGCGGGTGCTGCCCGTACCGTCGGCCTTAAACTCGGTGTTCTGCCACGTCTCGCCATAGTTCCATTTGGCGTAGGTGTTGCCCGACACGTCGGAACACCAGTTGCCCACAATCCTGCTGTCAACACCGGGCGCAAGGTTGTTGTTGCCATCGTCACTCGAGCAAGCGGCCAGCACCGCCATAGTCATTGCGCAGCAAAGGATGGCTGTAACTTTCAATAAATACCTTTTAATCATAATATAATAATGTTAATTATACTCTTATACTAAGTTCTTATTCTTCTTGGATCAGGTGTACATCGCACTGCGGGAAGGGGATGGTGATGCCAGCAGCGGTGAGGGCATCGTAGATCACCTCCTTCGCACGATCGACGTAGCCGATGCGCTCAGCCACCAGCACGTACTGCTTCACGTTGACATCCACTGCACTGTCGCTCATGTTGCCGACTACCACATTGATGCCGTACTTGGGATCCACAATCTCACGTCCGTACTGATCCTTGGTGCGCACCTTCTTCATGGCCTCCACCAGTACCTCGCGCACTCGCTGGATGTCTGTACCATATGCCACGCCTACCGTGACGATGGTGAGTTCATACGAGTGGTTGCGCGTCAGGTTGTTGAAGTTCTTGCCAAAGAGCGACGAGTTGAGGAACGACATCTCCGTACCTTCGATGGTCTCTGCCTGTACACACTGATAATTGATGGCTGTCACCTTACCGCGCACGCCTTCGCACTCAATCCAGTCGCCAACCCTCAGGCGACCGCCCATGAGCTGGATGCCGTAGATGAAGTTGTTGATGACATCCTTCAGCGCGAGACCGATACCAGCCGAAAGACCTCCGGCCACCAGCCCCAGTGAGCCTGTTGGAATCTTCCAGAAGTAAATTACCACCGCAGCAAAGCCCATCCAGACCAGTACGCTGATGATGCTGTTGCCCAACGACAGGTTGATCTCATTGGCACGGACAGTTGTACGGTTATGCTTGCGCATAAAGGTGGCATAACGAGCATATTGCCAGATGGAGTGGATGGCCCTACTGCAATAACGTGTAATATAGAACAATATCAACAGCCAGACGATACTCCTGGCGGAAATCCGCAGTGTCTCGAATCCACTCTGATCATATAGCTGGACAAAGGGATTCTCGTAGAACTTCACAAAGAGGTCGTCGAAGTCGAAGGTGCTTAACGACAGACTCACACACAACGGCAGAGAGAGCAGCACGACGGCAGGGGTAGCCACCTGACGGATGAAGTCGTAGAACCAGGTGGCGCCAAACAGCAGCGATTCGCGGTCTTCGCCCGATACGTAGGTAATACGATTTCGCATGCTCTCCACCCGCTTGTCCAGCCAGCGCTCTTTGTAACGGCTCATCAGGTCCAGGATACAGACCACTGTCAGCCATACGGCCAAGAGGAAATACCACCACACCAGTATGAGCAGCGCCACAAAAGTGTAGCCCAGGAACGCAAAGACGAAGGCGACGAGATAGACAGCCAGTGAAACCCAGCCCAGCGTGCTGTCTATTGATGTGGCCTTGCCGCTGATCCAGATGCAGCAGCACAGCTGCCACACGACAATCAGCAGGAGGAGGGGCGGAAAGAGAAAAACCATCAGCTTGTCGGGCACGAAGGTGATGCGACAGGAAATAATCATTAGCGTAACGATGAATGTAGCCGAGTAGAGCAGGAATCCTTGGCGGAATTGCTCCGGTTTGACGCGCAGCAGCAGCGAGCCGGAGATGGCAATGAGCAGCCACAGGAAGGTGTTGACGTGCTTGACACCCAGATTGATGTATTCATCACCATATAAAGAGAAACCGAACACAAGGAAATAACCGATGGTGCCCGTCAGTATCGAGATGATGGACAGCTTCCTCTTCGCGACATAGCGTTTCAGCCTTGTGAAACGGTATAGCAGCCAAAGAGTCAGGTGGGTGAGGAGCCAGAAGAACACCAATAAGACCACTTGCATGACGCAGACAATCAGCAGCATTAGATTTTCAGCCCTACTGGAAAAGTGCTGGAAAAATGCGGCATCATTCTCCTCGTCAGCAGCATTCTCATCAAGATCGGTTTCCTCAAGACAATCTTGCAATTCTTTCAGGCTGTACTGCCCACGCAAATCCACCTTGACCTTATCCCAATAGTAGCCGGGATTTGCCAGAATGTCTAAAAACGGTGTCTGCCCGTCCACAAAGACATACCGCTCAAGGTCGCGATAGCGCGATTCGGCATAGTCGTAGGTCTCCTTCAATCGCAGAAAGGCTTCCTGATAGTGCATGCTGTCGGCTATCACGGTAGCACGGTTGTTGGCATTCATCTTCAGAAGTTCGGAAGCAAAGAAGATGCAGGAGTCGCGCAGCGCCTCGCCTATCGAGTCCAGCACAAAGGGGGCGGAGAGCGAATCCTTATAGGCTATCTTGATGATCTCTTTCTCCAGCGAGGAGATGGAGTCCGACAGATGAACATCCAGCGAGTCGTTGCGGTAGAGCAGGCTGTCTGGCACGATTTCCATCTCAATCTCCTTCATCATCGGTGGCAGTCGGCGCAGGGCCTCAATAAGCCGGGCGTTGCGGTCAATCTCATAGTTAAGGCTGCTGACGATGTGGTCATATGGTCTGCGGTCCATGCTGAAGGTTTTATAGTTGGCCGTCACCTTTTTCAGGGCGTAGGCCAGGTCAAACGTCATCTCCTGCTCTTGCGTATAGAGCAGGATCGAGAGCTCGTTCGACTCGGTGACGACATCAACCATCCGTTGATGCTGACGCTCATAGTCGTCGTTGAAGCGTTGCTGCGCCTCGGAACGCTGTTGATAGGACGCTTGCAACTCTCTGCAGAGTTCCTTGAGTGTATTAGTCAACGACCGCCCGCTCACGATAGCCCAGAGCGGAATGGCGCATACACAGAGTGTAAGAGTGAGTGCTATTAGTTTCTTTCTCATATCGTGATTCTATAGTCTTACGCCCAAAGAAATACGAGCAAATGCATCGGAGAGATTGAGCAACAAAAAGATTCGTATCTCTTTCGAAACACGGTGCAAAGATAAGAAAACTTTTTGGATAATCTTCACTATGATGCAAGAAAATCAAATGAAGACTGAATAAATGATGAAATGCATGGCTTAGTGTGTGAATAATTAATAAATAATATCATTTCGGGTATAATTTTATGCAAGATATTCAAATTTATACCCGTTTTGGTATATTATTAAATAGAAATATGTATCTTTGTACCCGTTAAGGTATAATGAATGATGACGTTATCGGAGCATATTAAGCTAAAACGGAAGTTAAACGGCCTTTCTCAGGTTGAATTGGCAGAGAGGGCTGGTGTAGGCCTTAGGTTTGTGAGAGACCTGGAACAAGGTAAGCAGACTTTGAGGATGGATAAGGTAAACGACGTGCTGGCCCTGTTTGGTGAATATCTGGGTCCCGTAAAGACTGACAAGGTATGAAGCAGGCGGGAATCTATGTGAATGAGGTGTTCTGCGGCATTCTGACAGAAGACGAGGAGGGGTTTCATTTCGCTTACGACGAGGCTTATCTGACCCGTGAGGATGCAGCGGCTGTGAGTCCCACGATGCCTCTGACGGCCGAACAGTATGACAAGGAAATGATGTTCCCGGTGTTCGACGGGCTCATCCCCGAAGGCTGGTTGTTGGATATCGCATCGTCATCATGGAAGATTGACCCGCGAGATCGGATGTCGCTCTTGTTGGCATGTTGTAAGGATTGTATCGGAAACATCAGCGTAAAACCATTGTAACTATGAGTAAGTGTTTGTATTGCTATCAGGATTTGGAAGATGGTCAGGAAGACTTTCATCCTGCCTGTGCCCGTAAGTTCTTTGGCATCGCAACGGCCCCAGCCTTCCCGTATACGCGTGATAACATGTCGGAACTTGCCCATCAGGTAATTCGCACCAGTGCATCGGTAACAGGCGTACAGGCCAAGATGTCGCTTGACGTGAACCGCGGCGGGAAGAACGAACCAGCCAAATTCACCATCGTAGGCCTGTGGGGTAAGTATATCTTCAAGCCGCAGAGTGCGAAGTATCCCTGTCTGCCAGAATTGGAAGACCTGACGATGAAGATGGCCGAGGCTGCCCATATTCATACGGCCCGCCATACGCTCATTCGCCTTGCCGATGGCGAGCTGGGCTATCTCACCATCAGGATGGACCGAGGGCGGAAAGGTGAAAAGATATCGATGCTAGACCTATGTCAGTTGACCAACCGACTTACAGAGCATAAGTACTACGGCACTTATCAGCAACTGGCGGAGACCATCAAGAAGTATTCAGCGGCTCCTATGCTGGATGTACAACGATTCTGGGAAATAGTGCTGTTTTCATGGATAACAGGCAATTCCGACATGCACTGTAAGAACTTCTCGCTGATAGACAGGGGGAACGGTGATTACATTCTGTCGCCGGCTTATGACCTGCTGGCAGTGCTTCTGGCCGACCCTTCCGATACTGAGGAAATGGCGATGAGTTTCATGGTAGGTGGCCCAAAAAGCGGCTTCGACCGAGATACCTTTATGACCGCCTTCACTCAGAGCGGTGTCCCTACTGCTGTGGCTGATAGGATGATTGAACGAATGAAGGGTAACCTGCCTGTATGGGAGGAACTCATCATTCAGTCATTCCTTCCGGAAGAGTTTAAGACTGCTTATAGCCATTTGCTGAACCAGCGAACGGGACTGTTATAACAACAATGCGCCTCTGGCCTCAATGGCTGTATCTGTGTTCGGGTATACACCGTGCCTGTGTCTTGGAAAGTTGGGATCGACACTGATCCGCAAATAACCAATAAGAAGCCCCAGCCAATCGGCTGGGGCTTCTTGCTGGCTATAGCTACAGCGACGGGGTGGTATCTTGTTATATTTTAGAAGAAAAACACGTTTTTCCTTTGTTTCTTAAAATATTTTTCTTATCTTTGCGCAGAAAAGCTGTAACAACATCAATGATATGAAACGAGAGCTGACATTTAAAAACGAAGAGCAAGAGCTGACCCGCGTGACAGAGTTTATGGAGAGCGTGTGCGACGAGTTGCAGCTCGACATGCACGTGGCCATGAAGCTGCAGGTGGCCATGGAGGAGATGGTGACCAATGTCATTTTCTACGCCTATCCCGAAGGTACCAGTGCCGACATCACGCTCAAAGCTGAGAGCGATGATAAAGAACTGACCTTCGTACTTTCTGACACCGGCATACCATTTGACCCCACCGCCAAGGAGGATGCCGATATCGAAGAGAACCCGATGGACCGAGAACAGGGCGGTATGGGAATCCTCATCGTGAAGAACATCATGAACGAGGTGACCTACCAACGCCTTGGTGACGTGAACCAGTTGACAATGAGGAAGAAGTTGTGATATATTAAAGATTAAGCATTAATTATTAAATATGACACAGATTATTAAGGAAGGTGGTAAGACCATCATTAAGACAGGCGAGCGTATCGACACACTGAACGCCGCACAGTTTGAAGCTGATATCCAGCCTGCATTGGTGCAAGGCGTCGACTTGGAAATCGACTGCACTGCACTGAACTATATGGCCAGCTCTGGCCTGCGCATATTCCAATCCACGATGCGTACCGTGGTTCGCAACCTCGGCGGACAGATGAAGTTGACACATGTTAACGACGACATTTATGACGTCCTGAAGATGACGGGCTTTACACGTCACCTCACTGTGGAAAAAGCATAGGCCAGACCATATTCACAATAGCAAAAAATATAATGGAAAAGAGCTATGAAGATCTGATAGAGGAGAACCGACGATTGACGGAGGAGGTCGGACGGTTAAAGAGTGAGTACGACAAGCTTGGAGAGATGTACGATGATCTCAGCTTGTCCTACGAGGATTCGCTGATGATGTACGACAAAGCCAGAGAGTCCATCAGGATGGAGAGCGAACTGGCGGTGGCAAGTAATATCCAGAATTCTATGATTCCTCATAAGTTTCCAGATCGGCCAGAAATCGACCTTTACGCATCGATGATCCCTGCAAAGGAAGTCGGGGGAGACCTGTATGACTTCTTCCTCAAGGATGACACCCTTTACTTCTGTATCGGTGATGTTTCGGGCAAGGGGGTTCCTGCCTCTCTGCTGATGACGGTGACGACATCCCAGTTCCGTACTGTCTCGAGGTATCTTGACCAACCTGAGCAGATCATGATGGCCATCAACAACCAGATTGCTGAAGGCAACGATGCCCTCATGTTCGTAACCATGATTATTGGCTGTCTCGACCTCAAGACAGGTCATTTGGCCTACAGCTGTGGTGCGCATAATCCTCCCTTGCTGATAGGCTCCAGTGTGGAAGAATTGCCTGTTTCCCACAAACTGCCAGTGGGCGTCATGAAGGGCATGAAATATGTTTTCCAGGAGACACAGATATCCCCTGGAACCACGCTGTTCCTCTATACCGACGGACTGACTGAGGCCATGAATGCCGAGCTGAAAATGTTTGGTGATGACAGAATGGTTGAGACGGCTCAGCGTCTGATCTCGGATGGGGTTAGCACGTCAAAGTCATTGATCAGTGGAATGTCAGATGCTGTGGAGGCCTTTGTAGCAGGTGCCGATCAGAGCGATGATTTAACAATGATGGCCATCAGGTTTAACGGATAATAAAGAGTCAAACAATAATAATAAATAAAAAAAGGAGTAAATATGAAGACGACAGTTGAAGAAAAAGACGGTGTAATCACCGTTGTGTTCGAGGGAAGAATGGACACAAAGTCGACACCTGAAGTAGAAGAAGACCTGAAACCGCTGTTCGACAGCGAGAGTCAGGAGATTGTTATTGACTGCTCCAATTTGGAGTATGTGGCATCGAGCGGACTCCGCGTTTTCCTCAGCATTGCGCTCGACACCCAGTCGAAAGGCAAGCATGTCACTATCAAGGGAATAAACAGCTTTGTCAGCAACCTGTTTGAGATGTCAGGTTTCACAGACCTCTTTGATTTTGAATAACGGCAAACCTATACACAGAGACTATTCATTACGATTATGGCAACCGAGACCAAATATAACTTAAAGCTCGAGATAGGCAACTTGGTATTTCCAGAAACCAAGACCGTCAAAAATAAGGATGACAAAGAAGAAATCGAACATGAGCATAATCTTTATGGTGTCAGATTTAATCGCCAGATCTATCAGCCTGGAGTGATTGAGGCGGAAATCAGCATCAAGCCTAAACCAGATGTTCCTACAGTCATCAAGTCGCTGCTTAAGAAAAATGTGACGTTGCTGAAGGATGGCGTTCCTATAGCCGAAAACTATTATGTGCATGAGATCCTGCCTCAGGAGAAGAAGGGCGTCACAGAGCAGCTGTTCATGAAATTGACCATCTTCAGCAAGGACAAGCTGATGACCCTCGACAAGTACAGCAAGGTATATGTGGCCAAGAAACTGGGTTCAGAGATCCTGGATGTGGAGCGTAAGAACTTCACGCCGGAAAACGATGAGATCAAGGTGAACTTTGCCAATATGCGGATGTTGAAATATAACCATACGCGGGTGATTACTAATCCTGTGTCATTAAAAAGTATTGTTATAAAAATTGCCTCTGAGTTTATACATCCCTATCTGGTGCAGTATAATGAGTCATTTTATGATTTTTTGGCCAGAACGGCCAACCGCTGCGGCGAATTCCTCTATTTCGAGGATGGCAAACTAAACTTGGGCCTGCCAATGCGTTCCTCCGCAACTTTTGATGCTAAAAACCAGAAGACGACAGTGCAGCCCTCCCCGATACTGATTGACAAATACTCATCAGTGACTTATCAGAACATTTCTGCAGGACCATTGGACATCGACAGCTATGCCCGCGACAGTATCAAGGATAGGACAGGCGAGATGGAGGGAACTAACTATGATGTCGTGAAAAAAAATTCCGCAGGCTATCCGACAGATGCTTTCCCTGATCGTCTGTCATATAATTCGGAACTGGCTCAGGATGAGTATTTCTTCCCGCTGTATGCCGATAAGTTTTCAACCTTTACCCGTGAGATGGGATTGGCTGGAGATGCAAGTGCTGCTGCCAGCACTCAGATATTCCCGTTGTTGAACCAGCTGATGTCGGGGTGCACTGATGTGACTGGATTCCTGGTGAGCTATGGCATCAATGAAGCCATGACCATCAAAAATAGCATTTCGACAGCGAGCGAGTCAAATGTGAAAGGATTCAACAAATACATTGACGTGGCAGAAACCAATACCAACAACAGGGCCAAGAAGCTGGAACAGGGTGATGGCAAGTTGAGTGCAGTGCCGTTTGGAACGCTTTCACCTGAGGGTTGGACTACGCTGAACTACTACCATGACGTGAGGAAATATGAAGAAGAGGTGCAGTTAAGAATCATCTGCATCGATATGGATACCGACTATGTCAATGTGAAATTGGGCGACAGAATTAAACTCTCGGATGCGGGTGAGGTATATACGGTCATCCAAATCGTCATGGAGGACAATACGAAATGGACCCATTCTTATACAAAATATAACGGAGAGGTGATTCCCAAAACCAGGGAGACACAAAACCAACTCATCTTCGCCATTCCAGACCGTCAGAAGACTGAAACCGACGACGAGAATACCAATCTGAGTTACCCCCCAGTATTGGATGTGCCGATTGTGAGAAAGGCAGAGCCTCAGACGGCGTTTATAGCCGACAACGATGATCCCAAGTATCAGGGGCGTGTTCGCATTGTCTATCCCTGGCAGACGGAGAGTAGCGGTAAGTTGAAAGACTTGCCTGATGCTGAAGAAAAATATGCTCAGGCGCAAAAAATTCTGGAAGTGAAGCGCAAAAAGCTGGCACAACTGCAGGCAGAACTGGATAGACTGAATGATGAGAAGAACGACCTGCAAAACCTCCATGAGGAGAAAGATAGTAATAACAGCCTCAAGAAAAGAGAATGGGATCTTGCATTAACTTCAGCGGTGATTCTTAGTCTTGATAATAAAATCTCGGATATTAACGAAAAGCTTAAAAAAGAAAAAGATAAAGCAGAGAAGAAGCAGGATAAGAAGAAGATTAAAGCCCTCGAACTGGAAATCGTTAGAGCCAAAGAGGAACAGGAGGATCATAAACTGATGCAAGCTGAGCAGCAAGCCTATGTCGACAGGCTTAAAGCCTGTCAGACTGATGCCAGCAAACTCTTAGAGAGGAAAAATGAGATTGATGCGCTTATCAAAAGTGTTGACGATAGTGGCAATCAGCAAGGCAAGGAGAAAGAGCGTGATGACATGAAGAAAGAAGTGGAAAATGCGGAGGCAGATGTGAATAATAAGGCAAAAGATGTCGAGAAAAAGACTGCTGACAGTATGAAAGCCCTCTCTTCTATCTCATCACCCTGGATCCGCGTGACCACGCCGATGGCTACTGAGGGTGGCGGCACTTTCTTTAAGCCGAGAGTAGGCGACGAAGTACTGGTGAACTACGACAACGGCAACGTAGAACGCCCATACGTCATCGGGAGCCTGTTCTCGAAGAACGTGTTGGCTCCCGACGAGCGAATCAGCCGCACGGTCAGTCCGAATCTCTATGCCAATGCCTCCATTGCCATTGTCTCACCTAACGGTCACGGCATCACGTTCAAGGATCCGTCGAGCGGCGACGGTTTCATCTCAGGAGTCTATCCAGGACTGGGTGTCGTCACGGCTTACATCAGCAAGGTGCCGATGCCCCATACGAAAGACTTGGCAGGCGGCATCAAGATAGGCGACCGCTATGGTCTTTATTCCATCAGCATGTCGTCCGACAAACGGAGCGTCAGCATCAGCTCTTCCATGGGCAAGGTGACCATGAACGCCTTTACGGGCATCACCATCTCAGCTCCAAACGGCGACGTGAAGATTGTGGGAAAGAACGTGTCGATCAGTGCCGGCAACAAGCTGTCGCTGACCTCTGGCACGAATATCAAAGGCGCTGACTATGAATACAAGCGTGACACCAAGGGGGGAAAGGTCGCAGAATTCATCACCGAGAAATTGGCGAATGTGTCAACGGCCGTAGATAAGTTTGTAACGCCGTTTATCGATACCACTTTGGCGCGTGCGGCATTAGAGGTATTCCTCCGTCCCATTGAGGGTACGCTCAGCGTGAAGTCGAAGCGCTACCTGACATTAGAGGCTGGTTCCGGCAAGGCCATCATCAAGCCCGACCGCTTCAAGAAATACGATGCGGACAAGCTGGATAAGGAAAACGACTTCTTCAAGCGGATGATTGACTGTCTGACGATCATCGGAACGAAGGTGGACGCATATTGCGACACCTATAATAATTTATGGAAAGATGCCTTTGCAAAGTACACGGACTATGTTTTAAAAGCATCGTTTCTGCTGAAAAATCCGAATGATCCTAACATCTTGAAGGATATCATAGATAATTATGTTCCCAAAAGAACTGACTATCAAGAATCGTTCTTTAAGGGAAAGCTAGATCCAGGGAAGGTGGAACAAAAAATTAGTTTACAAGGAACAAAACTTGTGCTTGAAAAAACAGAAGTAATTAGAGAAAATAAGGACAAGCCTTCTAATTTGAAAACACTTTGTAAACTTATCAATGCTGTAGCTCCGTCTGTAGCAGCTTTGTTTGATCACATGACGTCAATAGCTTCGCTCATAGACGATGTGGAAAAACCGACCTATATTGAAAAGACATTGATGGATACGCTTGTTACTGTCGCATTTGATGGGAATGAGATGTGGGAGGATGTCTATTACAAAGGGAGGCAGCCCACAGATATGTTGCTAAAGACGGAAACTCCATCCTCATCGGATATCTATGGCAATCCCGCCTTTTTGAAGAGAAGGTGGGCTGCCATGTTTATCATGAAGGTGGCAAAGCATCCGGAGCAGGTTTCTATGCAATTCATTGAGACGAAATTTTTCCTCAAAGAGAAAAATTATGAAGCCCAACTCAAGGAAGATAACCTCACTGATAACTACTGGTGGTCTAAGTTCGTGATGAATTTTGAAGGAGTATTCATCAACACAGTGCTTAAGACGCTGCTTGACAATACAGTCGGTTCTGCTGTAGAGAGTTTCAAACAGAATATTGGGTCTCTCAACCCCATAGAATCTATAGCGGCAGCGCCGGAAGGAACTAGCCTGAAAGACCGGGTGAAGAGTCTGAAAGACCGGGTGACTCTAAAAGACCGTGATGTATGGGCCGCTGGTAAAGGCGGACAGATACTGTTCTCCGACCAGAAGGATGCTACCCTTAACTTCGACGGTGGCGACTTGAAGAAGGAGGATTATGCCAACCGCTATAATATCGACAGGATGAAGAAAGTGTTGAGTGGAATGTAAAGGAAGTGACTATGGACTATATATTTAAGGAATGGCAGGAGAAACTGTCGAAATACGAGAGCAGCATCCAGAAGGAACTGGCGGAGCTGCGTAAGTGCAAGGCTGAGATGCAGCAGATGCGGCTTGAGGCTGTAGGCAAGCGTAAGGGCCGTTATATCTCCGATGACGAGCGGCTGATACTCTCAGCCCCAGAGATCATCATCGGTCATGTTGATGAGGGAGGTGCACTCCTTGAAGGTAAAGGGTCGGCTGTCATCGTGCGTGGTACGCAGGTCGATGTGCATGGCGTGGGTGAGGGCGGACAGGTGGCTGTACATGCCCCGAGCATCCGTCACATCGCCGAAGATCCCGGCAGCGACGGGCGTGAACATGTGGTCTATCCGCTCTCAGAGGTTGTCAGCCAGGCCAGGAACATCACGCTCCAGAGCAATAATGCCGAGGAGATGTTTACGGAGCCACCTGTATCCACGGGGTGTAGTGGTGTACGCATCCATGCCGATGAGCGGTTGGATATCGAGGCCGCCGTGTCGAGTGAGAATAAGGAGAAACGGCTGAAGGCACTGCTCAGTGAGTTGAAAGAGCGTAACACCGATTTGGAGAAACAGCTGATGAAGCACAAATTGTCGTTTGGACAGATGGTGGCTTCAATGGAGAAACTGTTGGCTGAAAGACAAGTGTTGGCAGCAGACAGCGATATTGTCAGAGCCAGCTATATAGAGACGGAAAAACTGAACGACAAGATCGATCTCCTGTCGTTTAACCTTTCACAGGAAGTGCGCAGCTATGCCGATGTCATTTCCTTGCTGGCAGAGACCAGTCGGCAGATCAAATGCCTGAACAAGGAGAAGGACAAGATCAAGAAGGGCGATGCCTTCAAGCAGGCATCAACGGGAGCAGCCGTCTCCATCACTGGTGAAAAAGTGAATATCGTCTCAGCTGACGGCGACGGTAACCTGCGTGATAATGAAGGTGCAGGGCTCTCACTGACAGCCAACGACGTGGTGATAGCCTCTGTGGAAAACGACGGCTCGCTCAAGAAGAACGGCTGCCTGAGTATCAACACTAAGTATGTTGGAATTTCTACTGCCAACAGTTCGGATATGAAGTACGACGACAAGGAGGGTGAGCTCACCTCTGCCACGCATACTGCCGAGGGCGGTGTCATCATCACGTCGAAGAATATCACACTGGAGAGTTTGGACTACGAGGTGGCCGACAAGAAACTGAAGGAGAAAGCCCTGACAAAGGACGGCAAGATCAGCGTCAGGGCCAAGACCGTGGAGGTGTCTACCGAGAACGCTGCCAACGTGGAGGTGGATGATAAAGGCAAGAAGACCAAAGCCAGTTATACGGCTGAGGGCGATGTCATCGTCAGGTCGAAGACCGTCACCGTGGAAGGTGTGGACTATGATCTGGACAATGGCGAGCTGAAGGAGAAGGCGCTGACGAAGGACAGCAGCCTGACTCTGCGCTCCGAGAAGATGTCACTTGCTGCCACCGACAGCGAGGGCAAGGCCGTGGGCAGCATCAGCGTGAATGCCAAGGAGGTTGGCGTGAAGGCGATGGATGTAGACAAGGACAGCCATGCCGACTCAGAACTGGCCAAGGACGGAAAGGTGAAGATTGCCTCTGAGCAGCTGGCCGTAGGTGCAAAGGGCAAGAGCAAGAAGCTTCAGCTGGTTAGTGAGGAGGTGGGTCTCTTTGCCGACAAGACGCTGGAGGCCCAGCAGGACAACGGCAAGGCCGTGCTCCAGCTCAGTGGCGGCAATGCCGCACTGGCAGGCAGCAAGACGGAGATCTATGGCGATACAGAGGTGAAGAGCGAGCTCAAGACCCCGAAGGCCACAGTCGATAATCTGGAGGCCAAGTCCTCGTTCAAGTCAAAGAACATCAGCGACGGCATCGCCGTACCTGCCGCTGGCGGCACCAGTCTGAGCACGAAGCTCAAGGCCGAAGAGTAATCATCAATTTCAAAGTTCAAAGCTCATAGTAAAATGAATCACATTATCTTATCCCAAATAGATGAAGCCCAGAAACGGATGAGTGGCTATATCGCACTGTTGAACTACCGCTTCAAGAATCTTTGCGTCAAGGCTGACATCGCAGTCCTGTTGCCGGTATCGGTGTATGCAGACGGGCAGGAGCTCAATATCGAGGATGTTGCCAATGTCAACATGCCCGACGATTATCAGCTGGGCGTCTATCCGAAAGAGGAAAGCGACCTCCAATCCATTATCCAGGGCATCTATGAAGCCCATCCGGAGTTCAAGATGGAAATGAAGAGTACAGACGACAATGACAGTGAGGAATCGAAGTATGTGCTCTATACCATGCCCCAGGTAGACAAGAATCGTCGTGACTTCCTGATAAATGGCGTCAAGGGACTCTACGAAGAGTGTCAGGTACGCATTGATGCCGTCTATGCTGACTTTCAGGCCCGGCTTGCAGAATTGCTGACTAACGCCTCTGCCCAGGATGTAGAGGATGCCAACAAGGCACTCAAAGAGGCATACAGCAAATGTAACAACATTGTCGATGAGCTGTACAGCAAGAAAAAGCAGGAGATCGAGGAGGGTTATCAGCGCTATCTGGAGGAAAAGGAGAAGCATCAGGAAGAGGAAGAGGAGATGAATTTCTCCCAAAGCTTCAGAATGTATAATGTCGAAGAATAGTAATTTATAACTTCGCTTTCCACTGGCTCCAGGTCACCTGATAGTTGGTGGCGTGGTTCTTCTGAATATATTCATAGAAAAGAGGAATCATCTG
>JAEEGJ010015951.1_pt1 | contig 17386 bp, 11 predicted proteins | sample 8958761 | NCBI WGS metagenome assembly JAEEGJ01 (sample SAMN16246546, study PRJNA631951) | gut metagenome | biome: gut microbiome; feature: rumen; material: RS-attached | host: Bos | place: Iran: Karaj | collected 2018-10 | reverse complement strand
ATCAATCCTCTTCAGCGTCTCATCCTTGCCGATGAACTCGCAGATGTCGAAGATACTCGGACCTTGGCTGATGCCCAAAATGGCGATGCGCAAGGTGTTCATCAACTGCCCCATCGACATTTGGTTGTCCATAATCCATTGATGGATAACAGGTTCGGTTTCGGCGGCGGTAATCTTGTCGAATTCGGCCAGTTTAGCGGCCAATTTCTTCAGATTCTCAACATTTTCGGGCTTCCAGAACTTGGCAACCGATTTTTCATCGTAACTGCTTGGCGCAACGAACATATATTCAGTCAGCGGCAACAAATCCTTCGGGAAGGTTGCGCGCTCCTTAATCAGCGATACGGCCTTGGCGGCACGCTCTGCGGTTGTCGAAACACCTTTTTCGGCAAGCATAGGCAGCAGATATTCAGCAAGTTTTGCATCGTCGCACTTGCGAATGTACTGCGCGTTGAACCATTTTGCCTTTTCGGGATTGAACCTCGCTCCCGCCTTGCTCACTTTTTCGAGCGAGAAGGCCGAAATGAGTTCGTCCATCGAGAAAATCTCCTGCTCGGTGCCTGGGTTCCAACCCAACAGAGCCAACATATTTATAAATGCCTCAGGCAGATAGCCATCTTCGCGGTATCCCGATGAAACCTCGCCATCGGGTGCCACCCAACGCAGCGGGAACACGGGGAAGCCGAACTTGTCGCCGTCGCGTTTCGAGAGTTTGCCCTGTCCTTGCGGCTTAAGCAACAGCGGAAGGTGCGCAAACTGCGGCTGCGTGTCGGTCCAGCCGAAAGCGCGGTAAAGCAGGTAGTGCAGCGGCAGCGACGGCAGCCACTCCTCGCCGCGTATGACGTGCGAAATCTCCATCAAATGGTCGTCAACAATGTTGGCCAAATGGTAGGTCGGCAGTTGGTCGGCCGATTTGTAAAGAACCTTATCGTCCAAAGTCGAAGTGTTGATGGTGATGTGTCCGCGGATGATATCGTCCATCTCAACATTCTCGTTTTCAGGCATTTTAAATCGGACAACCCATTGGTCGCCACGGGCAATGCGCTGCTTAACCTCATCGGCCGACAACTTCAACGATGTCTCCAACTGATTGCGAACCTGATAGTTATAGGCGAAAGTCTGTCCTTTCGACTCGGCATCCTTGCGCATAGCATCGAGCGACTCGGCCGAATCGAACGCATAGTAAGCGTTGCCCGAATCGATAAGTTGCTGTGCATATTTCAGATAGATGTCTTTGCGCTCGCTCTGACGGTAAGGTGCGTGCGGTCCGCCCTGCTCAACACCCTCGTCGGTTTTGATTCCGCACCATTTCAACGCTTCAATGATATACTCTTCGGCTCCTGGCACAAAACGCTGGGAATCGGTATCTTCGATACGAAGAATAAAATCGCCGCCGTGGCTGCGGGCAAACAGATAGTTGTACAAAGCTGTGCGGACACCTCCAATATGAAGGGCTCCCGTCGGACTTGGCGCAAAGCGCACTCTAACACGTCTTTCCATAACAATACATCGTTAAAAGGTTCATAAACAGCGCAAAAACTGCTTTAAACAAAAAAAGCTGCCTTTTTCGCAGCTTTGGTAGTCGATAGGAGAATCGAACTCCTATTTAGAGATTGAGAATCTCTCGTCCTAACCGTTAGACGAATCGACCAGTTAGTTGTGTCGTTTTGACGGGTGCAAAAGTAGGCAATTTTTTGGCGTGTGCAATAGCACACAAAAAGATTTTTTATAAGAAAAAGAAAAGGCCGGACTAACAATCCGACCAACTAGTTAAACCATAGCTATAGCAAACTCATTTTGAATTGATAATATTGATAATCTCATCCAAACTTTTCTTAGAGTTAGGCATAATGCTTTCGGGAACTGGTTTCCCTGTTGCCTTGGCAGCCTGATAGCGCTTACACTCTTGGAATTTGCCGGGTACAAGGCAATACATATTTTTATATGCTACTCCTGTATAATCGTTTACAAAAATACCTTTTTGAAAAATTGGACATCTCTCAAGACTTACACAAACGTTGTTTTCCATCTTTTTATAATTATAGCCTATAAATCAATTATATAACTTCACCTTATGGCAAAACATACTTTCATACGCATATATATGAGAAAAAGATACATTTGCAGCGAATATTTTTTTGAATAATGGATTTTTTGCCAAACGACCCCGCAATTTTAGTTTCAAGCATCAATATGCTGCTTCGCGATGATGAATTCGACTCATTAGAATCGCTTTGCTACAACTTCAACCGTGAGCCCGACGAGATAAAAGCCCGCCTGCTATCCAATGGTTTCGTTTACAGCGAAGAACAACGCCAGTTCCGCCCAAAAAACTACAATGCGCAATGATAGGGAAAGACTGCATTGAAACAGCCTACAGTTTTCTGCACCAGAAAGAGCGAATCTACGCCCACTCCACTCTCGACTGGCAGAAAGACGACATTGAAATTGCCATTGGCGATTATGTCTGCAATATGAACCAGGAACTTTACAAGACTCTGGCCCGCGGTCGAGCCGATTTTCTGCACGACCACAGCACCTTTGCCAACGATATAGCGGAAGCGGTTGCCACGCTTGAAAGTATGCTGTATCAATAAGTTAACTGATTCGAGATTACCAATATCGATTTTAGAAAATCTACACTATTTTCGCGGCTCAATTCAGACTGACAATGGCAGAATTGCAAGCATTTTTCGATTATGTGTGGCACCGCGGCAAGAACTCCTGCCTGACGCTATTCAAGTTTATGGTGCCTATCTCAATAATAATCAGGTTTATACAGCAATGGGGGCTGCTCACGTATGCGTGCGACTATCTTGAGCCGGTGATGCAGATTGTGGGACTTCCGGCCGAGACTGCCATCGTGTGGCTAACTACCATGGTTGTAAATATTTACGGCGGGTTTCTAACTCTTTTCAGCATCTATCCGCAGATGGAACCGATGACTGTGGCGCAGATGACCACGCTATTTACAATGATGCTGGTGGCGCACACCTTCCCCATCGAGATTACCATTGCGCAGAAAACGGGCGTCAAGGCGTGGGTGATGACTGCCATCCGCTTTGTTTTCGCCATTCTGCTGGGCATTCTGATGTCAAGGATGTACAACGCGCTCGGTGCTTTGCAGGACGAAGCCACAATATCGCCGTTCCTCACCACAACGCAAACAAGTTGGGGCGCGTGGGCGCTGAACGAGTTAAAAAACTATGCCATAATCACTTGCGTGATATTCACTTTGGTAATTTTCTTGCATTTGCTCGATGTTACGGGACTAATCCGCATTGTGAACAAAGTAATGGAACCCACGCTCAAATGGTTGGGAATCAGCCAAAAAGTTCTGCCAATCACCATCATCGGCCTCACTTTGGGCATTGCTTACGGCGGCGGCCTGCTGATTGAAGAAAGCCGTCAGAAGGACATCGACATAAAAGGCATCTTCTACTCAATGACGCTTATGGGGCTGTTTCACAGCATTATAGAAGACACGCTGCTCATGCTCTCAATGGGCGGCCATTGGACGGGCGTGGTGCTGTTCCGATTTGTCTATGCCTGCATCATCACCTTCATTTTTGTGAAATGCACCAACCGTATGCCTCTCGACAAATTCGAGCGGATTTTTATGACTAAAGCGGTGAAAAACAGAGAGAAGGCTGTTTAGAAATTCACATTCAACTTCACATTGAACCGTCGGCCTGTGAGCGAGTTCTCGACGGCATATTGGCGGTTGGCGAAGTCGGTCACCCACTCGAACGAAGCCACGTTGCGGCGGTCGATAACGTTGAGCACTTCGGCGCAAATCCACGCTTCTTTCACGTAATAGAACGGGTTACTCTTCGAGTAGGTCTTTTGACTGTTTTTCAGGCTTTTAGAGAATCCCAAATCGACACGTTGGTACGACGACATACGGCCCGTGGCCATATAGCGCGGCGACTGCGGCGGCCCGAACGGCAGACGCGAGCCGTAGTTGATTTGCAGGTGAACCTTGTAATCGGGGTTGCCAGGGAAATAATCCTGAAAGAACATACTGATATTCAGCCGTTGGTCGGTGGGGCGCGGAATGTAGCCAGGGTGGGTTGTGTACTCGTTGCCGTCGGCATCGGTTTTAACCCACACGTCGTTGCGAATGTCTTCTTCGGTCTGCATCAGCGACAGGCTGAACCACGAATCGACGCCCTTCACAAACTCGCCGTTGATTTTCATATCGAGCCCCATCGCGTAGCCGTCGGCATCGTTGCGGCCCGAGTAAATGGTGCGCAGGTTGTCGATTTGGTACGATATAAGGTCGGTCAACTTCTTGTAATACAGTTCGGTAATGAACTTGAACGGACGGTTCCAGGCAGTGAAATTCCAATCGGCGCCAGCCACAAAATGCAGCGATTTCTGCGCGCGAATGTCATTGTTTATCTGACCGTCGGCCATTCGCATCTCTTTGTAAAATGGTGATTGATAGTAATATCCGCCCGAAACTTTGAACACAATGTCGCGCTGCCAATTGGGCTTGTACGACAGACTCACGCGGGGCGAAACGAGCAGTTCGTCGTTGAACGTCCAATAGTTGGCGCGCAGCCCCACGGTCAGGTGCATTTCCGACGAGTCGAACATAAACTGATAAACATCCTGCACATAGGCCTGTAACCTATTGGATTTGACGCTGTTATTGGCGCGCAGACTGTAACTCATATTCACCTTGTCGGGACGGTGCGGCATTGAGTAGCCTGCCGAATCAATCATTGTCCATTCCGAAAGGTTGTCGTCAATCTGCTGACGCTGAACCGACAAGCCCCAGTTCAGGAAGTGGTTGCCGCTGCTGAACAAGCCTTTGTGCTCAACGCTTAACACTTTGGCATCGAGATAGTTGCGCCCGTGATTGCGGAACGCGCCAATGCCCACGGTGCTCACGCTGTCGCCGTAGGAACTTGCGCCCACGGCGTTATCTATCTCATTTATAAAATATTCGCTCAAAATGTCGTAGGTTTCGCTCTCGTGGGTGCTGAATGCCGACGCCGTGAGTTTCAGGCTGAAGCCGTCGTTGACTTTGAAATCGGCCGAAAGGGCGCCTGTATAGGTGTTAAATGCGTCTTTTTCAGCACCTTCGAAAAACATCCGCAATTCCATTGGTTGGTTGAAAAGGCCGAATTTGGTGCGGCGGTTGCGCGGCAGAAAATTATAGACATTGCTCGAGCAGTTGCCCAGAAAGCCCAACTCAATGCGGCTAGTCAAATCGAATGACAGATAGGTTTGAAAATCAATGAATTTAGGGTCATAATCGCCCGACGTTTCGAGCGAGTTGAGCAGATATTTGTTTCGCTTGTAGCGGAAGCCCGAAATGTGGTGGAAACGGTGGTTGAAACTGTCGCCGTGAAGCATCACCGAGCCGCCGAAAAGGCTTGCCGCGGCCGTTCCGCCCCACCCTGCGGGACGCTTATATTTAATGTCGAGAACCGACGACATCTTGTCGCCGTACTTGGCGTCGAATCCGCCTGCCGAAAAAAGCAGCGACGAAACCATATCACTGTTGACGAAACTCAAGCCTTCCTGCTCGCCCGAGCGCACCAGAAACGGCCGATAGACTTCTATTCCATTGACATACACAAGGTTCTCGTCGAAACTGCCGCCACGCACCGAATACTGCGAACTCAACTCGTTGTTAGCGGCCACGCCAGGCATCGTCTTAATCAGGCTCTCAATGCTTCCCGAAGCGTCGGGCAGCACGCCCATCACCTTGGGATTCAATCGCGTAAGCGTGCTTTTGCGCACCTGCACGTCTTCAACCGTCACCTGCTCAAGTTCTTGCGACGTTGCCACCAAATCGACATCGAGCCGCCGCTGCTGCCCGTCGGCAAGCATTACCTGTTCCCAGCGCGTCTGATAGCCAATCATCGAGAACGATACGTAAACCGATTTGCCCGAAGCGATATTCAGGCGGTACTCGCCATTCTGATTGGTGACGGTGCCCGCCACATTGTCCTTCAGCACCACATTGACGAACTCAATCGGCTCGCCCGACTGATTGGTGACGCGTCCGAAAATGCAGGTCTGCGCCGAAACCGCGCCTGCCGCCAATATCAATATCGCCAATAGAAAATTTCTCACAAACGGTGATTTTGCCGCAAAAATATAAAAACACAAACGCAAAAACACAAACGCTGACCATTGCGGGATTATTATTGGCGGAAGATTACCCGCAACTCAAAAAATTTTTTCGGCGGCTTCGGTTTTTTAATCAACTTCGTGCTATATTTAGAAACGAGTTATTGAGAAAAACAATTATAGGTAACTAAAAGAGTATCAACTATGGTATCGCAATTTCAAATCACACTTCCCAACTATCAAAGGGGATATCACCTGATAACGGGCACCATCATCAAGAGCCTGCCCGAACTGCCAGAGAGCGGCTTGCTGCACCTAATGATTCAGCACACATCGGCCGCGCTGTCGATTAACGAGAACGCCGACCCTGCCGTCCGCGCCGACTTTGAGTACGTGTTCGACAAACTCATTCCCGAACGCGACCCCAACTACACGCACGACACCGAAGGCGCCGACGATATGCCCGCCCACATCAAGGCATCAATGATTGGGCCGTCGGTGACAATTCCCATCACCAACCACAAACTGAACTTGGGCACGTGGCAGGGAATTTATTTGTGCGAATTCCGCAACTACGGTGGAAGGCGGAATATTTTCGGAACGATTTTGAGTTAAATTGAAGGATTGAAGTCCCGATAGCTATCGGGATGAAGGATTGAAGGAATAAAAAAAACGAGAGCGACGGCTCTCGTTTTTTTGTTATATGCTGACAAATGTGATTATCAGTTAATTTCCGATTCATTCTTCCGCACCACAATCGTCTTACACACCATATCGTGCAGAGCCTGATGGCGGTCGCCGGCGGCAAAGAAGCAGCCGATGAAGATGACGAAACCGAAAAGTGAGCCAATGAAATTGAACACTGCCGCTAAAGCGAAGAATGACAACACTGTGCACGCTCTCTTAACGTGCTTCAGCAGATAACGTCCTATGAGCGCCCCAACCGAAGCGTTGCCGCCATCGGCATTGGCGATTTTGAGCCCCAAGAGCATCTTGCCCACCGAAGCGCCAAGGAATATCTCTGTCGAGAAATAAATCAGTTCCGCAAAGATGCATATAAGCGAGATACGAGTGGCTGCAACAACCATACTGAGCATTTCGGGCGTATATATCTGCGCAAGCATCGCATTCGACGCCATCAGTTCGTCAACTTGTGCCTGAGCCTGAACGGCCATAAATGTTGTGGCTAAACGGCCGATTAACCCCGCAAGAATCCAAACAAAAACAATGTCGATAACATAAGCGGCCAAACGCGGGCCAAAACCAATTCTCTTTTCCATAATTGTAGTGTTTTTAGTAATTAAAAAACGGCAAACCGCTGCCGAAACGTGCCGTGAAAATACAATTTTACCCGAAACCGCCAACCATCAGCACCATTTTTGCAATCGGCGGCAGGCCGCTGCCAAAGCCAATAAAATTGTATGATAGCGCATTATGGGCACAGCAAAAATATTTTTTGTTTTTTGCGGCGGCGACTATTGCGAATATGAAAAAAGGCACTACTTTTGCAACGCTTTTCGAGAGAAAAACAACGTTCTAAAAATGGTGCGGTAGTTCAGTCGGTTAGAATATCGGCCTGTCACGCCGGGGGTCGCGAGTTCGAGTCTCGTCCGCACCGCAAGAAGCCTGATTAACGAAAGTTAGTCGGGCTTTTTTGTTTCGATTCTTTCCTAACAATGATTTCTGATATGCCCCAAGACGATTTTTTCACGCAAATGCGGATACTGACTCAAGAACGACGGAAGCAGAGAAACCGGGCAGGTTGAATTTTTTATTACTGTCCGAATTGTCCCATTCAGGAAATTTATAGCCCTACCTTCCCTATTATACCAGAACGGACTGACGACATTCTTATATATAGCATCTTTAACGTATGGGCCTGTGTCTTTGAACATGTTCCAATGTTTATTATCCGCATAAGCGGTAATGACCAAACTCGGTCTGCTGCGAAGAGTGAACAAATTCTTGTCTCCATTGCCAAGTTTTGCCCAAAATTTACCTTCACTGAAAGGCATTTCCTTTTGTGGCTGTCCTTTGTAATATTCATACAGTCTGGAAATGAGATTCAATTGGTCAGGAGACAAATTAATATCCAAAAACTCCGGTCCGCGGTCATCATTATCCAAATCGGCCCCTTTCAAAAAGGTGAAGATGAAATTCACACCGTTAGCATCAGAATGCCTATTACAATACCGCTTTGACCATTGGTCACCATCATAACGGTTGGGAATTAACGCCGGGAAATGTGTATATTTTCCATTATATATGTCGCCGGAACAGTAATAGAAATTGTTTTTGATGTCCCATTCATACCCATTCAGCAGAAAGTCTCTGTTGTCAACAGTCCAAAATGGCGTGGCGCAAGCACCAAAATCAGCATCGATATTATTAGCACGACAGAACAATGCAAACAGAGCTTCGGCAATTTTGCCTTTAGCGATATTTTTCGCCCTTTTTTTGAAATCGGGAATACTCATCCGGTTGACAGTAAACGGAAGTGAAATAATGGCGTATTTTACGCAATCCATTATCAGAGATTCGTAATCAGCCTGCCCAATCCCGTCCACCACGATGACTTCATCTTCTTTCATTTTGTCTTATATTTGCTCGCTCATTTGTAAAAATATGAAAAATAAATTTAATCTCATCACATCAAAAGAGTGGCTTCCCTTCCAGAAATCATGGTTCAGATTTGAGAGTGACGAGCGATTATACCGTGACAACATCCGTTTTTTCACCAAAGCCGACGAGCTACAACAGCCTGTTGCATACTATGGTCCGCAATACGATTTGTTTGAGCAGATAGCGAAAGAAAACAGTCTGTCTGCAACAAAACTGGAAGAATTGAACACCGACACCCAATTTGTTGTGGTGGATTTACGCAGCTATATAACACCAGCCACATCGCTGTCAGAATATGATGAGCTTCGGAACAGAATTCTTTCATTGTTAGAAAAGAACTACAACCGAGTGTTGAACCGCCGGTTCGTATCCATCTTTATGCCAAATATCCAGAATGGGCCGCATTATTATGCCTATGCCTGGGATATGGCAGAATATGTAAGCCAGATTTATAGTTTGAAAGATGATAAAATAGCCTGTTACGGCGGTCCAATGACGACGGTCAACAACAAAGAGTACTTCACACCATCAAATAGCTATTTCTACTGCCTGTATTTCAGAAAGGACGAGTTTTCGAATGGCAAGCTGACCGGCAAGAAATATCATTTCCTAACGTCGCACAACACACAATTGAAACGTCCGGTTCACTCCGACATTCCCGGATGGTTCATATTGAAACCGCAACCACGCAACAAAAAAGAGATTCTGCATCCGGCAAAATATCCCGAGGATTTAGTTAAAATGTATATCAGCACATTCACCAAAGAAGGCGACAATGTGTTTGACCCAATGTCGGGAACGGGCAGTACAGAACTTGGCGCACTGCAGACAAAAAGAAACGGATACGGCACCGAACTGAGTGAATTCTTTGCTGACATTGCCAATAGCCGCTGTCAGGACTTTATTGACCGCGGAGAACAGGCAGGCAACAAAAATTCGTTTCTGATTCTGAAGAAGGACGCGCGCCACATAACAAATGAAGATTTCCCACCGATCGATTATATGGTAACATCACCGCCATACTGGAATATGCTAAACATGAAAGGTGCCGAGAATCAAGCGAAACGTATTGAAAAAGGACTGATGACGAACTATTCTGACGCTCCTGACGACCTTGGTAACATTGAAGATTACCGGGCATTTGTCGACACACTGAAAGACATCTACCTAAATGTTGCATCGCTGATGAAGCCTGGAAGCCACATGACAATTGTGGTGAAGAATATCAAGAAAAAAGGGACCAACTATCCTTATGCGTGGGATTTAGCTCATGCTCTCCAGGAAAAACTGATTCTGCTGCCTGAGAATTTCTGGTGCCAAGACGATATTTCGATTGCTCCATTCGGATATGGCAACACTTGGGTAAGCAACACATTCCACCAGTATTGTCTCAATTTTCAGATTCCTGACGAATAGCGCCGTTGAGCACATCGCTTCTCACCCGCATAAAACACGTAGAGACGGTGCGTGCACCGTCTCTACAAACCATATTCTATTCTGAATTATTTATTCAGCAATTCTTCAACCAGCTTCTTAAGCTCGTCTATCTCCTTCTGCTGGTTGTCGATTATCGCCTGCTGCTCTTTCATGGCTTCGATAAGCACGGGGGCAATATTCTCGTATTTAACGGCTTTGAAGCCATCGTTATCGGTTACAACCAGCTCGGGCAGAACTTCTTCAACCTCCTGGGCTATGACGCCAATCTGCTTCTCGCTGCCGAAGCCATAGCTGAAGTTATTGACATCTTTGCCACGGGCGGCGGCCATCTCAGCCTTGCTCTTCCAGTAGAAGCTTACGCCACGCAGTTTCAACACCTTATCCAACGCACCATTGAGTTGTTGAACATCTTTTTTCAAGCGCGTATCCGACGGCCCGCAAGAACCCGTATATGTTATATTGCCATTAACTTCCACATTACCATTCTTGTAAACAATTAGCGCATCGCTCCTAGTTGTATCAAGCGTAACATTTCCATTTCCAATAACAAACAATCTATCTTGATTCAACCAAGCATTAATAGAACGAACTTCATGTTTCAACTCATAATCTGTATTTAATTGTCCGATAGCCACTTCGCAATATGATTTTGCATTTGTACCTTTACCCATAGCAGTAGAATTATCACCAGAAGCCAACGTTTCATTTCCTGAAGAAATAGAACTTTTACCTGAAGCCGTTGTTTTCCATCCCATAGCAGTAGAATACCAACCTGATGCCATTGTTTCACGTCCCGCAGCAGTAGAATTATCACCAGAAGCCAACGTTTCATATCCCATTGCTATGGAAAAAACTCCTCTGGCGGTGTCACTGCGTCCCATTGCTATGGAAGCCACTCCACTGGCTTCTGTGTATTCACCCATTGCTATGGAAGCCCATCCGCTGGCTACTGTGGAGCTTCCAATTGCTGTGGAATACGTTCCGCTGGCTGTTGTACTTGCCCCCAATGCCGTAGACATGTCTCCACTGGCTGTTGTAAGCACCCCCATTGCCGTAGAAGAGCTTCCGCTTGCTATTGTGGATGCACCCATTGCTGTGGAAGCGCCTCCACTGGCGGTTGTTACATGTCCCATTGCTATGGAATTATCTCCGCTGGCTGTTGTGTATTTACCCATTGCTATGGAATAATCTCCGCTAGCTGTATCACTGCGTCCCACTGCTATGGAAGCCCATCCGCTGGCTTTTGTGTATTCACCCATTGCTATGGAAGCCCATCCGTTGGCTGTTGTTTCATGACCCACTGCTGTAGAAAAAATCTGGCTGGCTGTTGTCCCCAAACCCATCGCCGTGGAAGAATAACCACTGGCGGTTGTCGCAAAACCCATCGCCGTGGAATAATTACCACTGGCAGTTGTCGCACTACCCATCGCCGTGGAAGAATTACCACTGGCGGTAGTCGCACTACCCAGCGTCGTGGAATAATACTCAGAAGCGGTTGTTTGATAGCCCATTGCCAAAGAATATGGCCCACTTGCAGTAGAATTAAAACCCATTGCCATAGCTCCTTTTTTTATTGCTTCAGTTCCAGCACCAATGGCGTATGAATAGTCTCCAGTTGCTTTTGCTGCTGTTACACCTAAACCCGCAGAATCGACACCAACACTACCTAAAGCGTAGCTGCCCTGACCCGTAGCATTTGCGCTTTCGCCAATGGCATAACTGCCTATACCTATGGCTGTCGCTGATTTACCTAATACAAAAGCATTTTGGGCATCTGAACCAGTTTGAGCATCAACACCAATGGCCACTGAACTCTCACCCGCAGCTGTTGTATTCTCGCCAAAAGCAAAAGAACTTTTACCAATGGCTTTTGCTTGATTACCAATGGCTATTGATGTTTGACCTGTGGCCTCCGATTTGTAGCCTAATGCCTGCGAATATTCGCCACTAGCCTTATTTTGGAATCCTGCGTTGAACGAGTTTGTACCAACATTGTCGGGGTTTTCAACCTTCAGATTACCAGCCATAAAGGCGTTCTTTGCAGGGTACCAGTAAATGCGGTTCACGCTGTCGAGAGTTTCGGCATTGGTTGTAAGGTCGATATTGAAAAGATTGCTGGCGGCCGTGCTTTTAGAGTCATCGCGGCCGCTAACGGCAAAGCCTTTGGCACTGCTGGCAGCATCGATATAGAAGCGTGTGCTGTCGGCGTTAATGGTCATGAACTCTTCAGCGGTGCCCTTGGTGGCATCGCGACCGGTTACAAGGAAACCGCTGCGCTTCATCTTTGCCGAGCTATTGTCGAAATGCACCTGCGTGCCATCGGTGGCAACCTTCATGTAGTTTGGAGTATCGCCATCCTTCGCATCTCGGCCGGTTACAAGGAATCCGCTACGCTTCATCTTGGCATTGTTCTCAAGTTGGTCGTCGATGTATACTTTCGTACCTTCGTCATCTATAGAAAGATAATTATCGTTTTTGCCTTCTTTTTTAGCATCGCGGCCGGTTACAAGGAATCCACTGCGCTTCATCTTGGCGTCGCTTTCGCCAACAAACACTTGTGTGCCGTCATCGTTTACTGCAAAATAGTTGCTGTTAACGCCTTCCTTCTTGGCATCGCGGCCTGTTACAAGGAATCCGCTGCGCTTCATCTTGGCGTCGCCTTCACCCACATACACTTGTGTGCCGTCGTCGTTAACTGACAGATAGTTATTGTTAACGCCATCCTTCTTGGCGTCGCGGCCGGTAACAAGGAAGCCACTGCGCTTCATCTTGTCGTCACCTTCACTAACATACACTTGTGTGCCGGCGCTGTTTACAGCAAAGTAATCGCTGTTGGCGCCATCCTTCTTGGCATCGCGGCCTGTTACAAGGAATCCGCTACGCTTCATCTTGCTGCCTTCAGCATCGGGGTCAATATAAACATGAACGCCATTGGGGTAAACGGCGAACACTACGTTGCCGTCCTTGTCCTTAACATCGAACAGGGCATCACCATCAGCTGTTGCTGTGCCGCCATTCTGCACGCCATTGCCCTGAGAGCCACCGTTTTGAGTATTGTTCTGAGAACTGCTGCCACTTCGTGCGGCATAGAGTGCAACTGGCAGAGCCTGAATTTTCGTCGAACCCATATTGGTATAGTTGGTGCCATTGTTTACATCAACTTCCACTTTCAGAAACACATCCTTTGACCAATCGACAGATGCCAGATTGTTATTGCCAACTGGTGTGCCGTCGCCCACAGTCACACTCAGTACGCCGTAGGCGTTGGTTGCGACATCGCTCTGGGTCTCTTGATAGAACACCGGGGTGCCTGTCTGATCGGTCAGCGTCAGGCGCAACCCCACTTTGGTATTGCTCACAAGTTCGTTTTGCGCATTGCGCACAACTGCCTGGTACGAGAATCCGCTTGTTTGCGCCACGGCTGCAATGGTGGCCATGGTGGCGGCAACAGTCAGTAAAATGCTTCTGATTTTCATAGATTTTAAATTTAATTAGTTGTTAATAAATGCATATTATATAAACCATTGGGCTCGCACAACGGTTGCATCAACACAATTTGCCAATAACTGGAATTTGGTTTCACATTGGCAAATATAACAAAAAAAATCAATTACTTATACAACTTTTTAGAGAATAATCATCTCTTCGTCGTATCAAGGAATGAAACAAAATCTTGGCAGACCACTAACAACAATGGCCCTTCCCTATTTCTTCAAACAAGCGCCAATTTTACTCTTCACCGCGTTGCAAAGCGAATCGTAAGTGTAACCGCTCGGGTAAATGGGTTGCAGAAATTTGACGCTCACTTTTGAGAAGAAATGCGGCAGATGTTTGCCCCGTGGCAACGCATCGTAAGCACCGTTGATAACAACCGGGACAATCGGAACATTGAGCTCGGCGCTGAGTATGGCGAATGTTTTCTTGAATTCTCCAATCGAACCGTCATTGGTGCGGGTGCCTTCGGGAAATATAATGATGTTGCGCCCCAATCTTAGTATTTCGGCCAATTTCTGAATCGACTCTTTCAAATCGTTGTGAAGGTCCATCACGATAACATTGTTGCGACGCGCCATCAGCTGCAGAAAGCGGCTCTTGACGTGCTTTTTCTTCACGTAGAAATATGTCTTGCGCATAATGCTGCGCTTGATGAACGATGCCACAAACAAGCCATCGAAGAAGCTCTGGTGGTTGGGCGCAATGATGCACGGGCCCTGCGGTATCTGCTCTGAGCCTTCGCCTCGGAACTTGAAGATGAGTTTGAACAGAATCTTGCTCGCGTTCCTAATCAGGTTCTGGGTTATCGATGTTTTTGGAAGTGTGAGCTGAATCTTCTCCTTCAGAATCATCGACCAATTGATGGTTTCGACCTGCAGTTTGGTTTTATGGTCGGCCACATGACGCGCAAGATCGCCTATATTGCTGAAAGCCACCAATTCAGCCTCGGTCATATCCAATCCGTACGACTGACGGATGAACTCAATGAGCCCGATTTTGCCAAGCGAATCGAGTGCAATATCGTATTCAATGTGCTGACTTGCATGCACTTTGCTATTGGTCTGCTCTTCAACAAACGCCTTCAGGCTTTTGTATTCGTCGAAGTCAGGTTCGGGTGCGGCCTTGCGTTTTTGCGCATTAGTGGCCACGTATTCCTGCAGTTTATAGCGCTGAATTTTGCCCAAGTTGGTTCGCGGCAGTTCGCGGTCGATGATTGAGAACTGCATGATGCGCTTGTATGACGACAAGTGCGCGTTGAACTCCGGGAAGAACGTCTCTTTGAAATAGCCTTTGGCATCCGATATTTCCAACTCGTGCATCCGTGCATAATCGGGTGCGATGAGTGCATGCAACAATCCGTTGTGCTCCATCACAGCCACTTCCTTGATTGGCGCCGACGATGCCATCAGACTCTCCTCCAACTCAACCGGATTGATGTTCTTACCGTTCGGAAGCACAATTATCTCTTTCTTGCGGCCTGTAATATAAAGGTATCCGTTTTTATCTATATAGCCCAAATCGCCGGTATGCAACCAACCATCGATGATTATCTGCGCCGTCTCGTCGGGGCGGTTGTAGTAGCCCTGCATAATGTTCGGGCCTTTGGCAACTATTTCGCCATCAACAATTTTCATCTGCACACTCTCGAGTCGCTGTCCGGGTGTGCCAACACGCTCGCGGCCCGGTCGGTTGAAGGTTATCATTGGCGATGCCTCGCTCATTCCATAGCCCTCAAGCACCGTGAAACCCAATGTTTTGTAGAACTTACCTGTCTCAAGCGGTAGCGACGCTCCTCCACACACCATTATGTCGATATGGCCGCCGAATGTCTCGTGAACCTTTTTGAAAACAAATCGTCCGATACGCTTGTTCGGTCTAATAGAAAGAATGGCAAACAGCGTTTTGGCGATGAAATTCTCAGAAATTTTCACCTTCACAGCCTTATGAATCATCTCGTAAAGCCTTGGTACACCGATAATTATCGAGACTTGGTTTTTGCTCAGCGTTTCCATCAAGTCGGTGCTTTGCATCGATGGCGACATTACCACCGTTGCACCTATCGACAACGGCATGATGACCGAGCCCATAAGTGGCAATACATGGTGTAGCGGCAACAGTATCAACACTTTGCGATCGGGACGGTAGATATCGACATTACCACTCACCTCAACGCAGTTTGCACGCAGATTGGCAAACGAAAGCATCACACCTTTTGGTGCGCCCGTGGTACCCGATGTGTAGACAATGATTGCAGTCTTATCATCGGGATAGTCACGTTTAATATATTCCGATTCAGAAATTTGCGGCAATTCAATATCGTCAAGACAAACGTATTTCGGTGTATAGTTGAGCTTTATGCCCGCTTCTGTCACCGATGCGCTGTTGGCTTTGCTGAAAAACACCACCGAAGGCTGACAATCGTTGAGCATATAAGCCACATCGTCGACCGATGCTGTAGCCTCAATCGGCACAACAATTTTGCCATTGAGCCACCCGGCATAAAAAGCAAAAATCCACTCGGGGCGGTTTTCTGAATAGATGGCAATCTTGTCGCCTTCTGTATTACTGAAGGTTGCGGCATACTGCTGTACAAGTTTTTGTAGTTCAGAGAAAGTATATGTATGCCCTTTGGTGATAATGGCGGGTTTGTCGAGATACGAGAAATCAATCATTTGCAAAATAATTTTTCGCGGCAAATGCGTGCAAAAATTATGCCAATACATTGTGATTAAGAACGTAAACGATGGGAATGGATTGATTGAGCAAGAGTGAATAAAAAAAAGACTTTACAAAGTCCTTCTTTAATAAAAAGAAGACTTTCCAAGATTGTTTTTAGTGCAATAAAGATTGCTAATCTGCATAAATATATTTCACATTTCAGCATACACAATTAGTAATGCTCTAGTAATCAATTAATTTACTATTGAAACGCGAGCAAAAACGAACAAATTGTCAAAAGGTTCGTATATAAGCCACAAAAAAGAGAAACTATGATGAGACTTAGGAAAAATATTATTCTATTGGCTTTGCTGGTGGCAGGCTTTGCTGGTGACGTATTTGGAGCTCCAAAATCTGACTTACCCGCTGTAATAAACACTGGGACAAACCAATATACCGATAAAAGCGAGTATAATATCACCAATACGACTATTTCTGGCAGTTCAACAATTGTTAGAATAAAAGGAAACCTTATTGTTAATGGCACATTAACTGTTACAGGTGCTACTTTGCTTGTTGAAGGTGACCTGCGTATAAAAAATGGCGGTGTAGTGAATGTGGAAGAAGGCGCGATAGTAATGGTTACCGGAGTAGTTGAGTCAAACGGACATGCCAATTTATCTAACGACTCTAATTTTGCAGCTCTCGGTGGTTTAACCGGAAGCAATAATTTTAACCTTAATGTGGCTGATAATAGTATGGGCAACGAATGCAACACATATCTGCCAGGTGCGGGATATGCAGACCGGGAAGTTTTGACATTGATAACAAATGAATTGACCGAGATTCTGGAAAGCGCTAATATTGATGTTCCAGATGCTCTTGTATCAATTTCACCTCTACCTATTGAACTCACCTATTTCGTTGCCCGTCAGACTTCGGATGGCGTAAAATTCGAGTGGCAGACGGCCTCGGAGAAGGACAACGACTACTTCACCATTGAGTACAGTACCGATGCGCTTAACTTCAGCGAGTTGGCAACAGTAAGCGGTGCGGGCACGTCAACGGAAATCATAAACTACGA
>JAEEGJ010015950.1_pt1 | contig 17389 bp, 16 predicted proteins | sample 8958761 | NCBI WGS metagenome assembly JAEEGJ01 (sample SAMN16246546, study PRJNA631951) | gut metagenome | biome: gut microbiome; feature: rumen; material: RS-attached | host: Bos | place: Iran: Karaj | collected 2018-10 | reverse complement strand
GGAGAGCGCCCTGAGCGCGGAGGCCATAACGGTGGCGAGCGCCGCGGAGAGCGCACTGAGCGCCCTGAGCGCAGCGAGCGTCCCGAGCGCGGCGGTGACCGCGGTCCCCGCAGGACCTTCGGTCCCAAGCGCGAGGCCCCGGCCCCGACCCTCGACGACTACCGCGAGCCTACCGACGAGATCTTCTAGTCTACCCACTTAGGTCCAGCGTGATTTACAAACGCTTGGCCTTCAGCAATTTAACCATAACCTCCATCCCCTTTTGGGAGATGGAGGTTTGTTTTATTTCACTGACTGTCAGCGTATTACAAAACACGACACTAATTCCATTGTTTTGAAAAATGTATAGAAAAGGTTATATTTGTGGGAAATTTCTAACTTTTCATACAACATGCAGGAAAAAGACGGAAAGTACATCTTCGGAGTCGTGAAGGTGGGTGACAAAGGACAGATCGTGATTCCAAAGGACGCAAGGAATCTCTATGGCATCAAGCCAGGCGACGCCTTGATAGTGCTGGGAGACGAGAGAGGTATGGCAATGTTGAAGACGGAGATCTTCCAGGATGTTATCGACCAGGCGATGGAGGGCCTTACGAAATGAGAAAGCACTGGCTGGACAACCTTCGTTGGGTAACGGTACTGCTGGTACTGTTCTATCACGTAATCTATTTCTATAATAATAAAGGAGTATTCGGCGGAATAGGAGGATTCGGCGATTATCCCGAGCATCCGCAATACCAGGATGTCGTGATGTACATCCTTTATCCCTGGTTCATGCCTCTGCTGTTCATTCTTGCAGGTATCAGCGCCAGATATGCCCTGCAGCGCAAGACGGCGAAGGAGTGGTTCCGGGCCCGCACGCGCAAGCTGCTGGTTCCCGGCACCATCGGCCTGCTGGTATTCCACTGGATGACAGGATACTTCAACACCGTCGTTGCCGCAAGGCAAGGAGTTTTCGATGGTCTGCCCTTGCCTGCAAAGTATCTTGTAATGGCTTTCAGCGGCATCGGACCGCTCTGGTTCGTCCAGGTGCTGTGGCTTCTGTGCATCGTGCTGCTTCTGGTCCGTGCACTGGACAGGAATGACAGGTTCTGGAACTGGTGCGGCAAGGCGGGAATCGTACCCATCATACTTCTGGGCATCCTGTTCTGGGCCGGAGAGCAGACACTCGTCAAGAATCCCCGCCCGGAGACTCTTGACGGTCTTCTAAACCTCTACAAACCACTGTTCTACCTGGTACCATTCCTTCTGGGATACTTCGTATTCTCGCACGACAAGGTCCAGGAAAAACTGGAAGCGGTTTGGATCCCGCTGTTAGTTTGCGCCGTCGTCGCCGGCGCAGCGCTCGTCATCACGACCTTCGGCCAGGACAACACATCGCCGCAGTATCTTGGCAGTCCACTCAACTGTCTTTACGGTTGGATGATGTGTCTTGCGATGATGGCCTGGTTCAAGGCACGCTTCGACAGGACGGGACGCTTCGCCGGCTATATGACCCGTTCCAGCTATGGCATCTACATAGTGCATTATCTGGTCATTGCCGCCTTTGGCTATATGATGAAGACGTACACGCAACTGCCTCCAGTAGCGATGTACTCCATACTGTTCATAGCAGTATTCACACTCTCTCCCCTGCTGTATGAAGCGCTTCACCGCATCCCTGTGGTGAAATGGTGCGTCTTCGGCGAATGACCTGAAAGGCTATTCGCCGGAATCCGCCGGCCAGGTAGTGAACGGGTGATGTGACAGGAAGGAATTGTAGAAACGACGGTCTCCGGTGACTTCGGGGCCTAGCCAGGCGGGGCGGTCGAAGGCCTCGTCCGAAGCGCCGAGTTCGATCTCGGCCATGACGAGGCCGGAATTGGCCCCGTGGAACTCATCAACCTCCCAGGTGTGGATGCCGTCACTGTTCCTTATCAAGTGACGTGTCTTGTCGATGACGACGGGCTCGGCGAGGGCCAGTAGTTCCTCCGCCTCGCCGGCCGGAATCTCCTTCTCCCATTCAAAGCGCGACAAGCCGCCGTCGAAAGACGGGCCCTTGATGGTCAGGAAACCCTGGTCGTCACGGACACGCACCCGGACGGTTCGTCCCGGAGAAGAGCTGAGATAACCCTGAGCTATGCGGTACGAACGGAACACTTCCGGCTTGTAGTCTCCGATGACGAGAAACTTCCTTTCTATTTCCTGGGCCATTGCAAGAATTGTTTTGAACATCACAAATATAAGAGATTTTTCGCGTAAATTAGTGGAGCAAAAACACCACGGATATGAAACGCAGGGAATTCATCAGGACGACGGCGCTGGCCGGACTCGGAGCAGGCCTGGTCGGCTGTTCGACGAGGAAGGCGACAGGACCGTATGATATCGGCAGGATCGGCGGTAAGGCAAGGATGCACCTCAGCTTCTTCCCTTACGAACTCCAGCTGCAGCATACGTTCACTGTGGCGTCGTACTCCAGGACAACTACGCCCGACGTGCAGGTCGAGATCGAGTACGACGGGTACGTCGGCTACGGCGAAGCCTCGATGCCACCGTACCTCGGCCACACGGTCGAGAGCGTGTGCGCCTTCCTTCAGAAGGTGAACCTGGAGCAGTTCAGCGATCCGTTCCAGATGGAAGACATCCTCGCATACGTGGATGGCCTGTCCGAAGGTGACGCCCCCGCCAAGGCGGCCATCGACATAGCCCTCCACGACCTTGTGGGTAAACTCATAGGCCAGCCGTGGTGGCGCCTTTGGGGCCTCGATGCGGCCAAGGCGCCGAGCACGACATTCACCATAGGCATAGATACTCCTGATGTGGTCAGAGAAAAGACGCTGGAGTGCGCCGACCGTTTCAACATCCTCAAAGTCAAGGTGGGACTGGACTCGGACGAAGAGATGATCAGCACGATCCGTTCGGTGACCGACCTGCCGCTGGCGGTCGATGCCAATCAGGGTTGGAAGGACCGCCGGAAGGCTCTCGACGAGATCTTCTGGCTGAAGGAGCAGGGCGTGGTGATGGTGGAGCAGCCGATGGCCATAGACAGGCTCGACGACATCGCCTGGATCACCGAAAACAGCCCGCTGCCTATCTTTGCCGACGAGAGTATCCAGCGTCTGCGCGACATCCCCGGCATCAAGGGCGCTTTCACCGGCATCAACATCAAGCTGATGAAATGCACCGGCATGCGTGAAGCCTGGAAAATGCTCAACTACGCCCGCGCCGAAGGCATGCGAGTGATGATTGGCTGCATGACCGAGACATCCTGCGCCTGCACGGCTGCAGCGCATCTCTCTCCAGCCGTCGATTTCGCCGACCTCGACGGCAATCTCCTGATATCCAACGACCGCTTCACGGGAATGACAGTCCGGGACGGCCGGATGGTACTCCCGGACCGTCCCGGACTGGGACTGATCAAGTTGTAAGGGTTATTCCGAAGGATTGGAGGGTGTCTCTCCTTCAATGATGCGGTCGCTCCTGAAAGGAGGAACCGCCAGGCCGTTGCCGCCGGTAAGGTTGCCGGGGCGGAAATTGCGGAACGCATACCTTACGGCAACCGGATGCTCTACCTCCGGACTGCTGACGACTATGGTGTAGCGCATGTTCATTACGCGCCCGGTGGCAGGATGGAAGACCAGGTCGGGGCCGCATACTTCCAGGCCCTCGATGCTGTCGAACAGGTTGAATCCTCCCGACTCGCGGACATTCTTGAAAGTCAGGGTAGCCTCATTCCCCTTTACCGTCATGCCGGTAAATTCGGGTGCTATACCGGGGAATACCGTACGCCCATATGTGTGGTTGAGCACCATATAGCTCAGGCGCTGGCCCACCTCACGCTTCTTGGCGGGATGGATCTGGTAAGTCTCGAAAGGGTAGACCAGGTCGGCGGTGCTGATGATCCAGCAGTTCTCAGTCTCACGGGCAGCCTTGTGCTGCTGCTCGCGGAGGATGGGATCCTCCAGGCCGTCGGGATTGTTATTCTCGGCATATGGAGCTATCTCCACCTGATACACCGGAAGTTCGGGAGACCCGTTCTCCCGACGCCATAGATTGATGAGCGTGCCCATCCTGTCGGCATAGGCCAGAGGGTCCATATTGACATTGCTCTCGCCCTGATACCAGATGACGCCGCGGAAAGTATAGTTCCTGACCGGCGCCCACTGCCCGTAATACATGATGGTGGGACGGCTCATCGACATCCAGATCTGCTTGCAGGCAAGGGAGTCCGAAGGCACGCCGGGATACTCGGATACGATCTCCTTAGGAAGCCACCCTTCTACACGGCTGCCACCCCAGGCATTGTTGATGATGCCGACAGGGACGTCGAGTACCTCGTTGAGATTCTTGGCGAAGAACCAGGCCGCGGCGCCGAAACCGGGAGCATTGTCCGGGCAACTTTCCTTCCAAGGAGCATCGACCGTCTCCCTCGGAGAATAGGCCTCGGTCTTGGGCAGCGTGGAGAAGCGGATGCGGCCGCGGTAGCGGCCCGACTCCGCGATCTCCTGAATTGCGCCCTCGACCGGGCAGTTGTCGAAGCCGCGAAGCGGCATCTCCATATTGCTCTGGCCGCTGCCGAGCCAAACTTCTCCGATCAGGACATGCTCAAGCACGACCTTCTCGCTGCCGCAAGTCAGGGTGACAGTCTCCTCCTTGTAGCTTCCGGCCGGAGTATTGACCTCAAGCTTCCAGGCTCCTTTGGAGTCGGCCCTTGCGGTATATGAGGCGTTGTTCCACGATGTGCTGACCGTCACGGTAGCGCCTGGATCCACCCAGCCCCAGAGCCGCGCCTGAGTCTGCTGCTGCAAGACCATGTAGTCGCTTATCTGCGAAGGGAGACGTATCCCTGCCATTGCGGCGGTTGCCAGCGAAAGTAATGCGAAGATTAAAAGCAGTCTTTTCATATCACTATATCTTATTTGTCAATTTTGAACAAGGATGAAACGGGCCTTCTTCCAGTTGCCGAAACCCAGGTCAGAGGCCTTGATCTCGAAAAGTAGTGTCCGTTGCGGGTCAAGGGGGACCTGCAGCAGCGTGACATACCCTTCGGGAGCGTCGCCGAGCATCCTGAGGCCTCCGAAAGCGCCGTCGCAGGCCGAAAAGGCCAGGGCGACGGCCTTCCGGGCCAGCGGCTCGTCATCCTCGTCCACCTGGACCATGCTCTTGAAAGTCTCCATATTCACAGTTTTGGAGAACTTCACCAGAGAATGCCCCTTCGGCCATTCTCCTGCCTCGTGGCATACACCGGTATCGTATCCGAGCAGATCGTCGATGTCCGCGAAGAAGTAGAACATCCCTTCGTGCGGAAGGATGCCTTCAGTATCGAGCGGAGCTATGTCGTAGCAGTCCACCTGACAGAGAAAAGTCAAGGGACGCCCGCCCAGCATGGGATACTCCATGTCGGCGGGCATGTCGGGATCGCCCCAGAATTTGCTTTCGCAGAAAAGATTGCGGTTCTTTTCAACTAAATCCAAACGTATCGCCATAGCATTGTCATTTATTGTTCATCCGTGCTGCTTCCTCTGCACGTTGGCGGCAGATGTCCGACCATTTGGGCATCGAATCATAGCGCTCCGACAGCTCCGCCAGGATATCCGGGATGGGTATGCCTTGCGGGCAGATCTCCGCACATGCCCCGCAGGAAAGGCATGCCGAAGGCAGCTTGTCCTCCGGAAGGGCCTCAAGCCGCATAACGGGAGTGAAATTGAAACCAAGGGAAAGGTCATTGTAAGCGGCAATGAGCATAGGGATGTCGAGCTCCATCGGACAGCCGTCGCAGCAATAACGGCAGGCAGTGCAAGGGACGCGTGAGCGCAGTGGTGCCACAGCGTCTATCAGAACAGCCTCCTCGGCCTTGGAAAGGGGCTTGTCGGACTCGAATGTGCCGACGTTGTCGGCCATCTGCCCGGGAGTGGACATACCGCTGAGGATGACCGTGACCCCAGGCACTGACCGGAGCCAGCGGAAAGCCCAGGCGGCCACGGATTCGTCCGGCCGCAAGGCCTTGAGCGCGGCGTCAGCCTCGTCGCCTAGGGCTGCGAGGCGCCCTCCGCGCAGCGGCTCCATCACCCATATAGGCAACCCCCTGGAATTCAACAGGTCACACTTCTCTTTGGCCTTCTGCAGCGTCCAGTCAAGATAATTGAGCTGGATCTGGCAGAACTCCATCTCCGCCCCATAGGGAGAGTCAAGGAAGGTCCGCAACGCGTCCAGGTCGGCATGGGACGAGAAGCCCAGATGCCTGATGCGTCCCGAACGTCTCTGCTCCAAGAAATAGTCCACTATACCCTTTGAAGGGTCCAGATAGTTATCGAGGCTGTTCTCACAGACATTATGCAGAAGGTAGAAGTCGAAGTAATCCACTCCGCACTTCTCCAACTGTTTCTCGAAAACCTCTGCAGGAGTCATCCCAAGATGATGCTGGTGTCCCGGGAATTTGTCGGCTATATACCATTTTTCACGAGGGTATGCCTTCAGTGCATCCCCCAGCACGATCTCCGAGAAGCCAGCATGATATGGGAAAGCGGTATCGAAATAATTGATGCCATGTTCAATGGCATAGGCGACCATCTCCGACACTGTCGCGGAGTCGATGGTCTTGCCGTCCGCTTGCAGCGGCAGGCGCATGGCTCCAAAGCCCAGTTTGGACAGTTTAAGGTCCTTGAATTCAGAGTAAACCATTGATGATGTCAGTTATCTTCAATCTCGGGGACGGACTGCGCCGCCAATTGCTTGCGGAACTCAGGGAAGGTGAGATAATCGCCCTCGGGACGTCCCTCCATGGTGACAATGCTCAATCCGGGGCGGCCGACCAGCATTTTCAACATGTCAGTCACTTGCTGTGAAATCATCGGAGAGAGCCACTCGAACTCGGCGATCTTTCGGTCGTCGATCTCCTTCTCCAGACCGTCACGAAGCTCCTTGCACATCCTGGCGGTGTACGCCTTTGCGGCAGGGTTGCTGGCGGAGACGAAACTACGCCCCAAAATGGAACGTGCCGCGTAACTGTTTGCAATCTCCCAGCTCAGCTGCTTCTTCGAGAAGGAGATCAGTCCGGGGTGGAAGTTGGCGAGGTACAGAGTATTGTTCTCCGTGTCATAGCGGAACCCCACTTCCTCGAGCTTGATGCCATACTCGGCACAGATATCCGCCCTCAAAGCGCCGTTGAAAGTCAGGCCGGCGTCTTCGTCCTCGCGGATGAAAGTGCGGACGAAGGAAGAATCGATATTCATCACCGCCAGGTGAAGAATGGGCGAAAGCTCCACGACGTTGAGCGGAGAACGGCCTTTCTCCTCCAGCTCGCGGTAAAGTCCCGCAATCTGCTTCTTGAGGCTGGTCACCTCCTCCTCGAGGGCCTTGCCCTTTCGCTCCGAGCGCTTGAGGTCCTCGCGACCGTTCTTGATGAAGGCCTTCCATACAAGGAAAGAAAGGAGGGCTGCGAAAAACAGTATCAACCCGATCCAAAGCGTCTCGCGGTGGAAGACCAGCCTCAGGATGACCAGAAGCACGAGGACCGCAGCCGCTATGATGAGATATTTCTTTAGCTTGGACATTTTCTTGATAATTGAATCATATCATACAAATATAACAAATCCGTCAGAAAGGGGAAACGACGCGGTTCGGTTTTTAACTTCAGCACCGTTGAAAACGCCACAAAAGTCCCGATTCTGCCAAACATAGCCCCATTTCACCCCTGCAACCGCCCCGCAATGCATATACAAAGTATATTTGCCGACGAATTTTTCAAAAATCGTCAACCAATGATCAAAATCGACAATTTCATCAAGCTGTTCGAGGGCGCAGTCCGGGAGAACTGGGAGCGTCCCGCACTCAGCGACTGGCGCAAATCCACCATCACTTACGGACAGCTCGCAGAGCGTATAGAAACCCTTGACCTGGTCTGGAAAAAGGCAGGTCTGAAACGCGGTGACAAGATAGCCATCAATGCCCGCCCCTGTGCCATGGGAGCTTCATTGTATTACACTGCCGTGAGCAAAGGCTATATAGCGGTAGAACTCTATAACGCATTTACCCCTTCCGATACCCAGAAGCTCGTCAACCACTCCGACAGCAAGATTCTCTATACCGAGAAGCGCACCTTCGATGCGATGGACTTTGAGCAGATGCCCCAGGTTCTCTGTGTAATCGACTGCATCTCCGGAGAGATCCTCGCCAGCCGCGAGTGCGTGGACGGAATCTACGCCGCTGGTCCCCGGCTCCTCGCAGAAAAGTATCCCGAAGGAATGAAGCCTTCCGATTTCAGCGTCATCGACGTCGATCTCGACGATATCTGCGCCATACTTTATACCTCCGGTTCTACGGGCAACCCCAAGGGCGTGATGCTGACCTACCGCAACGACACCGCCAACGTCCAGGCCATCACTCCCGGTTTCCCGTTCCACAGGGGAGGAAACTACCTGAGCCTTCTGCCGCACGCCCACAGCTTCGGCCTTATGTGCGACGTGGTGATCCCGCTTACCATCGGCATGCATGTTACCGTGCTGGGAGTCCCTCCCATCCCCATGAACGTGCAGCAGGCGTTGATGGATGTCAAGCCCAATATCTTCTACGGTGTTCCGCTCATCTTCGTCAAATTTGCGGAGTACGTGCTCGGCTCGGACATCAACTCTCCGGAAGGAAAGGCGAAGCTGGCCGATTACGAGAACAATCCCGAGTACTGCCAGATGCTGCATGACAAGCTCATGGCGGCCATGGGAGGCAATATCGAAGTCTTCGCCACCGGCGGTTCGGCCATCCCTTCGGAGGTGGAATCCCTGTTCGTGTACAAACTGAAAGTGCCGTTCATTACCGGCTACGGCCTTACCGAACTTGCCCCTATCGTTTCTTATGGAAGGCTGGGCAAGTATGTGCCCAAGTCCTGTGGCGAATACATTCCCGAAGTGATGGAGCTCCGCATCGACTCTCCTGACCCCGAGCATATCGCAGGCGAGCTGTACGTCAAAGGCGACGTCGTGTTCTGCGGTTATTACAAGAATCCCGAGGCTACCGCAGAGGTTCTCAAGGACGGATGGTTCCGCACCGGTGACATCGGCACTGTGGACAAAAACAACAACGTCTTCCTGCTCGGCAGGTCCAAGAACATGATCCTGACCGAGAACGGACAGAACGTCTATCCTGAAGAGATCGAGGTCGTCCTCAACGAATTTCCCTATGTTGCGGAGTCCATCGTCCTCCAGCGCGACCACAAGATCATAGCCCTGATAGTCCCGAACATGGATGCGCTCGACAAGGCCGGCCTCGGAGCCGACGGCCTCGACGCTGTCATGAGACAGAATATCGTCGCACTGGACAGCAAGCTTCCCGCATATTCTGCGGTCAACGATTACGAGCTCCGCTTCGAGCCGTTCTCCAAGACTCCGAAGGGAAGCATCCGCCGCTTCATGTACAAATAGTTCCTCCAAACGAGAATAATTAGTATCTTTATCAGATAATTCTGATTATGGATAGAGAAGAACTGAAAAAGTATATGGCCCACCGCGAGCCTATGCTCCTGGTGGACAGGTCCGAAATGGTGGAGGAGAACCACGTTGTCTCCGAATACACGATTACGGGCAAAGAAGAATTCGTCAACGGTCACTTCCCGGGCAATCCGATTGTCCCGGGAGTGATCCTTTGCGAAATCATGGCCCAGTGCAGCATCCTTTTGATGAAGGACGAACTTGAAGGGAAATTGCCCCTGTACGCAGGGCTCGACAAGATTCGCTTCAAGAGGGTTGTCAAACCCGGTGATAAAGTCGTCGTGAACGCAAGTCTTAAAGTCAAGCGCAGCACCGTCATAGTAGTAGATGCAGTGGCCACTGTCGAGGGACAGCTCGCCTGCAAGGGCGATCTCTCATTCTATCTCGTACCAAAGGAATAAATTATGGCACACCAACTTCTGAAAGGCCGCAAGGGCCTCATATTCGGAGCATTGAACGACAAGTCCATCGCCTGGAAAGTCGCTGAACTCGCCGTGGCCGAAGGCGCTGAGATCGTCCTTACCAATACTCCCGTATCCATCCGCCTGGGCGAGATCAACCGTCTGGCGGAGCAGTGCGGCACTGTCGTCATCCCTGCCGACGCTACCTCCGTGGCGGATCTAGAGGCTCTCGTGGACGGTACCATGGAACATTTCGGCGGAAAGTTCGACTTCGTCCTCCATGCCGTGGCCATGTCCCCCAACATTCGGAAAGGCCGTCCCTATACGGACGTCAACTATGATTTCTTCCAGAAAACCGTGGACATTTCCGCAATGTCGTTCCACAAGCTCCTTCAGACACTCTACAAGAAGGACGCCCTGAACGAATGGGGCTCAGTGGTGGCATTGAGCTATATAGCGGCCGATCGCGCCATGCCCGGCTACAACGACATGGCCGACGCAAAGGCCATGCTCCAGTCCATCACCCGCAACTTCGGCCTGATCTACGGCCATGAGAAGCACGTCCGCATCAATACCGTCTCCCAGTCACCGACCATGACCACGGCCGGACAGGGCATCGACGGCATGACCGAAATGGTCGGATATGCCGACCGCATTTCCCCGCTGGGCAACGCCACTGCGGAGGATTGCGCCGGTTACGTGATCACCCTCTTCTCGGACCTCACCCGCAAGGTCACGATGCAAAACCTTTACCACGACGGAGGATACTCATCCCTGCTTCCCGTCATGGAATAGACCATGAAAACGGGGTCGGTACTGGCAGTCATTCTGTTTTATTTCCTCGCACTCTTCATCGTCAGCGCAGTTACTGCGGGACGAAGGAAGGAGGTGCGGGGAAAGGCTTTTTTCAACGGCGGACGCAAGTCTCCCTGGTGGATAGTCGCCATCTCCATGGTGGGAACTTCCATCTCCGGCGTTACCTTCGTGTCAGTGCCGGGCATGGTCGAAGCCTCACTGTTCTCATACCTCCAGATGGTGCTGGGCTTCATCGCCGGCTATGTCGTCATCGCTTACGTCCTGCTGCCGCTTTATTACCGGCTGGACATGACCAGCATCTACGGCTATCTGGAAGGGCGCTTCGGACCCCGCAGCCGTTTATCCGGATCCGTTCTCTTTTTAGTGTCCAAATACCTCGGCTGCGGAGTCAGGATGTACCTTACCGCATCCATACTCCAACTGATACTGTTCGATGCGCTCGGAGTACCGTTCTGGGCCAACGTGGCCGTGACGATGCTCGTAGTCTGGGGCTATACCTTCCGTGGCGGAGTCAAGACGCTGGTCTGGGCGGACATGCTCCAAACCTTGGCCATGATCGGCACGGTCATACTTTGCATCTGGCTGATTGCCAAACAGATGGGATTCAGTTTCGGGAGTATGTGCGCAGCCATCAAGGACAGTCCGATGTCACGCACATGGTTCTTTGACGACATAAACGACAAACGGTTCTTCTGGAAACAGTTCCTGGCCGGTCTTTTCACCACCGTAGCTATGACCGGCCTCGACCAGGACATGATGCAGAAGAACCTGTCCTGCAAGAATCTGCGCGAAGCGCGCAAGAACGTACTCTCCTACGGAGCGGCGTTCCTGCCGGTGAACCTGTTGTTCCTCGCCTTGGGCGTGCTCCTGTATATGATGAAAGCCTCGCTGCAGCTCGACATTCCGGTAGCGGACAACCTTTTCCCGACCATTGCTACGCAATACATGCCGCCGGTGGTGGGAGTGTTGTTCGTGCTGGGACTTGTCGCGGCGGGCTTCAGCAGCAGCGGCTCGGCGCTCACGGCCTTGACTTCTTCGATGACGCTGGACATACTCAAGGCCGACCGCCGCGACGGGGGGCGGAAGCTGGACCGTGTCCGCTTCCGCATGCACATCCTCAACGCAGTGCTCATGGGCGTCATCATCTGCGCTTTCCGCTGGGTTGGCAGCCAAAGCGTCATCAATGCCGTCTATACGATAGCCGGATACACATACGGGCCGCTCCTTGGCCTGTTCATATACGGAATCGTGTCGCGGAGGAATGTCCGCGACACGATCGTACCGTTCATTTGCGGCGTATCGCCGCTCATTACTTATGTCTTGGCGATGAACAGCGAGCGCTGGTTCGGCGGCTACCAGATGGGCTTCGAAAACCTTCTGGTCAACGCCGCCATCACCATGCTCCTGCTGCTCGCGACCTCCCCTACTGGTTCAGCGCGTCGGCGCTCTTGATGAACTTCGCCAGATCTTCGTCCGAGACGTGGTAATTCTGCATCTCGCCGGAGAAATACTGGTCGTATGCGGCCATGTCCACGAAACCGTGGCCTGAAAGGTTGAAGAGGATGGTCTTCTGCTCGCCGGTCTCCTTGCACTTGAGAGCCTCGTTGATGGTGGCGGCGATGGCGTGGCAGGACTCCGGAGCGGGGATGATACCCTCGGTGCGGGCGAAGAGGACGCCGGCGGAGAAGGAATCCTTCTGCTCGATATCGACGGCCTCCATCAGGCCGTCCTTCATCAGCTGGCTGAGGATGACGCCGGCTCCGTGATAGCGGAGACCGCCGGCGTGGATCGAGGCGGGCTTGAAGGTGTGGCCGAGGGTGTACATCGGGAGGAGCGGTGTCATACCGGCCTCGTCGCCGAAGTCATACTCGAACTTACCGCGGGTGAGTTTCGGGCAGGAGAACGGTTCGGCTGCGATGAAACGGGTCTTCTTGCCGTCCTGGATGTTGTGGCGCATGAAAGGATAGGCGATGCCGGAGAAGTTGGAGCCGCCGCCGAAGCAGGCGATGACGATGTCCGGATACTCTCCGGCCAGTTCCATCTGCTTCTCGGCCTCGAGGCCGATAATGGTCTGGTGCAGACAGACGTGGTTCAGCACGGAGCCAAGGGCATACTTGCAGTTAGGGGTAGTCACTGCAAGCTCGATAGCCTCGGAGATAGCGCAGCCAAGGGAGCCCTGGTCGTTGGGGTTACGGGTAATGATATCCTTTCCGGCGCGGGTGGACATGGACGGGGAAGGAGTGATGGCCGCACCGAAAGTCTGCATGATGCTGCGGCGGTAAGGCTTCTGCTCGTAGCTGACCTTGACCATGTAGACGGCGCAGTCGATGCCGAACTTCTTGGTCGCGTAGCTGAGAGCACCACCCCACTGGCCTGCACCGGTCTCGGTCGTCAGGTTCGTGACGCCTTGCTCCTTGGCATAGTAAGCCTGGGCGATGGCGGAGTTGAGCTTGTGCGAACCGGCAGGCGAGACACTCTCGTTCTTGAAGTAAATGTGTGCGGGAGTGCCGAGGGCCTTCTCAAGTTCATAAGCACGCACAAGCGGAGTACATCGATAGGCGGAGTACTGCTCGCGTACTTCTTCGGGAATAGGGATCCATTCGTCCGTCTGGTTGAGTTCCTGGTCGGCGCAGGCCTTGCAGAAGATGGGATAAAGGTCCTCGGCCTTGAGGGGCTCCTTGGTGGCGGGATTCAGGAACGGCATGGGCTTGTTGGGCATGACGGCCTGGATGTTGAAGAAATGGGTCGGAATCTCTGACTCCGGAAGCATGAACTTTTTCTGTTTCATAACGCGTCTAATTGTTAAGGTTATACATAAATAATTACTAATAATCACAAAAAAAGGGCTGTCCTTCGATCGGACAGCCCTCGATATTTCAGCCCGGTATCCACCGGTGAGATTTGCGCAACATCTTAAGAGTCTGACCGATCTATTCGCCCAGACGCCACCAGAAAAACAGGTTGGATATGTTGCTTTCAAGTCTCATTCTTTGCCAAAGGTAGATAATGGATTTTATTTATGCAAGAGTTTTGCAGATTTTTTAATATCTTTTCCTATTGCAGCTTGAACACGACAGGGAAAGTGAAGGTGACAGGCACAGGCTTTCCGTTGACTTTGCCGGGTCCCCAATCAGGGGAAGAGCTGACGACACGGAGAGCCTCCGCATCGAGTGACTCACTGACACCGCGCAGTATCTTTACGTTACTCACGACACCGTCGGTTCCGATAGTGAACTGAAGGGTTACGCGACCTTGTTCGCCTGCCGCCTTGGCAGCTTCGGGATACTTCAACTCTGAGTTGACCCATTCAGAGAAAGCATTGGCATCCCCGCCGTTGAAAGTGGGTTTGACTTCCAGAAGGCTGAACGGGACGGCTTCTTCATCAGAGACATCTGCCTTTGTCACTGTCTTCCCGACAACATCCGCTCCGTCATTCCGAAGCGAGGCGGTTATGCTGCTGAGCTTGTTCATGAACTGGTTGAAAATGCTGCGGCGCGTCTCTTCATCGGCCTTACCCTTGGCTTCGTCGTATCGGTCAGCCAGGTCACGGAGGACTTTCAATTCATTTTCATCATAGTTTATCCCTTCGAGCTTGTCTATCACATCCCGAAGCAACCCGGAATAGCTTCTGCTCGAACCTTCACCAGTTTCCGTGGCTATCTGGAAAGTGTCAGGCACAGGTTCCGGCTCCTGTTGCTCGCGGGCGGGATTGCAGGCAAACATCGCGCCTGCAAGGACCGGCAGGACCAGGATGTACGCGAGCCGCATCCAGCCGGGGGTTTGTTTCTTGAGCATCATATTGATACGGTTTTTGAGTTTGGAGTGCTGGAAGCCGTTGGCCAGGGAGAAACGTTGCTCTCCCACGGCTTTCTTCACCATAAGAAGTTGATATTGAGTTGCATCAATGCCGTTTTGAATAACTGCCTCGTCGGCTTCGTACTCGTGAAGGAGCTTGAGCTCGGAGAGTGTGATCCATACCAGGGGGTTGAACCAGTGCAGGACAGTGACTGCCGAGAAGAAGGCGATGTCGAGTGAATGCTTTTTCGTGACGTGCATCCGCTCGTGGGTGAGGATGGCGGGGCTGGACTCGAGGTCGTCACGGCTCATGACTATGTGGCGGCCCCAGCTGAAAGAATGCACGCCGCCGTCCACGAGGGTGAGGCGGTAGCCGTCCTCCTGTGTCGTGTGTCCCGAGCGGATTATGCGGGCGAGCCGCAGGGCAGAAAGGCCCGTGAAGGCCAGCACGGCGGCGGCTCCCGCGACGTACAGGAGCAGGAGCGGGAGCGCAGGGCCTGCCGGGCCGGCGGCCTGGAGCGGCTCCGCCGCTACTCCGACGGCCGTCAGCGGCCCCGCCGCCAAAGCCTGCCCGAGCGTCGTCTCCGGCGCAGCCGTCCTCAGCCGCACCAGCGGCAGCACGAAGCACACGGCGGTTCCAGCCAGAAGCACGATGCGGTTGAAGCTGAACAACGATGTCCGCCGCATCACCAGCAGGAAAAAAGCGTAGAACACAGCCAGATACAAGCTGCTTCTGCCGATATATAACAAGAATTCACCCATAGCTTACGTTTACTTATTATTCTATTTCTCACCTCTTTCCATCCAACACTTCACCTTTCATCACACCGCGCCATTGTCACTGACCTCTATTGCCCCTGTGGGCTTCGATCCGGGCGATCAGTTCCTTCAGCTCGTCGAGGTCCATCTTGTCCTCTTCCACGAACTGTGACACCAGTTGAGAGTACGAATTGTCATAATACTTGGCGACGACATCTCCTATGGTCGACCCGCGATACTCCTTCTCGGAGATCAATGCCGTGTACTGGAAACTGTTGGCCATCGGCCTTCTCCCGAGGAAACCTTTCTCCTCAAGGAATTTGACCTGCGTCGCCACAGTGTTGTAGTTAGGCTTAGGCTCAGGCATCCGCGCCACGATATCCCTGATGAACAGATCGCCGTTATCCCACACGATCTGCATGATGTCCTCTTCCTTCGCTGTCAATCTCGATTTCATATAGTATAATTGTCAAATAATCTTCCAGTCTTACCCTTACTCTCGTCCTTAACCCTCCCTTCTCTCCCTCCCTTCTCTCCCTCCCTTCTCTCCCTCCCTTCTCTCCCTCCCGTCTCTCACTTCCGTCTCTCACTCCCTTCACCAGCTCCTCCTTTCTCTCCCACCCCTATCCTGCCTTCTCCGGTCTTCTTTCCACAACAAAGATAAACAATATTTTTTAAACTCCTAATTAATTTAGGAGAAATATTAACTTTTTTCGGAGCGCCCCCCTCTCTCCCTTCCAACCCAATTTCGACCAAGCGCACAATCGGTCTCTCAAAGGGAAATACGCGGCAGATGCGACATTACAATCCCGCATCTGCCGCGAAAAGTGCCGCCAAATGCAGAAAGTGCTCTACACCCTCTCTGACATTTTATACCTTTTTTACTATAATAATACTTATAAAACAACCTTCAGCCAAACCCAGAGGCCCTTTTAGATCATTATCCGTTTCCATTTTGCGTAAACGGATAGCGAACCCTATCTTTCGAAAAAAAAGGATGGAAGAAGAGGTTAAGGATATATGGCACGTCTATTCTGACGGGACACGGGCGGACATTCCGTTCGACACGAACGAAGACAAGGTCTATACTTGGAACAGTGTCGCCATCAGTGCAGAGACAGCGGGTGTGAAAGTACTGGTCCTGACGATTAACGATACGCATCTCCATTGCTTAATAAGAGGAGATACTGAGAGAGTGGCTCACTTCAAGAAAGTGCTGCGGCAACGTCTGGCAAACCGTTTCGACAAGATACACTTTGCCTGCACTCCTGTCCGGACGAGGAAAGAAGCAAAGGCCAAATTCATGTATGTCTACCGCAACTGCCTGGACTTCTACAAGAAACTTCCTGGAGAGTATCCCTGGGGATCGGGCAACATCTATTTCTCTGAGCACAAGCCCAATCCGGCAGACCACCGCATCGGCGACTACTCACTGCGGGAACAGTACCGCATGTTCCGGACCAGGATGAAACTGCCGGAAGAATGGCTGGTAGACACTTACGGGCGCATCCAGCCGGACAGCTTCATTGATTATGTCTCTGTCGAACAGCAGTTGTTCATCTCGGTACGTTCCTTCATCGCCTTCCTCTACGTCCGACGGGAGGATGAAGCCGCACTTAAACAGGAAATTCACCGTAATTACCTGGAATCCAGAAGCATCCAGGACCTCCGGAGAATCGGAAACGAGTACTGTGTCCAGATCTGCGGCAAGACCCTCGTCAAGGCCGATGTCCGGGTCCGACTGGTCATCGCTGCCAAGATGATCCGCGAGGGCATCGCCGGTCGCTCCGCCAGCCTCGCCAAAGCCCTGCTCCTGAAACCGGTCGATCTGACCCTGCTTATCTAATGCAAGAGCACTTTCGGCATTTCAAGGGCAAAAGCGCGGCAGATGCGGGATTGCAATCCCGCATCTGCCGCATTTTACGCAGTAGAATGCCATTTGTGCTCTTGGTCGATATTTGATTGAACAGATTACACTACTCACATTGGCTGCAGGAATGGGGGGGCAGCGAGAAAGGCCAGTGTGACAGGGTGGAGGGAAAGGGACTGAGCAGGAAAAAGGTGGTCGATAGGAGAAGGGAGAAGGGAGAAGGGAGAAGGGAGAAGGGAAAAGGATAAAGGGCGAAGGGTAAAGGGAGAAGGATAAGTGATGAAGGGGGG
>JAEEGJ010015949.1_pt1 | contig 17389 bp, 13 predicted proteins | sample 8958761 | NCBI WGS metagenome assembly JAEEGJ01 (sample SAMN16246546, study PRJNA631951) | gut metagenome | biome: gut microbiome; feature: rumen; material: RS-attached | host: Bos | place: Iran: Karaj | collected 2018-10 | reverse complement strand
TTCCGCCCTTCTTTAATTCCTTACCAACTACTTCTGTGAAAGCCTTAACAGCCTTCTCAGCATCCTTCTTGGTTAATCCTGCGGAAGCAGCGATAGCATCAACTAATTCTGTCTTGTTCATTGAGAACTCCTCCTCTTATAATGAGTCTAGTTAATACGTTTCCCTTTGGAAAACGTCTATATTAGTTATATATTTTTTTGAGTTCTTTGTCAAGGAAAAATGCCCATTTTTCGCGGTTTTCGCGACTTTTTTTATTAAGAAATTGCGAAAAATTTATGACGCTAATTTTATAAAATATCGCCTCTTAATTAACGAAAAATTATTGCCTAATTTGGCTCGCACATTTTTGTGACTAATTACCCGAAACAGTATTGTTATCGCTTACGGAGCTTGTTTTCTCTTCTTTTTCTTTTTCAAGGCTTTCGAAACTGTAATATACATTTTCGGCCGTGTTTTCTATTTTAACCGTGTAAGTTCTGGTAATATATCCGTTCTTTCTAAGCGTAATGGTGTGACTGCCCGACTTCTTTTTAATAGATATAGGAGTCATACCCATGTAATTACCGTCCAGAGAAACCTCTACGCCGGTAGGTGCCGATATGACGATAAAGTATCCGTCGGTCTTGGATTCTTCTTTTTCCTCGGTCTTGGTCTCGGATTTTTCAAGCGAAACCGGGAGGGTCGCCTGTGACTCCGCTACTTTAAAATACCTTGTAAGCGTCTCGTAGCCGCTTGCGGAGGCTACCAGCTTATGAAGGCCGTAGGTGTATTCCTGAAGTCTTGAATGGTCTATCAGTCTGCCGTCCACGTAGACTTCGGCATTCTCGGGGGTAACACTGAACAATACCTTACCGATCTTGACCTCTTCGACCTCAATGTCGCTTACGTCGAGCACAGTTTTTTCGTTCCTGTCTATAGTGACTGTTTTCTCCGCCTCGGTGAGACCCTTGGTAAAAGAAATCTTATGCTCGCCTTCGGGAAGAGTAACCTCCATACCTTTGATGATATGGACAGTTAAATCCTTGCCTACCTGAAGCGTTCCGCCTACCAACGCGTCCTCGCCCCTGAGCTTGAGGGTACCGTGGCCTTTTAAAACGGTTATGGCGTATACTTCATTGTTCTCGCCCACAAGTGTAAGTACATCTTCGGGCTTTAAGTCGCGTATCGTCTCTCTGGACGATGCGCCGAGAAGAATTGTGCCTTCGGTAAGCTTGTAGGATTCGGTCTTGTACTTAAGCACCTTGGCCGCCGAGTCAACAGAGAAGCCGGCTGTATCTTCCATCACGAGAGTTGCCTTAACTTCACGTAACGACACGAGGAGCTTCTTGCTTTTTAAAAAGGTTATATCGTAAATATATCCTTCTTTGATCTGGTCAAGGGTGATTGCTGAGCCGTACTTGTCTGCATAAGTGGATACGGAGTCGTAGGAAAGCGTGTAGTATTTCTTTAACTCGTAATTGTAAAAAGAAATCGTTCCGTTAACCTTGCTGACCGTCGTAACTACCGCGGTATCTGCGGAATCGTACTCGCCCGGGCGGGAAGCTTCGAATTCGTGCTGAATCTCTGCGGAAGACTTGCTTGCGGATGACGTTTCGGTACCTTTTCCTTTACCTGAAAAGGTGCAGGCCGCACAACCTAAGCACAATATTAAAATCGATAACAGAATTGTTATTCGCTTTTTCACTTTTCTCCCCTTATTTAAGACTGTCTATTCGTGACAGCAGATAATCTTTGTTGTTCTTGGCGGGATCGTCAAGCACTTCTTCAAGAAGAGCCTTTAATACGGCTCCGACCCCGGGACCTGCGGGAACACCGGCCTTAATAACGTCGCTTCCCGTAATGACAAGGTCCTTTATATTGATGCAGTCTCCTGCTTCTTTGACTTTCAGATATGCTTCTTTGAGCACTTCGAGGTCTTCAAGCTTTTCTTCTCTGTTATAGAAGCTCTGGGCCATAATGTCGGCCTTGTTGAAGTCAAAAATCATAGGGAAAAACTCTTCCCCGATTCGATTCATATATCTTCTGATATGAGACGGTACGGCACCGATAAACCAGTCGTGGCACTCCACGAGTCTGCATACCTTGGTCTTGGTATCGTTATCAAACTTAAGCCGGTTAAAGACCTCTGCGGCAATCTTGGCTCCGACTTCGGGATGACCGTAGAAATGGTCTACGCCTTTCTCGTCCGTAGTCTTGGTATCCATTTTCCCTATGTCATGGAAAAGACCCGCAAGTCTCATAACCTTGTCCGGAGGGAGGTACTGCATAACCTTAAGAGAGTGCTCACCCACAGAATATGCATGATTAGGGTTGTTCTGTTCGCTCTCCATAGCTCTGTCGAACTCGGGAAGGATAACCTTCGTAATTCCCAGTTCCCAGGCAAGTTTTAAAAACTCAGGGTGGTCGCTGGTAAGTAACTTAATCAGCTCTACCTGAATTCGCTCGGCACTGATCTTTGATAATGTACCGGCAAGCTCTCTGATGGCTTCCTGAGTCTTTTCTTCTATGGTGTAATCAAGCTGAGCTGCGAATCTGACTGCTCGCATGATTCTTAATGCATCTTCGGAAAATCTGTCGTGAGGTACTCCAACGCAACGTATTACATGATTCTTTAGGTCCTCGATACCTCCGTACAGGTCCACAATTCCGCTTGTGGGATTGTACGCCATGGCATTTATGGTAAAGTCTCGTCTTAAGAGGTCTTCTTTTAGCTCAGCGGTAAAGGTAACTTCTTTGGGATGTCTGGCGTCTTCGTATTCGCCGTCTATTCTGTAGGTTGTTACCTCATAGATTTCTTTGCCCAAAAGAACGGATATGGTTCCGTGCTTGATACCTGTGTCAAAGGTCTTCTTGAAAAGTGCCTTGGTCTCCAGGGGCTTGGCGGAAGTGGTGATGTCCCAATCGTTGGGGGTCCTGCCTAATATGGAATCGCGCACGCAACCGCCTACAGCGTAGGCTTCGTAGCCCGCCGATTCAAGTGTATCTATTATGAACTTAACATTCTTTGGTAGGTCAATTTTAATCAATAAATGTACTCCTAAATAATCCACAACTAAAAGGGGAACCCTTTTCAGGATTCCCTTTTATTATAACATATGATTTGTTCTAATTGAAAAACCTTATTTCACAAGTCTTACAGTCTCTCTGCAGATTGCGAGCTCTTCGTTGGTGGGAACTATCATGGTAACTACCTTGCTGCCGGGAGAAGAAAGAACTACTGTCTCACCGCGCATCTTGTTCTTCTCGGGATCGATATCGGTTCCGAGATAGCCCAAGTATTCGCCTACCATTTCTCTTACGATAGAAGTGTTCTCACCTACGCCTGCGGTGTAAGCGATAACGTCAACACCGTTCATAGCTGCAGCGTATGCACCGATGAACTTTGCTACGTGATAAGAGAATGTCTCAAGGGTAGTCTTGGCAAGTTCGTTGCCTTCATTATATGCTTTCTCTAAGTCTCTGAAGTCGCTTGATACCTTGGAAAGGCCGTATACACCGGACTTCTTGTTAAGAATATTAAGTACTTCGTCTGCATCTGTGTTAAGCTTGCCTGCAAGGAAAGTTACGATTGCAGGGTCGATGCTGCCGGAACGGGTACCCATGATAAGACCGTCAAGGGGAGTAAGACCCATTGAAGTGTCTACGGATTTACCGTACTTAACAGCTGAAATAGATGCACCGTTACCTAAGTGGCATACGATAATCTTTAAGTCTTTTCTGTCTTTACCGAGGAACTTGGCAGCTTCGGTAGAAACATAGTCATGGCTGGTGCCGTGGAAACCATAGCGACGAACCTTATACTTTTCATAGTACTCGTAAGGAATTCCGTAAAGGAAAGCCTTAGGAGGCATGGTCTGATGGAAAGCGGTATCAAATACTGCTACCATGGGAACATTAGGCATAAGCTTCTTGCAAGCGTTGATGCCGATAAGGTTAGCGGGGTTGTGAAGAGGTGCAAGGTCGTTACACTCTTCGATTGCCTTAACCACTTCATCGTTGATAACAACGGAAGTAGCGAACTTCTCGCCGCCATGTACGATTCTGTGACCTACGGCATCAATATCGGAAAGAGATTTAACTACGCCGGTCTTCTCGTTAGTAAGAGCATCGATAACGAGCTGAACTGCAACGGTGTGGTCGGGCATGGGAGTAACGGTTACTTCCTTGTCACCGCCCTTGGGCTGATAGGTAATCTGACTTCCGTCGATTCCGATTCTTTCGCAAAGACCTTTTGCAAGGACTTCTTCGCTGTCGGAGTTAATAAACTGGTACTTAAGTGATGAACTACCGCAGTTAATAACTAATACATTCATGATTCAAACCTCTCTTCTTAGTATGCTTTGCCCCAGTATACCATCTTGGTGGCGGGCTTACCGCAACATACGCACTTGTCTGAAATTGTCTCCTGCTTAAAGGGCATGCATCTGCTGGTAACGGCAAGTTCTTCTTTGATCTTATTCTCGCACTCTACGTCGCCACACCACATAGCCTTAACAAAGCCGGTCTTCTCTTCGAAGATCTTCTTAAACTCATCCCAGCTTGTAGCCTGATAAGTCTGAGAATCACGACGAGCCTTGGCTGCTTCGAACATGTCGTGCTGAACTACGGGGATAAGCTCTGCAATCTTAGCGGAAATCTCGGAGATAGGGCACTCGAACTTCTCGCCGTTATCACGACGGGCAATTACGCACTTGCCTTCCTCGATATCCTTGGGGCCGATTTCAACACGGAAAGGAACACCGCGCATCTCGGTCTCTGCAAACTTAAATCCGGGGCTCTTATCGGTATCGTCTACCTTAACTCTGAAGCCCTTCTGCTTAAGTTCTTCTCTGATTTCATATGCTTTATCAAGAACGCCCTCAGCCTTCTGCTTAATGGGAACAATTACTACCTGAGTGGGGGCTACAAGCGGAGGAAGCTTAAGTCCCGAATCGTCACCGTGTACCATGATGATAGCACCGATAAGTCTGGTGGTGCATCCCCATGAAGTCTGGTGAACATATTTTAATGTATTGTCTTTGTCTGTAAACTGAATGTCAAAAGCACGAGCAAATCCGTCGCCGAAGTTGTGGCTGGTACCGGACTGAAGTGCCTTACCGTCGTGCATCAAAGCTTCTATAGTATAAGTAGCTTCTGCGCCGGCGAATTTTTCCTTGTCAGTCTTGCGGCCTTTAACTACGGGCATAGCAAGCACCTGCTCACAGAAATCTGCATATACGTTAAGCATCTGAATAGTACGCTCTTCAGCTTCCTCAGCTGTGGCATGAACGGTATGTCCTTCCTGCCAAAGAAACTCTCTCGAACGAAGGAAAGGTCTTGTCTCCTTCTCCCAACGAACTACAGAGCACCACTGGTTGTAGACCTTGGGAAGGTCTCTGTAGGACTGTACTTCATTTTTATAGAAATCGCAGAAAAGAGTTTCCGAGGTGGGTCGTACACACATCTTCTCCTGAAGGGGCTGAAGTCCGCCCTGAGTTACCCATGCTACTTCGGGAGCAAAGCCCTCGACATGGTCTTTTTCTTTCTCCAGTAAGCTTTCGGGAATAAACATGGGAAGATAAACATTCTCAACTCCCGTTGCCTTGAAGCGCTCATCAAGCTGTCTCTGAATAAGCTCCCAGATAGCATATCCGGCGGGCTTAAAAACCATACAACCTTTAACGCTTGTGTAGTCGCACAAATCGGCTTTCTTAACAATGTCCGTATACCATTGTGCAAAATCCTCGTCCATAGAGGTTATCGCCTCTACCATTTTCTTGTCTGCCATTGGTTCCTCCTAAATTTCTTATAACTAATTGAGCTGGAATGAGTCCAAACGACTCATTCGAAAGCGATCGATAATAAAACGCGTAGTGTTTTATTATAGTTTTAACATCCTTCTTTGTCAACCTAATACCGCGCAATTACTCGCTCTGCGCCTTTACGACTGCTGCCGCGCCGAGCGCTATCACAAGGAAAAAGAAAGGGGTATTGGTCACCTGCTGGAAACTGAATACGTTATTGGCAAGATAACATATTACAGAAAGCGCAAAGGCTATGATGTAAGGGCGTTCTTTTGCTGCCTTTACAAAGGCCTTCACAGCAGCAATACTCATGAACAAAAATGATGCTGTACCGAGTAATCCTACATTTACGAATAAAGTAATTATCTCATTATGAGCATTGGTAAGTCTCGATTTACCAAATACCGATTCGGCAAAAGCAAATGCAGTCTGATTGTCCTTGAGTGCAAAGTAAAACGTGTCGGGACCGGTACCTATCAGCTTCTTTCCAAAACTCAAATCTTTATATAAAAGAGCGCCGGAAATCCATGTTGCACCCCTGTCCGAGCCCCAGTCTTTGTTAAACAAAAACATTCCTCGCTTTCCGATAATCGGAAGTGCACCTGAAGTCTTCGTATTAATAAATACCAAAAGAATATATACGACAAATCCTACTGCAAGCAGTATCAAAATTATCTTTCGCAATTTGGCACCGAGCTTTTCGGGATAGTTTATTTTGCCTTCTTCGCAAAGCCCCATAAACACAGCCAAGGCAAGGCATGCCACGAAAATCATCACTGCAGTTATTCCTTTGGTGAAAATATCGGAAAACCTCGAAGTTCCTTCTTTAACGCCGGGAAGCGCTTTGTCTATAAAGAATAAGCCCATTCCTGTCGCAGAAAAAGAAAACACAAGCCAGGTAAAGCGCAGCATCCTATCCTTATTATCAAGTGAATAGCAAAAAAGGAACAGGAACATTACCGCATACGCAAACACAATACTGTCTGAATTGTTAAGTAATACTATTCCATTGGAAAGAATAAGTGGTATGAGCAGCAATGCTTTTTCTTTGGCCGATTTGGCGGCATAAAACAGACCTGCTACTATCGGCGCAAGCACACTGACATATCCCGCAAACCAGTTGATATTTCCAAGTGATGCTATAAACGATGCATTGGCGAAAGTCATTTCAATAGGGAATACACCGTATCTGTTTAACATTCCCCACAGGAATATAACGGATGTCGCTATCATAATGGGAATCCATATGATATTTGAGTATTTAAGGAATCTTGACACAGCAAAATACATAAAGACCAGAATCAAATAGGTAAGAAGTCCTATGTACCAGCCTTGCGTACCGTATAAGCTTCCTTCGTAAAACCATGCCCCCTCTTCCTTGGGTGCTACCATCTTATAAGAGCTTAACAGATAAGAACCATACGCCACGGCGATAAATATCAGCATTCCTATATCTATCTTTGTAAGCGGCTTAAAAACTGCTCGTTCTTCTTTATTAAAGCCCCAAGTGCACAGATACACCAAAATGAAGATACCGATAAATATTGCAGAATTTTTGGATATCGCCATGAAGCATTCGTATTTGCGAGTGGCTATCTTAGTGTATCCATCCTGAAAATACAAAGGGACCAAAATGAAATAGGCCAATACCGATATCCATAACAAAGTATTCCCAATAAACCCCAATATTTTTCCGTAATTGTTTTCCGAGCTTTTACCCATGAAGGTACCTCCCTCAAATACTATAAAATTGAAATGTTCCCAATTAAAGTCATTATAACTCAATTGCCGCATTTGTGCGACAAAAGAAAAAGCGAAACCTGTTTAGGTCTCGCCTTTAATTACTATATAGAGAATTCCATGTGCCCGCCGGTCTTGGGATGATTGATCTCAAGGTGGTAAGCACATAGCTTGACGTTTGATATTTTCTCGCTCTTAGAGTAATTGATACTTGTCTCTGTTCCGTATTTAAGATCCCCGAGAATAGGCATTCCGGCATTGGCAAGCTGAACTCTTATCTGGTGATGTCGGCCGGTCTTAAGGTGTACCAAAAGACTTGCTGTCTTGTCACGGTCTTCCTCGACTTCGTAAGTAAGAATTGCTTCCTTGGCTCCCGGTACGTTCTTAGGAACTACGCAGGAAGTGTTGGTCTTGCCGTCTTTGATAAGGAAATCCACGAGTTTGGCTCCGGGCTTCGGTACGGATTCTTTGTACACGATTGCGCGGTAGTCCTTGGAGAAATCGTCTTCTTTCATCCCCTTGGTAAGTGCCGCCGCCGCTTCACGGGTCTTGGCAAAAACAAGTATGCCCGATACCGGCTGATCGAGTCTGTGCACCACGTAAATCTCGGGCGCCTCACCCTTAGACTTCCTGTATTTCTTGCACTCGCTCTCCAGGTCTCTTGCCGCCACGCCTTTCGACTGCGTAGCTATGCCTGCCGGCTTATTGACCACAAGTATGTGTTCGTCCTCAAAAAGAACTTCCATCTATGCCCCTTTCGGTAAAAGAAAACTTAGATTTTAAATCTGTAGCCTACTCCCCAAATCGTTTCGATATATTGAGGGTTGGCCGAATCAAACTCTACCTTTTCACGTATCTTCTTAATATGAACCGTAACGGTTGCGATATCACCGATGGAGTCCATGTCCCAGATCTCTCTGAAGAGCTCGTCCTTGGTGAATACGTGGTTGGGGTTCTCTGCAAGGAATGTGAGTAAGTCAAATTCCTTGGTGGTAAACTGCTTTTCTTCGCCGTCTACCCATACTCGTCTTGCGGTCTTATCAATCTTTAAGCCACGAATTTCAATAATCTTGTTGTCAGGCTTGGCATTGGAGTGAACGAGGCGCTCATAACGTGCCATGTGTGCCTTTACTCTTGCAACAAGCTCGCTGGGGCTGAAGGGCTTGGTCATGTAGTCGTCTGCGCCAAGGCCGAGTCCGCGAATCTTGTCGATATCGTCTTTTTTGGCCGAAACCATAAGGATGGGAACGTTTTTCTTTTCCCTGATGGACTTGCAGACTTCGAAGCCGTCCTTGCCGGGAAGCATCAGGTCGAGAACGATAAGATCAAAGTCCTCTTCAAGTGCTTTCTTCTCGCCTTCTATGCCGTCACCGGCTATTTCAACAGTAAAATCGCTTAATTCAAGATAGTCTTTCTCAAGGTCTGCAATTGCGTCTTCATCTTCAATTATTAATATCTTGCTCATTGTCTTTAACCTCCTCGTATTTACGTAATACAAAGTGCATACAGGTACCTTCGCCTTCTTTGCTGGTGGCCCATATGTATCCGCCGTGGTCTTCCACGATCTTCTTAACTATGGAAAGTCCGATTCCACTTCCACCCTTGGCAGAGTTTCTGGATGAGTCGGATCTGAAAAATCTTTCGAATATATTGGGCAGATCTTTGGCCGGAATGCCTCGACCGTTGTCTTCGATTTCTACTTTGATGGCGTCGCCTTCATCGACTATGGAGAAATTGATGATTGCTTTTTCTTTCTCCTTGTCCATGTACTTGACGGAGTTGCTGATGATGTTGTTAATTACGCGCTTAAGCTGCTCGGGGTCGGCGATGACTCTGGTGTCCTCGGCAACCATGTTGGAGTAGTTAAGCTCTATGTGCTTGGACTCAAGGTCAAGTCCGACTTCCTCGATACAATCGTCAAAGAACTCGCGAACGTTAAGCCTTAAGAATGTGTAAGGGATACGGTTCGCATCGATTCTTGAGTAAATGGTAAGCTCATTAATGAGCCTGTCCATGTCATTGGCCTTGTTGTAGATGGTCTTGATGTATTTATCCATCTTCTCGGGAGTGTTACATACCCCGTCCATGATACCTTCGACGTAACCTTTGATGGCCGTTATGGGCGTCTTTAAATCGTGCGAAATATTGGTAACAAGCTCGCGGTTTTTGGCCTCATTCTGAATGGCGGCCTCTGTGCTTTCTTTGAGCCTTAAGCGCATGTCTTCGTAGTTGTGATAAAGCTCTTCGATATCGCCGTGGCATTCTTCGCAAAGGACGTAATCAAAATTGCCTTCCGCAATCTGCTGCATACCAACCTTAAGGTCATTTATGGGATTGAAAACACCTCGGGCTATCCATCTGGTAAGTACGGTCGCAATGGTGACCATTATTACAAAGGTCGCTACAAAGAACGCTATGAACACGCCTTTGGGCATGAGGTTAACCACTTTCTCTACGCCGTCAGCCTGTCTTAAATAGATCATGATGTTACCTATGGCGAGATATGCACAGGTAAGCAGGCACATGGGTAAAATGGCTATGGTTGCAAAAGTAATTTTCAGCCTTGTTCTTAATTTCATATGTATTCTGCCTCACTTTGACATAATTCTACCACATTTCCCCTTTCTGTTAATAAAATAGAGAGAATATCTTTCTAAAATAATTGTTAACTGGCAGCTTTTTTTGTATAATTAATCAACTGGTATTTGTAAATAAAGGAGGTCACAAAATGGCTAAATATGTATGTTCCGTATGCGGTTACGTTCACGAGGGCGACGAGGCTCCCGATAAGTGCCCCGTATGTCAGGCTCCCAAGGAGAAATTTACCAAGCAGGAAGGTGAACTTACCTGGGCTTCCGAGCACGTTGTAGGTGTTGCTTCAGGTGCTCCCGAAGATATTATCAATGATTTAAGATCCAACTTTACCGGTGAGTGCTCCGAAGTTGGTATGTACCTTGCAATGAGCCGTGTGGCTTTCAGAGAAGGCTATCCCGAAATCGGTTTATACTGGGAGAAGGCTGCTTTTGAAGAAGCTGAACATGCTGCTAAATTCGCAGAATTACTCGGTGAGGTTGTTACTCCTTCCACCAAGAAGAATCTTGAGATGAGAATCGAAGCAGAGAACGGTGCTACCGCAGGTAAGACCGATCTTGCCAAGAGAGCTAAAGCTCTTAACCTTGACGCTATTCACGATACCGTTCATGAAATGGCTCGTGATGAGGCCCGCCACGGTAAGGCTTTCGAAGGCTTATATAACAGATACTTTAAATAAGCTGATTTTTGAGCATTAAATTACCCCGGAATCTTCGCGACTCCGGGGTTTTTCTTTGGCTGTTTGTGATTATTCACCTGCTACGGCTACATTCTTAAACATGCAAGCCTTGGGGCCTTCAAATCTTGAAAGCTTCTGTGTCTCGGATGAGAAGGTAAGCTCGCTTTGTGCTTCGAAGATGCTGCCGTTAACGCTGCCTCCGGTTACACATTCTACGTTGCCGTTACCGTCATAGTAGTAAGCAAGTCTGATTTCGCCTGCGAAGTGTCCGTCGAGGGCATCCATCTGGAAATCGGAGAAGTTAACTACGTAGAGGCATTTCTTCTTGAACATGTCTGCCATGGATACTGTGCCTGCAGGCATAACAATCTTATTGTAAGTACCAATTGGCTCAACTCCCAGGTAATAGGAGAATCTCTGGTTGCCGTGGATGGTCTTAAGTACTCCGTCTTTTACGAAGTCTCTTTCTTTCATCTCTATTCCTTCGTAGTCGAAAGGAACGGATACGCCAAACTTCATGTTAAGCTTGTCGCCGGTGACGTTCTCGCCCTGAACATTATCACCGACCTTGAAGTCAGAATAGCCGGGATAGATATAGCCGACGTGCGCTCTCTCTGCGTAGTAAGTAAGAACTTCAGGAACATAGCTGTCTGCAAGTACCACATCGTATGTGCCGGCCTTGGGCATCTTGGTAGCGGTTGCTCTGTCGGCAGTCATCTTAAGGGTGGTCTTAACAAGGTCCTTAAGGTCTGAAAGTGCGAGTGAGTCGTATTCGAAGCTCTTGTAGGTCTCAACGTCCTGAGGCTCCTTGCACTGAGCTACGAATTCGCCCCAGACACTTCTTTTGACATAAGATACGTCGGTGCCTTCGGAGCTTACCATGTGGACTTCGTTCTCCCTTACAAAAAGTTCGAAAGAGTTGATAAATGCATGTGCATCCTTGTCCTCGGAATAGAAAGCTTCCACGAACTTGTCGGCAATCTCGGAAAGCTCGTACTTGTTTAAGTCGCTTTCCTGAACCTTCTTGTCGGACTTAGTAGCCTTTGCGAACTCGAAGAAAGGGTTCTTAACAAAAGAAGCCGCATAATCAGCGGATTTAATCTTCTCTGCAATTTCTTCATCGGACATGGTGGAGTTCACGTTAACGGTTGCAAAGCCGCGAAACTTATTGCCGTCTTCTTCCATGTCTTTGTATATGGTTATTTCAGCACTGTCATCGTCTTTCATACGGCGCATGTCGAGTTTCTTTTTAATAAAGAAAAGTTCTACGCTTTTGGCCGCAGTTTCTTTTACGAAGTAGGTGCCGACATTTGATTTATTAAGTATATCAATATATCTTTTCATCTCAAGCACGCCTCCTTAACCCAATCTGATCTTGGCCTTGATGTAGGGGCCGCCGTCAGATACTTTAACCCATTCTTTGTATCCCTTACCGCAGAAACCTGCGCCGCCGAGGGATTTCTCATCGGACATCATGGAGATACTCTTAAGAAGATCGGGCACATAGCCGGTTAAAACGATGGGTGAGAAGATCTTACCGGTAAGCTTACCGTCCTTAATCTCGCGCGCATAGTTAACCATGCACTGAATACCCCAGTTCTTGGGATCTTCCATACCCGAGAAGGGCATTTCAAGTAAAAGTCCGTCCTTGACAGAGGCAATCATGTCCTCAACCTTGTCTGTACCGGGCTCGAAATAGGTATTGGTCATACGGGTGTATGCTTTTCTTCTGTAGCTCTCACGTCTGCCGTTACCGGTAGGTGTGGTTCCGAGTGCCATAGCGGACTGAAGATCGCTGATACCAGCTACAAGAATACCCTTGTCGATGATAACCGTATCGCTTGAAACGGTACCTTCATCGTCAAAGAAATATGTCGCGGTCTGCTCAACAGCATTACCGTCGTGCATGGTAACGAGGGGTGATGCAACGTACTCGCCGATGTACTTCTGAGCAAGTGCTCTGTCCTTAACAAACATATCCATCTCAACACCGTGGCCAAATGCTTCATGCACAATCATACCTGTTACTTCAGGTGTACATACGCACTCGTACTCGCCGGGCTTGATAGGCTCGCTGTCGAGAAGTTCGATAGCAATCTTGGCCGTGTTCTCTACCATATCCTCGAGCTTATTGAGCATTTCCATGCCGCCCATGATGGAACCGGAATCGTAAGCCGTCTTAACTTCGTTGCCACGCTTTGTGTTGACGTTCACGGCTGCGCTGGTCCACATTACGTTCTGCTCAAGATCCTTGTTCTTTGAAAGAAAGAGCTTGGAATATCTCTGGAATTCGGTTCTCGCGCCACAGTTAAGAACCTTTTCGTCGTAAGCCATGCCTTTCTTATGAATCTCGGTAAGCTTCTTAACAATTGCTTCGTCACCGAAAGCTTCCGGATCGATTTCACACTCGGTGCTCTTAACAAAAGAAACCTCTTCATCTTCCGGAACCTTGTACTGAGACTTGTCAATTCCCTGTCCGAGGTTTACAAGTTTCTCTGACACAAGCGTCACAATCTTGGAAATCTCTTCTTCTGAAATTCTGTTGCCAGAATACTCAGCGTAACATCCGCCGTCGTAAACCTTTACAACATATCCTCTTGAAGTATAAATTTCATCTTCCGCAACATTGGTGCCGGTCTTCGAAACCGAGTATCTTTTACCCATGGAATCGTTAACCAGAACCGATGCATACTCATACTTTTTAAGAAGTTCCGAAACAAGCTTTTTAAACAAAGGCTTGTTACTCTTGATATAAGTACTCTCCTTAACCTTCATGTTTCTCCTCCTGATAATACTTTAAATAAAGCGCTTAGCGCTGTTATCCTTACTTATCGACTCTGCAAAGTTCCTTGCCTTCCAAGAACGCTTTGATGTTGTCATAATTAAGCTTCACGCATCTCTCACGAGCTTCAACCGATGCCCACGCCAGATGAGGTGTGATAATGAGCTTCGTAGAATCCTTGATGTCGCCGAGAGGATTATCCTTCGCGATGGGTTCTTTTTCCAATACATCGAGTCCCGCTGCTGCGATTTCGTCGCTGACAAGTGCGTCATAAAGATCGTTCTGAACGATTACGGGTCCTCTTGCCACGTTCAAAAGAATAGCTGTCTTCTTCATCTTCTTAAGTGCATCTTTATTGATGATGCCTCTGGTAAGATCCGAAAGGGGACAGTGTAATGACAGATAATCCGACTCCTTAACTAATGTATCGAAGTCAACTCTCTCATATTCTGTTACAGTAGACTTACCGGTTACCGAATAGAAGATTACCTTGCAGCCGAAAGCACTCGCAATCTTCGCAACCTTTCTACCGATGTTACCCATACCGATAATTCCCCAGGTCTTACCTGCGAGCTCGGTAAAAGGAAGCTCGAAATATGAAAATCGATTATGGTTAGCATACTGGCCGCTCTTGACAAACGTGTCATAATGGCTGAGCTTCTCCGAAAGAAACAGAGCCATAGCGAATGTATGCTGAGCAACCATATCGGTACTATAATCTCTTACGTTACATACTCCGATTCCGCGGCTCTTACAATATTCAACGTCGACGTTATCGAAGCCTGTTGCAAATTCGCAGATAAGCTTAACGTTCTTCGCATCTTTAAGAGTCTCTTCATTTAATCTGCTCTTATTTGCGACAACAATGTCAGCTTCTTTAATCCTCTCTGCTATCTCTTCAAAAGCAGTATTATTATATGCGGTTACATTGCCGAGTTCACTGAAGCAATCGATTGATACGTCCATTCCGACGCTGCTACGTTCAAGTACTACAATATTCACGCTAAGCCCTCCGTTTCGGTTGATTTTCTCCCTAAGTATACAACAACCCCGAGAAGTTGTCTCGGGGTCATTAATAATATTTTTCTAAATTATATGTTATTCGTCCTTTTTAACAATTGCATTAAGCATCGTCATTATAGCGGCAAATATCAAGCCGGCTATAGGCCAGATAACCCAGTTACTTTTCCAGTTATCATACACAAATCCCATGTAAAGAAAAATTGCTGTAACAACCAACCAATATGTTCCGGCAACAGCACCGACAAGCTTGTCACCTTTTTTGTGTTCTTTGCTGTATTCTTTTTCTTTGAGCAAAATCTTATAGCTGTCGGTAATGGAGCCAATCAATACAAAGATGAATGTTGCCATGGCTACCATCGCAAGAAGCAAACCTACCATGCTGATAATCATCATGGAAGATGCACCGATTACTGCCACAATAACAAGCGGAACAGGGCACACTACACATAAGAGAACTGCTGCTACAATCAATTTGTTATAAGGTTCTTCAGTCTTAGCCTTCCTGTCCTTAACCATTCCGTCCACGCCGTAAGCGGTTTCAAAGTCTTCTTTGGTCAGATACTCATACTTTTCAGTTTTGATACCATAACCGACAAAGAGGAACACTGCTACCGCAATACATCCGAATAACGCGCCAAGTCCTATTGCTACCGCAACGTTCTCGGGAATATATCCGGATTCCGAAATTCCCGCAAGTACAATCAAAAGAATGGGGGACACTACGCACAGAAGAACGCCTAATGCCAGCTTAGGTGCTAACTCTTTTACCGTATCAAGATACTCATTGGCTTCCTCCATGGAAACCTTTCTTATATCGTAATCCTTGTCCTCTGTGTATCCTGTATTCTCTACAGGAGTACCTTCAATTTCATCTCTTAATAAATAATCTGTAGTTACATTAAAAAGCTCTGCCATCTTTAATATCTTCTGCAAATCAGGAACCGCCTGAGCACCTTCCCATTTGGAAACCGACTGCCTTGAAACCGAAAGCTTTTCTGCCAATTCTTCCTGCGACCAACCGCATCTCTTTCTTTCATTAATAATCTTATCTGCAAGTATCATTTTATGATTCCTTTCTGAAACTGTTTGATTTTGTCTCGCTTAAGCTAAGTACAATTTATCAATTTATACGGTTGCAGGCTATAAAGTTACCTTTTCAATTTGTCAACCGGCAGTTTACATTTGCCTTAAAATCCCGCTATTTACGCTATTTTCTCGCATGACACATGTGTCACCGTGCACATAACTATCTACATCCTATGATACCTTTTTGGGTATTCAAACTTGTTTAGGGTCTCTCTTTTTTAGGGTCTGACTTTAGGGTCTTTCATTAGGGTCTAACTTTAGGGTCCGGTTTTAGGGTCTGGTTTTAGGGTCTGGTTTTAGGGTCTGGCGCATTTTTCTATGTATTTTATTCAAAAGGAAGGGCTTTCATTTGCCCTTCCTTGCCTCTTTTCATAAGATATTTCTGTTGACCATATCATGAAAGGAGGATATATGAATAGTATCACAGAACTGCTGGACTTAGAAGACTCTGATATCATAGTCACTGACACCAGCATTAATGGAAACACAAAAACCTTAACCCTCGAAACACCCCCAACAGCTCATTACTGTCCTCAGTGTGGCTTCAGGATGCATTCAAGAGGCATCAAGCAAAGACACATTTCTCATCCGATCCTGCAGGACGGCTTTAATCTCTGTCTCATCTTAAAGCAACGACGTTGGCGCTGTTCTAATCCGGAATGCCGTTATGAATCCAATGAGGAATTCCGCTTTGTAAGCAAAAACCGCAGAAACACTAATGCTTCCGACATTCTCATAGTTACTGCCTTTAGGGATCTGTCTGAATCAGCATCCTCTATTGCGAAACGATTTCATACATCAGACACACATGTCCTCGATGTTTTTGACCGTTTTGTAAAAATGAACCGGTTACCGCTTACTGATATCATATCTGTTGACGAGGTTCACATCGACATGGATTACAACTGCAAATACGCCCTTGTGATCCAGGACTTCTACACTGGAGAGCCCATCGATATCTTACGCAGCCGCCGTACAGACATTACGGAGCCATACTTTGTCTCTATCCCTGCTGAAGAGCGTAATTCTGTAAAATACCTGCTGTCAGACATGTACAATCCATACATCGCCTATGTAGACAAATACTTCCCTAATGCCGTTCCTGTTGTCGATTCATTCCATGTTGTGCAATGGATCATTCGCGCCATTGACTCATATATACGTTCACTTATCAAACAATACCGGCAGCGAGACCGAGAACGGGAAGAAGCAAAGTCCGCAGAATTAATGCGCCCGGTAACCCTTCCCTTGTCAGATGAACTTTATCTTCTCCAAAAATACCGGTGGCTTGTTTTGGCAAATCGCAGCAACATAAAGTATCATGGCGATCCCCGGATGGATCCACACTTTCGACGTCTGATGAATACTTACGACTATGAGTATGAGCTGTTCAAAGTAGCTCCGCGACTAAAACAACTCAGAGATTTAAAAGAAAGGTATATACAATTCAATTCGCGAAACGAAGGACATCCTATTCAAGCCAGTGAGGAAATCGAGGATCTCATAGATTACTACTACCATTGTGGAGACGGTATCTTCGTTGACTTCGCCAGCCTTCTTTCCAAATACAAGGAGCCGATAATCAACTCATTTGTGATGGTAGAAAAAAATGGTCCTGGCGGCATCTATGACAGCCGCCTTTCCAATGGACCTATTGAATCCCTTAATCGTAAAGTAAAGGACTTAAAACGGCTTGGCAGAGG
>JAEEGJ010015948.1_pt1 | contig 17391 bp, 32 predicted proteins | sample 8958761 | NCBI WGS metagenome assembly JAEEGJ01 (sample SAMN16246546, study PRJNA631951) | gut metagenome | biome: gut microbiome; feature: rumen; material: RS-attached | host: Bos | place: Iran: Karaj | collected 2018-10 | reverse complement strand
ATTGACTGTCGGAGGCTCGGATCTCCTCGACATCGAAGTAAGCCTTCATTGCCTACGTGTAGAGGTTGAGCGACTTCGCCAGGAAGTCTTTTCTCATTTGAGGGTCGTTAAGCGCCTGCATGGCGTCCGACAACATATCATCCGGGCGAATGCTTATGCCGTAATTGGGATTGCAGCCGGCATGGATCTCCGGATTCGTAAAATCGCAGTCGCCGGACTGCTCGTCGGTATCGGCTTCGCAGACGAAACAGAATTGCTTTTCGTCTTTGACGATTCCCTGCAGGATCTTCTTTGCGAGGACCAGACGCCCATAACAAAAGCTGTTGATGTTGTCACCGGCTGTCGTTATACCGATACAAAGCTTATTGGTGTAAGCTTTGCCGGCCTCTTTGATGACGTTATACTGCTTTGCACTCTTGTAAGCGTGCAGCTCGTCGCAGATCTGGATATTCGAGATAAAGCCGTCATGCCTGTCGGGGTTAGCTGCAAGCGCCTCGACGTGCAGGCTGCCGACCATGTCGTTTTTCTCGTCGTAAAACTTGCGTTCAATGGAGCACTCGGCGTTATTGTTGCGAACGCGGAACCTCTTAAGCTCTCCTATCGTCTCAAGATTGAAAACGATATGTTCGAAAGATTCGCTTGCCTGGGAGAGCGAGGCGCCTATAACGTAGACGCGGGAGCCGGACCGGCGGTCCAAGAACGAAAGCGCTTCGGCCAGCGCGGCAATGAAAGTCGTCTTGCCGTTCTTCCTGGGCAAAAAAATGAACGCCTCTTTGAATCGGCGCTCATTCGTCCCGGCAAGATAGAATCCGAGAAGATTATAGATTATAAATACCTGCCACCGCTCCAATTTGAGCGGCTGGCCGAGAAGCGGGCTACCGTCAAGCGCCTGCCCCTCTTTGTGAAAGCAAAAGTGCTCGATGAATCTTATAGTGAATTCGGCGTCATGCTTCCGGAGCTCGTAACGTTTATTATCGAGATCCTTTAAAAATCGCTTGGCGGTCCATATCAGAGTTTTGCAGGCGGCAATTCTGCCCGATGCAACGTCTTCGGCGTAGCTTAGGGCGCGATCGAAGTTATCAGTCAAAGTCCATCCCGTCAAGCTTATTCAGAATAGCATTAAACCCGCCTGCTGCTTTTGTTTGGCGCTCCTCCGTGAGGCGCTTATCCGCCCGAGGAGTAAGCCCGAGAGCGTTCTCGTAGGCCAGCATCATCTGCCGGAGGCTTTCAAGAGTGGTGACTATAGGCGCCTTTTTGGTACCCGTTTGCGTTTCGGTCTCAAAAGGATAGTCCTCTGAAATATAAAGCTCGGTGAGGTGGTCATATTCCATCTGCATATCGGCATAACGCGCGATCGCCGGCTCATACTCGACCGAATAAAGCCCTTTGGCTTCGAGATTCTTGCGAACTTCGCGGACGATCTTGTTACGTTTCCGTCTGATGGTTTTTTCAGTGGGCAATGCTGCCGCCTCCCTTCCGATTTTCTCTTTTGGGGCTTTCCCCCTAAAAACTTGATTTTTGGCCGCGGTTGGAAATACTTCCTGGCGCCATTGTAAAAACGTTTTTGAAAATAACTCAATAACGGGGGGGATATCCTCCGCGCCCACCCTTCTCCGGGTGCTCTGTGTTATGACATCCTGCGCAAAGCGCTTCGCCGTTGTCGACGTCAAGCTGAAGCTCCGGGTGCTCGTGCCGCGGCAGCTTATGATGCGCGATCGTCGCCGTCCTGTTTCGCCCGTAACGCTTGCAGCGTTCGCAAAAGTACTTGGCTCGTTTCAGGACGCATTTGCGCCAGTGCTTATACTCCTTGGAGTGGTAGAACTCTTCATCCGTCATCATGCCGCGGCGATCTCCTTGTAAATGATAAGAGGCCGCTCGCGCGACCTCTTATGAAGGAAAGCGTAACAGAGGACCTTAGTCACTTTGGTACGCTAATATTATAACAGGTTTTGGCGTGTATAAAAGTGTCATCGCGTCTCATCGCGTCTCATTTCGTCTCAAAATCACAGAATTGAAGGTTTTGGAGCTTGATTTCAAGTTTTTCGAGTGCCGCGGCGTGGGTCCGCGTTACAGTGCTGCGGCTCCATTTCTCACGGTCAGCGATCTCCTCCCATGATAACGGCTCCCATCTCGGCGCCTTATGGTAATCAAGGTATCGTGCTCTCAGGCATTGCTGCTCCCTGGGATCCTCCACCATATTTATGAGGGCGCTGGCTTCGCTCTTTGCTTTTATGTATTGATCGATGACCTCGTTTGCTTCTCTCTTCGCCTGTATGAGCCTGTCCAGCGAATCGGTGAAATCGTGGTTGCCCGAAGTCTTCACCGCGACCTTATCCGTCCGGGAAGTGATGAACGTGATATCGCTCTCGATGCTCGTGACCCTTTTACAGGCTTCATCCGCGGCGTGGTCGTAAGTAAGGATGCTTTCAAGGATATCTTTCGCAGTCATTATTCTGATCTCCTTTCGGGATGAATTTTATCCCATTTTTTGATGAGAGCATTACGCTTCTCGTCCGAGATATCTTCGGAAGAGGGATATCGGATACACTGCAATTCGCACGGGCACATGCTCCTTGAAAGACAATGAGGAATAATTAAGTTCTGATCATGAATATATATTACTTCGCCGTATGATTTGCATAGACTAAAGGCATTGTACGCTATTTCTCTCTCTTCGTCCGATTTCATATAATCACAAGGGTGTCTAAGTATATCACTTTTCATCGTCGGGCTCCTCCAACTTTTTTCCGCAATTCGGGCAGAACCGAAACACATACTCGTGTACTATTCCGTCCTCGTAATCGTCCTCGTCTATGCGTACCCAATCTTGTAAATGGATGCCGCACTCGGAGCAGATAAATTGGTCTTGCTCGGCGTAGTCTGCGCCGATGTTTTTTGCTTTGGGCTGTTCGACGGTCATCTTTATAACCTTTTCTGCCGCTTCTCTCGGCTCGCGCGCGTATACAAGGCTTGTTATCCCTGTGTTACTATCTCGGACAGTATAAAGCCGTTCTTCGTGATAAGACACCTCATACCCATGAACTCGCGTCACCTTTTGAGGCTTAAAATTCATAAGGTCATGAGCAGCCTTGTCAATGTTATCGCTCATCGTTTGCCTCCTTCCACCTCTCGTAGCCGCGGCGGCGTGTGATCGTGACCTCCGTGCGCGGGTGCTCCTTGTCATAGAGTACTATGCTGCCGTCGGTCGATGCGATAATATCCCGGTTATCATCGGCGAGGAGCTTCGCAGCGACGAGCACGTCGGCAAGCGCACTTTCGAGGTTGGTCTTGTCCACCTTGCGCTTTGATCCCATGTAATACACCGCCTTAACGTTTATGGGCTCGTCGATCGGCCCGCTGTATCCGAGCTTTTCGGGCCAGGGAACGTAAAAGGCCGCGGCGCGCTCGTAGCGCTCATAGGCTTTTGATTGGTCGATATAATTAACCTCTTTGAGCTTTCCGTCGGCGGTCCTTTTCTTGCGCTTGCGGATCTCCTGATGGTTCTTTTTGGTGATCGGCGGTATATCGATCGTGAAGCGGCATATCTCCGTTTGCTCCCGGGCGTATTCGGCGAAAAGCTTTGCGGATTCCTTTAGCGTCTTACCGGCGACGATCGCGCACTCGCATTTTTCATCCGAGCAGCTGATACCGAAGCAAATGGAATGACCGTCATGAGCTGAGCGGTCTGCCGTTACGAACACCTCGGCCGGCGCGCCGCATATCGGGCAATCGGGTATAGTGATCATTGTGCAGCCTCCGTTTCATCGTCGTCTTCATAATACTCCTCGCCCAGACTGATCCCCAGTTTTTTCAGTTCGGCTTCTGTGTATTTCTTACCGTGCATGTAATTGAGTGACCGGCTCTTCTTCGGCCGTCCTCTTCCCCGTTTTGCAAACCTCTCCCTTTGCGGGTAGGATTCCCACTTGCGGAGCAGCGCCCGCCAGTCCGTTACCGGATCACCGTGCACGACCCAACCGACCGCCTCGTAGGCGTCGAAGAATCTCTCGGGATCGATATCGCTGTTTCGTTCTTTGACGTAAGTTCTGACCTCCTCTAACGTTGGGATATCCGGGCTTCGCTGTGTGCCCTCGCGCGCGCCCGCGCGCGGTGGTGTCCCTATATTATTTATATTATTATTATTTATATTTACACCGGTCAAAATGTCCGGTGTTTTTGGACAAAATGTCCGGTATTTTTGGACAAAATGTCCGGTATTATTTTCGATACCGGTCAAAATGTCCGGTATTTCATTATCGGCTGCAGGCGCCGAGATCTCAGTACCTTGCCGCGGCGGCTTCGCTTTATCGGGAGCATATTGAAAGGGCTCAGCTACCGTCGCCGGAATATAGAAGCTTTCGAGCGTCGATTCGATCGGCGTTGCGCGGTAGATGTTCTCACGGCCCTGTTTGGTTTTTGTGACGAGCCCTGCGGCGCAGAGGTCTTTCAGCGCGCGCCTGATAGTCCGCTCGTCGCAGCCTGTCCACTCCTGCAGGTACTCTTGACCGCCGGTGTAGGCGCCCTTATCGCCCTGGGAAAAGCCCCATATACAGGCATAGCACAAGAGCTTTGGACCCGAGAGCCCGAGCTTTGTGCGCATCCAGGCCTGTATAACGATGTAATTCTGATCGGTCAGCATTATCGTTGTCCCTTTCCGACTATATAGCCTGCAATAAAGCAGGCAACGATGAGCGTAAGTAAAAGTAATATGACTATGGCTTTCATATCTTTTTTATTCTTTCGTTTCCCTTATAACCATAAGGAGTATAACAAAGAGCAAAACTAATAAGAGCAGCACCGACAGACCGACACTGATCCATAGCGGAGCCAAGACCCATACCCACGACCAGTTGATCACCTTTGTCAGCTTGAGTACAATAAAAACTATCGTGAGAATACTTCCGGTGCTGATATCTGCACAGGCGCCCGCAGAAGCCGCGGCGGATTTAGAATTCTTCATTCGGATATTTCCTCCTATTGTTTTCCTCGTCGTCATAGTGCTCTGCGTATCCCTGGAAGATATTTGCCATTGTGTTATCCGGGAGGAAGCAGCTTCGGCGCTGCGCTCGCGAGTATGAATGGATAGGGCAACATTTGCAGTCGTTCAGGAAATCGTCGAAAAACTGATCACATAGTTTAAGGACTGACTCCGCATACTTCACGGCTCCTATATGTGGCTTCATATCATAGACCCCACGGATCAAGGCGTCATAGCATTCGAGGGACATATAGTCTTCACGGTTGTTATCAGCGATAAGGTCTAATACGTCCTCCATTTTTATTAGGGTCTCCGAAACGTTGACAGTACGCTTTTTGACATCAAGGATCGGCATCATGTGTAAGCGTTTATTCGGCTTAGTGAGCGCGACCGCAAACAGCTTAACAAGCAGCTCGTTTTTGAGCTCGTCCTTTTTCTTAAGATTGCCGGCTTCGTCCCAGACAGCGATACCGAAGTCCTTAAACATATCCATGAGAAGAGCCGCGGCGCTGATGGCTATAGATTCCGAATCGGTGATCCTATTATTCATTGGTCTTTTTCCTTTCCAATCAGTTCTTTTTTTGTACCGTAAGAATGCCACCATTGGCCGGCGTCATCTTCCCACCATCTTTCAACAAGAATAGAGATATCCGTAAGCTCGTCTACACAAAAACTGTAAGCCAACAACTCGGGATTAAGTCGCCGGATATAGAAGATCAAGAGTCTTTTGATGAGCTTCTTGAAGGCCTTCTTAATCATGTTTTTTCACCTCGGGCTGCTCTTTCTTTTTTATCCACTCTATCAAAATGGATACGGCTTGCTCTGTTCTTTCAGCAGCAAAATCTTTGCAGTTAATCCCCGCGCCATTATTGGCTGACGAAAAAGGGCATTCGGAACAGCTGTTTACGCCATGGCACAATTCCGTCCATATAAGCCTGTGAAAGTCTTTAGCGCTCATTCCGTCTTCTGGGGATATTTCATTTGCTCTCCGGTTCCACCTATCGATAAACCTGTTCAAGGCCTCGTCGTAGTCATTCTTATAGAATGATAAATACGCGACCAGATTTGCGCCGCAGTCGTATATGTTTTCACAATGTATCTTGTGAATATGCGTTGTGTCGCTGCATTCATGATCTGAAATGATAAGCTCTGCTTTTCCCCCGCAAAAGGGGCAGTTTTTTATCTCCTTCATTATTCCCTCCTGAACTCAGCCGCGTCCGGGCACGTTGCCCAATGCGGAGTATAGGCGTATCCGTTGACGGGTTCCGACCCGAAGGGCGAATGCCCGCGGATTATTTCCCCGTCATCTGTGATAAAGATCTCGCTGCCTCCCTCACGATAGGGCTTCTTATCGGGATCCACCGGCATGTATTTTCCGGACTGCATCTTGATAAAGCGTATTGCCGCGGCGCATTTCTTACACTTCGGCATTTGGCACCTCCGCGGGGAAAGCTGCTTCTAAATATGCTAAATGGTCGTCCATATTCGCGGGCACAAAAGAGGGGTCGATTTCGATTTTCGCAGTCGTCGAGAAGGCTTTCGCCTTTGTGGCCATACGGAGGAGCAGCTCCCGCACGGTCATATCCTGCCTTGGCTCCTTGTCCTTGAGCTTTGCCGGCGGTTCGGACTCGTACATCGGGCAGCTCATCGTGATGGCTGCGACCTTGCTCCCGAGATAGCGCTCCAATGCTTTTTCGATAAGTCCCTCGGCTTCGTCGATGAGCACGCCGTAATCAACGGGGTTGCGCTCATAACGGCGGGCGGTAAGGCGTTCATATTCTATCGGTTCCGGAATCACGCATCCGAGTTCGTACGCCTGCTTTTTGATGTATGCCGCGCGTTGCTTGGTCATGGCGACGATCTGCATACCCGTTACTGCGCTCGCATGGATAAGCATCGTCGTTTTCCCTGTGGCGCGCTGTCGATTGATGATTTTCATTTTTCGCTTTCCTCCTGTGTTTTGAGAATGACGCCGGGAGCGGGATTCGAACCCGCACTCCGCAGGTGGTCAGGGTGCCGCGGCCCGGGGTGTGGATCCCCGGTATTCTTCCCATTGAACTATCCCGGCAGATTGCCCGGTATTTTTCCCCCGCCGGGCGCGGTGGTATGGAGGTTCAACCTATGGGGTAAGTTGACGTGGTAGTTATAGGCTCGCACCGAAGGCCTTAAGGGCCTTAGCGAGCTTGTCCGCGGTCTCGGCGTCGGTCGACCTGATACCCTCTATCATCGCGCGAAGCTTCTGTACGGACGCCTGGACGCTGTCAAAGAGCGCCTTGAAGGCTGCGACCTCCGGCGACGCCGTTTTGAGCTTCTTCTGCGCTTCCTCAAGGTTGGCGCGCGCCTGAGCCTCTGCGTTCTTTGCCTTGATAGCCGTCTCCGTGGCCTTCTCGGCCTTCCTGCGCGCTTCCTCAAGGGCTTTCTGCGTTTTCTCCTCCGCTTCTTTATTGGCCGCGGCGGCAGCCTCCTTGCGGAGCCTGTCGAGCGTCTCCTTGGGTATTGTCGGATTGGCTTTCGCTTCGTCGAGCTGCTTCTGAAGCTCTTTAGCGGCGGTCTTTTCATGGAGCGCCTGGGCTTGGAGATCAAAGCAGCGCTGCTGTAATTCCTCTGCGGAGGCAGCAAGCTTGCGGGCTTCCTCTGCGGCTTTATCGGCCGCGGCGAGCTTCGCGATGAGCTCCTTCTTGGCCTTCTCCTGTTCCGCGGCGAGCTTCTGCGCTTTGTCACGCTCCTCTATCGCCTTTTTGAGCTCCTTGACGGACAGATCGTCCGCGTGGACCTCCTCGGCGAAATCCTCACGCTCTTCCTGCGGGATCGCAAGGAGCGCAAGCGCCTTTGAGTACGGCAAATTCGCAAACGATTGCGAATTGACCGCGGCGCCGAAAAGAGTGAGCTGCGGCGCTCCGTACTCCTGAAACAGGCGCATATCGTTGTTTGCGGAGGACTGTTTTATCCCCGCCTCGTTCCGGAGCCAGTTGCCCCACTCACCATGAGGCAGGGCTTCCTTCGCTTCCACAAGCCGGCGGCCGAGCTCGATGACGACGTAAAGCGCCATGACCTGAGCCTGATGCTTGATCTCCTGGATCTCCGCAGTTATTACGCCGATATCACGCGCCGGCGCCTGCGGCAATACTTCTGTTGTTACGCTTTCCATAATTGATCTCCTTTAAGTATTTCAGCCATTTAGATTCAAATGCTTCGACTTCCGGCGTGCGTGCGCAATTCCTGTCTCCGCGGTTTTGCTGTACGATGTTTCCTTGTAGTTCGAGTGTAAAAAACGGTACTTCCGGCTCGTCGATATGCCGGATAAAGAAAATACTCGTTCTTCGATTTGCAACGCTCTTTGCGTATGTGCCGACACAGTGATGCAGGTACTTTCCTTCGTTGATCAACTCTTCGTGACTTGCCGCGGCGCGGATAAAAAGCCCTGTCTCTTTGTCCTCAAACTCGAGTGGTTTAAGTTCTTCGGCGTACTTGGCTATAGCCTCGCTCGTGGCCTTATTCTTCTTTTGCTGCACAAGGCCCATCACCTGATCATGCGCGGCTTTCAAGTGCTTCGGGAAAACCTTTTCCGCGGGTAAGCTTTTTTCCAGTTCGACAACCATGTCCCAGTAGTCCCGCAAAGTGCTCGTATCCGAGCCATCGGCGTCATGCTGTGCCCGCAGATAGTTCAGCGTGCGGATCATCGGAAGCTCGTACCCGAGTTCGCTTGCTTTTTTTAAGGTGTTGTTGAAAGAGCTTATGCCGATCCGCTCTATCTGTTTTATCTGCTCGACCGACAGCCTTATTCCCCGCTCTTTGATCGCTTGCTTATACAGCTCGAGCTCTTCGATGCTAAGACGATTTGCGAGCTGCAGCTCCGGCTTATCAAGGCCGAGTATCTCGAAGGGCTTTACCGCTTTTCTGTTGATGTGCTTCTCGGCAAGCTTGATCGAAAACGCGCGGCTGTTTCCGCCGTATCCGTAGCCTTGCGTTCGCGTCGATACTTCGATCAGTTTTCCGACAAAAGGCGTCAGCCCGCTCCTTGTAAGATTCTCGATCTGCGGGTATTTAGACCATAAGTGCAGATATGCACCGACGCGGATTTTCTTCTTGAACTTCTTGATGTAGACGTCGAGAGCGCTTTTTTCGGCGTTAGAGGTCATGAATACGTCCTCGTCAACGGTAAAGATCTCGTCTTCGTCCCACTCGTCGGCGGCGTCACGCCATCGGGCGCGGACCGTCCAATTCGGCAGCCAAGGATAGCCGTAATACATGGCGTTTTCGTAGCCAACATATCTGACCGGGCGGCCTCCTATGAGGGCGATGCCCTCGGATCGTTTTACGTCGTAATACAGACGACCGCTTTTATCCACTGACTTACGGAGCACCCACGCCAAAGCCGCGAAGTGACCGCAAACGTTGTGCAACGTTAAGAAAAAGGAATGTTCGATGACGACTCCTGTATTGGATATGCGTCCAACGTGCAAAGCCTGAGCCGGCGCGCCGCATTCAGGGCAGAGGCATTCTTTGTATGAATATTTGACCTCGTTATCTAAAGGATCTATGAAGCCGAAAGGATCACTGGAGAAGCCTCTGCAGGGGGACCCGCAGCCCGCATAAGATTTTGCAAGATAGAACTCATTGCCGCATGCGGTACAGTGCACAAGCACGGCGTTCTGCTTGATCCCCGTGATCGGCTCGTAATAATACCCGTTTTGGTAGATCAGCTTCACGACCGTCATTTTTCCTTTAACAGTCTCGATCACTTCCTGAGGAGGAAGAAGCGGCAGCAAGCGGCGGACGTCTTCTATCTCCTCTTCGTTACGTTTTTTGGTCGCCATACCGCCACCTCACAGGAATTCCGAAAGGTCGATATAGCCCTCCTGCGGCGCGGGCTCGGCGGGAGCCTTGCCGGCCTCCGGAAGCCCGTAGAACTCGCGAAGGATCTGCTCTGCGACCTTGGGACTGATGCAGAAGCCGCCGGCGCCTTTGTGGTGCTTGTCCGCGTACTCCTTGAGCTTCTTCTCCGCCGCTTCAAGGCTCATTTCTTTGATCACGAGATCCTTTTCGAGCAGCTCGGCCGAGATCGGCTCGCGCGCGGCGATATCCTTGAGCTGCTCTCCGATCGTAAATACGGGCTTTGTGTCGTCACTGCCCTGCAGCTTCTCGATCAAATTAAAAAGTTGTTCTTTCCCCATTTTGATACCTCCTGAAATATCGTTTATTTTGGCGGTTTTCACCGCGGTTTTCATTTCTCTGCGCGGTACTCCGACCACATGGTTATAGGCCTGTGACAGCGCGCATGGCGCTTCTTCGCACGGCGTTTTTCGTACTCATAGTAAAGAGCGACCGCCATTCCGCCGATTATGACGCCGGGCACCATAAAGCTAAAGATCAGTCCCAAGAAATTCATGCGTCCTCCTCCTCCCAAATCAGATTTGCAAGTTTATTGAGCGGGCAAACGTCGCATTTTTCGTCAAGCTTTTCCTGCCCGCCTTCCATTCCTTCAAAAAGGTCTCTGTATTTACAGCGCTCATCGCAGACTCCGGAAAATAACTCATAAGTCTCGTGCTCGATCTTGCCGAGCTTGGTTATGACGTTCAGAATATTTTCCGAATCTATCGCATAGCCGCGGCCGGATTCGCTTTTTTCGGTAAGATTGTTCATTGTTTCGCTTTTTCGTAATGCAGGTCGTGCACGTCGCTCCACGATATGGAGCCATCCTCATACATGCAGATCTCTTCCGCGGTGAAAGTGGCGCCGCTCATAACGGAGCGGAGCTTTGCAGCGCCCTTTTCCGTGACCGCAAGACACTCGAAGAGCGTGCCGGGCTGGGCGCTGTACTTATGACCGGGAATGAGCTGCGCGCCGATGACGACGGGTTTGGTTTTCTTTTTGCTCTTCATTAAGATGCCTTCCTCCTCTCGGCTTTCGCCTTTCCCTGGCGAAGTTCCGCCTTTGCCTTCCGGCAGTCGCAGCGCTCTCCGGGATCCAGCCGGGCGCCGCAGTGTTCGCAGGTGTTGTAATAGGTCTTTTTCATTTTTCCTCCTTATCTGCCGCGCTTCTTTTCGCGCAGCGCGTTAGCTTCCGCCTTATAGATCACGCCGCCGTAATAATCGGACTTGAGCAGGCGGGCGCGCTTCTTACGCTCCTTCCTGAGCTCCTGAACTGCGAGCATGCGGGCAATAAACTCGTGCTTTTTCATGATGCGTCCGTGCATGGCGTGAGCTCCACTTCGACGCCATAAACGGCGCCGATGAACTTCAAAAAGGGTATTCTCGGGATCTTGACCGCGCGGCCGATCACTATGGTCTGAAAGCCGAGCTTCGATTGATCCTCATGAGCCTGCATATTGATGTCATAAGGGTCGCAGTGCAGCAGCGGCGCGATGTCCTTTGACGTCAAGAAGACCTTTTCCGACTTAGTCATTTCCGCGATTGTCATACATGCTCCCTTCCAGGTCCCGCCGCAGTAAGAACAACAGGTTCTTATATGCTTTCTTACGCAATCTCTTCTTTTTGGTGTGCTCAAGCACGTGCTTGAGCTTTGCCATCCGTCGGCGGTTCGCTTCCGGACGGTGCTTGTACCCGCCGCGGCGCGGATATACCCTAAACGTGATCTGTTGAACTTTCTCTTCCGGCTCGGAGTAGATCCGCTTTTTTGTTACGTACATGCTTTCTTCCCTCCTCTATCGTACTTCGTGAATGAGATATAATGCGATGATCCCGAACACGATCAATACAGCAAAAAGCACGACGATAAAGATCTGTGTCAAGTTGAGGCCGGGGTAAAGGCTGATAATCTTCGTTGCGGCGTTACTCATCCCGGGCCTCCTGCTCGTCTTTTAGAAGGTCGTTTATGCTACACTCGAGAACGCGCGCAAGAATCTTGAGCTTTGCTATGCTCGGATGCCTCGTTCCCAATTCCCAACCGCTTATTGTGTTTTGACGCACGCCGACTTTCTGCGCCAAGTCAGCTTGGCTCATAAGTAGTTCGAGGCGTCTCTTCTTAATTGCGGACATCATTTTTCCTCCTGTTATCACTAACTGTGCTAAATTATATCACGTTTCGAGCTATTGTCAAGCACAATTTGTGCTATTTACCATAATATATTGTATTGTATCGCGATTTGTGATATTATCTTGTTGGAGGTGTAACTTATGAATAATATCTTGAGCTTGAGAAAGGCAGCTGGCGTCAGTCAAGCTGAATTGGGAAAGGCAATCGGTGTCGCGCAAAATACTGTGAGCGCTTGGGAAAAAGGCTCGCGGCAGCCTGATAATGAGTGTCTTCGCCTTCTTGCTGAATACTTCGACGTATCAGTGGATGAGATCCTCGGCTATAATAAAACAAATATACGGCCTGCAAATCTTTCGAATTCCGTTGTTACTATCAACGTTTACGGTCAGATCCCGGCGGGCATTCCCGTTGAAGCGATCGAAGATATCATAGGCACGGAGCAGATCCCGGCGGAATGGGGCGCCGGCGGCCGTGAGTTTTTTGCGCTGCAGGTCAAGGGTGACAGTATGTATCCCGTCTATCTCGACGGCGATATCGTTATAGTCCGCAAGCAAAACACCTGCCTCACCGGCGACGACTGCGTCGTTTACGTCAACGGATATGACGCCACCTTGAAGCGCGTGAAGCTCCATGATGACGGCAGTATCGAGATAATACCTCTTAACGTCAACTATCCTCCTCGCACGTTCACGCGCGAGGAGGCGGAGAATATGCCTATTACCATTGGCGGCGTGGTCGTAGAGCTCCGCCGCAAGATCAAATAAGGAGGAGCTATGAAAGGGTCGAAAACAAAAGAGCTCGGCCTCGCAAATTATCTGTTGATAGGGCTTTCCTTGTTGCTTTTCCTCTTCGCGATTTTGGCTTGCATCGCATCTGTCAAGTTCGGCGCATACGTGATTCTCTTAGCGCTCGCGTCGTTCACTGCCGGCATGCTGCTCCCTGCCTCCGAACTCAAGGCGGAGCCTGTTGCCGCGGCGGCGCCTGCGAAGAAGGCAGTCGCGCCCGAACCAGTTAAGGCCGATCAGCCGACAGAAAAAGAGCCCTCTCGCCCGAGAGCCGTTATGCCTCTTCCCGAGACGACGATGCGAGACGGCCGGGTTTTCGAGAAGCATTACTATTATTCCGATGTAGAATTCGAGAGTGAGGGAGAGCCCGGGGAGCTTTGCCGCGGCGCTGCTGTGGAGCTGACGCCCGAGGGTAATGAAATGAATCTTTCCTCCGATGGCGTGTTATTCGGAAAGATGCGAGCGAATAATCTTCGCAAAATGGTTTTCGATTGGCAAAAGAAAGAGCAGCCGGTACTTGCACGCATCTACAGCAGGGATCCTCTAACAATGGAAATGGCTTTTTACTCCTCCCCCGCCGAGCAGGATGATTACGAAGCGCGCGGCATCCCCTCAAAGGTGTTCCGACTTTCGGGCGTGAATTCATCCGATTATGAGTATATGGCTCCCTGTGCAGAGGTCGGCGAAAGGGTCGACGTTACCTATGACGTAGCCAACGAACGGTATGAAACTGAATACGGCTATCTGCCTAAGAGCGCCGAGGACTTTATCGAGGATGATACTATAGGCTTTATCGAATATGCCGAGGAGAACGAAGACCTAAAGTACGTTATCAAGGTAAGAGTTTACGAGGAAAAGATTTGGCTGTAAGGAAATGAATTGCCGTCACTGCGGAAAAGAGCTTCCGGACGAAGCTTTATACTGTATGTTTTGCGGAACAAAACAAACCGCCCCCGCGCCGCGTAAGCAGCGGACGAAAAGCCGCGGCAACGGGCAAGGGACGGTCTATAAGCGCGGGAATAAGTGGGCCGCGCGGTATCGTCATGTGACAGGCGACGGTAAGATGATAAGCATTTATAAGGGCGGGTTTTTGACAAAAAAGGAGGGCCTTGATTGGCTCGCGAACCTGCATACCGTTCAGCGGACCGATCCCGATATCAGCTTCGAGAAGCTTTTCGAGAAATGGATCTCGCGCCACGAGGAGCGCGTCGGCAAATCAACAATCGATTGTTATAATGCCGCTTACAAGCATTTTTCCGACCTTCACCGGCTCCCCTTCGCACGACTGACCACGGAGCAGCTGCAGCAGTGCGTCGATTCATGCGGCCATGGCACGAGGACCAAAGAAAACATGAAAGCCTTGTGCACGTCACTCTATAAGTATGCTCACGAGATAGGCGTCACGAATGACGATTACGGCCAGCATATCTATATCAAGAGGGGAGCAGCGCAGGAGGAAAAAAGAGCCTTTACGGATAAAGAGCTCAAGAAGCTTTTCGAGGTCCAGCCGCAAATACCGAATATCGATATCGTCTTAGTGTTATGCTATACCGGGTTCCGCCTTAACGAGCTTCTCAAGCTCCGGAAAGAGGATTACAATGCGGCCGATAATTGCTTTGTCGGCGGCGGAAAAACAAAGGCTGGAACAAACCGCATCGTCACTATATCGCCAAAGATTAAGGCTTTTGTGCTCGATCGAGTAATGAAAACACCTCCCGGCGGATATGTTTTCGGAGCGGAAAACGGAAAACAGCTGCAGCCGAATAAATATCGTGATAGGCAGAAAGCTGCTCTCGAAGCGGCCGGAGTGCGAACGCTTACGCCGCACGAATGCCGGCACACCTTCGCAACGTTGATGAAGTCAGTAGCCGCGGCAAAAGAAGATAAAAAGCGTCTTATCGGCCATGCTTCTGATGAAATGCTGGAGCATTATACTCACGCCGAGATCGAGGATCTGAAGAAGATCACTGATCAGCTTTGATTTCGATTGTCACGCTATTGACACTTTGCGCCGTCTTTTTGCAGTAAACAAAAGGGGATTCGGTTGTATGGGGTTCAAGAGGCCGGAAGTTCAAATCTTCTCACCCAGACCACTAAAAACAGGAAGTCATCGACTTCCTGTTTTTTGTCGTATCGGTATGAAGTTCCTGTCTCTTGAACCCTAAGAGGGGTTGAATGCCGGTCGCGAAATTCGCGATTTCAAACATCCGGTGGATGTTTGAAAAGGCATTCAACGGGCGGCGTTGCTGCGTGAGCAGCCGTCCGCCCCGGGGCCGGAAGTTCAAATCTTCTCACCCAGACCAAAAAAGTGCTGAGATTTCAATGAATTTCAGCACTTTTGCTTTTTGGTCGAAATGAGCAAAAAAGAGCAAAAATGAATCCTATTGCTACACTATTGCTACACTATTGCTACACAATTTCAATATTTCACACCACCTGGAACAGATAAAACTTCAGATAATCCGTCCCCTTCACGGTCGGGAGGATCGGATGATCCGGCGCCTGCTGGCGCGCCTCTATCTGGCGGAGGGTAACGCCCGCGTCGTGCGCCGCCTCGCGGAGCATGGACCTGAACATATCGTCGTACATGAAATGCGAGCACGAGCAGGTGGCAAGGTATCCGCCGCGAGGCAGGATACGCATCGCCTTCATGTTGATCTCCTTATAGCCCTTATACGCGTTTTTCGCCGTCGCAGAAGACTTTGTGAACGCCGGCGGGTCGAGAATAATAAAATCATAGTCCCTCGAGCGTTTTTCGTAAAGCTCCGTCAGCAGATCGAAAACGTCCGCCGTGATAAAATCCATATCGATCCCGTTGAGTGCGGCGTTCGCCTTTGCGAGCTCTATCGCCTGCGGAGAGATATCGACGGCCGTCACCTTTTCGGCGCCGCCCAGCGCCGCGTTGAGCGCGAACGCGCCGGTGTGCGTGAAGCAGTCGAGCACCCTGCGGCCCTTCGCGATGCGCTTTACAGCGAGGCGATTGTATTTCTGGTCGAGGAAGAAGCCCGTCTTCTGCCCGTTTATATAGTCGACGTCGTATTTGATGCCGTTCTCGGTGATCACGACGCGCCCGTCAAGATCCGTCCGCAAGCCCTCGTGTCGATAAAACGCCTTGTACTCCTCCATCCCCTCGAGCGCGCGTATCGCGGAATCATTCCTTTCGTAAACTGCGTCGACCGTTTCGCCGAGCGAGCGAAGATAGTCTACCAGCGCGGGGATGATGATATCCTTTCTCACGTCCGTGCCGAGGCAGAGGCTCTCGATCACGAGCACGCTCCCGAATTTGTCGACGGTGAGCCCCGGGAGCATGTCCGCTTCGCCGAAAACGAGGCGGCAGGAATCAAAATCCTCCCCCATGACCTGGCGGCGGTAATCGACGGCGTATTTGACGCGCCTTTGATAAAACGCCTCGTCAAAGCGGTCGTTCGCGTTGGTCGATATTACGCGCACCCTTATCTTGCTTTTGGAATTAACGTACCCCGTGCCGAGGTAATTCCCCTTCGCGCCGCGAACGTCCGCAAGCGCGCCGTCGGGACAGACCTCGCTCATATCGACGACTTCCTCCCCATACACCCAGGGATGCCCGTTTTTAAGCGAAAGCTCCGCCTTTTTGGTGACGGTGTAAACAGGGTAATTCCTTTCCATGGTCAAGCTCTCCTTCCCTTTCTGTCAACACGATTTTAGCAGAGAAACGCGCTCTCGTCAAGAAAAGCCGGCGCGGCAAAACGATTCGGAATTCATTACGGACAATAAAACAAAGCCCGAACGGGCGCTCCCGCGGGCTCTGTATGTCCCTTATTCTCAGTTCATGCCGCTGCCGGGATTCATGTTGCTCTCTGCGTAGCGGATCATGCGCTTTACCATCTCGCCGCCGATGGAACCGGCCTCGCGGGAGGTAAGGTCGCCGTTGTAACCCTGCTTGAGGTTGACGTTCATGGAGGACGCTACCTCATTCTTGAACTGCTGAAGGCGGCTCTTGTACTCGCGGTTGGAGCCGGAGTTTGAACCGGAGCCGTTCATGCTGCCGTTCATATTGTTCATGATGCTTCTCCTTTCCTGTTTTTGATCGCGCCGTTACCTGTCGGACATATCGTTTTCGGCGTACCTGATCATGCGTCTGACCATTTCGCCGCCGACGGAGCCGGCCTCGCGGGAGGTAAGATCGCCGTTATAGCCCTGCTTAAGATCCACGTTCATGGAATTCGCGACTTCGGTCTTGAACTGATCCATCGAGCGCTTCGCCTCGGGCACCGTGATACGGTTTCTCCTTGCCATCTGGTTTCACCTCCTTACGGTTTTTCGCAAACGGCTTATAAAATTCACTTTGCCGTTTCGGTGTTAGTTTGCGTCGGCGCGCATGATATATAACAGGAAATTTTTGAAAACTGCCTGTTTCAAAACGAGTGCTCCTTTTGGATAGTACTTGCGTTAAGCGAGCAAAGCGAGCGTCGCCCATGTGCCCGAAAAATGTTTTGCGCGAGACGAATGGGCGCCCGCGCCGCGAGAGGCGCGGAACCGCGATCAAGAAAGCAGGAAGGATCGCTCCTGCGAGACATATCTTTGTTACCGAACAAAAAAGCATGGTATAGGGCGTTGCTTCCATACCATGCTTTTGCTTTATATTTATAGCTCTCA
>JAEEGJ010015947.1_pt1 | contig 17391 bp, 14 predicted proteins | sample 8958761 | NCBI WGS metagenome assembly JAEEGJ01 (sample SAMN16246546, study PRJNA631951) | gut metagenome | biome: gut microbiome; feature: rumen; material: RS-attached | host: Bos | place: Iran: Karaj | collected 2018-10 | reverse complement strand
CGTTCGACTTGCATGTATTAGGCCTGCCGCTAGCGTTCATCCTGAGCCAGGATCAAACTCTTCGTTGTACTATTGTCTTGCTAAATTTGTTTCTCTGAATCTCGGGTTCCGCCTTTGATGTTCTATTGTGCTTACCTTTTTTTGAAAGGTTCCTTCCACTGACGCCGCTCACGCGGCGCCGGTCTTGTGCTGGCCTCAGACTGTCAAAGAACTGCGCTAAACTCTTTCCATAATCATTGTCTCCCCTTCGTGTTTAGCGGGTGCAAAAGTACAGCTTTTTTAAATACATCCAACATCTTTTTTCAAATATTTTTCAATATTTTATTATTATATTGATTATCAATTATATATAAAAGAAATATTTTTATTTTCTTCTCATATTTTTGCCCAGCAAGGCGAAAAAATGTCCATATTTTGACTATCTTGCAGCTACAAAAACGACACTTTTGTCCCGATTTTCTCGATCATTTCGAGCGAAAACGAACACTTTTGAGATGTTTTGCAAAATATACCTTATTAATATAAGGCTTCAAAAACTCTCGAAAGCCCTTTCCAGACACAAAAATACCTAAGCCTGCCAAGCGTCAAACTTTTTTTCCTAAGTTTGCAGTCTGATTCAAACCAACCGAAATGAAAACTGCGCTTAGGCCCGTCATCTTCCTGCTTTTGGCTTGGCTCCACATAGCACCCCTATGCGCCCAGACCTATACCAACGACTTCGAGAACCAATACACTTGGTATTTGCCATGGCTTAATCTCGACATTGCAGTCGACAGCACTGCCCATTCAGGAAACTTTGTTTGCGTTTGCGACACCGCGCGCGAGTATGGATTAGGGTTTGTCATTGAAGCCAGTAAGGAACTGCCGAACCAGAACATCCGCTGCCTCTACGACTTCCTTTTCAAAGCCAGCGCTGATACGGAGGCAGAGATTGTTTTCACCATCGATGGCGAAAAGGGCAACCGCTATTGGAACGCCTACCTACTAAAGGATTTCGTTTCCGACACTGCAGAATGGTCGGCAGCCCACTTTGACCTTGTTTTCCCTTCCGACTATTTCGATGACAAGGGCGAATTGAAAAGCTTTGTATGGAACAAAGGCAGGGAAAAACTGGTTTTCGACGATGCACAGTTAGAAATCAAGACTGATATTTTGCCGAGTTATCAACCTCAAATTGGGCAAGATTCTCTGTCTCCGTATAACCGAAACCTTATTGTCAAACAAGACTTCATCCCCATTGTTGAATACATCGATGCAGATGGCGACACCGTCAACGATCCTTCCATAGTGGAAACCAACATTAATGTTTACCTTCCATCGAATCCCATTAGTCTCTTGAGTAGTATTTTCAAGACCGAAACGCGGTTCAAGAAAGATGTCAAACTACTTCGCTTGGCATTTGTGCTGCCTTTACCCAAAGGAGAACTCACTGTTTATCGTAGGAACCAACACATCGACACAACCGATTTCCAGACATCCTATTATCTTGACCGAGAAGGTTTTATTGTCTCCGATGATACCTTAAGCCTTGCTACCTATCACAACACAGGCATTTCCTCCCTGCAACTCGATACTGAAAAACGATTAGCATGCTTCAATATCGACTATTGGCGCGACCATCCGATGTTGCACTACCCCATGCGAACGGACACTTTGGATTGTTTTGAAGATATCTCTTATCGAGAAATAAAGGCAGGCGACGTGCTGAAAGGTGAGTTTACGCTTTATGAATCTCCGTGGTATTTTGATGCATACCAATATTTACCTCGAATCATGCCCGTGTGGGATGGCTACCAAAGCGCCTTCATCTTCACCGAACACGCCGACTGGACCGACCTGCGCACACATCGCGCCGTTTTATTTGGAAACGAAAATATTACCCAACCCGAAGACGCCGTAGGTGGTTTCTGCTACTTCAACATCCCCGTCACGAAAAGCGTGTTTTATTGGAATCCCGATAACGTGACCAACGAAGTGGTTAGCAAGGGCAATTTCCATGGACTTGTCTCCTCCATCAAGACGGACAAGGAGTTTTACAAACTACTGAAAACCCTCAAAAAGGAAGGCTTTGAAATCTGTCTGCACTCGCCCGAGGTCTACACTACTATCCCGAGCGAGTTCCCCAAGGCCATGCGTTTCATGAAGCGGCATTTCGGCACGGTGTCGTGGATCGACCATGGCTACAACAACGGTCCCGAGAAGAACCGCGAGGACTTGGTCTGCGACGGTCTCCTCCCCGAATCGCCCCAATATGCCGCTGAACTATGGAAAAAGAACGGTGTGCGCTATCTTTGGAATGCCTACTACGAGGAAAACCGCATGGAGCGATACAATTTCGACAGCCACTTTGTGCAACCTTATGACGGTTTCGGCGACGCCCTGCCCAACCGGCAGATCACCACTTTGCCCAACGGCGACAAGGACTTCCTGCTATGGTCGACGCCCTCGACTTTGGAAGTGAATGAAGACCGCGATTGGTACTATTTCTTTGATTCCACAAGACTTCAACACCTCGTAGACCAACACAGTGTATTTATCACCCATGTCTATCCTGCTTGGAGCGATCCTTACCGCGCCTTCTGGCAGTACAATGAAAACGGAACCGCCGTAGCCATGCCTGGCTTCAACTTCGCCTTGAGCCAATTGGCCCGCTTTCGCGACGAGAAGAAGATCCTACCAACCACCATTGAAAAGTACCTCAACTATTACGAGAAACTGCTCAATATTGAATATCAAATCGTTGACAATAGAAACATTAGAGCCATCTGCCTTACCAACCATGGCGAAGCCATCGAAGGCCTGACCTTGCTTTGCACCAAACCCATCGTGGTGGAAGGCAAAGCCGTCGATTTCCGCAAGGTGGACGAAGGCTACTTGGTATGGTTTGACCTAAAGAAAAACGAAACCGTAACCGTAAGATACAGAGAATGAAAAGACTATCCATATTCGTCAGCGGCAACGGCACCAACCTGCAGCGCATTGCCGAGTATTTTGCCAACAACCCAGAAGTTGAAATCGTCAATGTGGTTTGTAACAACCCCAAGGCCTATTCCATTGAACGGGCGAAGAATTTAGGCATCCCTTTGCGCATGATCACCAAGGAGGACTTCAAGAGCGAGGCTTTCATCAAGGAACTGCAAGACCTGCATCTAGACCTCATCGTGTTGGCAGGTTTCCTTTGGAAGATTCCAGAGAATTTGGTTAAGGCCTTCCCAAAGAAAATCGTCAACATCCACCCTGCTTTGTTGCCCAAATACGGTGGCAAAGGTTTTTACGGAGAACACGTTCACGAAGCCGTAGTGGCAGCAAAAGAAGCGCAGTCGGGCATCACCGTCCACTATGTCAACGAGATATACGACAGCGGCGAGATCATCCTGCAAGCCCGTGTCAGCTTGGACGAAAAAGAAACGCCTGACTCCCTGGCGGCAAAGATCCACCAACTGGAGCAGGCGTATTTCCCTGTGGCGATTGAGCAAGTGCTACGCTCGCAAAAGGATTAGATGTGCGCTGAGATGCGTTCAATCATCGCATCAATCTGCTTACCCATCTCTTCGGTATAACCAGGATTCATCTTGAAAAGTTCTTGGCAGTTCTTGATATCCTCAACGAGACCCTTCACAGCTTCAGGATTGTTGTAATAAATGCACTCGGGATCCGTATAATTGGCTTCCAAAGGTTCTTCTCCAGCAAAGAATTCCATGATATCTTTAGGATCTTCCGTGCTATAGCTATCCACCATGTCCTCATAGAAGTCTTTGCAGTCTTCACGCAGAGAAGATTCATTAAAGAGCACATCATCAATTCTCCATTCGCCGTTCTCCTTTAAGAGCTTCAGCGTATAAGGAGCATCATAGCAAGTCGAGTCGACATAACGCATGGCGACGTCGCAATGCAGCGAATCGACAGGAGTGACACCTTCGATTTTGGCGCTTCTGTTCTCGGAGCAAGCGTCCTGCACGGCGAGGTCCCATTGGAAACCCGGGAAGAAGTTGGCCCATAAATGAACACCTTGCGCCTTTTCCTGAAGGGCCAACAAATCGGCTGTGAGGATCTTGTCGGCATCAAACAATTCGTGCATTTGCATCATCTGCTCGACGCGTTGTTTGATTTGGGCTTCATTTTCTTTTTCTTTCGAGGCTTGTTCTTTGCCTCCGTTGTTCGTGTTCTGGCAAGCCATAGCCATCACAGCCAGAAAAGCGATTGCTGCAAATAAGGTTTTCTTCATAGTTGTAGATATTTAAGTATTTATAAATCATTCAGTTGGAAGTGCCTTAAAGCCGTTACCCATGATTTCCGAACTCTCGATCACGTTGACAAAAGCATTCGGGTCGAGGAAACGGAGGTTGGCCTTCAGTTTGACCAAATCGGAACGGTTCAAGGTGACATAAATCATCTTGCGCTCAGCACCTTGATAGAGGCCACTGCCCACGAACACCGTACCGCTGCGATCCAAATCCTTAAGGATAAAGGCACGCACCTCTTCGATCTTATCCGTGACGATGAAGGCTGTCTTGTAACTCTTCACGCCCTCCACCACGAGGTCGATGATCTTGCTTTCGATGAAGATAAGGATGATGGAATAGATAGGCAAACGGAAATCTTCAAAGGCGAGCAGTGTGGTCAGCGAGATGATGCTGTCGACAATAAGCACCAGCGTTCCGAGGCTGATTTTGGTGTATTTGTGGATAATCATGGAGATGATGTCGGAACCGCCCGATGTGGCACCCGAGCGGAAAATCACGCCGATAGCCACACCATAAATGAGACCCGCTACCACCGTATTCAAGAACATATCAGGCATAAACCAACTCTGCGAGCCGTCTTTTGCAATATAATAAAGCGCGGACTGTGTGTCAGCAGCCACTGCACCACCATGAATCACGGGTGCATATCCCCAAAATGTCTCGAGGATATAAGTAAATACTGGGATCAGGATCACCGAGATGATGGTCTTGATGCCAAATTTTGGGCCCAATATGATCGTACCGATGATCAACAATGGAATGTCCATACAAATGCCTGACACGGAGATCTTCCATCCCCATAAAGCATTGAACACGTTGGCGAGACCGTAAACGCCGCCAGGAGCCAAGTGATAGGGATTCACGAACATCACATCGCCGACAGCGAAAAGAGCCGAGCCTAAAATCAAATAGAAATAGGCCAAGATTTCTTGCTTCAATTTCTCGTTTTTCATGACAATGAGTTTTGAAGCGGCAAAAGTAAGAAAAAACTATGTATCTTTGCCATAACAAAACCTCAAAAAATGCGGAAAGCAAACCGTCTGCCATACGTGTTCTTCCTTGTAATGCTTACCTTTACACTGCAAGCGCAGGAACCGGCAAGTCCTATCTTCGTCAACGAGGGCGAGACGGTAGTGTATCATATCAGCCGCGACCCCGGAGGACAGAGTGGCACCCTGTCAGACGCCTTGCAGAACGTACCAGGAGTGAAGGTTGACACCGAAGGCCACATCACTTTGCGCGGCGTTAGCGAGGTGGAACTGTTTATCAATGGTAAACCTTCGCATTTCGATGCAGAAAGCCAAAAAAACTATCTGCAACAAATGTCAGCAGCCTCCATCGATCGCATCGAGGTGATGACCAACCCATCGGCACGCTATTCTACCGAGACAGACACTGGCGTCATCAACATCATCACCAATGATGAAAATGGTTACGAACGTCACCTCAACTTTGGCATCCAATCGAACACTCATCCCGAATTCTCACCCTGGATTTCCTATATTTGGAGTAATAAGAAATATGCCTTCACTGCCAACCTGAAAGGCACTTACTACAACACCACAAAGCACACCGACAGCTACAGTTATTCTTTTGTGGATCACGAAGAAACAAGAATTGATGACATGGATACCGCCAACTATGTCAAATCACAAAGCGATGACACAGCGCGCTATTACGGTATAGAAGTATTTCTCAAAGGCGAATACCATCCCGACGAACGCAATGATTTCATGATGTTTTTCAACATCACGCCCAATTCAACCAAAAACACCTATCTCACTCACACTTTTAGGAAGGAATATATTGATGACATTGGTGAATACGAGTATTCCATCCTCAAAGACGATTACCAGCACATGGCTTGGGGAGCCCTAGGCATGAGTTGGCATCATCGTTTCGATGAAATGGGGCATAGCTTGGGTATACAAGCGAATTCTGATTTCGACTTCGGCGGCACCTCCGCCAAAGAGACGCGTTCGTTCATAAACCACCCGCAACTCAACCGCAACATACGCCAAACCAATGACTTTATTGATATAGGAAGTGACATCAAGATCGAATACAGCTACCCTTATAGTAAAAACGGAGCATTGTATGTCAACCTCACTAATGTCTTCAAACCCGACAACAACATTGGCATCTACGACACCTTAAGCCTTGACGGATACGTCACCGATGTGTTACGCTCGGAGAATCGAAAGTTCAGCAGGGACCAGATGTCGGGTCTTATCATGTTCCAGCATCATTTCGGTCGTTTGACTGTCAAACCGGGCATCAGTTACGAGTCCAAATGGGCGAAGCTACGCTATTTTGACACACCTGAATACGACACTCTTCTGTATTTTGGCGACTTGTTACCCTCTTTACACATCTCGTATCGCACTGATTCACAGCATAATTTTAGTTTAAGTTACACACGCAAGACTAGTTTCCCTTGGGTGCGTTATTTCACCAGACGCATCTCGTACGAAGAAGAGTACTTTGAAACCGGCAACCCAAAACTAAAGCCCACTTTAATAGACGCCTTTGAATTGTCGTGGTCGAAATATTGGGAACGACTCGGTTCCATCAATGTGAAAGGCTATTTCAACAATTCAATCAATGCCATCAACCAAGTGACTGACATAGCCTACAATGACCTTTGGGGACGTTGGGTGAAATACAGTCAACCTGTCAACCTAAACAAGTATTACGAAGCCGGCGGTGAGTTCAACCTCACCTATCGTCCCAACACCACTTTCAATGTCCGACTGGATGCCAATGTGTTCGACTCTTATATTGAGACCCTGTATGACAAAACCCAAGATAGCGTCATCGTCAGCGAGTTGTGGGCCTACAACCTCCGCTTGAGCACCTGGGCGAAATTGTGGGACAAACTCGAAATACATGCCACCGCCTATTACAATTCACCCACCCAAACCCTTTTTGCCTCAAACCAAACCGCCTATGGCATCGATTTCGGCCTTCGTGCCGATTTCTTCAGCAACCGCCTTTCGGTGCTTGTAAACGCATACGACATCTTCAATTGGAACAAAGAGGACAACTATACCTATAACCCATATTACATCTCCTATAGCTCGTATAAGGAGAACAGCCGATACGTCAGTTTGGAACTCATATACCGAATTTACTAAAGCTTTTTCCCCTACCGAAAAGGAAACAATTTTGCGCGTCACCCTCCCGACCAAAACAAATTCTTCCTATTTTTGCATCGTCAAAAAAGGACCCGTAGTTTAATGGATAAAATAAAGGATTCCGGTTCCTTAGCTCAGGGTTCGATTCCCTGCGGGTTCACAGCAGAAAGGCTAAGCGTGCTTAGCCTTTCTGCTGTTTATCGGTAATAATCACATCTATTGCACCAACTCCGAACTTGGCAATGCTGGCCATGCGGTTCTCCGTGTTCTTATAGTCCTTCAAGGCCTCGATGATCGCATTCTTCAATACGCCATTGCCCACACCGTGGATAAAAGTCACCTTGTTGTATTCGGCAGCGATGGCACTATCGAGCATCTTCTTGAAATAGTCGGTCTGGATTTTGAACATATCGTGGCTCGAAAGGCCGAGGATGTTGTCGACCAACTCACCAATGTGCAAGTCAACGATGGCCTCACCAGGAGCCACCCTATGCTTGTCGATAGGCGATTCCTTCTTCACCAAATCCTTAGCAGGCGCCTGTGAGCCCACACCTTCCTTCAAAATCTTGGTGAAATCGCTGTCTCCGTGTTTCAATGCGATGAGTTCGGAGAGGCAGATCATCACCGACTTCTCACCCAAAATGCCAGAAGGCAGGTAACTACCTTCTTTGTAGAAGCGCCCCGGACGCAACGAGAAGGGTGCATTCAGCGGAAGCAGCACACAATCGGAAGTCTCGGCAGTCAAAATGGCTTGAACCACACCGTTGAGCCAATACTCGAGGTCGTCGCGCGAAATAGTCTCGATGACAATTTTCTCGTATTTGTCGACTTGACCAAAATCCACATTGGCGAATTTGTCCTCTTCCTTGATAGTGAAAGTGTAAAGCATCTCGAAAGGCGTGTGGTTGACTAGCACCACATCGAGCGGACCCGTGAGGAGCCACTGCTGTTCGTGCGGCACAAAAGCCATATAAACGCCTTCCTTCTCGGCCTCTTTTGCGAATCGACGCAGACCACCCTTGCGGGCTTCCTCGGCCTGCTGTTGTTTCAACAACTCCTGACCTTGGACCTCTTTCTGCACTTTGTCAACCGTTTGTTGCTGCTTACTCGGGGCGGGCATGGAGCGGTAGTCGAGCACCAAATCCGTAATCAAAGTCGGGATTTCGAAGCCGTCTTCCACCTCGACCATCACCATGCGGGAGTCGATGATTTTCGTGACCTTGCCCCCACCCACGGTGCTGAGGAAATTCACCTTATCGCCAATCTTAAATTCTGCCATAGTTTTTCGATTTAAGGCGGCAAAATTACACAAATTTGGCAGAATTTTTGTACTTTCGCGACCAGAAAACATCGAAAATGAAGACTAGAATACTAGGAATGTTGTTGGCCGTGTTGACAGTTGCCTGCACAAAACGCAACGACCAGGCCGAAATCGACCTTAACGTCAACTATGAAATCAATGGAAAGCCGTTGATTACCGATACTTTATGCTACACCAACGAAGCGGGTAACCTATTCCTCATCACCGAAATCCAATGGTTTCTCTCCGATATCGAACTGAAAAACGAGGATGGCGACTGGACCTTGCTTCAACAAAGATGGCTTTCCGACACTTTGGACGCCAGTAGAATCTTCTACATCGACACCGACATCCCAGAAACGCAAAACTTGCGTTCCTGCCCTGTAAAAACAGGTCACTACACAGCCATACGTTTCACCTTTGGATTGGATGACTATGACAACTATACTGGCCTTTTCAACGATCCGCCTGAGTCGGAGATGTTTTGGCCCGACGTGTTGGGCGGCGGCTACCATTATATGAAACTCAACGGGAAGTATGCTGGTTCATCAGGTCGACTCAAGCCCTTTGCCATTCACCTCGGCATTGGGCAAAACGAGGATTGCACCGAGTTCTACCAAAACTACTTCATCGTGGAGTTGCCCCTCGATTTCGACGTCAAGGCAAATGCCGACAACCGACTTGACTTGACCATGGTCATCGACAATTGGTTCCGCAATCCGCATGTCATCGACTTCAACGAGTTGGGTAGCAGTATCATGCAGAACCAAAATGCGCAACGCTTGTTCAACGGCAACGGGAAAGACGTGTTCAAAATTGGAAAACCAGACGACAACAATATAAAGATGAAAAGAGAAGCAAGACTAGTGGAAAAGTTCAACGAGGTGATGCATTATGCCACGCCAAAGCCCCATTTTTGGACTTGGGAGAATGTCAGGCAAACCTTTGAGCAAATCAAGGAAAGCGACAAAAACCGGTCATGAGGCGCTTGTTTTGGATAGCACCCCTGATGCTGTTCGGCCTGCTTTCGTGCAACCCTGAACACAACGCTTATGCGCCAACGGCTTATGAGCTGGGGCAGCCATCCTATTTCCCCACGAAAAACAACATCCCTGCCGACAATCCCATGACCGAGGAAGGTGTTGCCCTGGGCAGGAAACTGTTTTACGATCCGCGACTCTCTGGCCGCGATGGCACGGATGGCATTCGAAGTTGCTCTTCTTGCCACCATCAGGAGCACAACTTTGAATTTGGCGCCCCGACCAACACCCATCACGCCATGCTTCCTTTAATCAATCTGGCTTGGAATCGCACGGGCTTGGGCTGGAACGGAGGAGTGGTCACTTTGGAGGATATGGTATTAGCCGCCGTGACGAGTCCTGTGGAAATCGATGCCGACACCATTCAGGTCATCAAATACCTGCAGAGAACCGTCGATTATCCCGAATTGTTCGAGAAGGCTTTCGGCAGCCGAGAAATCACCTTTGTCAATGTCGAAAAAGCCATTGCACAGTTTGTGAGAAGCTTGGTATCAGCCGACAGCAAATTCGACCGTTATCTACAAGGTAAAGAGGAGCTTACCGAAGACGAAATGGCAGGCTATGAGTTGTTTTGCACCGAAGAAGGTGCCGACTGTTTCCACTGCCATGGTGGCGGCGGTCTGGCCTTGATGACCACTAACCTTTTTTACAACAACGGCTTGGACGACGAGTTTAACGATCCAGAAGACCGCGCCGCCGTCACGGGAAGTCATTGGGACCGTGGCGCCTACAAAGCCCCTACCCTGCGCAACATCGCCGTTTCGGCACCTTATATGCATGATGGACGCTTCACCACTTTGGACGAGGTCATCGACTTTTACAGTGAAGGTGTGAAAGACTCCGAGAACATCAACCCGCTGATGCACCATGTGATGGACGGTGGTGTGCGGCTCACCGACTTGGAGAAGGCGCAGCTCAAGGCGTTTTTGAATACCTTGACGGATGAGACTTTTTTAAACAATCCTGACTATTCCAAGCCATGACTTATCCCTGGGGAGACGAACGCAGATTCAACAGCTACAGCAACTACTTCACGAAGCAGTTCGGCGGGCGCGTGCAGAAGATCAGCATCGACGCGGGCTTCAGTTGCCCAAATCGCGATGGGAAAATCAGCACGGGTGGTTGCACTTTTTGCAGCAATGAGGCCTTCAACCCGTCGTATTGTCGACCTGAGAAGTCCATCAAGCAACAAATTGAGGAAGGCATAAAGTTCCACCAAAGGAGGTATCGTCGGGCAAACAAGTATCTGGCTTATTTTCAGCCGTTTTCGAATACTTACAAGCCGATTGAAGAGTTGAAGAGTATCTATGAGCAGGCTTTTGAAGCCATAGATTCCCACCTCCCGCAATGCCCGCCTCGGAATGACATGGCTTCAAAAGCCTTGGAAGTACCTGAAATCACAGGCATCGTCATCGGCACGCGGCCCGACTTGATTGACGAAGGCATCTTGCAGTACCTCACCGAGATACAAAAGACGCATTATGTTATGCTGGAATATGGTGTGGAAAGTGTTTACGACGAGACCCTGAAACGCGTCAACCGAGGGCATGACTTCGCTACAGCGGAAAAGGCCATCCGTATGACCGCCGACTACGGCATTCCCTGTGGGGCGCATTTCATCTTCGGTCTGCCTGGCGAGAGCAAAGAGATGATGCTCGATGCCGCCGATGTCATTTCAAGTTTGCCCTTGACCACGGTCAAATTCCACCAGCTGCAAATCTTCAAAGGCACGAAGATGTCTGAGGAATATCAAGCTCACCCCGAGGCCTTCCATCTCTTTGATTTGGAGGAATACATCGATTTCGTCATCGACTTTGCCGAGCGGCTCAACCCGGATATTGTCATCGAGCGTTTCGCGGGCGAAGTGCCGCCGCGTTATCTCGTTAGCGAGCCTTGGATGAAGCTACGCTATGACGAGGTGCTTGCCAAGATTGAGAAACGGATGGAAGAACGCGACACTTGGCAAGGGCGATTGTTTATGCCCCATTCTTAAAGCTTCTTCACTGGGAAAGTGAAATAAGTATCGGGGAAAGGCTCATTCTTCAACGTGAAGTGCCACCACTCCTCGCCGATGGGCTTGAAGCCGTGACGCATCATGGCCTCACGCAGTATCATGCGGTTGTGGAATTGCTCGGCGGTAATACGACCATTAGGCTTGTATTTCCCCGTGTTGGGATTGCCACCGAAGTCAGGATGGCTCTCACGACCGAACCAATCGAATGTGCCACCCATGTCCACTTCCTTTTCCGTGGCCATGTCGAACAAGGTGAGGTCGACAGTGGAGCCACGCGTGTGACCGCTCTTCTTGGCAATATAGCCCAACTCGAAAAGCCTATCGCGAGGCACATCGGGATAGAAATAGGGCTTCATAAGCGTGTCGTTGACATCAGCGGCCCAACGCACAAAATGGTCGACGGCACACTGCGGACGATAGGCGTCAAATATCTTCAGACGATAGCCTTGTTTCATGAGGTCGTCGCTCACGGCACGGAGGCTGTCGGCAGCCTGGCGGGTGAGCAAGGCGATTGGTTCCTCATAGCCGTCCACTCGGGCACCAACAAAGTTATAGGTGCTGTAATAACGTATTTCCAAGATGGCATCAGGAACGACGTCGGTAATGTTCACGAACTGGCTGGCATCAGCTGTGGACGGCAACACTCCCGTCAGCTGCTTGAACTCGGCTTGGGCCTTGGCAAGTTGCTCAAGGAAAGCGGTACTGGTGTGCAGGCGGGCCAAGCCGATGGCGGCACAGAGGCGGCTGGCATCCACATCGCTCTGCCAGTGGGCGCCGGCAATGACACGGCTCTCGCCATACATGTAGCCGCGTGCCATGAGGGTATCGGCATTGGCTGGATTGACCTCGGAGAGTAGCAAGGCAACAGCATAGCCGCGTTGGCTATGCCCCGAGGGATAGGAGCCCTCGCCCGACAGATACTTTTCCTCATTTATTGTAAGCATGTGTTCGCGAAAGCGTTCAAACGGGCGCTTACGATGATAGAAAGCCTTCGGCTCGACGCGCGTCTGGTCTATGGTCGAAAGGCTGTTGACCAGGAACTTGTATATCTCGGGTGTTCCTTCCTTGGATATCTCAAGACCGAAAGGCACATAAAACTCCGCAAAGAGCGAATCGTAATCCCATACGGCATCGCGGAAAGCAATGGCGGCCCGTGCCGAATCACAGCGTTGTGTCTTGCCCCACATGTAACGCAGAATGTCGTGAGCAAAGTCAACACCGATGGTGTCGGGCGGCGGTGGCAGGCACTTGATGAGGTTGGGCATCTCTTCCGCACTGAAATACAGCGTCACGCTGTCATTTTGTGCTTGGGTTTGTAGGCTGCCACATAACAGGAAAGCGGCGAGGAATCCTATGAAAAGCTTTTTCATTTTGTCGAGGGTTTGGTTTTGGGATGCAATAATACGGAAATTTCGGAAGATTTCTTATTTTTGCAGCATATCAAAAAGCACATGCTAACACTGTCACAACTTGAGCAATACCACTCCAAAGCTGCATGGATTCATAAAGGTCCAGTGGTGATGTAAAAGAACAGATTTTGAAGAGCGGCGCCACAATCAACATTTCGCAGTATGTGTCGAGGTTGGAGGTGAAAGATAGTGAGCCAAAGCAAACTTTTGGAAAATTGCTGGCGGCATGGAAAGAGAATCGGGTAGAATTATATGAAGGAATTAGAAGAATTTTAGAAGATTAGATATGGAACAAAATATAGAAAACACTGGCGACATCATTATTTATCAGACCGAAGATGGTTTGACGAAGATCAATGTGAAATTGGACAACGACACTGTTTGGTTGAATCAGCAACAGTTGGTCATGCTTTACCAATCCAGCAAATCGAATATCAGCGAACATATTAAGCATATTTTTGCAGAAGGGGAATTGGATGAAAAATCAGTTGTTCGGAAATTCCGAACAACTGCCGATGATGGCAAAAACTACGAGGTCACCTATTACAACCTCGACATGATTATATCGCTTGGATACCGCATCAAATCAGCCATTGCCACCCGTTTCCGCATCTGGGCTACGCAGCGGTTGAAGGAGTATATGATTAAAGGGTTTACGATGGACGACGAGCGGCTGAAAGGCAACGGCGGTGGCAATTATTGGAAAGAACTGCTCGACCGCATACGCGACATCCGTTCCTCGGAGAAGGTGCTGTACCGACAAGTGCTTGACCTTTATGCAACAAGTGTGGACTACAATCCCAAAAGTGATGAGTCAATCCAATTCTTCAAGGTAGTACAAAACAAACTCCATTTTGCCGCCCATGGGCATACGGCAGCAGAGGTGATTTTTGAGCGCGCCGATGCCGACAAGCCTTTTATGGGCTTGACCACTTTTTCGGGTGAGCTGCCCGCACTGAAAGACATTGGAATTGCCAAAAACTATTTGAATGAAAACGAGTTGAAGATTTTGAACAACCTTGTTTCGGGTTATTTCGACTTGGCCGAAATCAATGCGCTTGAACATAAGCCCATGTACATGAGTGATTACATTCACCAGTTGGATTCGGTGCTTACTTCTGGCAACCGTCCCTTGCTCGAAGGTGCAGGCTCTGTAAGCCATGCCCAAGCCTTGGAGAAGGCCACCGCTGAATACCGCAAATACCAGAGCAACACGCTCTCGCCCGTGGAAGAAGCCTATTTGGAGACCGTGAAAGAGACTGCCAAGTTGGTGAAGAAGAACACAAAAGGCAAGAAGCAATGAACGAACTACACATAGATAAAACCCACTGGAAGAAATGTCACAACCAATAAGTTAATCACAAAAATTCAAACTCAATATCCCAAAACTATGAACACATTCAAACTCTACAAAGCGATCATTTATCCCCCTCAATCCTCGCTCATCTAAAACTGTAATACAAGTTCCAAAATTACCATAAACATGAAAAGAGTTGTAATCAAACAAGGAGACATATTCTCCATAGAAACGGAAAAAGGGAAACGATATTTCCAATACATTTGCAAAGATGCGTATCAGTTGAATGGAAATGTTATTCGTGTGTTTAAGGACGATACCATGACTGATGTCGAATTCTATCTCCATACAATCATCTCCATTGGAGTAAAGCAGTACGGATGGGTGAAAGTCGGCAATGGTCCTGTACCAGACATTTCTAATGTGGTTTTCTTTACGGATGTTGATATGGCTGCTAAGTTGTACGTGTTTAAAAACCAAGATGCAAACTGGAGAATATGGACGGTTAGCGGTAATGAAAAAATCGTGAAGGAATTGCCTGAATACAGATGTGAAGAAGGTTCAGTTTATCCTCCATGTCGTATAATGGATGTCATTTGTGGTAAAGATTTAGGATATAATAGAGACATGAAGGATATGCCCGATTTGTAAGACGCAAATCTGAATAATGCCATTGAAAACTGTTGTTTGTTATGTTTCGGGGTGGCGAAGCCGACGCCGCGAAAACTATGATTTTTGCCATGGTGACAAAAACAGAAGGGATTGAAGAGGTTCAATACATCCAAATCAAAAAGAAGAATCAAAAAATGAAGAATATCACAAAAAGTATCATCCTTTCAGCAGCAGTGGCGGCTTTGGCCGCCCTGCTGCTGGTGGGATGCCGACGGGAGAAGGCGGCACAGGCGAAGGATGCACCCGCTGAAAGCAGCAGGACGGCGGCGGATAGCACGAGGATGGAAATGGAACTGATAGAGTGGGTTGGTGCTGGGGTGGAGTTGGATAGGTGACCCCACTCATCATCCGCCCTTCCGAATGCGCCATTCGGAAGCCGTGAACATCAGCATTTGCAATGCAAAAAGAAGATTACATTTTACTTCACCAAAAACAACCCTGGTGTGATGTCCAGCCAATGCAGCACCGTCTCGCCCCAGACAAGGATGAGCACCCATGAGATGGTCATCATGGTGATGCCGAACTTGAAGGCATCGGTCATGCTATATTGGTTGGTGTTGTAAAGCAATGCGGCGGGCTTGCTGTTGAAGGGTAGCACATAGCAGTGCTCGATGAGCATGGCCACGGGCAGACTGAGGCTCATGACAGGGAAGCCGAAACGCGCCTCCACACCCAAGGCGATGGGCACAAAGACCATGGTGCGGATGGTCTTGCTTTGGAAGACCAAGCCCGAATACATCATCAAGAAGGTGAGGATGACATACAGCACCCAGAATGGGGTATTGGAAGTGATGCCGAGACTGTCGAAAGCGGCATTGACCATAGTGTTGGGCAGGTCGGTAGCATTGAGGCCTGAGCCTAAGGTGTAAGCACCAGCCGAGAACAGCATCAGATGCCAAGGGATGTCGACGTCGTTCCATTTCACCACGCCAATGCCCGGCAACAAGGCAAGGACGGCACCCAACAGGGCAACGATGGTTTCGTCGATGTTGTGGAAGGTGCCCTTTGTGATCCAAAGGACAAGCACCAACACGAAGATACCCACGGCCTTGTACTCTTCGGCCTTCATCTTACCCATGGCCTTCAGCTCTTCTTTCAAGCGTTCCAAGCCACCTTCGATTTGAGGCACCTGCTCCTCTTTCTTCATTGGGAAGAAGATGTATGTGCCCAGCAACAAGCCTATCACGAGAATCAAGGCACTCATCGGGCCGCAAGAGATGAGCCAGTCGGCATAGCCGAAGTCGCAGCTGCCGACGAAGCCGGCGATAAGCGAAATGGCCAGCAGGTGGGCGCCGCTACCCGTATAGAACGCATTGGCACCGATGTTCACCTGGAAGAGGTTTTGAATGACGAGGTTGCGGCCAAAGTTGTTGCGGTTGCCGTTGGAGGCACCATAGATGGCGCAAACCGTCATGAAGATGGGCAACATGATGGTGGCCTTCACTGTTGTGGCCGAGATAAAGGCCGACAGCACCAAATTAATGATCAAGAAACTCCAAAGCACACCTTTGGCACTCTTGCCGAACTTGATGACAAAGGCCAAGGCCAGTCGCTTGGCAAACTGCGTCTTGACCAGCATACTCGCCAAGACAAAGGAAAGGATGTTCAGCCACATCACAGGGTGACCGAGTTGGGCCAAGGCCTCCTTCTGTGTGGTGACATTACAGAGCACGATACCCAGGATGATGAACAGCGAGGTCAGGTAGTTGGGAATGGCCTCCGTCATCCAGAGGATGAGACCCGCGACGAAGATGGCGAGCATGGCGTAGTTGGTGCGGAGGAACTCCTCGAAGCCGATGTCGTTGCAACGCTTCAAGGCCTTCTCGGTCAGCATCTCGGTGTTCAGGTTGTCGATGAAGCCGATGTGGCAGCACCAATAAATGACGACGAAGGCGATGATGGCCAAGGGGCCGCCGAGGCGTGCCATCCAAATCTCAAAGTTGGATTTCTGCATCTTGGGCAGTTTTTCCACTTTGTAGTTGTTCATGTCTAGCGGGTCGAATGCCATGATAGTTTAGTGTTTAGTGTTAATGTCTTCTGCCGGCGTCATTGCGAGGAGGAACGACGAAGCAATCCAGACAGAAAGCTTAAACACTGGATTGCTTCGTTCCTCGCAATGACGGCAAGCGTCATGTATTATTACCAGTTCTTATAAGGATTCTTCATCAACATGGAGTTGAAGTACTTGGGGTCGCCAGTGACCTCTTCGCCGAGCCAGGCAGGCTTGTCGAAGGGCTCGTTCTCATCGGTGAGCTCGACTTCGGCCACGATGAGGCCG
>JAEEGJ010015945.1_pt1 | contig 17393 bp, 18 predicted proteins | sample 8958761 | NCBI WGS metagenome assembly JAEEGJ01 (sample SAMN16246546, study PRJNA631951) | gut metagenome | biome: gut microbiome; feature: rumen; material: RS-attached | host: Bos | place: Iran: Karaj | collected 2018-10 | reverse complement strand
TGATCCGTGGCCAAGTATTCCCAATCATCCGGACGGGATAAGAGACGCTTGTGCTTCCCAAAAAACTTCTTCATCGACGATGCAGATGAAGGCCAATCGCACAAGGCATGAAAAATGGTTTGAGGCGTATTCCAACAACAAACACCAAACGATGGACAGAGCGAGACCAGTTTGTCATGGTATTTTGCCGGAGTCTTGGAAAAACTGGCATTTACACTACCATAGACATCACACCAATTGTAGAGTTCCTCATCTATCTCATAGGAATCATTGCAAGCGATGACATAACGCCGAGATGTCCCTGGACCCTGCAGCAGAAATCTCATGGATTTGGTATTTCTGGCACGCTTCGTCAACTCAGCAAAAGGACGTGAAGAAAAAACGACCGCGTTCTTTCCAAACAATTCCCCTAAGCCATAGACATAGAAGCTCTTGTACAGGATGTCATCCGCATTATCAACAATCACCTTCATATCACGCATCTTTTGTGGTGGAATCTCATATAGCGTGCTTAATAGGCAAAAGCATCTTTTTTATATTAAACACAAGTCGCGACCACAAAAGAGACTTGCTGTACTGTTTTCTGGTCTTTTCTGTTTGTCTTTGCCAATCCACTTTACCCAATTCTTTCTTCGCTGCGTCATGATACTCTTTGGAAAGGTAATAAGGATACAATCCGTATGTTCTAAGATTATCAACCAATTGTTTGTAATCAGGATTGGACACCTCTTCAGATAACAAAAAATCCAAATTCCAAAGCATATGCTCTTCAGGCTTGTGCAACCTCCCCACACCCCGATTGGCTGCATCCACATCTTGATTGTAAAAGGCCATAGGCTTGTTCAAAAAGGCCACCTTATACTTCATTGCAATCCGTATCCATAGCAAGAAGTCCTCTCCCAATTTGATGCCTTTGGGGAAGCCTTTCATTTCATCAAAAACTGGACGAGGTATGGCCACAGAGATGGATGTCAATGGCATATACATCGTCTTTGCATAAGTCTGGCAATAGTTGATATAACCTCTTTCAAAACCTTCCTCAACGCCTATCTCAGCCACTCGGGTCTTATGCTTGGTCTCATTCACGATGGTATAATTGGTACCATAAATGCCAGCATCAGGTAATTCCTCAATCAGCCTTGACATTTCCATGAGGAAGTTGGGGTCCCACCAATCATCGGCATCCAAAAAACACAAGTAGTCACCACGAGAAAGGGCCACACCAATATTCCTGGCCATAGAAACGCCAGCATTCTTTTGTTTATATATATGGCAATTCCCATGACCTTCAATGGCTTTCAAGGCCACAGCATAGGATTCGTCTTTACTTCCGTCATCTATGATAATGAGATCAAAGTCCGTAAACGTTTGCGCCAAAACGCTGCCAATGGCTTTCGCAACATACGGGGCTTTGTTGTAAAGCGGGATGATGACTGAGAACCTCATATTATTCAGCTTTCTTCAAAAGCATAGTCCTATCAAAAGGCAAATCTATTCTTTAAATAATTCAAGCGATGACGCAGTTTTGTTCTGCTCACTTTTCGATATAAACGCCAATCGCACAACTCTTTCAACGCCTTTTTCTCCTCCTGCGAAGCATTCACAAATACCGACTGATAATGGTGTGTTATGGCGCGACATACCACGGTTTTATCGAAACCTTGTTTGGGGAGGAAGAAAGCAGCCAAGGTATTGGCTGTTCCCAACAAATCACGAAGTCGCTTGACGTTGCCCGTAGTGGTAATACTATTGGCGCGCACCCTGTAATCATAAAGACAATCGTTTATCACCTTCAGTTTTTCAGCATAGTAACAAGCGAAAGGCGTAAAGAGGTTGTCCTCGTGGAAAATCCCCTCCTTAAACCAAAGATCATGGGATAGGAGGAATTCTCTTTTATATGCCCTCAAAACCACACAAACAAAAGCAAAATCGCGTACCGCCAAGGCATTCTCGTTGTAATAATCCATACCTGTTGCGTATGACCAAGCCTTCAGTTGGTCTGCTTCATGGTATCGGTTCTCCTTTTCAAAGAAACGTCTTCCACTAAAACAAAGCATATCCTCATCGTTCAGAGATTGAGAAATAATCTTGAGTGCATTCGACTCCAACCAATCATCACTGTCCAAAAACAAAACATATTCCCCTACAGCAGCCTTCAATCCCGTATTACGCGCAGCAGACAGGCCACCATTGGGCTGGTTGACAATCTTAAACCGACCATCTTTATGGCCATATTCTTCCAATATGGTAGCTGAGTTGTCAGTAGAACCGTCATTTACGCAAACGGCTTCCCAATCAGCAAATGATTGCTGAAGGACGCTCTCCAGACACTCTCGGAGATAGGGTTCTACGTTGTATACAGGTATGATGATGGAAAACTTCATGTTCTCTTTCTACTCATTTTATACAAGCGCTTCGCCAACAATTTCTTGTCAAAAAAGCCGGCTCGAAGGTTGGCGAAAAAAACGGGCCATAGTTTCTTTGGAAATGCTTCCCTGTTTTTGTCAGAAAGCGATGGCAATGCTTCCTGCAGATAAGCCATCTGCACTTCGCGGCTCTTCGCGGCAGTTTTATCGGTTTGCACGGTGGCTTGTAACTCATGGATGCGATATTCATAAAGCACCTCGGGCAGATTCACCAATTTCAGTCCCTTCAGCATCGCTCTCGTCCACAAATCGTAATCCTCGGCTGGCACCATCTCCTGACGGAAATGGAGCCCCTGTTTTTCAAAGGCATCTCTTCTCCAAACGCTGGAAGCATGAAGCACCGGCGAATGGAACATGGCTTCTATTTTCACTTTCTCGGGGTTGAGCTCCCTAATCCAAGTTCCTTCTTTGGCACCAAAAAGCCGCATGCCCGCCGAAACCAAGTCAACTTCAGGGTGGGTCTCCAAATAATCCACCTGTATTTGCAAGCGGTTGGGCAACGAAATATCATCACTATCCATACGGGCAATGTACTTCCCTCGGGCCATCCCAATACCGACATTCAGCACATTCGACAGGCCGGCATTTTTCTCCCCTTTATATCTCACGATTCTGGGATCGTTATAGATGTCCAATATCTCCTCTGCATTATCGGGCGAACAATCGTTTAGTACAATCAGCTCAAAATCCTTGAAGGTTTGAGCCAGCATGCTGTCCATCGCCTCGCGGAGATAAGGGGCCGTTTTAAAGACTGGCATCAGTATGGAAACCAAAGGACTCATTGCTCACTTTTAACTCCATGTAACATCCGTTTTGACCACCTTGACCGTGGCCTCTGCCACCAAGACTTTATCCATCAAACTTTTCATCTTACACAAACAGTTTCTTTACCTTGGGAATATGAACCAACATGATTGCCAATCCCAACGTCATGACCACCCTCCATGCAAACATGAACCATTCGCCCAACTCAAATCCCACAAGCGCCTTGACGTGGTTGCCTAAATGCGCATACATCTCAAAGCAATGGACACACATAATGGCTAAAGACCATACACCCAATGCTGACAGCACTTTTGAAGTTATCTTCAAATACTTCTTAATTCCCAAACTCAACAAATAAACACAATAAGTACCACCGCAAGCACCAAGCACATCCAACGGATAACAATTCCATGTAAACGAATACATGTCAAGTCTAGAAAAACAGATAGCGGCAATCCAACAGACCACCGCCACAATTCTCAACCACAAGGGAACGGGGTGATTCTTCACCCACCATCCAATTGTCACAAAAGGCAAGGCCATTAAACCCAATGAAAGGCACCATATTGAATATGGGAAAAAATTATGTAATATGAGAGCAGCAAATGCCACCAATAAAGAAACGGGGATCGCCCATTGCTTCAGTCGCGACAAGGGTATCAGCAATGATTTCGCCACAAACAACGCCAGCAAAAACCAAATCACGCCAAGACTTAGTTTCCCCCATTGTGTCATTGGGCCATCAACATCTGCCCATAATAGAGATAAAGATTCTCTGGCTACCGGATCCCAGCCATCATGTTTAGACAAAGCCATCAACGCCGCCCATGCCACAATCAACAATTGAGTTATTACCATTGGTGGATATAGGCGAAAGAGATAGCGTTTCACACATGTCTTCGTCGTATCCTGATCCAAATAAGGTTTGGAGAAAAAGCCTGCGACAATAAAAAACAAAGGCATATGAAAGGACGAAATGACTCGATCCAACCAAGGGTGATCCCATCCCAAAAGATGACATACTATTACCAGCACGATGCCAACACCCTTCATGATGTCAAAAACAATATCTCTATTATTTGGCATAGGATAAGCTAAACTATATCTTGCATTTTTAACTTTAGCTGCATCAAAAACCTATAAATCAAATAATCAGGCTTGGTATTCTGCCTTTCATGCCACAAGAAATAAGATATGTTCTTTTTAGGATTCTCTTTAAAAAACACATCTGTCATTTGACGTTTCTTATCATAAACGTTCCAAGCCTTTGACCAATAATGATTAATTTGGATCGTATATTTATTGTCATGCCATAGCCCTTTGACGTGGAAAGGCTCAAACACGAACCATCAGAACTGATTGACGGGGGTAACTGTCACCTTAAAAAAGCGACCGAATAAAGGATACTTGACTTTCGTCACATGGTGAGTCTTGCCATAAAAAGAAATATTATAATCTGTATTGATCAAACATTTACCCACATGGTAAAGACGTTCCCAACTTACCGTATATTGTTCAATCACAAGTTTGTCAGATTGATGCTGCATCTGACCTGATGTGCCGAACATACGCCAATAAACCAACAAAACCGGATACTTCTCTTTTGTCTTAATCCATTCTAATAGCGTAGTTTCATAACGGGGGCAGAAAAACTCATCGATATCAAGGAAAGAAACCCATTGTGTATCGTTTCTATAGGTATCATAGAAGTGCCTATAAGCATCTATCTGAGCATGGTCGTAAGGCCATTCGACAAGTGTTATCAAACCCCTATCAATGTAAGGTTGAAGTATCTCCTGATAGTTGTCTTCGGAGTTATTATTATAAAGATAAAAATGTTCTATCCCTAACATTTCGTGATATTCCACCCACTCTGTCAGGTATGGTGCCTCGTTCTTGAAAATAGCGCAGATGGCCAACTTATACTTCTTGTTATATTTAGGCCGGCGAAGAAATAACCGCACGAAAAAATTTAGAAAAGCAAGCCAAATTAGCAAACAAAAACGTTTACACAAAGTATAAACTGGCACCACTATGTTCTCCAGCGCAGGATGTTCCTTTAGAAAAACTTTATATTTGGTCATCTTTTTTCCTTTCGTTTGCGCAAAACAACTACTTTAATCTTTGGTTTAGCACTTGTTAAATATACAATTTATAGCAGCATAAAACTACACGGGATTCGTTATATAACACTCTGTTGCTCGATCCCTATGAATAGTCTTTGCAGGGTTTCCAACAACAATTGAATGCGATGGAACATCAAAATTCACAAAAGACAAAGGAGCAATCAAAACATCGTCTCCGATCGTAATATCACCAACCACGCAAGCATTACTACCTATCCACACATTGTCACCAATCACTGGATTCCCACGCCTTTTCCCTCTAAACTCCATACCTATTGTGACACCTTGATACAAGGTACAATTCTTTCCAATCTCCACCTCGTTGTTCACGGCGATATCACCACAATGCACCAACACAAGTCCTTCGCCAATTTTAGCGTGCCATCCTATTTGTATTCCCGTCTTCCTAGAACAACGTCTCAACAACAATCTTGATATGAAAGGTTTTCGCTTGCTTTGATACCATCTGAACAGCACAATCCACCTGAAATCCAACTTGCGAATAGCCGTATTCAACAAGTTCCGAAAGCCCTTCTTACCATTACTCCTATACAAATCACCATATACAATCTTTGGAACCATCTTTAGTCTTGTATTATGTGCTTCCTATTCAAGCAAAACATATTATCACCTTTCCGAACGTTCCCACCATATCCAAGGGTTGCCGACATATAGCCAGCCTCAGCAACCATCCGTTGAACATGTTCGTCTTGCATACTATGCGGATACGAGAGATGGGCAACCTCAACACCTAGTTTTTCTTCGATAACACGCTTTGATTCATGCAATTCTGAGGAGACCTCTTTCGTGTCAATCCGAACAAGTCCTGGATGAGAAACCGTATGAGAGCCCACCGTACACAAACCACTATCCACCATTTCTTTTATCTCAGCCCAATTCAAAGCCAAGTCAAGGCAAAGGTTTCTGTCCGGATCTGATTGAGTCAGACGATGCATTTCTTCTGCCATAGGCTTCCCGCTTTCATATACGGCCTTTATAATCCTCTCATATTCATCAACCGATCTGTCTTTTTCCAATTGAATCCACCAAAGATCCGCAGTGCCATCAGGGAAGCCTGTTGTCAAATAAAGCGTGAAAGGCACATGGTGTTTCCGCAAAATCGGAAAGGCTTCATCATAAACATCCTTAAACCCATCGTCGAAAGAAACATTCACTCTTTTTTGAGGTAGCAAAAGGGATTGGTGGTCCAGCAATTGCTCCAAAGTCACAAACGAGAACCCATTGCTTTTATACTCCAACACTCGCTGTTCAAGATAGTCCGGTGTGATTTCCAAATCCCTATTACTAGGATAAATGCTTCTGGTGGAAACCACCCGATGCAAGCACCATATCTCCCCTTGCACAGGATGCATGAGATGCGAAACCTTTCTTTTCACTCTGCCCATCATGCCTTCGTAAATGCTCTTTTGATACTTTTCTTCAGCTTTTTATATCTTTTGTAAAGTGGCAGCATCCCAATCTTGTCGAAAAAGAAGGCCTCCCTTTGCGAACGGCTCCATTTTTCCGACTCCCATGTGGCGGCATTATGATGATAGGAAACCTCGAAACGTTCGTCAGGGCAGAAAGCATGGCCAAAAATGCCAGTCCCATATACCACCATATTGTTTTCAAGCCGCTGTGTCTCGTTTTTGTATCGAAAACCATAGTGAGTGAGATGACGAGCAACCAAACGGTCATTATTCACCCAATCACGGTAATGCAAAGCCTTGTCAGCATCCACCTCAATCGTGTTGTAATAATCCCGAATCTTGCATATCATCTCATTACCAGGGTTGCACGCCATAGAAGAGGTCAGGATTTCCATTCTCGGCACATCAGTATCAAACACCTTCGCTGTTCCATCTTCATTCAAGTAGTTTTCAGCGATATGCTCCGATTCAAACTCATTATAGAGTTCGATACCCGAGAAGAAATTACAGTCCAAAAAACGATCAAATCGTTGGAACACTTCCACATCAGTATCCAAATAGATGCCACCGTACTCGGCCAACACATTGTATCGGCACACATCGGAAACGAGAGCATATTTCTTCACCTCATAGGCGTATTTTGATGCCTCATACTTTGTATAGTCGAAGTTGGACTCGTCCCAACGCATGATTTGGTAATCAGGCATCAGCTTCTGCCACCCCTTGATACAATCTTTCTGCGACTTGGGCATTATGCCTTTGCCGAACCAGCAATAATGAATTATTTTTGGTATCATAAAATGAAGAAATTATACAAACCAATCAACGAAGAATAATCAATGAGCATTCATTTGCCAGCAAAGCTTTTTTCTTAACCACGAAAAAGGCCTTAAAAGAAAACGGCCCAGCCGATATGCATTTGAATTGCGAATTGTTTTTTCGGTTTCATAATACATTTTACGCTTCTCTTCAGCGACTAAACCATCGCTAACCTTCGCAATAACATTAGCCAAAACAGGATCTTTTAAATATGTACTAAATAATTCCGGAAGAGGGCCAAAGCGCTTCACCAAATAAGAGAAAGTACTAGTAAGTCCTTGGTTTTGTATAACGTTTTTTGTCCATGAAGAAGTAGCATTAAAAGCTTCCGTATATTCCGTTCCATAGTAGCCGACGGAAGGAACATAAGGGTGACCTGCTTTTGTTGCAAAGTACGAATACACCAAATCGCTACTAGGGCAATTTCTCATTACATCTGAATCAATGCAATCCAAATAATCACCGAAAAACTCTCTTTTGGTTAAAGAGGCTTCTCCACAATGGCACATACGACCAAAACAAAATGAATGGTTACCACAAATTGGATTATCAGGATAAAGTTGATGGACCGACCAGAAATCTTCCAACATTGTTTTTGGATAAAGCATATCGTCATCCACATTGACAACGCAAGCATGGGGATAACGATTCAACGTAGGAATAAACTTTTTATACACTTTTGTGTCCTCAGTCCGAAACACCTCAACACCATGTTCTATAATATAATCTTGAACATCGGGTGGAATAGCCTCATCAAAAGCAAGGTTAATAACCACCTTATCTGGAAGACGGCTTTGTCCAAAAATAGTATCCAAAACCAAGGGAATGTTACTAATACGCTTCGACCAAGTCGTTAATGAAACAATTAATATTTCCTTTTCCATCTTTCTTAATAACCAAATAATGACGTCATATCTCTTTCAAAAGAGCCACTTCAATTCAAGACAAACAAAACAAGTCGAAATTTGAGAATATAACTGAATACAACGGAATATTGTTCACATATTATTAAACTACATTAAATAATGATACAAATCGTATTTATCCATCACTGCCTTAATTTGTACATCATTACGACAGTTCTCTCCATTCGTGTTTTCAACACATAAAGCTTCTTCCTGCTCACTGAAGGTCTCCATAAAGTCGCATCCTTTTGGAGAATGCGTGTATGCCTTACATATTTGCCTCCCAGACAACCATATCATTGCATTAATCCATACGTCGTCAGCATAGGGACACAAAGACATAAATGCTTCTCTATTGAAAAACTCATTCACAAAACAGTGACGAGGAAACAAGGTTCCGCCTCCACTAGTCAAAAAATTGAGATTGGACTTATCCTGAGGCCAAACCAACCATTTCCATTTCATATAACTATTGGGCCTATTATCAGAGTTTAGTGTAATGCGATGCATTCGACAAGCGCATATATCTTCAGGATTATCGACATGGGCTTTTATTAAGTTCTCAAGTAGATCAAATTCATACATCAAATCATCATCAATAGTCACAATGCATGCATCAGGATACCTCTCCATTGCCGGTACTATTTTTTTATGCGATCTGATATCGTCACAATACTCTATCTGCAGCCCTCTTTTCTGCTGCATCAGGAGTGTCCTCGGCAAGGTCTTTCCCTTGAACTCATCCTCGGCTAGCCAAAGAATGATACGATTTGGTTTCACAGTACCCTGCATAATAGATTCAATAGACAGATAGACCTCGTTGATTCGCTTTCCATAAGTGGTCAAGGAGACAATTACTTCCTCGTTGCATAGCCTTTCGTCTGAAACACCCTTCTCGGTGCTTGTCATCACACAATCCTTCAAACGCGCCGTCCAAATTGTGATTACACCTTGTTTCACCTCTCCCAGAATAGCTGACATTTGCTGATTTTGTTCCTTCAACGCACGCCGCATATTCCTATCATGGAAGAATCGATTCTTTATGTGTCTGACAAAACTCATTTATTTCAAACCTTTTACAAACATTTTGAGCATCCTTTTCGGAAACAACTCTATTCCATAACAGAATAGTCTAAACACATCGGCATACCGCTTTTGACGCTTAGCTTCTTTCAAACCCTCCAATATGTTTTCAAAAACATCAAGTTTCCGAATTCTGTTAATCTCGTCTGGAATGCTAAAGTTTTTATTTAATGAAATGTTAAAACTTCTAACCACGTACGCCCATTTAATCCTATCATGCGAGGTTATCCCACAGCCCCTACGGTAAACCGACGAAACAACCTGATTATAATGTATTTTCCCTTGTTTCGCCAAATACGCCCAAATTAAAGTATCAAATCTTGGTGGTATAAGGCTTTCCATCCCCTTACTATAACACGCCTTATACACAACCGAGGCAGTTGGGAAACGTCTCTTAATCAGTAATTCTTCAAAAGTCACGTCTTTTGTACTCTCTTTAGAAAAAACACCTGTTGTTTGACTAGAAGTATATAATACTAGTCCATTTTCGGCAGAAGCGGAATATGCCACATTCATCTCCAAAAAATCCACCTGTCTTTGCAATTTCAACGGATCTGTCCAATAGTCATCGCCTTCGCACAGGGCAACATATTTCGTATCCATCCATTCCGTCAAATACAGCGCTTTGGATTTCTTTTGGCTATAATGGTTCTCCTTCAATAGTATTACTGCAAAAAAGCAGTTTTTATTTGTTTTATGCTGGGCAAAAGTTACATGGCCATAATCGGTATCCTTCTCAGATGAAACAGATGTATTTTGCAGGTCAAATTGTTCCTTCAAATAATTCCTTATAACCTCCTGTTCTCCATCGGTGCTGGCATCGTCAACGATGGTACAAACAAAAGGAAAATCCGTTTGCTGCATCGTGAAACCATTCATGGCATCGGTGATATAAGCAGACTGGTTATAGGTCATACAACTGACACGAACCAAATAATTTTCATGGGATCCCATACTAATGAATGCTTCAGTATTATTTCTTTACTAATCTCACATAAATCATTCTTATCACCTCTTCCGAAAATCTCACCGGATTATTCTTTAACCGAATCGGATTTACCGATTTCGTCAACACCTCAATATCTTCTTCTTTGTTGCCGCTTTCAACCCTTCCTATACTGTTTTCATTGTTTCAAATACGCTTCTTTTAACAAAATGATTGTCTTATCATAAGGAACATCGGCGTCAATAATAGCATTATTATGCCACACCCCTCTTTTTTCTTTTGGAGGAAATGACATATAGTCACCATAGGTAACCTTTAAAACTGCATCATAATGATTAAGAGCGCTAACAGGATGACCATAAAAATCCATTTTACAAAAATCCATCACATCATTCCTCTTAAACATATATTTTGAATAATCATAAGCAGTCACCGTAGAAGATATTACATATTCCGTTCGCCGTGAATTGTACTGTTTTGCAATTGTTTCCATTCGTTCAAGCACTTCATAAGGATTGCTTTTTGCATACCTTTTACATCTTTCAATATCTTGTTCGGTTGGAAAAGGATTGTTTCTCCTCATATTGGCCGAATTCTCCAATATCAAATCCTTTATCCTATAATAATTATCTTGCACAGTCTCTATTTCACAATTATCTATCGGAAAGATGTCCATCCCTATGCCTTGATTAAAACAAGCATAAATAAATGGTTTAGAAATACACGAAGTATTACTATTTCTCAATTTTGCATATGAAAAAAAGTATTCATTGTCTAACCCTGGAAATTGGAGGAAATATGGATGTTCAAATTCATCTCGCAAACCTTTCAACTTTTCATAGTCATCCCGAAACATACAAACGTCTATATCATCATCCCAAGGAATAAAACCATGATGTCGAATAATGCCAAGAAGTGAGCCAAATGCTACAAAGTAATTTAATTGGTGTCTTCTACATACTTCATCAAATTTCACCAACAAATCAATACCTACAGCCCAATTCTTTTTCATTTCAGAAGTCACTGAAAAACCACAAATCACCTCTGGTTTTAAAAAAGACTCTGGTATAATTCCTTGTTGTATGATTCGTTCACACTCGGTCATATCATTTAATACTATAATTCCAAAACCATGTATTTTGAGCATTGTGAAGCATTCCCAATAATACGAAAGCCCCATTTCTCATAAACCCAAATTGCGTTTTCATTGTCGTCATTCACTTCTAGTTTTAATCTTTTTATGCCCAAAGTAGCTGATCTCTTTAACAACTCATCTAACATTTTGCTAAAAACGCCACAACCTTGATGCGACGACTTTACACATACATTTGAAATGTAACCCTCAGGCGGGCGATTGGTATAACAACTTATCATTCCTATCATCTCATCCTGTTCAACACAATAGGAGAATGATGAATACTGAGACAATTTGCGTGCATATTCTTCAAGATTAACTTTCTCCGACAATGGATGCTTAAACTCCTTATCCGTTTCACGCAAAAAAGTAAGGACTTGCTCAAATCCTAAATTACCAAAACAAAACTCCATCATTCCACTTTAACGGTCACGTACTTATTCATGTTCTCTATCACCTCGTCCATTTGCTCTCTATTGTCATATTTAAGGATCAGCTCGCCAACACAGTCCTGGGCATCGCGATATTTATGAACAGGATCGCCTATCTTTGTATCGGTAACATAATCGACAAGATGGTTTTTCTTGAAGCTCTCTTCGTATTCAATCCCTGCGTATTTGCCTGTCTTATTGGCATGAGCCATATAGTTGGACCAATAGCCTTTCACCGGAGCCATCTTCAAATCAGAACAATCCTCACCGAGAGCTGCCTTGATGACATAAGGCACCATATCGACACCTGTAGCCAAAGCAGTAACTTGCGGAATGAGGCTACCGCCGCTCCTTGCACCCAATTCAAGTATATAGACCTTGCCGTCCTCTCCATAAATGGCTTCCACATTATAGGCATTGGATTTCATGCCTAATGATGTAATCAGTCGCTGCAAATCAACTTCCAAAGTGTCTATCACTTCCTTAGGCATTACCGTAGGCCAACATTCGCCCAAAGGAGCGAAGTCCTTGTCGACCTTAGTGCTATAAAACTCGTTTCCCAAGCAATGGAACACCAACTTGCCGTCAACCGAGAATGCATCGCCTGAAATTTGAGGGCCTTTCTTAACAATGAACTCTTCTATCAAAAAGATTTTGTCACGCGAATAAGATAAGGCATCCTCGACGAAAGCCTTCAGCTGGGATTTGTCTGTCAACTTATTGATACCCTTGCTTCCCGATGAATCAACAGGCTTCACCATGACAGGAAGCTGAAAATCATCAATCTCAGCCAAGGCGTCCTCATATTTGACATAACTGCGAGCCTTGGGCACATTGAAACCATGATCGGCAAGATACTTTCTGAACAAATGCTTCTTTGAGAGAATCTCAACAGACTTATAAGGGCTTGTTGGCAAGCCTAGTTTCTCGCATACGTAAGCAGCAGTTGGAGCTGCTGGGTCAGAGGCATAAGCCACCACCCCGTCCACTTTCAACTCACGAGCCAATTCAAGCACGGCCTCCTTATCCGTCGTGCTTACATTATGGTATTCGTGAGCAAACTTGTGCCCCGGATTATCGGGCAAATAATCGCATGTAATAACATAATGTCCTTGTCTTACTGCTTCTTTAATGGCATAGGTCTGGTATATCGACCCGCCCAACATTAGCACTCTTTTCATGAATTAAAGTGTTTCGACAAATGATTCTATCCGTTTCGCTCCCTCGTCAATTCTACTCTTGTCCAAAGTGAAAGCAATCCGCACATATTTATCACAACTCTTTCCGTAGGCAATCCCTGGAACTACGGCAACACGAGCATTTTTAAGTAAGGCAAGAGCAAAGTCCAAAGAACTCATACCTGTCGCGGAAATATCCACCATCATGTAAAATGTAGCCTCCGGCAGCATACACTTAATCTTTGGCAATGCTTTCAGACCGTTGTAAAGCACATTGCGACGTTCCGTGAAAATGTCAACCATGTTCTTGGAATAATCTTCCCGTCCACTTAGTGCTTCTATTCCTGCATATTGCGAAGGCAAAGGAGCACATGCAGCCACATTTTCTTGTAACTTGGTCATGGCAGCAATAATTTCTTGCGGTCCAAGGACATAGCCAAGACGATAACCAGTCATGCAGAATTCCTTTGACAAACTGTTGACCAAAACGGTTCGTCCGCGCATCCCCTCTATGGAAACAATGCTGCGAAATGGCTTCCCATCATAAATCAGGCATTTGTACACCTCATCGGCCACAACTACTAAGTCATGCTCCTTGGCAATTATTGCCAACGCCTCCACTTTCTCCCAAGGAATGAGCTTTCCCGAAGGATTGGATGGCGTATTGATGATAATGGCTTTCGTCTTCGGCGTGATGGCACTTACAATGTCCTCCACATTGAAACTCAGAGCCTCTGCATTGGGATTATCTACAATGACAGGTGTCGCGTGGCAGAGTTGCACCATCTGCACATAGTTGACATAATAAGGAGCGGGGATAATAACTTCGTCACCTTCATCGAGCATCGAAAGAAAAGCTAAATACAGTCCTTCCATAGCGCCCACTGACACCATGATTTCCGAGACGGGATCATAATTGAAGCCTTCTTTTCGAAGGTAATAAGAATGTATTGTCTCACGAAGTTCAAGCAGGCCAGCGTTTTGAGAATAACGAGTACGACCTTCCTGTATAGCCTGACATGCCGCATCCTTGATGGCCTGATGGGGTTGCACATCGGGGTCGCCCAAGGTGAAGTCAACCACATCATCCATGGTCTTCGCCAAATTGAAAATGCTTCTAATCAACGAAGGCTCTATTGTATTTGCAACTTGTGAAATCGGTATCATATTATCTTAATATCCTTCCTGTTCCATTGCTATTGACTAAGTTCTCCACTTCCTCAACAGTGACTAAATTGAAATCTCCCTCTATGGTATGTTTCAAACAACTCGCAGCAACAGCAAAATCTATGGCATGTTGCGAATCAAACTTGTTAAGTTGAGAATAAATCAATCCTGCCGCAAATGAATCGCCTCCCCCAATGCGGTCGACAATATGCATGGAGTATCTTCGGCTTGAATAAACTTGATTCCCATCATAGAGAATGGCTGACCAATTGTTGTCACTTGCAGAGATTGATTCTCGCAATGTGATGGCAACAAACTTAAAGCCAAACTTTTGCTGCAGCTGACGGACAACTAACGCATACGATTGTTCATCTATCAAACCTTTGTCAACATTGCTTTGCTCTGCTTTAATATCAAAAACATCCGCTGCATCTTCCTCATTAGCGATACAAACGTCAACATACTGACACAATTCGGTCATTGCATTACAAGCCTTCTCATGACTCCAAAGTTTTTTTCGGTAATTAAGGTCACAACTCACCGTGATACCCCTTGCTTTTGCAGCGCGACATGCTTCAAGGCATATTGCAACAAGAGAATCGCTCAATGCTGGGGTGATACCAGTAAAATGGAACCATTCCGCCCCGTCAAATATAACGTCCCAGTCAAAATCCGTGTTTGTCGTGCAGGCTATTGCAGAATCCGCGCGATCATAAATCACCATAGAAGGTCGTTGACTAGCTCCTCTCTCGGCAAAATATATGCCTAAGCGGTTGCCTTTGCGAACAACATGGGAGACATCAACGCCAAAACAGCGCAGTGCGTTGATAGATGCTTCCCCGATAACACTATTAGGCACAGCGGACACAAAGGAAGTTGGCACGCCAAAAGAAGACAAGGAAACCGCCACATTAGCCTCTGCACCTGAGTATTCAACATTAAAAGAATGAGCCTGAATCAGCCTTTCGTAAGCAGGCGGAGACAATTTGAGCATCAACTCGCCAAAAGTCACTACTCTACCCATTATATTTGTTTATTTAGTTGGTTGCGCATACGTTCAATGCGAGCTTCATCCTCAGCCGACAAACGTGTATAATAAGATTTCTTATTCAACAGCCACAAAAGCTCAAAGTTCAAGGCTTTATGAATAGCCTTTCGCAAACGGCTCTCATCATGGTCCATGGTAATAACCACCTTACGTGTCTCAAATCTATCAGCCACATCACTCATCCCTTGAATAAAGGGAATACTTTCAATGCCTATATTACCACCAAAATTTGTGACATGACCAGCTTTGCGTGACATTTCTAAGAGATCTCTAGTAGCATCAAACACTGGCTTTGATTCAATGTCTTTACGATCAATCCCCATAGAAGCAGACAGGTCACTACGTCCTACCGTAACTGCATTCAGAAAGCCTCTCCCCGCTTCCAAAATATCTTCATAATTGTTATGGCAAGTTTTAGTCTCTGCATTGATAATCCATTCAATCGAATTGATTTCATCCCCATAAACGCGTTTCGCTGCTGATACAAATTTACTCATGGCAAATGGCGTTTCTATCATTGGTGCCATAACACCTGTGGCGCCAAGTAGTTTACACTGCTGCATATCATGGACAGCTTCACAACCACCTATTTTTGTTACAAATTTCAAATCGGCACGTAAAATCAATTCACGAAGGCTGATGAGTTCGTCCATGCGGGCTCCCTCCGCCTCAAATTCAGCTTTTACGCCATACACTCCATAAACCTCTTTTAATTCCTTTAAGGCATCCAGAATGTGTTTTTCTTCTCTATTCATATTATTCAATGCATTCCAAAATTCTAGTAATTTGATTATCAGTAAGTTCATGATGCATAGGCAGACAAATCACCTCGTTGGCAATCCTTGTAGCCACAGGCAAGTTTTCGGGCGCAGCCGAAGACAAACCGCAATAAGTGCTGAAGGTGCTAATCAATGGATAAAAATAGCGTCTGCCAAGGATGCCTTGCTCCTTCATCTTGAAATACAGTTCATCACGTGTCATGCCATATTCTTCCGCATTGATGAAGATGGGGAAATAACTATAGTTATGCCGCACACCTGGCATATCGTCGAAGAAACGAATGCCTTTTACGTTTCTTAATGCCTCACGGTATTTGATGGCCACCTGATGTCGTTTCTCTATAGCCTGGTCCACTTGCTTGAGATTGAGCAAACCGTAGGCTGCACGCACTTCATCCATCTTGCTGTTGATGCCAGGGGCTACTACCACCGTCTCACCAGTAAAGCCGAAATTCTTCAAATAGTCAACACGATTCTTGGTCTCGGCATCATGCATTACCAAGGCACCGCCCTCTAAGGTATTATAAACCTTCGTGGCATGGAAGCTCAAAGTGGCCATGTCACCCTGCTCCAATACGCTCTTACCATTCACCTCAACACCAAAGGCATGAGCGGCATCGTAAATCACTTTCAAGCCATATTTGTCTGCAATAGCCTGGATTCGTTCCATATCGCAAGGCTTGCCATAGCAATGAACGGGCATGATGGCCGTAGTACGTGGGGTAATAGCAGCCTCGATTTTATCAGGGTCAATGCCACAATCGGAGGGATCAATATCCACAAACACAGGCTTACATCCGTTCCACCAAATGCTATGAGTGGTGGCCACAAAACTATAGGGTGTGGTGATCACTTCTCCATTGATATGAAGTGCTTGCAAAGCTGTCAACAAAGGCAAAGTCCCGTTGGTAAACAAACTAATATAAGGCACCTTCAGGTACTCACACAAGGCCTGCTCCAATTGTTTATGGAATCGGCCGTTGTTTGTTACCCACTTGCTATCCCAAATTTCCTTCAACAAGCCATGAAACTCATCAAGGTCGGGCAATAACGGTGTAGTAACTGTAAGAAGACGATCCATTATCTAACTTTTTCTTCTTTAAAATCAAACTTAGGCGTCACATCACCCGGTTCTTTACCCATATAGCCACCGAC
>JAEEGJ010015944.1_pt1 | contig 17393 bp, 12 predicted proteins | sample 8958761 | NCBI WGS metagenome assembly JAEEGJ01 (sample SAMN16246546, study PRJNA631951) | gut metagenome | biome: gut microbiome; feature: rumen; material: RS-attached | host: Bos | place: Iran: Karaj | collected 2018-10 | reverse complement strand
TGGCATTGTAAAAACACTGAGTGGTAAATCAACAATCACCGAGAAAAATATTGAAGACGCCGTTGAAGAAATCAAAATGGCTCTTCTCGAAGCTGACGTAAACCTCCGCGTTGTACGCCGCTTTGTTAATTCTACTATAGAAGAAGCCAAGGGTGAAAAGGTTCTCAAATCTGTAGACCCAGGCCAGCAGTTTACAAAAATCATCTACGACAAGATGGTTTCAATGCTGGGTGATACAAAAGTTGATTTACACCTTAAGGGGCCAGATACTCAGTCTGTAATTTTGATGCTTGGTCTTCAGGGTGCCGGTAAAACTACTGCAGCCCACAAGCTTGCTTCCCGCCTTAAGAAGGAAGGTCGTAAACCTTTGCTCGCTGCCTGTGACCTTGTACGTCCTGCCGCTGTTGAGCAGCTTTCTCAGCTTGGTGAAAAAATCGGTGTTCCAGTTTTCAAGGAAGATTCAAAAGATGCCGTACGCAATGCAGAAGAAGCAATCTCTTTTGCCCGCAAAAACGGCTTAGATACAGTCATTATCGATACTGCGGGTCGTCTTCAGATTGATGAAGATATGATGGCAGAACTGGTAAAAATCAAAAAGGCAACTGGTCCTGTAGAAGTGCTTCTTGTTGCCGATGCCATGACCGGTCAGAATGCAGTTGATATAGCCAAGACCTTTGACGAGCAGCTTGGACTTACCGGTGTTATCCTTACTAAGTTTGACTCAGATGCCCGCGGTGGTGCGGCTCTTTCTCTTAAAACAATTACTGGAAAACCAATCCTCTTCATTGGTACCGGTGAAAAAACAGAAGATTTTGAAGTATTCCATCCTGAACGAATTGCCAGCCGTATTCTTGGTATGGGTGATGTTGTTTCTCTGGTTGAAAAAGCACAGGAGACAATGGATGCAGAAGCTGCTCTTAAGATGCAGAAAAAGCTTCAGCGCAATGAGTTTACCCTCCAGGATTATCTTGAGCAGTTCCAGCAGGTTAAGAAGATGGGCAATATGCAGTCTATCATCGACATGATTCCTGGTATGAGTGGAATGGATGCTTCACAGATGGATCTTTCTGCTATGAAGAAAAACGAAGCCATCATTCAGAGTATGACTTATAAAGAACGATTAAATCATCTTATTATTGGTCCTAGCCGCCGTAAGAGAATTGCAAAGGGTAGTGGTACATCTGTTGCAGATGTAAACAAGCTCTTGAAGCAGTTTGAAAAGACTAAGCTTATGATGAAAAAGGTCAGCCGCAATAAGGGTATGCAAGGCCGTATGATGAATCAACTTGGTATTGATCCAAGTATGATGGGCGGTCTCGGTGGAGCTCCAGGAGCCGGCGGACTTCCAGGCGGATTAGATCCAAGCGCACTTAAGGGCATGGATATGAAGAAGCTGATGGAAATGGCTAAGAAATTCAGATAAAAAAAATCGGCAGGAAATCCTGCCGATTTTTTTTATCTTACTGTTAGAACACTGGCACTTCTGCCATCTGTAGTATAAATCTTTTGCGGATTCGTATTGTCCAATACCGGTGTAAGTCCAATATAATAATTGTAATAGTATTTTCCAGCCGGGAGGGGCAGTTCGAGTTCGTAGAGGCCTGGGGATGTTTCTACCATTTCGTAAATCCATGGATCCCAGTTTGTGAACGTACCGGCTAGGTTTACTTTCTGGCCGGTTTCTCCCTTGTAGATAAAGTGGGCGTAGTCGTTCTTTGGAGACTCTGTATATACGTTAATGCTTCCAAGGTTTTCGAGTTTAGAGAAATAAAGGTTTACATTCTGGTCGTATTCTTTATTTGGATTCAGAGGATCTGTTGTCCAAAGACCGTCGAATACAAGTCTGTATTTTAGTTCTGTGAATTTGTGTTCGCGCTTAAAGACATAAAACATGTGTTTTCGCGAAACCTTTTCTTCATCATCTTTCTGGGTGAGAATCTGGAACGGATGAATCACCTTGTATTCTTCAAAATCAAAAGCAATTCCTACAAAGCGGTGCTTTGTGTCCGCGGTGAAGATAATATAATCGTCGGTAACAACAGGTGCTCCCGGCTTGTCAATTCCATGCAAAAGTGTATCAAGCTCAAAATTCTGATAATTAGTCTGTTCTGCCGCAAATACTGGCACGGCGCAAAAACACCCCATAACCAAAGCAGCGAGTAAAATAAGCTTTTTCATACTGTCATTATCGGAATCTCGAACTGAGAGTTTACTTTTTTATTTCTATATAAATAATCCTTAAGTCAAAACAAAAATAATCCGTTCATATAAGAAGGAAGTAAAAGGTACATATTATACTTGTATTTTAATAGGGTTGTGGGGTAAAATTAAAGTAGTATGCCAGGATTAAGTCAGCTTAAAAAATTCAGCAGTGATCTTCTTTCGCTCGGTGACGAAACTAATCTTCGTGCCATCCGTGGCGAAAAGCCTGTAAAAGTAGAAATTCCAAAAGAAATCGAAGATAAAAATGACTCTGAAGAGTTTGTTCTTGGCATGCCTGAAATCGAGGCAGAGTCTGAAATTTCATCTGCTGATGAAGACCTCTCTGACTTAACTGCCCTTGTAAATCCTACTCCTGCTTCTTCTGAAAAAAAAGGTGAAGCTGAACCAGCCCCAAGTTTTGAAGCTCCTGATATGTCTGCCCTTCTGAATCCAGTTGCAGCTGAAGTTGATTCGGAAGAGGGTATGCCAGACCTCTCTATGTTTGATGAACCGGAAGAAGAACCGGAAGAGGTTGTTGAAGAAGAGCCGGAAGAAATTTCTATTGCCGATATGGGCCTCGACGCACTTCTTGCAGGCGGTGGTTTTGATGAACCTGAGCCAGAGGAAGAAGAACCTGAAGATGAAGATGCAGAAATTGATTTAGATGATTTTGAAGATGTTCCAGATTTAGATGAAATCAATAATCAGCCGGAAGAGGAAACTCTTCCAGAGGAGCCTGTAGAGACTTTAGACGAACCTGCACCACTGGATGAGCCAGCTCCTTTAGATGATGCAGAACCTCTTGATGATATGCCTGGTCTTGATGAGCCAGCCCCTCTTGATACTGATTTCTCTCTGGATGATATGCCTTCATTGGACGAGCCGGCAGATCTTGGAGAGCCTGAACCACTGGATGAACCAGAAGCATTAGATGAGCCTGCAGAACTTGATGAACCGGCACCGCTTGATGAGGCAACTACACTTGATGAACCAGCACCGCTCGACGAACCAGCTTCATTAGATGACGCAGAGCCAATGGCAGAAATGCCTGACTTCTCACTTGATGATATGCCATCTCTTGACGATGCAGCTCCTCTTGATGAGCCAGCCTCGTTTGATGAGACATCAGGCTTTGATGAACCGGCGCCACTCGATGATGCAGCTTCACTCGACGAACCTGCACCTCTCGATGATGCTGAACCGGCTGCTCCTGCAGAAGATGCTGCTTCAACTTCTGGCATGGATGATTTTTCTCTTGATGACATGCCATCCTTTGATGAACCATCAGCAGATGGTGCTGATTCCTTCTCACTTGATGAACCTTCTCCATTTGATGACGTAGCTCCGGCAGAGGATGCTGCACCTGCAGAAGATTCTGCTACTGCAACAGGAGATTCTGTTGGCCTTGAAGAATTAGGTAATCTTGATTTTGATTCAATGCCTGCTGATAATTTTGATGAAGATGCAGGAGATGCTGGTGAAGCCGCTCCTGCCGCAGAAGGCGATGACTTAGATAACGGTGGAATTCCAGACGGTCTTTTTGAAGCCGGTGATTTTGATCTTGGAGATGCTGGAGAAGCAGCCGCTTCAACAGAGTTCTCTGCAGAAGATGAAATTCCAGACTTTGACGATACAGCTGGTCTTGATGGTGAAGACGCAGGCGATGGTACAACTGAAGAAAATGCTCCGCTTGAAGTATTTGATACTTCTGAAATGGATGGCATGGACTTTGGTATTCAGGATACAGATTCACAGATAAGTGGTAATGCTGCCGGAGATTTTGAATTTGGTTCGCATGAAGACTTTGCAATGGAAGGTGAGTTTGAAATCCCAGGCTTCTCTGACGTTGCAACTGCAAAAGAAGAAAAATCAAAAACAAAACTGGTAACAGGAAAAGAACCAAAGGGTAAAAAAGCAAAGGGCAAAGGAAAAGCAAAGGAGCTTGATGAGCCAGACTTTAGCGAAGCTCAGGAATCTGAAGAACTGCCACCAAATACTCTTTCTGATGAACAGTATAAAGTATTCCTTGCTAATCTTGCTGAATATCCTTTGAACGTACGTCTTGCATTTGAAGACTTTATTGTTCAGGACGAATTTACAGACGACGCCGAATTTGAAATCATAGAAAAAATTCTCAACAAGGCTCCTGCACGTCAGGTTGCCGGTATGCTTGAGAAGATGCTCGATACTTCAATTCCGATTCCACGTGACTTTGAGCACAGAACCGCAGCCGAGTACGAAGCATATAAGAAGTCTCTTTCATATCAGCTCAGAAATAAGATTATTCCGGGAATCCTTCTTGGACTTCTTCTTACAATTGTTGGCTGGGGACTTATTAAGTTTACAGATTACTGTATTTACAGACCACTTAAGGCTAATTCCCTCTATAAACAGGGATACGCTTTGCTTGAGGCAGATGAATATCCACAGGCAGAAATGCGTTTTGAAGAGGCTGTAAAGAAGAGAATCAATAAGAAGTGGTTCTTTAAATATGCACGTGGTTACCGTGAACACAAGCAGTATCAGCGTGCGGGAAATATGTATCAGAATATTCTGCGCTACTTTAAGCATGATAAGATGGCTGGTCTTGAATATGCTGATATGGAACTCAACGATCTTGCAAACTACGAGCGTGCAGAAGAAATTGTACGCCGCGAAGTTCTTGATTATCATATTAATGATGCAGATGGTATCTTAAAGCTTGGTGATGTATTCCTGGAGTGGGGTACAGAAAAAGATCCTTCTAAGCTTGAGCTTGCCCGCGAACAGTACGCAAACCTCATTCAGCTTTATAAGCCTACAGACCTTTATTTGTCTCGCATGATGCGTTACTTTATCCGCACAGATAACCTTCGCGAAGTTATTCAGATGCAGAAGACCTTTGAAAAACGTGAGAAGTCTCTTGGTTCTGAAGACTGGACAGAGCTCAGTGGTTACCTGCTCGATAAATATTACGGAGATCTCGCACCATCAGAAGAATATCTTCGTTACGAAATTGAAGGACTCCGCGGACTTCTTTTACGTGCCGTTAAGACAAATCCTGATAATCCTATTGCTCAGTATAATCTTGCTAAGTACTTCCTTAAGACTAATGAAACTTCTTCTATTGAAAGTACACTCCAGAGAGCAATTGAAAAGTTCAATACAGTTCCTTCTATGAAGAAACGCGATCTTTACAAGTATATTGATTCATATCGTCTTCTTGGAGAGCACTATATTGGAACTTCAGATTATCTCCAGGCTCAGGAACAGTTTGCAGAAGGTATTTCATTGTTCACTACAGAGCGTGATAATGCCGGCTTTGAGGGAACTCCTGCAATCGGTAAGCTTTATGAAGATATGGGTGATATCAAGTACACAATTTCTGGTGACTATGATGACGCACTCTTTAATTACAAATACTCAGTTGAACTTGAAAACGATAATCCTTCTATCCGTTACCGCATAGGCTATATCCAGTATAAGAAAAAGAATTATATGGAAGCTTTGGGTGCTTTTATGAAAGCCGGAGACGGAAATGTTAAGGAACGCAATCTTATGCTCGCTATGGCTAATACCCTTTACCTTCGTGGTGATGAGTATGCGGCTCAGGGCTACTATGATCAGCTTATTGACCAGCTTGATGATGAGGTAATTGAAAACGGTCTCGTATTGCCTCAGTCAAGCGTTAAAGATTATGACCTTGTAAATACTTACCTCTATGCTGCAAATAACTATGGCGTTACACTTTACAAGCTTGCAAAGCGTACTGGAAACAGTGCACTTAATGCACAGGCAATTGTACAGCTTAGCCAGTCTGTACGCGCGTGGGATGCTCTTACACGTAATCAGGAAACAATGCTCCGCCTCGAAGGCAGCAACCTTGCAGAACAGAACATTAAGTATATTACACACCCAATTCCGGAGTTTGAGCCATCTATCTACACTGACATTTCAAAGACACTTCTCGATAACGAGCGTCTTTGATAAACAGGGCAATGCGTATGCAAACTCAGAGAAATCCGGTTTACGGAATCGTAGCAAGACAAAGACTTAATGCACTCTTAAAGGAACTTTTCAGAAAGTCCATTCATATCTGTTCAAGTTTTGTTCCTTTTTTCTTGGGACTTACATACTGGCCTGTAATTGGACTGCTGGTTGCAGCTGTAATTTTTTATTCAATCAGTGAGATTCTTCGTTCAAAAGGAATTAATATTCCGCTCATTTCAAAAGTAACAGAAATTGCTGCCAGAAAGCGTGATGAAAATCACTTTGTGCTTGGACCGGTAACTCTTGTATGTGGAATCCTTATTGCAGCTTTGCTGCTCCCTTTGGATTGTGCCCGCGTTGGTATTTTTTCCCTTGCTTTTGGAGACGGTCTTGCAAGTTTGATTGGAAAGCTTGTTGGTAAAATTACAATTCCGGGAGCTCACGGAAAAACAGCGGCAGGAAGTCTTACCTGCTTTTTTGCGGTTTTTGTTTCAACCTACTGCTGCTGTCACAACTGTTTAGTTTCTCTTTTGATTGGTCTTTGCGCAATGTTTATAGAAATATTGCCGCTTTCTGATTTTGATAATCTTATTATTCCGCCTGTGATCGGGTATATATTTTCTGTTTTGGTTTGATAAGTCGCTCAGGCACAGCCTATAGGCTTAATCTATCCATAAGTAGTGTTTGTGAACTTCATTCAGATATAAATAAGTGCCGCCGCCCAGGAAGATGATTCCCGCTGCCAGGTTTGCAATATTAAAGCAGTAGAAAATCAAACTATAGCCTATGCATAAAAGAATAAAGCCGAGAGTCATAATCTGCTTATATTCATTTTTTTTGTTTGTCTGAAAGAGTGCGATTGTGCTTACTAAACAGGTCAAAAAGCAGAACCAGCGGATTGCCTTTTCATAGCCGTAAGAAATGCAGAAGTTTGGAAGAACAATAGCTGTGTTTAACGGAATCAGCTCTGCAAAGAACATTGAAACAATAATGAGGATGATACAGTTGCGGTCTGTGCTCTGGCGGAAATCATCTGTACTCATAACTGTGTTTCCCATAAGAGCGAGTGGGGCAAGCAGGCGAGAAAACAGAGTAATGTTTCCTATTCTGAGCATAAACAGTGAGAACGAACCTGAAACCTGAAACATTGGAACCATCAGACGGGAAGTGTCACAAAGGCAGGCTACAAGAAAAAGCAGGAAGAAAACAATATCAGGTGCCTGAGTTTTTTCAAAGCTGTGATAGATGATAAACGTTGTAACGCAAATATAAATCATCAGAATAAAGATTCCGGAAAAAACATAAATTGGGTTATAGCGGAGCAGGAAATTATCAGAAAGATTTTTTGTGTAAATCTCTGGCAGAACAAAGTTATGTGAGAAAAACTGATAAAGCGTAAAGAAGGTGCCCAGCGCAAGACAGGAAAGTGAAATAATAAAGAAGATAAGTGTCATTCGGTTTCGGAATCTTATTGTCATAATTTAAAGATAACGTGAAGACAAATAATAGTAAAGAGTTTAGTTTTTATTCCGAAAATTTAATAAGGATAAATAAAATTATCACCGGCCGTCGCGGCCTTGGGAGGATTTCGAAATGAAAAAAATATTTATTTGCAGTCTTGTTATGATGCTGGGACTTTCAGCTGTTTCTGCAGGTGACGTAGCAACTTTTGTTGATAAGGGATTTTCTGAGGACGGAAAATATTATGTGTTCGGTCAATATGGTAAAACCGACAAGAAATTCCAGGGCTGGGCAGAGCTTTACCAGGTAGATATTGCTGCCAATGATTACACAGATAATGGAGTTTTCAAGACAAAGCCTTCTGCTGTAACTGCAGACAAACATGGTAACGAAGTGTTTGAAGCTCTTGAAGGAAAAAGCTTCTACTATTTCAAAGACTTGAAGTGTGAGCCTGCAAATATTGATCATGTGCTTTATATCCTTGATGATGTAAATAAGACTGGAACTGATGAAATTGTATTTAAGGATTTCCGCAGTGCAGACCTTGATAATGCAGATGTTTATCACATCAGACTTTATCCAACTGTAACTGGAAGTGGAAAAAATACACGTTCATCTTTCTATATCATGCTTGAAAAGAAAAATGCTGCAGGCGAGATTCTTATGAGCCGCAAAATCGGAACTCCAAGCATCAATCGTAAGGGCGTAACAAATTATAAGATTGAACGCATCTTCTGCGACAAGTCTGAAAAGAATCTCATCTTTGTAATTGAGAAAATGATGGAAGATGATACTGGTACTTCAATCAGATATATGGTAGAAGCAGCACAGTTCTAAAAAATCTTTTGAAAAAACTTCCTAAAATCGAATAGTTTTACATATATTATTATAGAGATATGTTATGAAAAACACGGCTTCCAGAGCCGTGTTTTTTTTATTTCAGGAGGTTTTATGAAAAAGTGGGGCACTGTTCTGCTGCTTATGGTTCAGACATTTGTACTTTGTTCTGTTACAGTTTTTTGTGTTGTTCCTTTTTCCTGCAAAGTTTCAGAAGAAGGAATTATCCTTGTAGGTGGAGATTATACATCGCCTTATCTTGAAGAAGTTTGTGTGTTAGATGACAAAACGGTAACAATGGCTTTTTCTGAAAAGGTGAAATTAAAAAGCTACATAGTTTCAAAGAAGATTGAAGATATTTCTGATTCTTCAGAACATTCGGAAACAAAGGAGCTTTCGCCTGCCCTTATGGCGGCAGCTGGTGGCTATGGTACAATTGAAACTGATTATTCGATTTCTGAAGACGGCTGTATTATAACTTACACGGCTGCTTCGAGTTATGAAATTGGACAGGCTTATGAAATCTTTGGAACAGTGGAAGATAAAGCTGGTAACACTCTGACCTTTTGTGTTCCTTTCTGCGGCTATAATTCAAAGCTTCCGAAACTTGTTATGACGGAAGTTCAGGTGAAATATAAAAAGTATAAGGAAGATGCTTATCGCTGTGAGTTTGTGGAACTACTGGCGCTTACTGATGGAAACCTTTGCGGGCTTGAACTTGTAAGTGGTGTAGACGGGGATTCCAAGAAATATGTTTTTCCACCAGTAGATGTTGAAGCTGGAGAAGTGTTTGTTGTTCATTTGAGAAGCATGGGTAGCGGCTGTGTTACAGAGGAAGAGGATTTGAATGAATCTACGGCTGTGTACTCTGGAAAAAATGTACGCGATATATGGGCGGATAATTCTAAGGCACGTTTAAGTGATAATTCTGACATTATTGTAATAAGAAACAGTATTAATGGCGAGCTTTTAGATGCCTTTATGTATGCTGTTGAAGGTGCTCCGGAATGGGATAAGAACCTTGCGGTTCTGGCAGAAGCGGTTGAAGAAAGCGGCATTTATGAGGATGTATCGGTTTCTGAGGTAGAATTAAATGTTGGCCTTGGTACGGTTGCGGCAAAATCTTTTTGTCGCGGTGATGCTAAAGAGCTTTGTGAACGTGCTCGTGCCGGGGAGTTCTTGGACGAGACTGCGGAATATCCTGTAAAGCGAATTGCTGAAAACTGGACGGTCAAGAATGTAACTCCAGGAACTCTGTAACCTTTGTGATGCTTTAATAAAGCTCGTTTTTATGTTAAAGTTTCCCGTATGGTTGAATTATTAGCTCCTGCGGGAAATATTGAATCTCTGGATGCCGCTATTGGCGAAGGCGCGGACGCCGTATATCTTGGTCTCAAAAGTTTTAATGCGCGAATGCGTACATCAAACTTTGCATGGAATCAGTTTGAGGCTGCCGTTGAAAGTCTTCACAAAAAGCAGAAGAAGGTTTATGTAACTGTTAATACGGTCTGCGAAGAGCGTGAAACAGAACGTCTTTATCGTTTTCTCTCTTATCTGAATGAGGTAGGACCAGATGGTCTTATCGTACAGGATTATGCCATTATGCGTATGGCTCAGGAGTTCTTTCCAAATCTTGAACTTCATGCTTCTACCCAGATGAACGTAGAAAGCAGCAATGCTGTTCGTCTTTTGCAGGGTGCGGGCGTAAAACGTATGGTTCTTGCCCGCGAACTTGGCCTTGAAGAAATCAAAAAAATTAAGACAGAAACAGGTGCCGATCTTGAAGTGTTTGTACACGGTGCTTTGTGTGTAAGTGAAAGTGGTCTCTGTCTTTTCTCAAGCTTCCTTGGTGGAAAATCTGCTAACCGTGGTATGTGTACTCAGGCCTGCCGTCGTTTCTATACTGCCGAAGTTCCAGGCGGTGTACGTCAGGGCTATTATTTCTCTCCTTGTGACCTTGCTCTCATAGAAAAGATCCCAGACTTAATTGAAGCTGGTGTTGATTCTTTCAAAATTGAAGGCCGCATGAAGAGTGCAGAGTATGTAGGAAGTGTTGTTTCTGCATACCGTTATGTTATTGATCATTACAAAGAAGATAAGAAGGGTGCTATTGCTGCCGGTAAGCGTATGCTTGCTTCTGACTTTGCACGCAGCAAGACTTCTTACTGGTATGGATTTAAGTCTCTGGAAGACGGTGTTAATAATGCCGCTTCTGCTATTTTGAATCCGGATCAGGCTGGTGGAACTGGTATTTATCTTGGAAAGATTTCTGCAACTAAGGGGGCTCCAAAAGAGCTCGTTGACGCCATTGTAGAAAACATGAGTGATGATGTACCTCCAGAGCAGAAGCATATTCAGATGGCTCTGCTTAAGGGCGGCTCTTATGATCCTGATCCGGGCGACTCAATCCGTCTTCATAAAAAAGATGATACTGGCCGTGTAAGCCACAAGGTTCATTCTGTTGAAGTTCAGGATAACGGTGAGCGCTGGATTGATATTCCAGGCGGCTTCTCTATTGGAGATGAAGTATATCTTCTTCAGATTAAAGCCGGTTCTAAGCGTTATAATCGCGTACTTCCTAATGACCTTGGCCGCTACAGAAAACAGCCAAAGGATGAAAGACTTCCTGTTCTCGACGTTACTCCAGTTCAGGGAAAAGAACTTGCTTATTTCCCTGAAGGAATTTACGCTCAGGTTTCATCTATTCAGGATGTATTTGCCGTACAGGGACTTAAGCCTGTCCGCATCATTATTGAATATAACAGCGAAACTGCATACGATCTTTTGAATCATAAAACTGTTCTTCCTTTCTCAAAGAAGCAGATTTATATTTCTCTTGATCCGTTCTGTTCTGCTGCTCAGGAAGATAAGCTCAAAGAAGAACTGGATCGCCTTATTGCAGACGGCTACTTGAACTTTGTTGCAAACAATATTGCTCATCTTCAGATGCTTAAGGGAACAAAGACAAATATTATTGCCGGTCCATACCTTTACACCTTCAACCGCTGGGCTGTAAGCTGGCTTGAAAATCAGGACGTTGGTGCCTTTATCATGCCTTATGAAAACAGCCGCCGCAATCTTGAAGCAACCTGGGAACAGAATGTTCGTGCCCGTGTACTGGTACCGGTTTTTGCTTACCCTGCATTGTTCCGTATGCGCTTTAAGCTGCCATCTGATTATGACTTTACCTATTTTGAAGATAAGGAAGGTTCTGTCTTCAAGGTAAACTCTACTGTAGACGGCTCATTTGTAATGCCTGAAGAACCTTTTGCAATTACAGATAAAACAGACTTTATTACCTCATCTGGTTTTAAGCGTCTGCTTATTGATTTCTCAAAAACAAAGGTTTCTCGCAGTCAGATTAAAGCAATTACTACATCTATGATTAAGGGACAGCCGCTTCCAGGTGTTTCACGCTTCAACTGGAAGGACGGCTTTTATTCCCCTCAGCAGATGGAAGAATACAGACTTTCAAATGAGAGGGCTGCAGAACGTAAGGCTGCCGCCGCACGAAATGGTGGTAAGCCACCGCGTGGCGGCAAACGCCGTTAGTTCTCTGACAAATTAAAATACAGCTTCCTCCTCGGCTGTCTGACTCTGAACATCAGTCTGCGGCTCAGGAGGAGTTGCTGCCTCTGCAGCTTTTTCTGCCAGCGTTTTAGTGTCTGCTGCCTCTGACGCTTCCTCCGTCTTTTTTACTGGCCTATATTCAATGTGTTCTGCCACTACGTAAACCTTGCTGACACTCTTGCCGTTACTGTCTTTCCAGGTATCCTGCTTGAGTCTTCCAACTACGCGCACACCGCGGCCCTTTTTAGCTTTTTCTTCACAGTATTCAGCCATCTTGCCGTAGGCTTCAACATCAAAGAAAGACACCTCATTTACATCTTCATTTTTTTTGTTTTTGTAGAAACGGTTTACACCAACAGAAAATGCACACTTCTTAAAACCTGGAACAGGCTCTGAAAGTACAGAGTCTCGAACAAGATTTCCTTCCAAAATCAAAGAATTTAACTGGTTCATAAACAACCTCTTAATAAAGAATTATTAAATGATTTCCGGCCGGGCAATCATCATACGAACATAAAATCCGTACACATATATAATTGCTTTAATATGCTGTTTTTGACAAAATTTGAGAAAAAAAGTTTAAAAAAAGTGAAAAATTCTTTGATTTTTGAGGAATTTTGCCATGCTGAACGGTTTTCAGCATGGCAAAGGTGTTACTGGAAGTTACTTACAAGGCGAAGCATATACAAAATAACATATTCTGTAAGTGCTTTTTCTTCCTTGATTTTCTGCATATTAGGTGTGTTTACAAGAGTCTTTGCAAGGTTTTCTACACGTTCGCGGGTAAACGAAGTTGCAGAAAGAGTCTTTACAACACGGCGTGTATAATCGCGGATAAGCGAGTTTACATCTTCTGTAAGGTTGTTGTAAGCCTCTTTAGAAATCATCTTGTTCCACTGCTTAGTAAGATAGTTGAGCTCGCGGTCAAGAGTTGAACCTTCCGGTACAAGATCCTTAGCAATCTCTTTTGCATTAGCGGCAAGAGCCTGAGTCTTAGTAAGCTTTGGACCTGAGTCTGACTTCTTCTCTTCTTCTTCAAATGGATTTTTCTCTGCAATAACAGCTGAAGTTGCGCGTTTTTTCTCTTTCTTTCTGCCGTTGAAAAGACTCATAATCCATGAAATTACTGGAAGAGTGTAGTAGAACGGAAGACGAGATTTTGCATTTGTAAGAATCTTTGAGTTTTTGAGCATCAGAAGATCGCTGTAAGGCAGAAGTTTTCCGTCTACGAAAAGGCGGAAGCTGTCCATATTATCTTCATTAGACTCATATGAAAGAATATTCATAAAGTTTGCGTTCAGAAGTGCATAGAGAATTGGAGAATTCTTTTCTACCATTTCGTGAAGGCAGGCTTCAAACTCAGAGGCATTAGACATTTCTGGAAGTCTTTCATAATCAAGAAGAACTTCATACCAGTGGTCTTCAAGCTGCTTTGCAATAGATTCGTGTGCTTCATTGCAAAGGCGAACTACAACCTGGCTGACCTTCTTTTTATAAACGTAATAGCGTGTACCAGATTCAACCTTAAAAACCAGAAGCTGAGGAAGCTCGTTTGCTTCTCCGTCAGTAGTCATTTTCTGAAGGAACTCTTTAAGGTCATCTTCGGTATACTGACCATATAAGGTGCGGCCGTTGTTATCCTGGAATTTGAGAATCTGCGGCATTGAGTAGAAATAAGGTGGTTTAGCAAGAGCAGACTCAAGTTCTTTGATTGCTTCGGCACGTTTATGTTCGTTCTGGAATTTTTCCTTGAGATAAGAACTGTGTGTTTCGAGAATCTGAACAGCCTGAAGAATATTTGTATCTTCTACAGTGCGGTCCTGAATCTTTTCAAAGTCCTGGCGGATATAGTAGAGAGACTGATTCCAGATGTAATAATCTTCACCGTCATTGAACTCTGCAAACTGATAGTTTTCTGTATCTACAAAGTGTGTATAAAAATTCTTAATTGAGATTTCTTTAGTAGGGTTTGTGCTTCTGAGCTTCTTTAAGAAATAATCATGAAATTCATCTTTCTTAAGAATCTTGCGAACCTTCTGCTGTGCAGTATCGAGCAGGGCTTTGATAGGAACGCAGGCAGGAATAAGCATTGAAGGCAAGTCACGTGAAAAATCAAGAATGTAGAGCAGAGGAGATTTAGTATTTTCTTTTTCGATGATTGCCGGAATGTACTGACTTGCAGCCTTATGTTCAAGCACCTGATTTGGAAACTGTTTTGGAAGATCTGTTCCCTGAGGATAAGGAATAGATTCGTTTTTCATCATATCTTTATAAAGATTTGCATACTTAGAAGCCAGATATGTGATTGAAACGATTTGCTTTTTATTGTTTGAGTTGATTATGGCTACGAGTTTTTTTTCTGAAAGTCCCTGAAGTTCTGCAACAACAGTTCCGGTAGGGTCTCCAAGATATTTTACAAGCTCACTCTGTTCTTCAACATGATGTTCAGCATATTTTTTAATGTATGCACAGAATTCTTTAAGATCGATAAATGGAGACTTTTGTTTTTCAGCATAGTAGCGGATGATTGCACTTAAATTAGATGTCGTTGCCATAATGGAATCATTTTATACCATAAGTTTGTTTTTTTAAAGTATTTTCATTGACAAGAAGCGTTTTGTGCGTTATATTTTACTACGTCAGACGTAGTACGACAGACGTTGCAACGACAAGCAAAGCAACGACAGTCGTAGGACCCACAGGAGGTGTAAATGACAGCAATCAGCAGTGATGTTATACGCGGGTATAACGACACAATGATTTTGTATTTACTCCATAAAAAGCCTTCGTACGGGTACGAGATTTCCAAGGACATAAAGGCCTTGTCTGAGGAAAAGTACATCATAAAGGAAACAACCCTTTATTCAGCCTTTACCCGTATGGAAACAAACGGTTATGTGGAATCTTATTCCCAGGACGCTGAGAATGGCAAGCGTAGAACTTACTACCGCATAACGGACAAAGGTCGGAGTTATTACAAAGAGAAGTGTGAAGAGTGGAACCTCACAAAAGAGGTTGTAGAAAAATTTATTGGTGTAGAGGGATAAAAATGGAGACAATTAGAAACTATCTTGAATCAATGTTCCGCGGACTTCCGCAGACAGACAAAGTAATGAAAGCAAAATCTGAACTTCTTCAGATGATGGAAGACAAATACACAGAGCTTATCAGAAGTGGTAAGACAGAAAACGAGGCAGTAGGTGAGGTTATCCAGAATTTTGGAAATCTTGAAGATCTTGCAGAAGACCTTGGAATTATGGACATCCTGCATCAGACAAAGTATTCAGATGTTCAGCGCAGAAAGGTTTCTTTTGAAGAAATTACAGAATATATTGCTGCAAAAAAACGTGCAATTTTAATGAGAGCTGCAGGAATCTTTTTGTGCATCAATTGTGTAGTATTCCCAATTATTACAGATGCATTGCATATTAATGACATTGTTGGTGTAGTCTTAATGTTTGTTGCAATTGGAGTAGGCGTTGTGCTTATGTGCCTTTGCAATGCTTCTCTTGAGCAGTGGCGTTATATCAGAAACGAACCATGCAGCATAGATGCAGTTTCTATTGATTATCTGAAAAATAAAATCAGAGATTTTACACCTACTTACAGCGTACTATCTTCTGTTGGCGTTTTACTGTGTATTCTCTGTTTTATTCCAGCAGCAATTATGGATGAGCTTGGCGGAAGATTTATGGATGATCTTGGTGGTGCAATGCTCTTTGTTTTTGTAGGAGCCGGAGTATTTATGATGGTTTATGCAAAGCAGACAAAGAAAGCTTATCACAGACTTTTGAACCTGAATGATCAGATTGATTTTGAAGAGGATGAAAAGAGATCTATTGAAAAAATTCAGAACAAGAATGTGCGTGCAATCATGAGTGCTTACTGGTCTGTAGTTACATGTATCTATCTGTGCGTAAGTTTCCTTACTTTCCGTTGGGAACTCACATGGCTTATCTGGCCTATTGCTGCTGCTGTAAACACAATCATCAGAGCAATTTATACAGTAAATGATGGAGCAAAGAAAACAGAAAAAACTTCTGAAAAGAATGTAGAAAAAATTTACGAAGAATAGAGGTGAGTGAGATGAAAAAGACTGTATTATTAATCATTCTTGGTGTTGTTACTGTATTTTGTGTAATTTTTGGAACAATCAGAAATGTTGGAAAGGGATTTAATCTCTTCAATAATCCTGTAATTCATCTTGGAGATGATGACCCTGAAGTTAATTTCAAATGGGAGTGGCATTCTGACAATGATGGAAATAAAGAGAATAATTATTCCATCAATCAGAGTCTGGATAAATTCTCCGCAATCAGAATTGACGGAAGTATTATGGAGATTAGAGTTGAAGAGGGAGATAGATTCTATTTTGACAGCAACTTTACAAGAGACTGGCTTCGACCGAAAATTTCTGTAGAAAACGAAACTCTTGTAGTTAAGCAGGGAAGACAGAAGAGCGGTTTTAAGGGCGGAAATAATAACTGCAGGGTTGTTATTACAGTTCCCAGCGGTACTAAGTTTTCTGATATTGTTATTGATTCCAATGTTGGTGATATAAGACTCAGAGGTCTTACTGCAGAAAAGATTGATATTCAGACAAATGTTGGAGAAGTTTCTGTTCGTGACGTAAGCTTTGATAGACTGGAAGTTGATTCTAATGTCGGCGAAATTTCTATTGATCCGGTTTACAACTTAAATGAATATTCAATTTCTGCTTCAACAGATGTTGGTGAAGTTCGCGTAGACGGTAAAAAGTACAAGCGCAACTACAACTCAACCGGCAGCACAGACAAGAGAATTAAACTCTCTGCAAATGTTGGTGAGGTTAATATAAAGTAGTTACGACTTTAAAGAACCGTTGGAATTGAAATAAACCCGATAAAGGGCTAAAATGGATGTATGATAACTTCAAGTCGTGTAAAAAATTTGCATCCGTACGTTCCTGGCGAACAGCCTAAGGATCGTGTCTATATAAAGCTTAATGCTAATGAAAATCCGTACGCGCCTTCTCCAAAAGTGCAGGAGGCCGTACTGGATTTCGTAAAAAATAATCCAGAAAAACTTGGTTTATACCCAGACCCAGATTCACTTGAACTCCACGCAGCTATTGCTGACATGCTCAACAAAAGCGGTGGAGTTCTTTGTCGTGCCCGTGTTGATGGCGACAAGGTTCAGCCTTCTGAGCAGGATAAAATTCCTTTTACTGTTACTCCTGATATGATTTACACAGGAAACGGAAGCGACGAAGTTTTGTCTTTTGTTTTCTATGCCTTTTTTGATTCTTCAAAAAGCTTTGTAATGCCAGAGTTTACTTACAGTTTCTATCCGGTATATGCAGGCTTTTATAATAT
>JAEEGJ010015943.1_pt1 | contig 17393 bp, 10 predicted proteins | sample 8958761 | NCBI WGS metagenome assembly JAEEGJ01 (sample SAMN16246546, study PRJNA631951) | gut metagenome | biome: gut microbiome; feature: rumen; material: RS-attached | host: Bos | place: Iran: Karaj | collected 2018-10 | reverse complement strand
AGTCGGCCGCGTCGCGGCTGAACTTCAGGCGGCCGCGGTCGCCGGCGGCGAACGACGGGTAGCCCGTCGGGAGCGGCGCGGCCGGCCCGGCCTCCCGCTTCAGCGCGCCGAAGTCATACAGCTTCCCCGCGTGATAGTCCAGCGTCCCGACAAAGCCGTACAGGACCTGCGAGAGATTCTTCCAATCGGCGTCCTGGCCGTTCCGCACGGCATCGAGCACCTTGCCCGGAGGCGTTTTCGCGATGACCTTCAGGCCGTACTTCGCCCGCGTCAGCGCCACGTAGAAGACATTGATGTTGTCGATGAACTGGAGCTTCCGCTCGCGGTGGTAATCCTCCGCGAACAGCGTGCTCTCGCTGGAGCCGCTCAGTTCCACGTGGTAGACGCCGTCGGCAAAAGCCTCCAGCGGCGTTCCGTCCACGTCCGGACGGCACCAGTAGGAAGAGCCCTTGTACAGGGTGACCTTCTCCGCGAACGGGAAGATCACGTACGGGAACTCCAGGCCCTTGGACTTGTGGACCGTCATCACGCGGACGGCGGAACCCGTCTCGGGCGAGGCGATCTTGGGATCGGCGTCGGCCCACTCGCGGAGGAAGGCCGACAGGTCGTTCCCCCGGGCGGCGGACCAGTCCAGGAGATAGTCCATGAAGGACTGGATATAGGGCACTTCCGCCTCGAAGGTGTCCGGATCGGCCTCCCGGAGGTCCCGGAGGAGGGATTCCGCGAGGTCCGTCAGCGAATGGAAATGGTCCGGGATGCGGATGTCCATGGACCGGGCCAGGAAGCCGGCCACGGAAGCGCGCCCCTCGGAGTCGGGCGCGTCCACCAGCGAGAGCTGGGACACGAGCCGCCGGACCGTCACGGAGGACTTCACGAAGAGCGAGTCGTCGGACACGACCGGAATCCCTTCGGACACCAGCCGGGCAGCGATTTCCGCGCCTTCCTGGTTCCCCCGGACGAGGATGGCGACATCGCCGTAATCCCCGCGCGGTTCAGTCACGCTCCGCACCGAGGCGACGATCTCGTCCATCTCCGCGTCGTAATCTTCCAGGAAACGGACGTCGACGGACCCCTCGGCGGGGTCCTTGAAGCAGACCTGCTGCTCCACGTCGTGGTAGATGCGGCTGATGTCGTCCCCGCCCAGGAGGCCGTCCAGCTGCGCCGCCGCATACGGGAAGAAGGCGTTGTTGAACTGCACGATGGCCCCGCAGGTGCGGTAGTTGCCGTCCAGCACCTGCTCAGCCTCCGGGCCCAGGCGGAAATCCTTCCGCACGCCGGAATCCAGCAGGCGCCAGTCGGAACCGCGCCAGCGGTAGATGGACTGCTTGACATCCCCCACGACCAGGTTGTCGAACCCGCCGGCGTCGCTGTTCAGCAGCAGCGGGCGGAAATTCTCCCACTGGATCGTGGACGTGTCCTGGAACTCGTCCAGGAGGAAATCCTCGAACCGGACGCCCAGCTTCTCGTACACGAACGGGGCGTCGGACCCGTCGATGATGCCTTTCAGGATGGTGTTGGAATCGTCGATGGAGAGGACGTTCTTTTCCTTCTGCACCTCGTCGAAGGCCTTCCGGAGCTCGGCGGCGATGCCCAGCGTATAGGCCTGGCCGCCGATGAGGCCGGCCGTCCGATACTGGCGGAAACGGTCCCCGAACAGGGCGCAGAACGCGTTCAAAGGTTCTTCCAGGCTCCCTTCCAGCTCCACGCGGAACCGGTCCTTGGTCTTGGCGAACCACTTCGTAGAATCGGCCGCCTTGTCCAGGAACGAGTCCGTGGGGGTCCAGACCGCATCGCGCGGCCCCAGGCCCCGGAAGCCGTACAGGGCCTTCAGGAAGCCGCGGTTGCTGTCGGCCGGGTCCACGCCGTGCCGCTCCAGCACGTCCAGGACGGCCTGCGCGGCGTCCCGGACATCCTTCACATACGCTTCGCAGAGGGCGGCGCAGCCCTTCTGGATCTCCTTCAGATGGTCCTTGGCATACGCGGCGTCCTCGTCGATGCCGTACCGGCGGACCGCCTCCGCGTGGTCCGTAGACTTGAGGTTCACGGCCATCTCCTTGAGCGGGGGCTCCAGGTTGAAGCGGCTGCCGTTCTCCAGGCCGGTCTTCACGTTCTCGGTGAGCCAGCCGAGCAGGCCCCGGTCGTCCTCCGTGAGGCCGTCCAGGATGCGGTCCACGCTCTCCTCCACCAGGGCGGCCTTGTCCAGTTCCACCTGGTAGGAAGCGAACTGCCCGATCTCGCGGGAGAAGGCCCGCAGCGTCTGCTGGAAGAACTTGTCGATGGTGGACACCGCGAAGGAAGAATAGTCGTGCAGGATGCCGCCCAGCTGGCTGGAAGCCCGTTTCTGCAGGGCTTCCGCCGTCTTGAACTCCGGGAGGAAATCCTCGAAGTACGGCGACTTGGCCGGTTCCGTGGAGAGGGTGAACAGCTCGTCCAGGATGCGGCGCTTCATCTCGTCGGTGGCCTTGTTGGTGAAGGTCACGGCGAGGATGTGGCGGTAGGCCTGCGGATCCTTCTTCGTCAGGAGCAGGCGGATGTATTCGCGGGCCAGGTTGTAGGTCTTTCCCGAACCGGCGGAAGCTTTCATGATCTTGATCATCGGCCGCAAATCATTTTGAAGTCACAGTATTCGCAGGTCTTGCGTTCCTCCGTCCGGCGGAAAGGCACGGACGGGTCCGTCATTTCCGCGAAGAGGTCCTTGAGGCGTTCCCGCGTCAGGCGGGCGAACTCGGCGTTCGCCGGACGGTCCTCGAGCGGTTCCGTGAACAGGCGGGAGACCGAGTAGATGGAATTGACCACGGGCCGGCCGCGCAGTTTCTCCTGTCCCTGCGTCAGCAGGCCGTACATGAACAGCTGGAGGGCGATCTTCGGGCGTCCGTTGTTCGTGGGGCCGAACAGCTTCTCCACCACGTCGGCGGCGTTGTCGTCGGTGATGTCGATGTCGTCCTGCTCCACCTTGCCCGTCTTGTAGTCCACGATGCGGGCCTCCCCGGCGAGGTAGCTGTCGATGCGGTCCGCATAGCCCTTGATCTTGAAGCCCTCGAACGTTCCCAGCATCTTCTCCTCCAGGAACAGGATGTCGAAACCCTTCGAGCCGGAGCTGACCAGGAGCTCCCGGTCGTGCCGGAGCGTGCGGAGGACGTACTCGACGATGACTTCCTCCACGACGAGGTCGCGGCCGGTGACATCGACCGTCTGCATCTTCTTGAGGATGGTCTGCCGGACGAGGGCCTTGACGGCTTTCCGGTCCTTCAGCATCCCGTCGAGGTCCGCCACCGTCAGGCACTTGTCCACAAAGGGCCCGTACAGCGCCTGCATGGTGCCGTGGTACACGGTTCCCAGGGCGCCGGCGTCCATCGCTTCCAGCACCTCCTCCTCGGTGCTCAGGCGCTTGATGAAGGAATAGTAGAACTTGGCCGGGCAGTACAGGTAGCTCTGGAGGGACGAGGCGGAATGCTCGCCCTCGCGGATGAGGTCGATGTCCGCCGCCGTCTTGGGAATGGCGTCGGCCTCGGGGGCCAGCTCCATGCGGGAGGTGGCGACGAAGCGCTCCAGCGGCGCCCGGTAATGGTATTGCAGCTGCTTGATATACCGGCTTTCCTCGCCGGACTTGAGGCCTTCGGTCCGGCTGTCGGACACCAGCCACACGTGCTCCGCGCGCTGGATCATCCGGTAGAAATAGTAGGCCCACACGCTGTCCTGATACTCGAAGGTAGGCAGGCCGAAGCCCTTCCGGAGTTCCGGCGGCACAAAGGACGCGCTGCTGCTCCGGCGCGGGAAAACGCCCTCGTTGGCGGAGAAAAGGACGATGTTCCGGAAATCCAGGGCGCGGGTTTCCAGCGGGCCCATCACCTGCAGGCCCTCCAGCGGCTCGCCCCGGAACGGGACGGACTCGCCGGACAGCAGTTCGTCCAGCAGGCGGAGCCAGGTGGCGGGCAGGACGTCCAGGCCGATGTCCCCGAGCAGGTTCAGCGACTGCATGCACCGCTTCGCGAAGTCCAGTTCCAGCAGCATCGCCTCCACGCCGCGGAGCTTCCAGCCCACGTAGCTGACGATGTCGGAAAGGTACTTCACCAGCGCGCGGTTCTGGTCGGCGGAGGCCTCCTTGGGTCGGGTGACGACCGGCTGGAACACCAGGTCCAGCAGCGGACCGCCCTGCAGGTCCGCCTGCGGGACGTAATACTTGGCGTCCTTCTTGACTTCCTGGACGACCGTTTCTTCCTCCGGGGTCAGGACGGCGCGGAACAGGCTGTTCGCGAAGATGGAACGGACCTCGCGGTGATAGAAGTGCCAGACGCCGGACTTTTCCCGCAGGCGCTGCTGCATGGCGGCCAGGGAGGAGACCAGGGCATAGACGGCGCCGCCCGTGAGCGGGCAGCCCATCGTCACGTTGATGCTGTCATACTCCGGCGGAATGGAGTTCAGCAGGGGCATCAGGAGGTTCTCGTCGGGGAGGATGAAGGCCGTCTCCACCGGGTTCTCCGTGTTGCAGCGCGAGAGGATCTCCGGGGCCAGCTTCGCCTGGCCCACGGAGGAAGGCACGCTCACGACGTGGAAAGCGGGCTTTCCGACGCCGTCCGGATCCACCGGGAAGGCGTTCGGAAAGTCGCGGACATTGTCCCGCATGAAGACCGAGGACTTGTTCCGCGGGTCGCGCACGGCTTCCGAGACATAGTCCCAGCAGAACTCCGCCAGGCCGGCGTCGCGGAGGCGCCGCAGGACCGTCTTCTCGCACTCGTTCAGGGCGTTCAGGCCCACGAACACGAAGCGGCGCGCCTGCGGGAACACGCCCGCGAGGATGTCGGCCACGGCCTCGCCGCCTTTCAGGCGCTCGGCCAGGTCGCGGTACACCATCCCCTCGTAGGCCATCCCCTGCGCGCGGAGACGCGCCCGGAAATCCTTATAGAGCGGGAAAAGGATGTTCCAGACCTGCAGGAAGCGGGCCTTCACGGTGGTGTCGTCCGTGTCCAGCCGGACGGTCAGGCGGCCGTTCCGGTCGCGGAAATGGTTCACGAAATGCAGGACGGCCTCGCGCTGGACGTCCGACAGGTGGCTGTAGTCGTCCTGGATGTCCTTGAAGTCCGCCACGTCGGTGAACAGGTCCTCCGCGTCCACGAGGAACTTGTCCACGTCGCCGAAGTCCGCGAGGATCACCTCGCCCCAGAAGATGAACTCGTCCAGGGGCTCGGCCTTCGGGTACACGGCCTTGTAGGACTCGTACAGCTCCAGCAGGAGACGGATGCGGTCCGTCACCTCGCCGCCATAGACCTTGTAGAAGAAATCGTTGATGGTCAGCGACTGGGGCGCGCGCATCGGACGGTCCGCGCCGCCCTCCCGCAGGAGGTCGCCGAGGTACTTCCGGAAGAACACGGCCGACCGCCGGTTGGGAAAGACGAAGCACGTCCCTTCCATATCGGCCGCGAGATAATGCGCCGCGACCTGTTTGAGAAATGGTATCATCATTGTCATTTCGAGCGTAGTCGAGAAATCTCCGCAAATATATACGCCAAATCTGCCAAACTATTGCACAAGGAAGAAGATTTCTTTTCAAAGTTACATCTTTTCGGACGCTGTTGCAAATGAAGGGGATTATTCCTATCTTTGTAAATAGAATTATTCAAAACAACACTAAAAGGATACCCAACATGAAAAAGAAATTCAGATGCCTCGTGTGCGGATACGTCTACGAAGGCGAGAACCCGCCCGCAGAATGCCCTATTTGCCATGCGAAGGCCGAAAAGTTCGTGGAAATCAAGGAAGAAGCCGGTAAGCCCATGTGGGCCTGCGAGCACGAGCTCGGCGTCGCCAAGGGCTGCGACCCGGAGGTGTGGGCCGGTCTGCAGGACCACTTCAAGGGCGAATGCTCCGAAGTGGGCATGTACCTCGCGATGAGCCGCCAGGCGGAGCGCGAGGGCTACCCGGAAGTGGCCGACGCCTTCAAGCGTTACGCCTTCGAGGAGGCGGACCACGCCGCCCGCATCGCCGAACTCCTCGGCGAAGTCGTCTGGGACACCAAGACGAACCTCAAGAAGCGCTACGAAGCCGAGGCCGGCGCCTGCGAAGGCAAGCTCGCCATCGCCACCCGCGCGAAGCAGCTCGGCTATGACGCCATCCACGACACGATCCACGAGATGGCCAAGGACGAAGCCCGCCACGGCGCCGGCTTCCTGGGCCTGTACAACCGCTTCTTCAAGAAGTAAGCGCGGTCAACACGCTTTGATTACCGCTCCTCGACGCGCTGGAACCCATCGCTGCCGAGGAGCAGGTTTTTTGTATCCCCTGCGATGCGGGCGAAAAGGGTGTCCGCCGGGTAGCGGGTGAGACTGTTGCAATGGGAGCAGGACGGCAGGGCGAGCAAAGCGCCGCCGGCACCCGCCAGGTAGTACCGGTCCTGGGAAGCATCGTAGCTCAGGGACATCGGCTCGGCGGTGAAAAGGCACGGCAGCCCTTGCTCCGTATAGTCCAGCGTTCGTTCGGACCAGACCGTGCCGCGGGCGGAGGTGAAGGCGGCGGGCCTGCCGTCCGGGCCGATGCCCGCGACCATCACGCTGCCGCCGCCGGCCGCCACGCCGCGGAAATCCATCGACGGATAATAGCCCGCGTACTGGGCGTTGAAATCGAAAACTATCCACGCGTCGTCTCCGGTCCGGCGCGCGATCTCCCCGGCGTCGGTGACGGCCCACAGGGTGTTCCTGTCGGCGGCCAGGGCGCACAGGCGGCCCTTCACGGGCAGCTTTTCCCGCTCCGCGACGCCCCCGTCGGGGGCCAGGCGGAGCAGATGGCGTCCCCCTTCGTCAAGCGCATACAAGCGCTCCCCTACGGCGGCCAAAGCCGTCAAGGGACGCTCCAGCGGGCGTTTTCGCAAGACATTTCCTTCCGCATCCAGCCAGGCGATATAATCCCCGGCTACGAGGAATCCGCCGTCGACGGTCGGGACTCCCGTACGCAAATCCTGTCCGTAGGCCGTCAGGCAGCCTACGGACAGGAGAAGCGACAGGAGGAGGAGCCGCGCCATTACTTCAGGCCGCGGCAGACCAGCTTGAAGTTGGAGAAGGTCGCCTTGAGCGGCTCGGCCTGCGGCATCGGCATGCCGCCCCGGCGGCCACCGCCGCCGCGTCCCATCATCGGCATCTCGCCCTCACAGGCGATCACGCCCACCTGGACATCCTTCAGGACGGCCTGGGCCGTGCCCATCTTCTCGAATTTCTTGCCGTCCACGGAGTAGAAGGCGGTGTAGGTGTCGCCCTGCTTGTCCAGGCGCAGCCAAAGGACGTTGTCCGCGCCCACGATGCCGTCCAGGGGCAGGGTCGCGACGCTCTTCTGCTGGCCGTTCTCTTCCACCATCAGCTGCAGCTGGCCCGCGGAAGGACCGGCATCGGCGCCCGGGCGGCGGAAGTTGAAGGTGGCCGCGCGGACGAACTTCACGAAGTTGTCGTCGCACTGATAGGCCACGAGACCCGCGTTCTGGGCGGGCGGGGCCGGGGCGCAGACCAGCTTCGTATCGGCGGTCCAGTCGGAATTGGCGCTCTGGAGGAGGATGTTGGTCGCGGCATTGCCACCCTGGGCGATGTCGCCCTTGCCGGCGGTGAGCACGAGACCGTTCGCGCTGGAGAGCATCCAGCCGGCGGGATCCTCGCGGACCCAGTGCCAGGCGTCGTTCAGCGTACCCTTGAGGAAGGTGTCGGAAACGCCCTTCGCGCCGAAGTTCACCGTCACCTGGCGGCTGTCGCCGGTCTGGCCGTCATGCAGGGTGACCACGGCCGTGCCGGGCACGGTTTCCGCCTGCTTCACGGTCACGTCGATGGCCGGATTGGCCGCCGCGGCCTCCACCTTCGGGGCCTTGCCGGGCTTGAGCAGATAGCTCAGGGAGGCGGCGTCACCGAGTTTGACGGCCTTGCCGCCGACCTTCAGGCTCGCGAGCCCGAGATCCGGCATCACCTTCACGGCGAAGGTGTCTTCCTTGGTGTACCCGTCGATGGTAACGGCGCAAGTGACGGTGGCGACGCCCATCGACACGGCCTTCACCGTGCCGTCCGGGGCGACGGTGGCGACGGCCGGGTTGTTGCTCGTCCAGACGCACTTGGCGCCCTCATAGAAGCTGTCGTCGTTCATGCAGGCGGAGAAGGAGGCCTTCGCCGTATCCCCGATGCGGAGGACGGAGGCGTCGCAGCTGGCCCAGACGGTCTTGAGGCGGCGATTCAGCTTGCCGGACATCGTCGCGGTCACGCTGCCGCGGATGTCCTGCGAGGAGGAGCCGAACTCGAACACGTAGCGGCCCGGGTCGTAGGTCATCCGGTCGGCCTTCATATCCCAGAACCAGAGGTCCGCGCAGTCGACGTCGATGCGGACGGTGCGGGTCTGGCCGCGCGGGATGGTCACCCGCCGGAAGCCCTTGAGCCGCTTCGCCGGGCGCTCCAGCGCGGCCGGGCTGTCCGGGGTGCGGACATAGATCTGCACCACCTCGTCGGCGCTGACGTCACCGGTGTTGGTCACGTCCACGCTCAGCGTCACCTTGTCGTTCGGGGTGATGGCGTTCTTGCTGATGCGGAAGTTGCTGTAGGCGAAGGTCGTATAGCTCAGGCCGTAGCCGAACGGATAGGACACTTCCCGGTTGAAATACCACAGGGTGCGGCCCTGGTTGCCGGAACTGCGGCGGAGGTTGTAGTCCGTGATGGCCGGCAGGTCCTTCACGGTCTTGAACCAGGTGGCGTTCAGCTTGCCGCCCGGGGAGACCTCGCCGAAGAGCAGGCGCGGGATGGCCTCGCCCTGGGCCTGGCCGTTGTAGCCGGTCCAGAGGATGCCGCCGATGCTCGGGAGGTGGCGGAACTCCTCCACTTCCACGCAGCCGAGCGTCTGCATCACCACGATCGTGCGCGGGTTCACGGCCGCGACGGCCTGGATGAGCTTGAGCTGGTTGCCGGGCAGGAGGAGGGTCAGCCGGTCGGCCTCCTCGGTCGCCGTGTTCTCGTCGGTGCCGACGAACACCACGGCCACGTCGGCCTCCCGGGCCGTCTGGAGCGTAGCCTCGTCGATCGGCGCGTCCTGCGGAGCCTTGTACACGAGATACACGGTCTGCGGGCCGTTGTAGCCGAGTTTCAGGGCGTTGGTCTTCATGGGCATGCTGGCGCCGTAGACGCCGCCCACGCGGGCGCCGGAAGCCTTGGTGGCCTCGATCCGGCCGATCAGGTTGCCGTCCGGGCCGCCCACGCGGACTTCCACGATGCCGCCTTCGGTGGGGATGTTCAGGCCGACGGTGATGTTCTCGATGTTGGTGATGTCCACGTTCTCGTAGGCGGTCCAGGAGCCGTCGTCGATGGAACGGACCTGCTCCTCCTCGCCCATGCCGGAACCGACGGTGATGCCGTCGGCGGAAGCGGTGTACTTGGTGGCGTCGTAGCGGGTGGTGGTGCCGTCGGTCTTCTCGATCTCGAAGTAGGCGATGTACAGGAGGTTGCTCTTGCTCTTGATGTCGCCGCCCACGGCGAGGCGCACGTCGACGTCATAGCCCTTGGCCTTCAGCCAGGCCTGGATGCCGGCGTAGGGAGAGATCATCGCGGACGCCTCCGGACGGCCGGAGTAAGGTCCCAGCTCCACGTCGTCGGCCTGCGGGCCGATGAGGGCGATGCTCTTCAGGGCCTTCGGGTCCAGCGGAAGGGCCTTGCCCTCGTTCTTGAGGAGGACCGGCGTCTTCACGGCCAGTTCGGCCGCGAGGGCGCGGTTCGCCGCGGAGCTCACGCGGGACGGCTCGAACTTGGAGTACGGGACCATCTGGTCGGGATCGAACTCGCCGGTACGCATGCGGATGGTGAACATGTTGACGAGGGCGCGGTCGATCAGGGCCATCGGCAGGATGCCCTGCTCGTAGGCGCTGATGGCGAAACGCTGGTAGATGCTGCCGCAGTCGGAGTCCACGCCGGCGGCGAGGCCGTACGCCGTCGCGAGCTCGCGGGTCTCGGCGTAATAGTGTCCGTCGTAGATGTCCTGGATGGCGGCGCAGTCGCCGGTCACGTAGCCCTTCATGCCGTAGGTCCGGCGGGCCAGGGTGTCCAGGTAGAACGCGCTGGCGGAGGTAGGAACGTGGTTCACGGCATTGTACGAGGACATGATGGACGGCAGTTTCTCATCCTCGATCAGGCGCTTGTAGGGATACAGGTAGAACTCGCGCATGTCGCGGCTGTCCATGTTGGAGCTGGACACGTGGCGGTCGAACTCGCTGTTGTTGGCGAAGTAGTGCTTCGCCGTGGGGACGGCCTTCAAATACTTGGGGTCGGCGCCCATCAGGCCGCGGACAAAGCCGCGGGCGATCTCCGCGGCGAGGAACGGATCCTCGCCGTAGGACTCGCCGGTGCGGCCCCAGCGGGGGTCGCGGACCGGCTCCACGACGGGCGACCAGAAGGTCAGGCCCTTCGTGCCGGTGGCGAAGATGGCGCGCGCCTCGTCGGCGATGGCGGAAGCCATCCGCTCGGCGACGGCCGGATCCCAGCTGGATCCGATGGCGACGCTGTTGGGGAAGGACGACGGGCCGAGGATGCCCACGGAAGGGTTCGCGCCGGAGAGCACGCCGTGCAGCGCCTCGCTCCAGACATTGTAGTTCTTCAGGCCCAGCCGCGGAACGGCGGCCATGTTGTTGCCGAGCAGGCTCTGCTTCTCTTCGAGCGTGAGGCGGGACACGAGGTCCGTCGCGCGCTCCTCGAAGGAGTAGGCCGTGTTCAGGTAAATCGGCACTTGGCCGTCCTGGGCCCACGCCGACACGGCGCCCAGCAGGGCCGCCGTTCCGGCAAGAATGAGGGTGCGAATCTTGTTCATGCTGATTTACAAGTATTTGTATCTTTTACAAATATACATTTTTTTCCGGAAGATGCACAGCTTTTGGCCCGACTTGCGTATATTTGTCATAGATAAACCGCTATGATGAAAAAGATACTGCTATCCGTCCTCACCGCCCTGGCGCTCGTCTCCTGCGTCCGGGAAAGCGTCCCGGTGGAGACGCCGGCGGAAGAGGGCCTGGTCGAAAGGACCTGGACGGTCTCGATGACCGGCGAGGCCCGCGCGACCGTCGACGACGGCCTGCGCCCCGTCTGGGAGGTCGGCGAGGAACTGTCCGTCTACGACCACGTCTCCCGGGTGGGCCGCATCTTCACGGTCGCGTCCATCGACGGGAACATCGCCACGATCACCGGCCAGATCAGCGCCGGCGGCGACACCCCCTTCGACGCCGTCTACCCGGCCAAAAGCGCCGGGGACTGGTCGACAGACGTCACCGCCCCCTTGCAGCTCCCCGAGGTCCAGTCCATTCCGGCGGGGCGCAACGTCTGCCCCGACGTGCTTGTCTCGACCGCCCACAGCGACGTTCCGGACGGGGTCATCCCCTTCCACAACATCGCCTCGCTGCTGCGGGTGACCGTGGGCCGGGAAGGCATCTCGGACATCCGGATCGACCTCGCAGGGTCGTCGGCCGACGAGATCCACCGCTACCGGGCGGAACCCGAGTCCGGCACCCTCGCGCCGGGCACCTATTTCATCGCCGTCGATCCCGGGACATACGATGGCGGCGTCACGGCCACCTGCCTCGAACCTTTCGGGCAGGGGTACCGCAAGTCCTCGACCACTCCCCTGGAAGCCGGCGTCGGCGGCCTCCTGAACCTGGGAACGGTCACGGACGGAAAGCCTTGGCGCTATTACGACGTCACCGACGTGAAGCCCTACAACAACCAGCAGCAACTGCTGGACGAGACGGGACTTTCCAGCCTTTTGTCAGGGTACGCCCTGTTGCTGCCATTCGTCTTCCCCGACCGCAACAAACCCGTCAGCGCCATCAGCTATACCTACCTCTCGGCGGACCCGCAGGGGGAACCGGTGGAACTGTCGGCCATTCTCTACATCCCCGACGCCGCCCTGGACGGCACCAAGGCCCTGACCGGCATCTCCCTGACCAACCACGGCACCATCGGCTCCAATGCCGAGTGCCCCACGATGAAAGCGCAGTTCGAGGGCGGCCTGGCCTGGAAGAACTATGCCATGGTGATGCCCGACTACTACGGCTTCGGCGCCAGCGTGGACCGTCCCCAGGCCTTCCTGGACCCGGAAACCACGGCGCGCGGCAACATCGACGCCTACCTGGCCGCCCGCCAGCTGCTGGAAGACCGGAAGGTCACCCTCCCGTCCCGGCTGTACAGCTTCGGCTACTCGCAGGGCGGGTTCAATTCCATGGCCAACCTCAAGTACGTCTCCGAGCACCCCGAGCTCTCCATCCGCTTCGAGAAAGTGATGTGCGGCGGCAGCCCCTTCGACGTGGAGCTCACCTGGAACGCCTACACCAACGGAACCTTCCGCAACGCCATCTCGTTCGTCCCCTTGAGCATGGTCAGCTTCAACGAGGCGCAGCAGCTGGGCATTTCTTATAGCCACCTCTTCAAGGGGAAAATGCTCGCCAATTGGCGGGACTGGATCCTGTCCAAGGAACACAAAGTCGTGGAAATCAACGAATTGATCGGGACCAACAACCTGGCGGACGTCCTGAACGCCGATTTCTTGGCCGGACGGGGCGAAGCCTATGACCGCATCATGGCGCTCTGCCGGCGCTTCTCGCTGACCTCCGGATGGACTCCGCCCTCCGGGACGAAGATTATCCTGTACCACTCGAACGAGGACGACACCGTCCCCTACGACAATCTCACGATGATGAAAAGCTTCCTGGACACGGCGGCCCCCGGCAGCTACACCGCCTCCGACGGGAACAACGGCGGACACGTCAACGCCATCGTCAGTTTTGTGTTGAACCTCCTTTTTGAATGGTAACGATGGAGCGCCTCCCCTACATTCCCCCGACAATGCGGGTCCTGCCCGTCAGTTACGAATCCCTGCTCTGCCAGATCCTGGCGAGCAGCGAACCCTACAAGGACAACGGAGACTACGACTGGAACGAAGAAGACTGACCTGGTTTATGAGAAGGATCCCCCGCCCTCCGGCCGCCTTCGGGCACAAAAACGGCCTGATTTGAGCCCGAGCACTTCAAAATGAAGGTTTCGAGCGCAAATAGGGCCATTTTTGTGCTCGAACCTTAATACCGCTGCTTCCCCGGGATCACGCCCCGCACCCCTCCCTTCGGGTCGGGCACATCACCTGAATAGCGGGGAATCAGGTGCATATGCACATGGAACACGGATTGACCTGCCGCTTCATTGACATTGATACCGATATTATATCCATCGGGATGGAAACGAGCATCGATCAAGGACTTAACCTGATGAATCAAGGCCATCATATCGGCCACTTCTTCCTCGGTTAAATCAAAGAACGATGCGACATGACGTCGAGGGACCACCAGCACGTGGCCGGGAGAGACGGGAAAACCATCAAAAAAGGCTAATGATAATGCTGAGGAAGCGATTATCTCCCTTGTGCTTCCAGCGCTGCAAAAAACACAATCATCAGACATAGGCGGGAAGTTTTGTCCAAGGTGCAAAACCCATATTGGCGGCCGTTTGCGCCATAGGAGTGAATGCGTCCTTAAAGAGGGAAAGGAACTTGTCAGCAGGCAGATCCACCAACTCAGGGATGGAACAGCGGAAGACAAGATAATCTTCCAATAAGACATCGGACTGATTCAGGCTGTAGTTCACCCGCAGCGCCTCGTGCTGAAGATGCGCCATCGGATTAAGATATCGATCCAGCGGCGGAATGTTGTCACTCTTGGATGAATTGACGGAAGGGTGGGCGGGCAGGAGATTCCACAGTTGGTCATGGACGACAAAACTCCAGGGAATGAAATGGTCCAGGTCGTAATCTCCCACGCTCATTTCAATATCGGTATAGATACAGTGCACAGGACCGGTGGCATCGATATACCTGTCCCAGAAGCGATGCTGCTTGGAAAGATTCCCTCGTAGGATGGGCTTAACTAACTTGGACGGAATATCCGGCACATTGGGATTCCTTTTCTGTATGAATCCAGTCAGGTTCCAATACGAGAAATCCCTCAGGATGTGCGCGTTTGTCGTCAGATACTCAATCCAAGGCTCATTGATATAGATTTCTTTCCCAGAAATGGCATAAGGGCAATTATTGAAGAACTCTCTGGACATGAGTTCCACCTGAGCATCATTTGCTCTAGGAATCCAAGGGGACAGAAACCGATAAGGAACATTGCGCGTAAAAACAGCCAGAAGTTTCCTAACCTCGGGTTTGTCGGCATTGGCAAGGATCTTTTCGGAAACAGTTTTCTTTTCCGCATCAATCGGAATGTTCAAGAACTTCTGAATCTGTAAGATAGCAAATTCCAACGAATCGCTTTTCCCGAATGACAACCGAAAATAATGAATCGGATACCACGCCTCAGCAATCATCCCCGCAATAATCTCATGAAACGAGAACACACGCCTATCCGGGTTCGTGCACACCAGGTTGATGATTGAAACGAACCAGTAAAACTTATATGTCGCCACCGTATTGCCGTAAATCCGCGACAGGCAACCTATGTCGATGGTTTTCGAAGAGGGCAAGGGCATTCTTTGGGCGGTTGGTCGCTCAAAGATACGAAAAAATCGAACATAATAACCGGGTTGGCCTTTGACTGAACAACCCAGGTGTCATCGTGTTGAATAATCTCTATTTCAATCTAGCGATTCAAGTTCTTCCCCCTCCTGCTTCTCCCCAGTGATGAATGGGAGAAACAAGTCCAAAAAAGCGCCTTCTTTAAAGAGGACATTTGGATTGTCGTCAACCATTTCTGCCATTTGGCGGAAACCGCCATTGGCGTATTCTTCCATCGTTTTCATAAGAGCGTCAATGGTTTCCTTAGGCGAGAGTTCACCTTTGTCTAGGGCGATGAAGTCCACATCTGTCCGGGCAATTAGGGCAGCAAAGATATATTTGCGCAGGTCTTCACCGTAGGCGATTCGCTTGTTGCGACTCTCGAGGTTTCCCCATTGCTGTATTGGGAAGCCAAATGTCTTTTTCTTAGACGTATCTGTCGTGATTGGTTTTCGCTGGTCTAAATACAGGCCTAGGAAGAACGCGATGATGAAAATCTCATAACCACCCCCGAAAATCTTGCCACGGTCCTCATTGAATTGAGTTGCACCACGTCCATAATCACTATAGGGATTGATGAGAATATCCTGATAACGCTTCTCCCAATAAGGATTGCGCTTCATCCAAAGCTGGTACAATGTCTCTTTTTCCATACCTTTTATCGCTTGATTAAATCCACTTCGGATCTGACTGTATCAATCGCTCCCTTGATGAACCCTTTGGCCTTCTTTATCCGGTACACTCGACAAGAAAGCCTATCAAGGGCTCCCTCATCAAGGCGCCCGTCGTGGAACACAAAATCCTTTGTCGTTATGATGCATTGCTTGTCCAGGGCGTCCACCACGTTATAAAATGAGCCGACCTTGGAGGCATCAAACGTCGAAGTCGGAGCGTCAAAGAACAACGGGTAGTTCTCCTTCTTCTCCTTGGTCGTCAACTCGGAGATAGCGAATAAGACGGACATGTACATTGTCGTCTCCTGGGAACCGGACGGATGGTGGATGATGGACCCATCCTCGCTTTGGAGTTCAATGCTTGCGACCACCTCTCCATCAGCGTCAACGGAGCGGCGGAGACGCACAATGCCATGGAAATCATCCACGTTAAGCCGGCCGAGGTAGTCGTTGGCAACCTCCTCAAGTGCTTTGAGGAATTGCGTCAAATTCTCCTCCCTTGCACCCTTGAAGGCAGCGTGGATCTTGCTGAAACACTGATTGACACGGTTGTACACATCAACCATTCCAGTACCGGGCAGTGCACTCATATCAACCTTTAGACCTTCAAGAAGATCCTTCTCTCTGCGAAGGGCGGCTTCCGCTTCACGAAGTTTTTCGTCGGAATCCTTATAGAGCTTGCTATAGCCCATATAATCATTAAAAATCTTCTCAAGGGAGTCTTCTGTCTCTCCTTCGGACTGGATGACTATCCTAGAGCGTTCCGCCTTCAACTTCTCCAGTTCCTCCTCGGTCTTACGAATATCCTCGTCCAAACGACTCTCTAGGCCAATGCGATCACGTATCTCACCGGCCTTGCCGGCCACCATCCTTGTCTCCATCCCGTCCATCCTGAGGGCCATCCTATGAAGTTCCTCGACATTGGCACCGCTGAAACAGGACTCATCCGCTACCTTGGTGTCCTTTTCAGGGTCACTACGTCTATCATACTCCTCGAGACGAGCGACCATGTACTGGTACTCAGGAGACCCTACAGGTGCGTCATGCCCACACACCCAGCACTTCTCGGCGGCAATCATCTGTTCCATCGTCTGACGGTCGGGGATATCCCAGCGGAGTTCACCATTATGGACTCTCAAGGCTATTTCATCGAGCGTTTCCTTCTTCACTCGCTCTTCCGTACGCTTCTCACGCCATTCGTTCTCGATTTTCCTTTCTTGCGAATAAAGCTCGGCGCACTTTCGCTGAAAGTCCGACAGTACCTGGGGAAATGCACAGAGAATCCACATCCTGTCCAGAAGACTCGTATTGAGATCCAATTCGAAGCGTTTGCTTTTGAGGGTAGCGAGCTTTCTCTGAAGGCTATCTATCCGGGAGTTGACATCGTTGAGCTGTTGGCTCGAACCATGATTCTTCTCCATCCCGTCCAACTTCCGCTTATAGGTCGCGCAGTTCGTTTTCTGACGATTCACTTCCTCTCTGAGGGAAACCATTCGCTCCTCGGAGTTCTTAATCTCCGCGTCTATACGTTTCGCCTCCGCGGATGTCTTATTGTCCTTTTCTCTTTCTTGACGAAGAACGCGGAAAGACTTTGACTCGAACACTGCGGTGTAGTCTACAAATTTCTCGAAATCCTTCAAATTGGAGAATTCCTCGATGAGTTTCTTAAAAGACGCCTTGTCGTTGAGCACATCGAGCTGAGCCTCTCCTTGGAACATACTGAAACGCTGCATAAAAGCATCGTAACACCGGTTGATGAGTTCCTCGCCAGAGACGTTGATGCGCTCCGGTCCCCGCATCTCTCGACCAGTGTAGTGGAAATCAGACACGGAGAAATCGTCTATCCCGGGGCCAGTCTTGGTGAAACGGAAAGACTTTTCAATGGTTTTCTCGCCCCCGTGCTCAAAGTCCATAGAGACGGATATCACATCAGAATCGCCGACCATCAGTTCCTTGCGCCGCATTGCAGATACGAGGTCTAGCCGAGGCCGTCTCGCCGTGGAGTCAATGAGCCACCTTACTGCATCGAACACAGTGGTCTTGCCGTCGCCATTGTCTCCAATGAGCAATGTCAATCCATCCGAGAACTCGAAACGGTTATCCTTATGATAACAGAGGAAGTTGCGTACCGTTACACTCTTGATAAGCATATCAGATGTTGTTCTTAAGATATTCGTTCACTTCGTTATA
>JAEEGJ010015942.1_pt1 | contig 17396 bp, 10 predicted proteins | sample 8958761 | NCBI WGS metagenome assembly JAEEGJ01 (sample SAMN16246546, study PRJNA631951) | gut metagenome | biome: gut microbiome; feature: rumen; material: RS-attached | host: Bos | place: Iran: Karaj | collected 2018-10 | reverse complement strand
GTGGTGGCTGGTGTCCTCGACGTAGAACGACTTGGCCTTCTTGTCGTACAGGACATTGTTTTTACCATCATCGTTGCTGTCGAAGAACACTGTGGCGGGATCGACCGCAATGCTGTAATAGGCGTCGCCGCCCTTCTTCGCGTCCGTGGACGTGACCGAGACGAAATATTCGCCCGCGTCCAGGAACTTCGCCTTGATCGTGCCGGTCTTGTCCGCCTTGACCGTGACGGAACCCTTGCTGGTCAGGGTGATCTTGCCGCCTTTTCCGGTCGAGACCTTCCAGATCGCGAGTTTCGCCTTGCCGCTGGCCGTGAATTTCAGCGTCAGGTTCACGGCGTTCTCAAGCCGGATCATCTTGTAGTCGGTCGCATCGCTGAAGCCGACCCACTCCTTGCCGGTATCGGGCTCGATGGCCGTCGCGCCGCGTCCGAAGTCGGATGCTCCGCTCACGAGCAAGGCGTTGAGCTTGGTCTTATCTTCCTTGCCGTTGGCGTCGAGCGCATAGGCGTGATCGTTCCAGCCGTCGTCCGCGTCCTCGTAGTACTTCGTGCCGGTGAGCTGCACGTTGTAATACGCGCTGACTTCCGGGTTCTTCTTCGCGGCGGGGAGCTTGGCCTCCATGCCCACGAAGTATTCGCCCGCTTCGAGGTAGATCGTGGAGAGTTTCGCAGGCGAGGTCTTGCCAGCCTTCACGCTGATCTTCTGCCGCTGCGTGGCCACAAGGTCGCCCTTCTTGTTCTGCGTTGCCTCATACACATAGAACGTGCCGCCGATCGTGGAATCGACGCTGAACTGCAGCGCCGCGCCGTACGCCAGTTCGATCTTCGCGTAGTCGGCGGCGTCCTCCTCGGTCCCGGTCTCCGTCTTGGTGCGGCCGAGGGAGTTGAAGTACTTGCCGTCCTCCGATTCGACCGAGCCCTTCTTGTCCAGATAGACCATAGAATCGCCGGCCGTCACCTCGTTCACGGAGAATGTGGCGATATTTTCCGAATCGGCCCACTTGCTCTTCTTGTCGTACAGCTTGTTGTTTTCCGGTTCGTTTTCGATGTTCGTCACCAGGTAGCTTTCGGTCGTCGAATTGCCGGATGTGTCGGTCGCGCGGAACCCGACGGTCACGTTTTCCGTGACCGGGACGGGATCCGTGTAGTCCTTCCATTCGCCGTCGCCGACCCGGTACTGCTTCGTCGCCACCGCCGCGTCGTCCGAGAAGACGGCGGAGATGGTCACGGACGTCGCAGGCTCCGTCGTGCTCGGCGTGATCGTGATGGTCGGCGGCGTGGTGTCGCTTCCGCCCTTCGCCGCGACGTTCACCGTGAGGGTGTCGTCGCTTGTGAGATTCAGCGTGAAGTTCGCGAACGCGGTGGACAGCGTGCCGCCGAAGGTGAGGTAGCCGTAATCCACGCCGGACGTGTTCCTCACGGAGATGGCCTTGCTGAAGCCCGTCGCGTTTCCGGCCAGATTGTACGTGCCGCTGGCCTGCGTGCCGTCGACCGTGAGCGTGTAGCCCGGCGTTCCCATCAGGATCGAGAGGTCGTTCACGAGCGCGGCCGCATCCGGCGCGGTCTGCGTCAGGTCGAAATCGAGGATCGAGCCGACGAACGGAATCACTTCCGCGCCGGCCACGAACGTCATCTGTCCGGTGAGCTTGGCTCCGTTGTAGATCAGGAGGCTGCCGCCGGAATTGACGACGACGCCGTCGATCAGGCCGCCGGAGTTTCCTTCGACGATACCTTTGTCGTTGACCGTGGTGTCGCTCGCGATGCCGCCGCTGTAGACGTAGATTCTCCCTTTGTTGGCGGCGGTGAGATTGCTCCCCGTGGTGCCGTCGTGAATCGTGCACCAGTCGTCGGCATTGTTGTAAACATATCCGCCGAACGAATTGGACACGAACGTCGCGGTCGCGCCATCATTGACACTCGCATATCCGCCGTTTTCCTTGACCAGCGTCGCGACGCCGCCGTTGCGGACGTAGAGATCGCCGCCGAAATTGACGGTGACAACATCCGCCACGCCTCCCTCTGAGACGGCGAGATCGCCGCCGGAATTGACGGTGGTCTGGCTGGTGAAACCGCCCTCGAAGACTTCAAGATTGCCGCCGTCCAGGATGTTCACGCTGCTGCCGACTTTGCCGGCGGTGAGTTCGTACGAGTCGGACAAGTCTCCGGTCAGATCGACGGAACCGCCGCCGGTGATGTTCGTCACCTCGTAGCTGTCGGTCGTCTCGTTTCCGGCGTCGTCGACCGCCTTGAAGTAGACCGTCGTGTTTTCGGTTACGGTCACGCCGGTGGTGTAGTCCTGCCACGCGCCGTCGCCGATCCTGTACTGCGTGGACGCCAGCGAGACATCGTCGTCGAACGATGCGGTGACGGTCACGGACGCGGCCGGAGCAGTCGTGCTGGGCGTGATGTACGAGATGGTCGGCGCGACCTTGTCGATGTTCGTCACGGTGATGCTGTCGGTCCCGGACGATTCGTTCCCGGACGTATCGACAGCCTTGAAATACACGGTTCCGTTTTCCGTCATGACCACACCGTCGACATAATCGGTCCACGCGCCGGAGCCGACCTTATACAGTTTGGACGCCAACGCCACATCGTCGAGGAAATCGGCGGTCACGGTCACGTTCTGGTTGGTCGGCGCAGTCGTGCTTGCCACGATGTTGGAGACTGTCGGCAGTGTAGTGTCGGGCGTAGATGCATCCCCGACTGTGACGGAGAGGTTACCGCCTTCGTCCAGCGCAAGCGTGTACTTCACGCCGTCAATATCCTTCATGCCGTCTGCGATTGAAATCGTGCCGAGCTCTGTGCCGAGAGTGTCCACGACGGTGATGGTTTCGCTGAATTCGGTTGCGTCTCCAGCCAGATTGTACTTGCCTTCCGTCTGTGTGGCGGAGACAGTGAGCGTGTAGGTCGGTTCGCCTTGAATGAACGAAAGCATGTTCACGAGTACGGCATTTTTCGGGCTGATCGCCGAGATATCGAAATCAATGACGCCGCCGGAGGAAACGAGAACTCCCGCGCCTTCCTCAAACGTCATCTGTCCAGTAGCTTTGCCTCCGCTGAATATCCGCAGTAATCCGACCGCGTTGACGGTCACACCGTTCGCGATGCTATCGGAATCTCTGAGTCGGAGTTCGCCCTTGGAATTGACAATAGTGTTTTCGGCTAATCCGCCGCTGAAAACATTGAGGATGCCTTTGAAATTGGCGTTAACATTCACGGCGGACATGCCGGACGTGATATTTACCGTTGTGTTTTCCAGGTCGCCGGTAAAAACCTTACAGATGTTCGTGACGGCACAGCTTTTCTCATCGGACACATTCCCTGCCGCGTCAATGGCTTTGAAGAAGACGGTCGTATTCTCCGCAACAGTCACGCCGTCGACATAGTCCTGCCATTCGCCATCGCCGATCTTGTACTGCTTCGAGGCAAGCGCGACATCATCGGAGAAAATAGCGGTCACAGTCACGGATGCTGCCAGTTCCGTGGTGCTGGGGGTGATGTCTGTGATTGTCGGCTTCACCTTGTCAATGTTCGACACGACATAGCTGGCCTCGATGGATTCGTTGCCCGAGGTGTCGGTCGCCTTGAAATAGACCGTTCCATTCTCTTCAATGACCGCACCATCCACGTAATCCGTCCATGCGCCGTCACCGATCTTGTATTGCTTTGTGGCGATCCCTACGTTGTCTGTGAAGTCCGCAGTAACAGTTACACTCTTGTTCGTCGGAGCGGTCGTGCTCGCCACGATATTGGAGACTTCCGGCTTGGTCGTGTCAGGTTCGGTCGTGTCGATGTTCGTCACATCGTATTGAGCTGTGGCCTCGTTCCCTGCCGTATCCACGGCCTTGAAGTAGATGGTCCCGTTTTCGGTCACGGTTACGCCCGTCGTGTAGTCCTGCCACGTGCCGTCGCCGACTTTGTACTGCGACGAGGCAAGCCCCGTTTCGTCCGCGAAGTTCGCCGTCACGGTTACGGAATCCGTCTTTTCCGTGGTGCTGGGCGTGATGTCGGAAATCGTCGGTTTTACCTTGTCGATGTTCGACACGGTGATGCTATCGTTCCCGGACGATTCATTCCCGGACGTGTCGGTTGCCTTGAAGTAAACCGTGCCGTTTTCAGTCATGCTCACGCCGTCCACATAGTCGGTCCACACACCGTCACCGATCTTGTATTGCTTTGTGGCAATGCCTACATTGTCCGTGAAGTCGGCGGTAATAGTGACGCTCTTGTTCGTCGGCACAGTCGTGCTCGCCACGATGTTGGAGACTGTCGGTTTGGTCGTATCAATCGTACCCGCTTCTCCGAGCGTGACTGTGAGGGTGCTTCCGTTCAGGGCAAGCGTGAACTTTCTGCCGCCGATGTCGGTTTCCCCGCCTGCGACTGAAATCGTGCCGAGTTCCGCGCCGAGCGTGTTCACGACAGTGATCGTTTTGTCGAAGCTCGCAGTGCCGCCGGCGAGATTGTATGTGCCTTCCTCCTGCGTGTTGCTGACCGTGAGCGTATAGGTCGGCTTTCCTGTGACGAGCGAAAGATTGTTGATGAGCACGGCGTTTGCCGGGCTGAGCGCGGAGATATCGAAGTCGACGACAGAGTTGGAAAAAGCGCTAATGAGACCACCCGTCAGATTGATAGACCCGGTCATTTTGCCACTATTATAAACGAGGCTGCCGTCGGTGACAGTGATGTCCTTCGCCACACTACCGGAATTAATGCTAAGAATCCCCCCGGTGACCATTGTGTTTCCCGCAGTGCCCCCATTGAAGATTGCCATTAAACCGTTGCTGTTGATTGTGGTGTTGTCTGCCATGCCGCCGGAGGAAACATAGAGTTTGCCGTCCTTATTGACCGTGGTATTGTTCGCCATGCCGCCGAAGGAAACGTTGATTGTAGCGCTGCCGGTAACAGTGGTGTTATCTGCCACACCATTGATATCGACCTTCCCTCCGTCGTTGACTGTGGTGTTAATGGCAGTGCCTCCACTGAAGATTCTCATTAAACCGTTGCTGTTAATAGCGGTGTTGTCTGCCATGCCGCCGGAGGAGACAAGGAGATAGCCGCCGGAATTGACCGTGGTATCGCTCGTCGCTCCGCCGGTGGAAACATAGAGATAGCCAGAATTGTTGACCGTAGTATTGCTCGCCATGCCGCCGAAAGAAACGTTGATGTTGGCGCTGTTGGTGGCAACCGTGGTGTTATCCGCCACACCACCGGACCAGATATAGATATCTCCCCCGTGGTCGACTGTGGTGTTATTTGCATGGCCTCCATTCATTACATACATCCGGTTGTCGACGTACTTGTTTTCCATCATGGCAGCATGGGACAACAGCATGCCAGCCGACCAGTAATAGACGCCGGAAAGCGAATTGGCAAACGTCGCATATCCGCCGTCATAAATATGAACATTTCCTTCGCCGGGTGTCCAAACGATGTTCGTCGCTGTTCCACCGGAGGAGACATAGAGTGCTCCATAAGAAACCGTGATGTTGTTGGCCGTACCGCCGGAGGAGATATAGAAAAAATTTTTGACCGTAGTGTTCTCCGCCACGCCACCGGACCAAACAAAAGCTTCCCCATCGTCTACCAAAGTATTGGTCGCCAAACCTCCGTCCATTATATACATCGAACAATGCTCTTTGAGCGTTTTGCCGTCCATTGAGGCGGCGCTCTCGATCAGTTTGCCGTCCTCCCCGTAATAGACGCCGGAATATGAGTTGGAGAATGTCGCATACCCGCCGTCAAAGACAATCACTTTCCCTTCACACGGAGTCCAAATGATATTGGTTGCAGTACCGCCGGAACTGATATAGAAAACACCTCCGGAATTGACCATGGGCCTGTTCGCGGTGCCGCCGGATCCGACAGTGAAGATGCCGTCGGAATTGACGGTGGCATCATCCATTCTGCCGCCGGAGCCGATAAACATCCAGCCGCGAGAGTTGATGTTGATATTGCTTGCCACGCCGCCGGAGGACACCCCCATCTCGCCTTTTGCATTAACATTTGTATTGCTTGCTACGCCGCCATCAAGGATGTTAAGTCTACTACTGGTATTGATGTTGACGTTCACGGCAGACATGCCGGACGTGATATTTACCGGTGTGTTTTCCAGGTCGCCGGTAAAAATGCTATTGATGTTCGTGACGACATACTGAGCCGTCGACTCATTTCCGACGGTATCAACGGCCTTGAAGGAAAGCGTGGTATTCGATGTAACAGTTACGCCAGTCGTGTAATCTGTCCATGCGCCATCGCCAATCTTGTACTGCTTCGAGGCAAGCGAGACATTGTCGGCGAAGTTCGCCGTCACCGTCACGGAATCCGTCAATGCAGTCGTGCTGGGTGTGATGTCCGTGATCGTCGGCTTCACCTTGTCAATGTTCGACACGGTATAGCTGGCCTCAATGGATTCGTTTCCAGAGGTGTCCACAGCCTTGAAGTACACCGTGCCATTTTCCGTCACAACCACCCCGTCCACATAGTCGGTCCACGCGCCAGTGCCGATTTTATATAACTTTGTCGCGACCTCCACGTCATCCGTAAAGTCGGCGGTCACTGTCACATTCTGATTGGTCAGCGTCATGATGCTTGCAGCTACGTTGGAAACCTCCGGCGGCGTGGTGTCCGTGGATGCTTCCCCGAGCGTAACCGTGAGGCCACTTCCGGTCAAGGCGAGTGTGTACTTTCTGCCGCCGATGTCGTTTTCCCCGCCTGCGACTGAAATCGTGCCGAGTTCCGAGCCGAACGTGTTCACGACAGTGATGCTCTTGGTGAAGGACGATACCCCCTCCGCGAGGTTGTAAGTTCCTTTTGCCTGCGTGGCGCTGACCGTGAGCGTATAGGTCGGGAAGCTGTTAAGTTTGGAAAGATTGTTGATAAGCACGTCATTGTTCGGACTGAGGGCGGAGATATCGAAGTCGACGATTGCACCGGTTTGATGGATGGTGACGTATGCCCCATCGGCAAACGTCATCTTTCCGGTGATTTTGCCGCCTGAGGAAACATGGAGCTGACCGCCGGAATTTACGGTCGTTCCGGTCGCGGTGCCGCCGGCGTAGACGTAGAGATGACCACTGTCATTCAGTGTGATATCGACCGCTTTCGTCATGGAGTGAACCGTCGCGCTCTCCTTCGACAATGTAAGCCCGCTGAAAGTATTGGAGAGGAAGGTCGCGCTTGCGTTAGTCAGAAACGACACATATCCGCCATTTTCCACGAGTCCCGTCACCGCCGCGCCTTCGTAGATGTACAAGTTCGCACCCTGCAAGGCCATAACACCTGTCACGGTAGCACCGTTGGAGGCGTACATCAGTCCACCCGAGAGGAAGGTGTTCGATGCGGAGCCGCCGTAGGAAACGCTCAAAGAGCCGCCGGAGCTGACTCTGGCATCAGACGCCAGTCCTCCCTCGAAAACGTCAATGTGGCCGCCGTCGTTGACGAAGCTGCTCGTCGCCTGTCCGCCGTTGGAAACGTACAGGAAGCCGCCGGAGTTGACTGTTGTGCTCGTCGTATTCCCGCCGTTGGAAATGTGCATATAACCGGCTTTGTTGATTGTTGTGCTCGTCGTATTCCCGCCGTCGAAGACAATCAGACTGGCAATATCAAGGCCGCCGGCTTTGTTGACCGTGGTGTTTTCGGTTTTTCCCCGAATATTCGCGATGCCGCCGCTGATGATGTTTGCGTTGGTCGCGATACCCCCGGCAAGAACATCCATTACGCCAGTACCTTTGACAGAAACGTCATCAGCGGAGCCGCCCGCAGAAACCGTCAGTTGCCCGCCGCCTTTGACCGTGGTGGTGAGCGTCACGCCACCATTGGAGACGAACATATTGGCATTGGCGGTCACAGTGGTCTCTTTTGCCGAGCCTGCCACATGCAGGTTGCCAGAAGACACAGTCGTACTGGTCGCGATCGCGCCGTTTTCGACTTGCATCCAGCCAGTGGCTTTTAACACAGAGGTCCTGCTCGCAATGCCGCCGTTGGAGACGAACATGCTGCCATTACTATTGACGATTGTTTTGTCCGCTGTGCCATTTTTCATGACGAACATGTTCTGTTCGATCACCGTTACATTGCTGGAGACGACTCCGGCGTTTACATAGATGTCGGCCATAGCTGTCAGCCTTTCGCGTTGTGTTTATGTTTTATGTTGATTTGAATTCATTTTCAGGGGAGAATGGAGCCCGCCGTCCGGGCACAAAGAAGCCTCCCGACGCCGGATAACGGCGCAAGGAGGCGCAGAGGTTTGGATTCGGCGAACGCCGGGAGTTAGATCCTCTGCTCGCGCTCACTTCGTTCGCGCAAGCCGCCTCATCCGCAGGATAAAGGAGAGATAATGCCGGTTCAAACAAGCCGATTCGAGGCGGTTGGAAATAATCTCCGCACCGCGGAGACAATGTTCGGGAATCCGCGGCAATTGGGTAAACAGTGTTTCCCAAATTTGATAAAAGGCCACCGATCATTTCTTTTTCTTCTTCGCGGGTTTGTCCGGCTTTGCATCGCCGGGGAGCAGGTCGAGTGTGTCATTGTCCGACAGGAAGTTCTTCGAACTGATAACGGAATGCCCCAGTTCCTTTTCCGTTTCCCTACGGGCGGTTCCCGCGACTTTTCCGCCACGCCTGGCAACCGATTTGTGTCCGGGCATATCCGAGGGCTTCTCCTGGCGGGAAAGCTCCGTCGTGACGCGTTCGCCGAGCATGGTGAAGATCAGCTCCAGGTCGGTCATATGGTCGCGGAGATTCTGGTCGGGCGAGGTCAGTCCCTTGAATTCTTTGTACGCGGATGGGGTCATGCCGAACGTGGCTTTGCTGATCTCGGCGGTCAGGATGGCGAAATCGCGTTCCTCCGTGACGCCGCGCGCCTTCCATTCGTCCGTGAGGTTCTGACGGATGGCGATGCCGCGAAGCCGTTTGTCGATCCAGTCCTTCGGATAGCCCTTTTGCTCGTAAAGCGCCTTCATGCGCTCCTGCGCCAGTTCGGGATTTTCGATTTCCTGCACGCGGTCATAGCCGACCTGCGCGAGCCACTGCTTGAACGGCTCCGCTTTCGGGGACGGAACGGATTGGATGATACGGAAAAGCCCCTTCACGTTGGCGCAGTCGGTCTTGTATGATTTGCCGTCCTTCGCCGGCAATTTCAGTCCGTGACAAATTGTCACGACCTGACTTCCTTCCGCAGCAAGTCTTTGTTTCAGCTTGCGCCAATAGGCTCCGGGATCCGGACTGTCCGTCAGAACCGCCACAACGTCGATCACGGAGAAAAACCATTCCCCGTCCACAAATACCCGGCGGATCTCTTTGTTCTGGAATACTGCGATTTTATGTTTTTCCGGTTCGTTGCTCATGCTTGTCCCCCAGTTGCGTGTTCGTTCTCAGTCGCGGACATCAGCCCACCGTGTCAAGCCACGTCGGTATCGAGAATTGGCTGCATGTCTCTGCAGGCATCATCGCTTCGCTCTGTTCGAATATTGAAGATTTAGGATTATTCTGTTCTAATATAAGTTCACCCGCGCGAAAAAACAAGCACAGAAAGTGAAAAATCCGGGAAAAATCGAAAATCCGGAAAGGATATCGCGCCCATTTCGATAGACAGTGTCTGGCGAATTTCAAGAACAGGCAAATCGGGCACGGTTGATTGTTCTTTATGAGCACGGGAGGAAGCGTTTTCAATTTCGTCAGCCAGTGGCTGGTGAATTGCCGACGCACCCCATTCTTCGAAAAACTGCCGCATATTCCGTATGTCTCGAAAACAGAGAATCTTTCTTTTTCAGATGCTCATGGAGTCCGTTTCATGAAATCAGCGCGGCCGTCCCATGTATGCCTGAGCTCAAAAACGGTCAAATTATGTCCCGAAAATCTGGCACAGGTCAATAGAAGGGGTTGCGCTGATTTTTCAAGCATACCGTTATGTTGAAAATCAGCGCGGGTTTTGGGGTGAGCTCAAAAAAAGCATAGGTCTGTCCTGTGCCTAAACAGAGAATCGGGGTCTGGAAGGGCTCCGGAAGGCTCCCGGACATCGCGGAGCCAAATTCTCTGAAAAATGGCATCTAAAAATATTTCTTTGCGCTAAGCTCGGATTACGGGGTATTTAGCAAAGATAATAAGAAAGCGCCGTACACAGGACAACGGTGCTGATTTAAAACAAAATGGTGGTGGTCAAAAGGCAAAATGCGAAAAGTTCTCCGATGCCAGTTTTTCGCAAACTTTATGACAGATTTTTCTCATCCAATCTGAACTCAGATGAACTGATTTCTCTCTACGGAAACACCAAAGAGTTTCGGCGCTCAAAAATGTAGAGGGGCGAGGTTTCGCGTATGCCTCGGTTTTAAGGCGCTTCAACTCTTTTTGGCAAAACAGAGAAAAAATCGTGTACTTTTGAGGCGAAAAAGAGAAAGTCGTGAGTTGTTGTATGTATGATAATTGGGAAGTGGACGTTTTTAACAGTCCTCTTCTAAACTTAATGTAGAATTCTCTTTTCCTCCCATAACCACCGCAATAGGCTCGATGTCCGTCACTGTCGGCGGTTCGTATTCTTCACGGCCAGTCACGATACCCTCCCGTCCTTGTCAGGCCATCCAATGCCTGGAAAGTTGTAGTCACCACGGCGGACAGCGGTTATTTCCGCCGCTTCCGCTTTCGCATAGTCGGGATGCATACGCTCTTCTTCCTCGCATTCGGGACAGAGGCAGTCCGTATTGAAGCGTGACATGATCCTCGACGTGAGAAATGCTCCGCAACGGTCACAGTTGGGCTGGGAGAAGAAGGAGGTCATGGGATATATTCCTTTGAGATCCATTCAGTAATCTGTCTTTTTTCGAAGCTGAAGTTTGCACCGACCAACATGATCCGTTTGCCGCTGTTGCGGTATTTCTGGAAATACTCCTTCTTTTCGATTTGGTCAAGAGCAATCTCCGCCGTTTTGTTCAATTTGAATTCAAAGATGAATCGCCAGTCACCCGCTGCCGATGTTGCATCAATTCGACCGTCGTTCGTACATGCTTCCGCCTCAATATCAACTTTCAACAGTATGAAAATGGCATAGAAGAGAGACTGGTAGTATTTTTCATCTTCAATTTGGATGGGATACGGAATTTTAGAGAAGAATGACTTTATAAGAGCCATTACCTCATCCGCGTTGCCCGTTGCGATACTATCAACAAGGGATGAGGCAAGAGTGGTAATATCTTCTGTCTGTACACCGGTATAGGCCTTCAGCAGATACACTTCAAACGCCCATGCGACCTCATCATTCGGGAATTGCATCTGGTAGTACGTGCGTCTGTTTTTTGTGAAAGCATCTTTGATGGTAAGATACCCGGTTTGGTACAGTAGCGCTGAAGGAGAGATATTGTCTACATCGTACGCGGAAAAGGCAATTGCGGGGATTGGCTCTTTGAGCTTGGTTTCAAAGTCGTAATTAGTCTTCCTGCAATAATCAAGGAGAAATGCCGGTGTTCCCGTCTCAAACCAATAATATGAGAAATCTGGTTCCTGCGAATTGAAGAATTTTGCAACTGATACTGGATTATAAACGGTTTCAGCATTCTTTGAAAATCTATAGCCGTCATACATTCTTTTCATTTCTTGCAGGAAGTCTTTACGAGACATATCCAGCTTCTTGGCCGCCATATTGATGTATTCGGCAAAGTAAGACTCGAATTCCTCTTGTGTATAGCCGCACAAGCAAGCATATCGAGAATCCATTGAGATATCTGTTAAGTTGTTCAAATCAGAGAACAATGACACCTGGGCAAATTTGCTTACTCCGGTTACAAAGAGCAGACGCTCCAGTTTGTTACGATCTTTCAGAATACTGAAGAATCCCTTCAAACACTTCTGAATTTCTTTGATGCGCGAATCGGAGATATTGTCAAGAATTGGCTTATCGTATTCGTCCACAAGGATAACAACGCTACTTTTTGAGGAAAGCTTGTCTATAAGATCTCCAAAGCGGAGTCCAGGAGTTGTGCCTGTCACTTGGATACCATGTTCCTCGGCTATTCTCTGAACCTTTGCCATAAGATAATCCGGAAGTTCCTGAAGCGCATCAGAAACAACGTTATAATCTCCGAAACTCAGATGTATGATCGGATATTCTTTCCAATCATAATCTTTGTCATAGATGGCAAGTCCTTTGAAGAGATCCTTTCTGCCTCGGAAGATAGCTTCAAGCGTGGAAACGGTCAACGATTTCCCAAACCGACGTGGACGGGACAAGAAGTAGGACTCCCCTGCCGGATTGATTAAATTCCAGATGTACTCGGTTTTATCAACGTAAAGATACCCTTCGCTGATAAGCTTCTCAAAATCTGGAATGCTGCTGGTCGTTATTTTCATAGTCGTTTCACCTCAACTTATAAGATACATCCGAACAGGCCGGATTGCAAGTCAAAAGAGCGGTTTGTTCCATCTTTTCTGCCTTTTTTATGCCAACAGACCGATGGATTGTTTGATCCTCGACGTGACCGTCACTCAACCGGAAAATCGAAAAATGTATCCGGATACGGCTCGTTGGCAAGCGTGAAATGCCACCATTCCTCCACTACGGGCTTGAACCCATGTGTCACCATGACAGAACGGAGCAGCATGCGATTTCGGAACTGAACCTCGTTGATGCTTCTTCCTGTCGGCGGGATATTGCCGGGAAATTCTCCCGTGTATTCCATTGTCTCAGGATTTCCGCACCAATCGGAGTGGCTTTGGGGATCGAACCAGTCGAACGTGCCGCCCATGTCGACATCTTTTCCTGATCTTATGTCCACCAGGGTCAGATCCACGGTACTGCCGCGGCTATGACCCGATTTTGCAGCAAGATACCCGTGAGGAATCAATAGTGCCTTGTCCAAATTCGGATAGAAATACTGCTTCATTCGCGTGTCATCCGCAATCTTTGTCCATTCCACAAAGTGGTCAACAGCTCTCTGCGGACGATATGCATCGTATATTTTGAGGCGGTAGCCTTGTGGTGCCATCTCGTCGCTCACATCCTTCAATGCGCTGGATGCTTCCTTGGTGAGCAGAAGGGTTGGCCTCTCATAGCCACGGATGCGATCCCCGATGAAATTGTATGTGAAGTAATAACGGACGTCCAGAATCGCATCTGGGATGAATTCGTCCAAATGAACAAAATCCGATTCAACATTCATTTCCTCATCCCCCTGATTTTCTCCGTCTCCTCATCATCCGGCACAGCCTTGCCGTGTTCCCATGCCGAGACCTTCTTCACGGAAACGCCGAGTGCCGAGGCGAACTTGACCTGCGACAGCCCAGCTTTCTTGCGCACTGCGAGAATGTCATCTGCTGTAAGCGGTTTGGGTTCATCGTCGTATTTCGGAATCGGGATTTCCTTGTATGTGTCGCCGAGAGTGACTTTAAGGCGAGGTTTGCCCCAGTCGAGCACGACGGAAATCTTTTCGACCTTAATGCGGATTTGAGGATACATCTCATATTTCCGGCGGATCAGCTTCGAGATGTTCTCCGCTAGGAGTTCCTTGTTGTCGGCGTCGAGATCGGTCGCATCGAGCTCTGTCTTGGAAACATCCCTGCGTCCTCTAAGGGCGAGATTCCAGGCAATCCGTCCCATGCGCCACAGAACGAGATAGCCGGTGACATCCGGCGTCCTCTCCGGGTCGATGTACTGCTCCTCAAGCGGTGAGCAGATGTCCATGATGGCATCAGCGACACGCTCATTCCGAGCTTGCGCTTGCTGGACGGCCTGAGCTTTCTGAGCTTTTATCTTGGCCTTGCGTTTTGCGTCTTTGTTTTTCGACATGGGTGTCCCTGTTTATGATTTATGGTAAAGCACCGATTCCCTGAAGTATTCCGGCAATTCCGGTTGCGGCGACATCGCCGATGATTTTGCCTTCTTCATCGAACGAATAGAAGTTCATTACAGTCGTCGAAAAATGCCGTCCGTTCGGAGCCATCCCCGCAAACGGGGCTGTTCCGGTAAAGGTTCCCGAACATATCCATTGCACGGCGACAGTATTCTCATCGGCGACCATATCCACGAGTTTCCACTGCACATCAGGGAAGCTTTCCCTCATGAGGACTACAACGCTCAGGTATCCCTTTGCACCATAGAGCGGTTCCGGCGAAACCGGAGTTGTGAATGCCGCTGAAGCGGATATCAGCTCTTCTCCAAGGACCAGGTCGTTGGTGTTGATGCAGGTTTCAAATTTGCGCATCGTCTCTCGATTGTGTTCGATTATTGACTGGTTGTAAGACATTTCGTTTTTTTCCTTGATATGTTGAATGAATTAAAACTCTCCCGCGAACAGCTCGCCTGCGATGTCCACGATGTCCTCGATGCGGATTTCTGTTCCATCGCTGAGTACGAGTTTCTTCTGTACCGGCTGAATCTTTACGACAGCTCCCGACTTGAACACATATTCGCCACCGTCCTTGCGCTTGTCCGGCTCAAAGAATTCGATGGTCACGACCGGATGTTCGGACAGGTGAGCGGCAATGATGCCCATGCGTTGATCCAGCTCCGCCTTCTCATCCTCGCTTAATTCGCGTTCCTGGTCTGTCTGACGTTCCATTTCGTGAACTACGTCCTCGTACCCGACCAGAGCCGCAAACGGCGAGAATTGAGCCGCACGCTGATGCATCGACATCTGCGGATGCACCTTCGAGACGTGGTGAGGAAGATCAATGATGTCAGCGTATGGATTGTCGGGCATAGGTCAGGTTCTGTTTCCGCAATCGGCAAGGTGGTCGTTTACGATCCCGATGGATTGCAGAAAGGAATAAGTGATTGTCGGTCCGACATACCCAATGCCGCGTTTTTTCATGTCCGCGCTCATCCTGCGGGAGAGCTCGGACACGGTCGGCACGTCTTCGGGCATTTTCCAATGGCCGTCGATTTGCTTTCCGTCCGTGAAACTCCACAGATAAGCATCGAACGAACCGAACTCCTCCCGGATCGTTTGTGCGGCCAGAGCATTTGATCTGACGCTGAATATCTTGCTTCGATTGCGAATCAGATTCGGATTCTGAAGAAGCCCCTCCAGCTCATCGTCTGTCATGGCGGCGCACTTTGCTATGTCAAAATCATGGAATGCGCCCTTGTAGGCTTCCCGTTTGTGCATAATCGTTTTCCACGACAAACCGACACTTGCTCCTTCCAGGCAGAGCAATTCAAACTGGAACCGGTCGTCATGATTGATTTTGCACCATTCGTTATCATGGTACTGCGCAAGTATCGGGTCGCCTTCATACCATCTCCGGCATTCACTGACATTAGGATGATAGAGCATGGGCAATGAACTCCTTAATCCGATCAAGTTGTTTTTCCGTTGTGCGCCTGCCGATGTCATAAGTCTCCTGCAGCAGATCGGGATTGTTCGTGATCCGCCGGATCGGAAGCGAATCCTCCGGACGGATTATCAGCACGGCCCCGTCGCTTTGCCGTTTCTCGGCATACTCCACCTGCGAGTTGTAGAGGCTGTGCCGATGAACCGTGGCTTCCAGCAAAGCGGGGTATTTTCGATAAACGATGTTCACCAGCCATTGGAGCGAGCTCGGCTGTTTGAGATAACCTTGAGGCTGGGTCAGAATTACGATGCTGCGTCGATAGCCGAGCTCTTCCATGAATTTCAACGGTATGGAATCGGATATGGCGCCGTCGAGGTATTGCCTGCCGGAAATATGCACAACAGACGAGACAAGCGGCATGGAGGCCGAGGCCCGCATCCACTCCATGCACTCCCTGTCCGCCCTGTCGCAGCGATGATAGACTGCTTTCCCCGACGTCACGTCCGTACAGACCAGATAGAACTCCATCGGATTGGAATCGTAGGCGGCCCTGTCAAAGACGTCCAGCTCTTCCGGAAGTTTCCTGTAGCAGAAATCCGCGCCGAACATGTCTCCTGTCAGCAAAAGCGAGCGCCACGAGCAGTATCGCCAGTTCCGGCAAAACTTTATATTATACCGCAGCACTCGGCCGATCTGCCTTGACTTGAGGTTACATCCAAAGACAGCCCCGGCAGAAACACCGACAACACCGTCAAAAGAAATCCCGTTCTCCATGAAAACGTCGAGTGCTCCAGCCGTGAAGAGACCACGCATAGCGCCACCCTCAAGAACCAGGCCGATTCTCATTCTCTGTGCCCTCCCACCTGCTGGTTCCGTTCTTTTGCCGTTGCCCCTTCAAGTAGGTTCATCCCGCGGAGCATGGCATTTTTCCCCATCTTCCGTTTGATGTCGAGGATTGCACGTTGGAGCCGCTTCTCCTTGTCGAGCTTGGCCTGCTCCTCGGCTTTCTTCCGTTCCTGCTCGACGGGACTCTCGAACAGGTCAAGTTGCTCGGAAACGACATCATCCGGCTGCGGAACCTCGGCCTCATTCAGGACATGGTTTGCCGTGACGTTGATGCGACGAATGAACAACTTCGGGTCTACCACGCGGTCGAACAAATCGGCGACAGCCCCAATTATCAGGTTGGACGAGGATGAGTATTTGACGAGATTCACGGAACCGTGTCCAGACTTCGGTACCTCGCGGCCATAATGGTTGATTTTCGTTTCCCCGCTGTACGCCCGTCTGAGCTCCGGCGTAGAAAGATTGACGGCATCGTACCCGACATGCAGGACTATCTGGTCGGTCATGAGGTGCTTTTCGGTCAGGCTGAGCACAAGCAGGTCTGTCATTTCCTTGGTGACAAGCTTTGCTTTTTCGAAATCGTATGGCTCTTTCAGAACCTGACCTGAACTGAGGCTGTTGCTGTCGGGCTTGTATGCCTTGATGTCGGGGATGGTCACTGGCTCCCAGCCCCACGCATGATCAATGATGAGTTCGGCCTTGATGCCGAACAGCCGGTACAGGACTTCCTCATTCTGCACGGACATCCGGGCTACGTCGCCAAGAGTCCGCATTCCGCGGGATTCCAGACGGGATGCCGTGCCATGCCCGATGCTCCAGAAATCCGTGAGGGGGCGATGATCCCAGAGCTTTTCCCTGAAACCTTGTTCGTCAAGCTCGGCTATGCGAACACCGTCTTTGTCCGCGGGGATGTGTTTGGCCACGATGTCCATCGCGATCTTGCATAGGAACAGATTCGGGCCAATGCCCGCCGTCGCCGTGATTCCGGTTTCGGCCAAAACCTCACGGATGAGCTTCATGGTGAACTCACGGGCAGTAAGGTTGTACAGCTTCAGATACTGTGTCGCGTCGATGAACACTTCATCAATGGAGTACACCACGATATCGTCCTGCGAAACATGTCTGAGGTAGATGCTGTATATCTGTGAGCTTACCTGCATGTATCTGCCCATGCGGGGAACAGCTACGATATATTCCAGCTCAAGGCGTCTGTCGGAATTGAGCTCCATGGCGTTGCTGGACTTCCGGGCGAACGTGTGGCCGGGAATCTTTTGCAAACGCTCGGCGTTGA
>JAEEGJ010015941.1_pt1 | contig 17396 bp, 15 predicted proteins | sample 8958761 | NCBI WGS metagenome assembly JAEEGJ01 (sample SAMN16246546, study PRJNA631951) | gut metagenome | biome: gut microbiome; feature: rumen; material: RS-attached | host: Bos | place: Iran: Karaj | collected 2018-10 | reverse complement strand
GTGCCCTTGGCCGTCAGGCGCTTGATGACCTCGAAATGGCGGTGCAGCGTCTCGTCGACGCGCTGACGGAACTGCGCGCGGTCGGTGTGCAGCATCTCGGTGCGCTGCTCGAACGTCATGCCCACGGGGCAGTAGCCGCCGTTGTAGACGTTGTGGCAGGAGGTCTGGTCGGAGAGCAGATCGATCTTGAAATCGCGCTTGACCGCCGCCTCGAGAAGGTCGACGATGTTGCCGTGATAGGCGATGGAGATCGTAGTCTTCGCATTCCTGTGCTCTTCCGCAAGACGGAACACCTCGTCAAGATCGTCGGAGATGAGGTTTACCCAGCCCTGATCGTAACGGGTCTTGATGCGGGAGAGGTCAACTTCGGCGAAAACGCCGACGGCGTTCGCGATATTGGCGGCCTTGGGCTGTGCGCCGCTCATTCCGCCGAGACCGGAGGAAACGAATACGCGGCCTTTAAGATCGCCGTCCTCGGGAATGCCGAGCTCTTTCCTGCCCGCGCCGAGTATGGTATTGAACGTGCCGTGTACGATGCCCTGCGGACCGATGTACATCCAGCCGCCCGCAGTCATCTGACCGTAGTTGGCGACGCCCATCTCCTCCGCCACTTCCCAATCCTCAAGATTGTCGAACATGCCGACCATCATGGAGTTGGTGAGTATCACGCGGGGCGCTTCGGGCTTCGAGGGGAACAGACCGACGGGATGACCGCTCTCCAGAACGAGGGTCTGATGATCGGTAAGCTCCTCGAGGTATTTCTTGATAAGGCGGTACTGGAGCCAGTTCTGACAGGGCTGACCGGTCTCGCCGTAGGTAACGAGTTCGTAGGGATAGAGCGCGATCTCGAAATCGAGGTTGTTGTCGATCATTACCTGGAAGGCTTTGCCCTCGATGCATTTGCCCTTGTATTCGTCGATGGGCTTGCCCCAGATGCGTCCCTCGGGACGGTAGCGGTAAGCGTAAATGCGTCCGCGGGTCTTCAACTCCTCAAGGAATTCGGGAGCGAGCTTTTCATGAAGCTCCTCCGGAACGTAGCGCAGAGCGTTCCTTAACGCGAGCTGCGTCTGCGCCTTGGTGAGGCGGAAGCCCCTGTCGGGAGCGCGGCGTTTGCCCTCTTCAAACTTGGGATACTCGGGAAGCACCGCGTCGAGTTTGATCGTCATAGCGCCTGAGATCTTGCTGTTTTCCATAGCTTTATTCCTTTCTGTAAATACTTACGGGGAGGCATACTTCGCCTCCCCAATTATCATCATTTGAGCGTGCCGCAGACCTTCTCGGCAGCGGGTACGACTGCGTGAGCCTTGATAAGCTCGTCGGCAGCCTTAAGGTTCGGGTACATAACGACGTCGACTTCGTTCGGCTTGACCCTGGAATCGATAAGCTCCCATACCGCCTTAGTCGCGGGAGCCATTTCGCCCTCGCCCGCCTCGCTGCGGAGCCACAGCGCCTGATGCGCGGTGACGAGCTCTATCGCGAGGACCTTCTGCGCGTTGTCGACTATCATGCGGCACTTGCGAGCGGCGGTGGTGCCCATGGATACGTGATCCTCCTGATTTGCGGAAGAGGGGATCGAATCGACGGAAGCGGGATGAGCGTAGACCTTATTCTCGGACACCATGGAAGCCGCGGAATACTGCGCGATCATGAAGCCGGAATTGACTCCGCCGTGCTTGGCGAGGAACGCGGGCAGTCCGTAGGAGAGCGCGGGATTTACCATGCGCTCCGTCCTGCGCTCGGAAACGTTCGCAAGCTCCGAAACGGCGATGCCGAGGAAATCGAACGCGAGCGCCATGGGCTGACCGTGGAAGTTACCGCCGGAGATGACCTCGTCCTCATCCGGGAAAATGATGGGGTTGTCGGTAACTGCGTTGATCTCGCGCGAGACCGCCTCCGCAACGTAGCGGATGGCGTCGCGGCTGGCGCCGTGGATCTGCGGGACGCACCTTATAACGTAAGCGTCCTGTACCTTGTTGGGCTGGGTGCGCTTTGCAAGACCGGAGCCCTCGAGAAGCTTAAGCAGATTCTCCGCCGTATCCTTCTGCCCCTGATGACCGCGCACGTCGTGCACCTTATGGTCGAACGCCGCCTTGATGCCGAACTGCGCTTCCGCGGTGAGCGCCGCGGCGATATCGGCAGTCTTCATAAGATCGAGCGCGTCGATAACGCAGAGCGAACCGACCGCCGTCATTATCTGGGTGCCGTTTATGAGGGCAAGTCCCTCCTTGGCGGCAAGCTCTATCGTGGGGATGCCCGCCTTCTCCATGGCTTCTTTGCCGCTCATGCGGACGCCGCGATACTCCGCTTCACCTTCGCCGAGCATAACGAGCACCATGTGCGAGAGGGGCGCGAGATCGCCGCTTGCACCGAGGGAGCCCTTCTCCGGAATGATGGGATGAACGCCCGCGTTGAGCATATTGAGGAGCGTTTCTATCGTGGAAAGGCGAATGCCGCTGTGACCCCTTGAAAGGGCGTTGCAGCGGAGCAGCATGGCTGCCCTGACCGCCTCGGTGGGAAGAGGCTCGCCCATGCCGCAGGAATGGGAAATGATAAGATTACGCTGAAGCTGCGCCGTTTCATCCGCAGGGATGAATGTATCGGAGAATTTGCCGAAGCCGGTCGTGAGACCGTAGATGACCGCGCCCTCCGAAAGCTTCCTCTCAACGTAGTTCCTTGCCTTGATGACCGCCGCCCTGGCAGCCTCGGACAATTCGACCTTTTCATAGCCGCGGGCGACCGCCGCTACCTGTTCCAAAGTTAAGGATCTTCCATCGATTACAACTGACATTTGATCAATTCCTTCTTCCTTAATTTATTAAAGTATTAACCAACTAATTATATCGCATCGGATATAAAAGGTCAAGTTTGAGATAGCCTTATATTATCTTGTTCCAAAGGATATTGACATAACGACGAAGAGGCTATAAAATATATATGTATGCGACTATAAGGCGCAAAAGAAGACTGCCGCGCCGATCGGAGGTGTTACATTTGACCGATTACGAAAAAAAGAACGATAACGCCGGAGTACCTTCCGTCGAAGATATTTTCAATGAAGACGACTATATGCTGGAGGACGATTATCTCGAGGCGTCCGCTCCCTCCGTTCATGCGGGCGAAGTAAAGGCGGCTCCCGCCCCCGCTCCTGAAGCCGCGCCTGCTCCGGCATACGTTCAGGCTCCAGCCGCTCCAGCCGCTCCCGCCGTCCCGGTACAGGCTCCCGTAAAGACGGAGACCGCCATCGTACCTAAACAGCAGCAGGCTTTGCAGGGCTCCCGCAAAAAGAACAAAAAGAATCGCCGCACAAGGGACGTTTACGTTCCCGAGACCGTCGATCCCGAAAGCGTGGTCATAGTCGAGGTTCCGCAGAAGGATAAGAAGCTCGTCAATATTTCAGAGCATTTCAGTTCCCAGAAGATCTCGCCCATTGAAAACGCGTTCTATACGATATCGCTTATCAAGCCCACCGCGATATTCGCCGAAGCGGCTATCAACGGCGTCGCCGGGATATTCGACAAGATGATCGACAGCAGATATCAGGTCAACGTTAAATTCAAAAAGATCGAGGCGAACGTCAAGCCGACCGACACTCAGCCCGGAGTTGAGCCAAAAACCGTTACCTTCGCTCCGCCCGAGTCCGGCGAAGGCATGCCCCGCATAGAATCCCCAAAGGATCTCATACCGCAATGATACCTTATCCCGCCCGGTTTAACGACCGGGTCTTTTTTTATTCCGCAAAGCATATCCTTTAACCGGAATTACGCAAAAAGGAATGGCAGGGCTTTATGGAATACAGAAAGAGAAGGAAAAAAAGAAACGCTCCCGCTGAAGGGAGCTTTCAGCCGCTCATCCGCGCGCTCATACTCATTATAATATTCGGCGCAGCCCTTTGGCTCATATTCGGAACAAAGGCGGGCGAACGCATAAAAACGGGCTGGGCAATGTCGCTCATCGACAGCTGCCGCGCGGGTTCAAAGCCGACCGCTACGCCTTCGCCTCTTGTCATGCCGGAAGATACATCCTCCCCCGCCCCGACCGCCGCGCCCACGGGCGAGACCTGCGAGGTAAAGCTTCCGTCCATCGAGATCCACATGGTCGAGATGGGCATTTATTCCGACAGCGCCCTCTGCTCGTCGAAGGCCGCGGAGCTTAAAAGCATGGGCGCGGCAGGTTACGTTTTTAACGACGGCGGGAGTTTAAGGCTCATAGCCTCAGCTTATTCCGATAAGGCTTCCGCGGAAAACGTAATCGAAAGGCTCAAATCGGAAGGATACGAATGCTCGCTCCATACCGTGAGCTCAAACGGCGTCGAGCTCATCATTACCGCCCCCGGCGAAAGGCTCCTTCCGATTAGAACGGCGTTCGCCGCTGCCGCAGAAACGATCACGGCGCTCGATGAGCTTGCCTTAGACTTCGATCTCAATTCAAGATCGACCGAATACGGTCTTAACGTGCTGAACGAGATCAAAACGAATCTCGCGACCGCTTCCGCCTCTATCGCTCCCCAGGCGGAGCAGAACGCTATGCTGGCGATACTGAACAGATACTATGCCGACCTGTTGATCATTTCCGCTCCCGACGAGACAGCCTCCGCGTCAAGAACCGCTTTTGCCTCTTACATAAAGGCTTTGCGGGTCGAAGCCGCGCTCCGATACGTTATGCTTCTCAGCGAAATAGGAGGCGCCGCCTGAAACGCGGCGCTCCCTTCGGCTTTATATATTACATTTAGTATTATGTTACACGTTTGGATTCGTTTTATGTTGTGTTGTGTAAATAATTTTCTTTGTGAAAAAATGATTATCTGTCATAATTGATTTATTTCCACGGGATTTTTATGCATCGGCGCATAGCATCGGAAATATGTTTTCAAACTGTAACTATCACATTTTAAAGTAAAAAATTTATCGGAAATCTATTGACAAGCCCCGCATGATAATATAGAATCTATAGAAAAAAAGAAAGGGGGTTTTTATATGCTTATCAGGGATGTTTCTGCGGCAGAGCTTGAAGTAATGATCAAAATATGGGAAGCTGAAAAACCCATCACAATAAAGGATATTTGGGAAGCGATCGGCGAAAACAAGTGGACTTATCAAACCGTGCAGACTTTTGTAAACCGTCTCCATATGAAGGGATTTATCGATATGGTCGGCAAAAGGGTGCGCAGTTTCGAGTACGTCCCCTGTGTGACGAGGGCACAGTACCTCGCGTTGACTAAGGGACACCTCTTCAACGGCGAGCCGGGCGCATGCGTTTCCGACCTTGTGAAAGCGCTTTACGCTAACGGCAACATGACCGATAAGGATATCGAGGAGATATCCGCCTGGATCAACGAGATCAAATAATACCGAATAACAAAAAAGGGGTTGCGATAAGGGTGCATTCACTTAAGGAGATGCAGGTTTTCAGCCTGAAAAAAGTCAACGTATAAAAAGATATCCGGGGATAGCTCATATCCCCGGATTTTTCTTTTGTATTTCGGCTGAAAACCGCGAAGCGTCTCAAAAGAGGAGATTTTTGCGCCATGCAAGGCGAAAAGCGCAGAAAAACTCGTAGAGTTTTTCGGAATACATCGGAGAGTCTTTCGAGCATGGCGGGCGCAGCAGGGCGCTAAAAAGATACCTTTTGAGGCTGCATATCGTTAAGTGAATGCGCCCAATACTTGCCATGCTTTTCTTGTCCTGTTTTTATTCCTTCGTTATCGCCGTATAAACGCATTCACGGTCCCTGCCGCGGTAGGAAATGATCTCCCTCTCCCCCGTGGGACGCATGCCGCATTTTTCCATAACGCGGAGGCTCGCCGCGTTCTCTGTGAACGCGCCCGCCTTTATCACGCGGAAGCCTTCGGCGAACAGCTCCCGCACGGCGGCGGCAAGCGCCTCCGGAGCGAAGCCCCTGCCCCTCGAAGCCGGGTCGACGAACCAGCCGAGCTCGACCTCTCCTTCCTCCATGCCGACGTCGTGGATCATGCCGATCAGCCTTCCGTCAAGGTAAATGCCGCGGGCGAAGCGGTCCTCCCTGTGCGTGAAGGCGTAAAACCGGTCAAAGAGCGCATTCCGAGCATCGGGCGTGTCAAGATCGGGGACCATATAGGTCCCGTTGACGCCGGGGTCCCGGAGCAGCGCGATCAGCGTTGGCGCGTCCTCTTTGCCGAGCGGCGCAAGCGTGAGCCGTTCCGTGAGGATGACAGATCTCATACGCCGTAGATCTCGCCAACGAGGCGTTTGAACTCGTCCACCCTGCCGCGGTAGGAGGCGAGGCTCATGCGCCAGAACTCCTTATCGGTAAGGTCGATGCCGGCGATGAGGGCGGTATCCTCCACGCTCATTATGGGCGTGGCATGAAGCAGACTGCGGTACTTCCCGACGAATCCGGGACCCTCCTCAAGATACTTGGCGTAGAGCCCGCGCGCGAACAGTCCGCCGAACGCGTACGGGAAATTGTAGAAGGAAAGCCCGCTCGAATAATAATGCCCCTTGCAGACCCACATATAGGGATGCAGGTATTCGGGATCGAGCCCGTCGCCGTAAGCCTTCTTCTCGGCGTCGAGCATCATGGCGCAGAGCCTGTCGGGGAACATGAACTCCTCCTCGCGGTTGGCGAATACGGCGCTCTCGAACAGGTAGCGCGAATAGATGTCTATTATGATCTGCGTGGTGTCCATGAGCTGGCTCTCGATGAGCGCGAGCTTCTCCCCGGGATCCTTCGCGGCGGCGATCGCGGCGTCCATAACGACGTGCTCGTTGAAGGTCGAGGCGGTCTCCGCAACGGGCATCGAATAATCGCCGTTAAGGGGACGGTGATCCTCAATATTGAGGTTGTGGAAGGCGTGTCCGAGCTCATGCGCGAGCGTCACCACGTCGCTGAACGAGCCGTCGAAATTCGTGAGCACGCGGCTCTGCCTGAATTCGCGGAGCCCGGAGCAGAACGCGCCGCCCGATTTGCCCTCTCGCGGGTAGAAGTCGATCCAGCTCTCGCTGAACGCCCTCTCGACCATATCGTGAAGATCCTTGTCGAAGCCGGCGAATATGTTGAGGAGATAATCACGCGCGTCCTCGGCGGTATAGGTTTTTTCGCTCCCGCCCATCGGCGCGAAGAGATCGTACCAGGGCAGCCCGTCCTTATGCCCGAGCGCGCGCGCCTTTATCCTGAGATACTCGCGGAACATGGGCATGAACTCCTCCATGGCGGCAAAGAGCGCGTCAAGTGTTTCCTGCTTCATGCGCTCGTAATGGAGCGTCTTTGCAAGCGGGCTCCCGAAGCCGCGGAGCCTTGCCTCGTTGATGACCTGGAGCTTTATGCTGTTGAGCGCCGCCGCGACGGGCTCCTTTATCTTGTCGTAGCATTTGAGCTCCGCCTCGTACGCCTCCCTGCGGACGGCGGGATCGGGATCGTAAGCCTTGTTGCGGATCGCGGAGAGATTGAGCGTTTCGCCCCTGAACTCGGCGGTGACGGACGAAGTCAGCGCGTTCTGGAGATCGCCCCAGGCGCTTCCGCCGGAGATATCGTAAAGGGACATTATCTCCTCCGCCTCTTCGGAAAGGAGATGCCTGCTGTCCTCCTTGATGTTTTTGAGCATATAGCCGTATTCGGCGAGCATCGGATCGGAGGCGATGACGCCGTCAAGATCCTCCGCGGAAGCGACGAATTTCTCAAAGGCGGTGCGCGCCTTCGTCATCGAGCTGTAACGCGCCATTATCCTGCCCAGATACGCCGCCGCCTGCTCGTCCCTGGTGTTCGCCGCCTGATTCAGACCGCAGAAGGAGTACAGCCTTGAAAAGAGCTTCTGGTTTTCCTCCATCAGCCCGAGCATCCTTTTGATCGTGCCCGCGGGGTCCGAAGCGTCCATCGCCGCCGCAGCCTCGTTGAAAACGCGCACGGCTTCATCCGCCGCCTCGATATCCCGTTTGAATTCGGGAGAGTCGTACCCGGTGTAAAGCACGTCAAGTGACCATTCGCTGTTCATATCGTTACCAAAGCCTTACGGCTTCCTTTCCCCGCAGAAGCGGCATTTTTCGACAATTGGATTATATCAGCTTTTCATTGCCGCGGCAAGGGGGTGCGCCGCTTAAAAAACGCGCGTCCTTCCCCCGGACCGCGAAGACTTGATTTTATTCGCAAAATGCGGTATAATGTGATGTGCGTTTGTTAAAATGCCCGCTAATCCAATGAAAATGAGGTCTGTAAAATGAAGGATAATAACCATATCGGAAGGAAGGCCGCGCTCGTTGCCGCGGCGCTGGCAGCGATCCTGCTGTGCGCGATGCTCGCCGGCTGCACCTCAAGGCGCGCGCCGGAAATAAAGAAGGATCCCAACTCCGATTCGTATCTCGTCACCGTTTACGGAAAGGAGGGCTCCGGTCTCGTGTTCGTCAATTCCGACGGTATAAGGACCGAAGTCACCATCCCCGCGAAGAAATACGTCACCTTCAAGGTGCCGGTATCGAGCCTGCTCCCCAACGAGCCGCTTGAGGATAACGTCTGCGAAGTCACCCCCACCGTCTACCGCGTCGGCAAGGACGGGACGGAGACCCTTATCGACAACATGGGCTCCATAATGGTAGACGTGCCCTCCATAATGGTCTCCCTTGACGACGGCGATCAGCTCGTTTCCGAGGACGGCAGCATCACCATCTCCGGCAGGGTCGATCCCGCCACCGCGCTCGTCACCGTCGGCGGCGAGCAGGCTCAAGTCGCCGAGAACGGCAGCTTCACCCACACCGTCAAATTCGAGGATACCGGCGAGCATACGCTCAACATCAACGCGGAGCAGCCCGGTCATTCGACTTACAGGCACACCGTCAGGGTCGACGTCAAGACCGCCTATCCCACCGAATCGCTCATACAGATGCCCTGGGAATACGGCGATACGGAGTATTCGCAGAGGGTAAAGAGCGTCGTCGATATTATCGAGGTGCGCGGCAAGGTTCCCGTGGGCAGCGCGCTGACCGCGACGAGCGAATCCACCAACGCCACCATCACCACGCCCTTCGTGGATGACGAGGGTAATTTCTCGTTCAGCGTCGGCATGGCGGCTCTCGGCGATTACGTAATAGACCTTCTCTGCACCTCCCCCAGCGGTCAGATCTCGCAGCGCAGCATCCACGTGCAGCGCGCGCCGGAGATGTCAAGCTACGTCATGGGCGCATGGCGCATGAATTACGCCTCGTTCTCCTACTCCGGCACCCAGGGGTATCAGATCGGCGGCACGGTTATCGAGATACTCAAGAACGACGATTACATCCTCGCAGTACTGCGGCTGGAGGACAATAACACCCTCGTGCTCGAATACCACAACCATTACGCCTCCGCCGGCACGCTCGAGGTCGGCAAGACCTACTCCCGCATCTACGGCCGCCCGATGGGCTTGAACGAGGAAGGCCGTCCCCAGGCATACGTCTGGTTCATAAACGACTGAAAAACGCTGTAAACGAAAAGACCCGGAGACGATCTGATCCTCCGGGTCTTTTATTGCCTCAAAACGCATCCGGGCGTCAATTCTTCCTTGTCCCGTGCCCGTGCCTGAAGAGCTGCCTGTTGTCCATCGACCACTGTCTTTCGGTGAACTGACCCACCTCCACGCCGGAGAGCGCGTCGAACATCTCAAACATACGGGCGTCGAGCATATCGATCTCGGAAACGATCTCCGCCTCCGGGAACATCGGGAATTTGGGCGAGCCGAAATCCGGCTGACCGTGATGCGAAAGCAGTATGTGCGAAACGAGCGTCGTCAGCTCCTCGGGAAGCTGGAGCTCCGCCGCCGCCTGCTCCACCATCGAAACGCCCATGTTGATATGCCCCATCAGCTGACCGCGCATGGAGTACGCCGTGGCGACGCCGAGCGGACCGACGTCAAGCTCCTCCGTCTTGGCGATATCGTGCAGTATCACGCCGCAGTAGACGAGGTCGCTCGAAAGCTCGGGATAAAGGGGCTTGTAGACCTCCACGACCTTTTTGGCGATCTCGAGCATCGTTCCGGTATGGAACATGAGCCCGCCGCGGCAGGCGTGATGCAGCCTCAGCGCCGCGGGATAGCTCTCTATCGCTTCCTTCCTGCCGCGCAGGAGGTACTGCGTGAGCAGCGTCAGATCCTTGTCGGCAAAGGTATCGGCAAACTCATAGATCCTGCGGAAGGTATCCTCCCCGTCGACGGGCGAGCTTGCGACGATCGCGCTCATATCCACGGAGTCCGATTCGGTCTTGTGGCGTATGCGGTCGATCTTGAGCTGTTCGACGTCCTTCCACAGATTGACCGTGCCCCTGACCTTTATTATATCGCCGACGGCGAACACGCCGTGCGTTTCCGTCCTGTAATCCCAGAGCTTGGCGTTCACCTCTCCGCCCGCGTCGGCAAGCGTAAAATCAAGGTAATCCGCGCCCTTCACGTTGTTCTTGACCTGCACCGATTTGACAAGGCAGAAGCCCTCCACCGCGCCGGTCGAATTGTTTATGCAGTTGGAAAGCAGATTCATCCTGCCCATACGCACACCCCTTCCGGTAATAAGAATGAATTATCAGCCGATCTGTTCAAAGCTGCATTTTCTGATGGAATAAACGGCGGACTCGCTGTCGTAAAGCTCGAGCACGATCGTCGTTTCGGGCTGACCGTCCTTGAGCACCTTGACGTTCAGCACGTCGCCGAGCCTCTGCCCCTTGGCGCCGACGAGCTCGTTCGCCCGGGTCACCTCGTAATCATACGACGAAAGATCGCTGATGAGAACGAAATACCTGCCCTCGGAATAATAGAGCGGCTGCTCCTTCTCGGCGTCATACTTGGTGTGGAGCATGCTCTTCGGATCGAAGCCCTTGAAGAGCTCCGCCAGCATCCCGTTCGCATCCTCGAGCGAGACGATCCCGTAGCCCTCCACGTCGGAGCGCTCCAGCCTGCCGGTGTACATGCAAAACACCATGTATTCGGCGCTCCTGATGTCGATCCCCTTCTCAACGTCGCATTCGCCGAAAAGCCTGAACGCCGAAGCAAGCTCCTTCGCCCTCCGGATCTGAGCATCGGTAAGCTCCGCTTCGCCGCCGGTCTGGGGTTTGTCGTCGGTTTTAGCGTCCTTTTTGCAGCCCGCGAACGCCGCCAGCATAACAATGGCGAGCAGCAGCGCGGTCATCTTAAAAGCCTTCCTCATCGGGATCGACCTCCGTTTTTTTATGCTCATTGAATTGTACCATATCGTCCGGCGCATGTCAAAAGAAAAACGGACCGGGAGAAGATCCCCGGTCCGCAATCATTCTTTTCAGTTCTGTCCCGGGTCTTCCGTTCCGCTGACCTCGAACTTGCCGGAACGGCGCATATCGGAGGCGCCGAAGAGCTGCCCGTCCTTCACGCCGACGGCGTTCAGCGCTCCGAAGAACTCCTTGGACGAGTACGGGATCTTGCCGAAGCCGTTCTTCTCGAGCTTGCCGTAGGGATCGATGTATTTCTCATCCTCCACCCTGTATAAGAAGCCCTCCATGTTTATCCTGGGCTTATCGCAGGCGGACTGGAGATCCTCGCCGTTGAAGTAGCGGCAGAGCACCTGGAACACCGTCTGGGGGATCCTGTCGCCGCCGGAGGAGCCGATCGCGAGCTGGAACCCGTTTTCGCCGAACACGAACGTGGGCATAGCGAAGGAGCGGGGACGCTGACCGCGCTGGCAGTAGTTCCTCGCCTCGGGGCTGGTGCTCGAGGTGTCGATCGTGTTGTTGAGGAAGAACCCGTCCACGTAAATGCCCAGACCGAAGAAGTCCGAAAGCGTGTTCGTGGAGGAGACCATCATGCCGTTCGAATCGATAACGGAGATATGCGTTGTGCTCTCATGCTCGGGATCCTGCTCGACGTACTGGGGATTGCCGGACCTTACCATCTCGATAAGCTCCGCCATATGCTCCTCGGAAAGCAGATCGGTGGGCACCTCGTGATAATCGGGATCGCAGATGTACTTGCGGCGGTCCTTGAGCGTCACGGAGGTGAGCGAAGCCATTATCTTGGCATAGCGGACGACGTCCTCGTCATAACTGACGACGTTCACGTTCTCCGCGATATTGAGCATCTGTATGAGCGTCGTACCGGAGAAGGGCGCCGGCGCGGAAACGACGGTATAGCCCTTGTAGGTGCCGGTCACCGGCTCGCTCACGCGGACGTGATAATTATCGAAATCCTCCTGCGTGATGTTATCCTTTACCGCGGCGAAGATATGCTCCGCGATGCCGCCCTTATAGAATGAGTCGCTGCCGAAGCGCTGTATCATTTTAAGGGTGTTCGCAAGCTCCTTCTGATAGACGATCTCGCCCTCTACCAGGAGCCTGTAGCCGTTGAAGTACTGCGGGGTGCGCTTGCTCGAAAGCTTGGAGCTCGACCTCTGAAGATGCCTTGCGAAGCTCTCCGAAATGGCGAAGCCGTTCTCCGCGTAATCGATCGCGGGGGACATGAGGGTCTGCATATCCATCGTGCCGTAGGTATTGTAGACCTCCTCCATGCCGCGGACGAAACCGGGCACGCCCGCCTTCGAAAGCGGATCGTTGTGGCGGATGCCCGCCGCGTCGCGGTAATCGAAGAATTTGCTCTCGCCCGTGGAGGGATCGTAAACGAGCATACACCCGCCGCCGCCGATGCCGGAGGCATACGGCTCGAGCACGGCGAGCGCATAAGCGACGGCGATAGCCGCGTCGACCGCGTTGCCGCCGTTGTTCAGGACCTGCGTGCCGATCATGCTCGCGATCATGTTGGAGCACGAAACGGCGCCGTTATCGCTCATAACGACTATCTGCGAGGGCTCGGGCGTAACGACGGGACCGAGCGTGGGCGTCGTTTCGGGCGTCAGACCGGGGGTCTGCCCGGGCTCGGCGGTGATTATCGCCTGCGTGGGGGGCAGGCTCGTATTGACCTCTATGGGGATATCCGTTTCTTCGGGCAGCAGATTCTTTACGCGCTTTACCAGCTGCGCACCGTAAGCGACGGAGCTGAAGCCGATGACGAGCACGAGCGCTATGCACACGAACACGATAAGCCCCTTGTTTTTCTGCGGGGATCTTTTTTCCATTTAAGTACCAGCCTTATTTTGTGATAATGAGTCTTCCGTCCTCTATCTTATAATCCGCGCCCTTTCCCAGATCGGAAGCAAGCGTGCGGAGGATGGTCTTCGATCCGGTGAGCGTGGGCTTGCCCTCCCTCACGTTGAGGGGGACGAGCTCATACGTCACCTTGCCGTCTGCGCCGAAGACGCAGTTCAAAACCGCGCCGCGCTGGGTCTGGGCATACGCCTCGTCCGCGACGAGGTTGCCGAGACCGTAGAATATGTAGCCGCCGCCGTATTTTTCGGCGGAGAGCACCGTCTGCGTGCCGGCGCCGATAACGACGTCCGCGCCGCAGTCGATCAGCATGCGGGAAAGCCTCTTCATATAAGAGGAAGGCTTGAGGAGATAGTATTCCGCCCAGTTGACGGTGACGGCAATGAACGCGTCGGGATTCTGCTCGCGCAGGTTCCTGATATCCCTCTCGATCTGATTGTCCCTGTCGTTATAGGTACGCAGATCGTAGCTCTCAAAGGGGCGTGTCTTGTCGTCCGAAGCCTCTATGCCGACGTGGAGGATGCGTATCCCGTCCTGCTCGAACTCCGTCGTGATGGCGGCGTCATGGTTCTTGGTGGTATCGATGCCGGAGGCGTTGATCCCCTCGAACGCGAGCGTCCTCGCCGTTTCGAGAGCGCCCTTCGAGCCGTAGCGGAACATATCCACGCTGCCGATCGTCGCGTCGTTCACGCCGAGCTCCGTCAGCGCCTTCGTGACCTCGGTATTGAAGTACTTCTTCGCAAGCTTCGCGTTGGGGTCTATTATGAATTTGTTGGAAAGCCTTATCGCGAATGCGCTCTGATACGCCTCGATATAGTCGTCGAGTATCGGATCGTTGATGGGCACGCTCAGGTAATCGGCTTTGGAGAGCATATCGCGCACGCCGTCGAAATAGGCGGAATAATCCTTCGCGGTAAGGGTCGCTCCGTCGCCGACGCTGTTCACGTTGCCGGTAAACGTCGCGGTGAAGCCCTCCTTCCCCGCAAGCCCGTCATACTCCGGGATCTTTCCCTCTATCGGGAAATACTTGAGCAGGAAGCACGCGCCGACGAGCACCGCCGCCATGAGCAGATACCAGAACGGAGACTCCGGTTTGCGCCGCCGGATGCTGCGCTGAACGCGGTATCTTAAGCTTAATTTCTGATTGGGATCCATGATAAAGACCTTTCTTCAGATCAGGGCGATGATCTGAACGCCGACGTAGACTATCGCCGTGACCGTGACCGTGCCGATGAGGGTGTACTTGATGCCCTGCTTGGCGATGGTGCTCGCGATGAGGGCGGCGGTGATGACGCCGACGCTGGTCAGCGCGTCGAACGAATCGAATATGCCGCCGAGCGCGAGGTTGAGGAGCAGCCTCAGAATAAGGGCGATGAACACGAACGCGGCGAACTTGCGCTTGCCGTAGAGCATGACGAGACGGGAAAGCCCGAACTCGACGATGACGTACGCAAGCAGTGCAATGGCGAAGGTGCTGAGCACAATGCCGGGGCGGCTCAGGTTGAATGTGAGCGCGAGGTAAGCGGGAACGACGATGCCGCCCGCGGAGATGCCGGTGAGCTCCGTGAAGATAAGACTCACGGCGATGCCCATAATGATCGTCAGATAGACGTAAGACAGTTCAAGTTGCATATCGATCAGGCGTTAACGCCATCCTCCTTTTCCGTTTTTCCGATGCTCATGATGCCTTCGATGAGCTCTTCACCAATGCCGTGTATGTTTCCGATGCCGAATATGACCGCTCCGCCGAGCCTCTTTTTGATCTCCTCGAGCACCTTCTGGGGTTTGGCGGCGTCAAGATTGACGTATTCCGCCTCGAACTTGCCCTTGCGGTATGCGTCCGTGATGGGCTTGGTGTTCTTGCCCACGGCGATGACCGTTCTGCAGGGCAGGTTCGGCAGCACGTCCTCCGCCATCTGGCGGGTGCGGTCGCCGCGGTCGCCGCGGCAGTTGGCAAGCACGATAAGGTTGTCCTCCGGGCAGCCCCTGTGCTTTACGTACTTCCAGATCTCGAGCGTGGATACGGGGTCGTTCGCGGCAAAGCCGTTTACGAAGTAATCCTCGTTCCCGGGATCGCCGACGGGATTGACCGTCGCTATTCCGGGATCGGGCGGCGCGGTGAGTATCCCGGCGAGCGCCTCCTCATAATCGATGCCGATCGCCTCCGCAAGGGCGAGGGGCACGGCGACGTTGTTGGGGAACACCGCGTAATTGAACCTGTCGAGATACCCCTCGGGGATCTTCGACTCGTCCGCGACGAACACCTTCGTGTGGCGCTTCTTCGCGATCTTCGTGAAATACTCCGTATAATCGGAGGAGCCGAGCACCAGTATGCCGTTGTACGGTATCGTCACCGTGAAGGCAAGGGCTATCTCGTCGAGCGTCGGGCCCATCTCGTCGATATGATCGGGGAGCACGTTGACGATAACGCCGATATCCGCCTTTATCATCTGCTCCTGATAGACCTTCTGGAGCTCCGGCTTGACCGCCATGCACTCGCACACGAGCGCCTCCGCGCCCATGTCCGCCGCGCGCTTTATAACGCCGAGCTGCTCCTTGATGTTCGCGCCCTCGGGCTTGCGGTCGATGGGCGCCTCGGGCGCGTTCCAGTAGATCATGCGCGCCGCGCTGCCCGTGGTCTTGCCGACGACCTTTATGCCGTGGTATTTGAGCATCGCGGTGATCATCCTCGTGATCGTGGACTTGCCCCTGATGCCGTTCACGTTGATGCGCATCGGGATCTTCTCAACCGTTTTGTTATGCCTTTGCTTTTCTATTATCCCGAGCACCAGGAACGTTACGGCGCAGACGGAGAATAGTATGTATACGGGTAAAAACTTCAATCTGATTCCTCCATTAGCCGGCAAAAAGGGCATAGTATCCCCTTTCGCAAATAATACCAAATTTTATGTTATCACAAAACCGTATAAAAATCAATATTTGCCTTATTTTTTTTACAAATATACGAGATTGCGGCAAACAGATCCGTGTGATAAAATAAAAGTGACCTTAAGGACCCTTTTGTCGATTTGATTTATGAAAGGGGAAGTCCCAATGACAGACCGAAGCATAACCGAGCTTTTCTTTGATCGCGACGAAGAAGCCCTTGCCGTATGCGTCAAGCAGTACGGCCGCATGCTGCGCGCGCTCGCGGTAAGGATAATCGGCCCGAACACGGCCGACGAGGCGGTGAACGACGCCTATCTTGCCGCATGGAATTCGATCCCCCCTCAAAAACCGCAAAGCATGCTTTCGTACCTTTCAATGCTCACACGGCGCTGTGCGATCGACATTTTGAAGCATGACAACCGCAAGAAGCGCGGCGGCAGCGTCTTCATGCTCTCGCTCGAAGAACTCGGCGAATGCATCCCCGCAGATTCCGCAGAAGCGGAATTCGACGGCGCGCTGCTTAAGGAAAGCGTAAACGGCTTCCTCGGCACGCTTTCCGAAAAAACACGCGTCGTTTTCATGCAGAGATACTTCTGGTCGATGAGCTGCAGCGAGATCGCCGAGCTTAACGGCATGAAGACGAGCGCCGTCAAGATGCAGCTCGCGAGAACGCGCGAAAGGCTGCGCCGGCATCTTGAGGAAGAGGGTTTTACGGTTTGACTGAAATGAAAGGATCATTATGAAAAAGGAAGATCTCGCCGAAGCCCTGACCGGCGTTTCGGAAAAATACATAAGCGAATCCTCCCCCGCCCGCCGATCGCGCAGAAGGCGCCTCTTCGCCGCGGCGGCTGCCTGCGCCGCGCTGGTGATAGCCGCGGGGACGGCTCTCGCGTTCATGCTGCCGCGAAACTCCGCCGCGGTCCGGCCGTCGAAACGCCTTGAGAAGAACGCCGTGGTGTTTGCCGAATATCCCAAGACGCCGTCCGGGAACGCATATTACACCTACTTAGCTCAGCTTCGGGATACCGATTACGGCGCGGGGAGCGATCTTATGGGCTTTTACAAAAAGACCTCCGCGGTCTTCCTCGGAAGCGGCAGCAACGAGTTCTGTTCCCCTCTCGATATCTATTTGGCGCTTGCCATGACCGCGGAGGCCGCGGAGGGCGATACCCGCGCGGAAATACTCGAGCTGCTCGAGGTCGGCTCGATCGATGAGCTGCGCGTAAAGACCGAGAAGCTCTACCGTTCGGTTTACAGGAACAATCAGGCGGAAGGCGCGTGCATACCCTCCGCTTCCCTTTGGCTGAACGACGGCACGCTTTATGACGCCGATACCCTCGAAACGCTTAAAAGCCGTTATCACGCTTCCGTTTTCTGCGGTCAGATGGGCGATAAAAGCTACGACGCGCTTATGGACAAATGGATCCGCGAGATGACCGACGGGCTCGTCT
>JAEEGJ010015940.1_pt1 | contig 17396 bp, 10 predicted proteins | sample 8958761 | NCBI WGS metagenome assembly JAEEGJ01 (sample SAMN16246546, study PRJNA631951) | gut metagenome | biome: gut microbiome; feature: rumen; material: RS-attached | host: Bos | place: Iran: Karaj | collected 2018-10 | reverse complement strand
CTTCGTTCGCCTGGGTCATCTTCTTGCGGTAGACGCGATGGTAGACGACAAAGGCGGCGGCCGCTAACAGAAGCAGGGCTGCGACCACGCTAACAACCCTTAACCTGTTTGTCTTTTGCGTCTGTGTTTGTTCACGCAAGGCGGACAATCGGGCATCACGCTCGGCCTTGTAATTCTCGTATTGCTTTACGGCGAGCATCCCATCGCTCACCCTATCCGATTCAGCTTTTACATAGGTCTTGTTGAAGCTATGACAAAATGCAGCGCTATCCGGATTTCCCTCCTCTTCATAGATTTGTTCAAGCAGCGACATGATGGCACTCCGTTCCAAGTCACCCGTTTGCATATCCAACACTTTCAGCAGATATGGTTTCGCTTCGAGGCGATAAGGCGAGTGATACATACAGATGCCGAGACTGACAGAGTCATTTGTGGCGTTCATCCCACGTCGTGTCTTGAAAGCGATTGTGTTGTGTTGCACCATGAAGCAGGAGTCAAACTGGTGCCGGTCATAATACAAGTCTGACAACACAAGTTGGGCAGTAAAATAGTCGTTCAAATCACCGGAAACCGTGTCCAGATATGGCGTCACGAAATCGTGATAGTAGCGCGCGGAATCTGTTTCCTTAATAGTCGAAAACGCGCTGGCCAATTCCAAACTGGATCTCGCCATCCAAGTCGTGTCTTGAACCATACGCTGGTACGCCAATGCCCATTGCAAAGCATCGATTTCGACGTTGGTGGCTATCTTCCGACGAAACACGTAGGCCATCTGATAATAGGCGCGCGAGGCAAGCAACATCTCCTCATCGGTCATGTCCTCGGGCAGATACTCCAGCTTTTCAGCCACTTGGATGAAATATGGGAAAGCCCGCATCAGGCTGTCCTGCTGAAGGAAGACATAACCGCTGTCATAATGGGTTTGCGCCTCTTGCAGGTCTTCGGGCGAGGCGTGTTGGGGCTCGCTCCCGCAAGCCACTACGGAAAACAAAAGCGCCAAAACCACTATATGATGAAACGGTTTCATGGCGGCAAAGGTAAGAATTCTTTCCATTTTTGCTACTTAAACGGCTTCAATTCTTTGTCTCCTGCCCTGCTCCTTTTTCTTCGTTGGCAGTCCCCACATAGCCTTTCAGCACGTCGCCGACCTCCTCGATTCCTGTCTTACTCCTGATGTAGGCGCGGTATTTCGAGATCGTGTTCTCCTTGAAACCGAGGATGACACCGATTTCCTTCACGCGGAACGAGAGGAACGACAGCAGGCAGACGCCAATCTCGGCATCCGACAAGTCGGGATGGTCGGCCTTCAGGTTGGAGATGGCTCCGGGATAGACCGAGTTGAACTCGGCGAGGATGTGCCGGTACGCATCGTCCTCGTGGCTTCTGTAGATATAGCTCACCCTTCGCATCAGGTTCTCGCTCGCCTCGTGTGTCATGCGATCGTTGGCCGACTGCATGCGAAGGTTCTCCTCTTGCAGGCGCAGCGTTTCCAGTTCCTTGTTCTTCCGATAGCGGAAGGTGAGCCACAGCACCGCAAGCAGCACCAACAGCAACACACCGATCCACAGATACAAGCGGTAACGCCTCACCTGCTGCTCGCCTTGCACACGCTGCAATTCCATCTGCTTGTCGTATTCCTCTTGCACCTTCACCACATCCTTCATGTGGGTCTCGGGATGTTCCATGGTCAACACGTGTTCGGCATAAACGACGGCGTTTTTCTCGTCGCCCAAAGCCTTGTATGATTCATAAAGTTCTTTGTAATGGTTATAACTCTCGAATAGCCTGTCGTTTGAACGGGCCACTTCGATGGCCTGCTCTCCGTAATAGATGCACGAGTCGTATTGCTGCATGAGGAAGAACGAGTTGGCAAGGGACTCAAGCAAGAGTTGCTTGTCATAACCGTATTTATAATCCGTAGTATCGACCAAACCTGCCAAGCCCTCCTTGGCTTCCATGACGGCCTTGTCGAGCAGTTGTTGCCGTTCCTCCTCGGTCTCATAGTGGTTTCGCTCGACGCAATAGTTGTAATAAAAGGCGAAATTGTGGTGGAAAGAGCCGCATTCGTTGGGATCGCCGAGCGCTTGTGCCGCTTGCAGTCCATCCTGGAAATGCATCAAGCAACTGTCGAATTCCTCAATACTTAAATAGGCCAGTCCGAGCATGTACGCCGAACTCAACCGGTTGTAGTGGTCGCCTATCTTGGCAAAATAGGCATCGGCGAGTTTCAAAGTAGGGATGGCGTCGGCGACATACACCGAAGCGCCATAGATCATGCCGAGTTCGAGCAGGATGAAATACTTGCTATCGTCGATCACCGCTTGCTCGTCGGTGGGTTTCAAAGAGAACTTCACCAAGCGTTCGTCCACATGGCGGCAGTTTTCAATGCTGTTGCGGGCCTTCAGCATGGCGTCGAGCGCTATCTCTTGCGGCTGCTGCATATTGGTCGTTTTGTTGCCAATAAGCCAATAGGTCCACGCTTCATGGTATTTGTCGTCACAGCCGATATAGTATTTTTTGGCCACCTGCAAGAGCGAGTCGAACTCGGCATCAAACCTTTTTGTGTTACCGATGAATATGGCCTTCAGCAGGCAGTAGTGCGCCTGCTCCTCCGTCGAAAGCACCGAAGAGTCCAAGGTGTCGAGAATGCGCACGGCACTATCAAAGTTATGCTGATAGATACATTCCACACGATAGAGCACGTCCTCCTCGGGAGGCGGTACGGTCTTCTTGCCGCAGGCAAAACAGGCGAGCAGCAAAAGCAGGGCGATGATAGGCATTGGTTTCATGAGGACAAAATTAGTGGTTTTTTATCCATTTTCCCGACTCTACCAGGGTCGTTGAGCCTGTCGAAACGCCCGTATATACCTTCCAAAGATATATCCCAGCAGGCCAGCTTTCTGCATTTATCGAAGTGATATTCTCCGTAATCTCTTGCCTAATAATTATCCTCCCACTCACATCATACACCTCCACCCGCGCATCCTGCAATCCCGTTCTGATATTCAGCACATCCTTCCCCGGATTAGGGTAAGCCACTGCCACGGCGAAGCCATTGGAATGGGCTTCTTCGATGTCCAAGAGGTCGGATAGTGTGACTTTACGAATGTATCCATCATAGGAATAATAGCTGGAACTGCTTACCAAACACCCACCTTCAGGAAGAGCCACAAGACACCTCGGGCATAAAGGTATGTCGGGTTCTTTGATATAAACCTCTGCGATTTTGTTCAAGTCAGCATCCATGTAGGTGATGTAATGAAACTCATAATCCACGTTTCCAAGCATATACACATTGTCGTCGCCGTCGAAACCAATCGAATACTCATATCCTCCTTGGGTGTGTTCGTCGCTATGAATTCCCCAAGTGTAGTTCAACTGGAACATGTTTTCATCGTAAACACCCATCAACAGGTCGTTTTTGATTTCAGGGTTGCCGTTCACTGCAGGATAAGAAAAAGAGTTGACGGAATACGAACGGCCATTGTGGTGATTGACCCGATAATAGGCCATGGTGCCACACAGGAAAGGGAAAGAAAGCGTGTCGGTGTTCTTAATGGAATCAACGACATTTAGGTGGTCATCCATCGTGAAGCATGTGAAATATAGCGGTCCCGGTGGGTTATATGGTCCCCAGGCATAATTACGTCCCGTAATAAAACGGCATCCAGTCGAATCAGGCGTGGGGATAAGTTTGTGGTAATACGATTCTTCGTAAACAAGGCCACTGCTCACTTGCCCACCGTAGCATTTCATTTTGCGTTCTGCCAGGACCTCACCACCTACGTCAAACCTAACGATATGGACACTATCCAAGAACTTGTCGTTATATGATAGGAGCACATCCCCATCCTTGACCACAAATACTTTCGTGCTGTTTCCATCATATATTTCATTGGGAAAATCGAGCCCGTACCATTGAAAATCCTCATAAATCAGATCCATACCCTCGGTAATAGTGATTTTGTGGAAAGTCGTTGTGTCGGTTCCCGATCGTGTAGCCACGTAATAAAGACCGACTTCCCCATTGGGCTCACTGTACAACTCCACATCATGGATTCGCATGGCGCTTAACACCTCGTCGCTCCAAGGAATCACGGAACCTAACGGTTGTCCGTCGGTCGAATACCTGTTGACAGAGAATCGGTTTGTTGTGGAATTTGAGATTTGGAAGGTGGTAATCTCGTTTTCGTTTGAATATACCATATTAAATGGAATACTGTTGGGCGTCTGTATGATTTGAGCAATGCTCGTTGCTCTTTGGCCAAAGGTATTGTGCAAAGCCAAGAACATTGTAACGGCGAAAATCACATATTTGAGATACTTTTTCATTGTCACAGAGATTTAGTGTTGCTATTCTTTTATCCATTTGCCGGATTCGGTTACTTTGCCATTTGAGATGACTTTCCAAACATAACTCCCCGAAGGCCACCCTTCAGTATTAATCGAAGTGATATTATCTGTGATTTCTTGATTGTAAATCAGTTTCCCCGTCAAATCATAGATTTCCACGTGGGCGTTTTGCAAGGCCGTGCGGATGTTGAGGATGCCATGGCCTGGGTTGGGAAACAACGAACAACCGTCAACGGAGTTTTCAGCCACCGACCATAGATTTCTCTCCCAGGCAACCTGCTTGACAGAGGTCTTCCCTTCGTAGTAAACAGCCTGAACCTCAACAACATAGAATACACCCCATTCAACAGGAAAGTCATAGGACAATACCGTTATGTTCTCTGCCACCCTATCACCGTTGACGAACACATTGTAACCCATCGGGTTGCCCACGGTAGGCGCATCCCATCGTGCCGTGAGGTATTCTTCGTTTGTCGCACCTTTTTGCACTGATGGTTCCATGATTTCAAGATGCTCGACGGGATAAGGATGCTCGTCGGTATAATCGTAGGCAAAACGGCTATTCAGTATTTCCTTTTCAGCGAAGGCCCTACCCGATCTCACGGGACTTTCCTCGTGTTGCACCCAGATGGCAACCTCTAAATCGTCCATTTCTTCCACATGGGTCGATGACATGTCGAAAGTGAATTCCAAATGTTGACATTCGCAGGCCACGAAATGGAAATGTGAGCCATTGCCGTCGGGCAGCATCTTCATCATCACGTGATGGAACGAGGTCTCGCCGCTCGTGCTGGCGTTGCCAAAGGTCTCCTTTTCGTTGACGGCCACATGCACCTTGGCGTCGATGTCCACGTATGGCATGAGGTCGGCTTTGACGGTGATAGTGTTTCCGTCCAAAATAAAAGAGCCTCTTATGTCCATGAAGGCGGGTTTCTTGACAAGTTGCTCAAAAAGAGATTGTTGCATAGGCCCGACTTGTTGGGCGTTGCCGTCGGGATAGCAACGTGGAACAAACTGCAAGTCATAGAAAAGGCCACGTAAACGCGCGTCTTCGGTGAAATAAGGGTCGCCAGGTGCAGGACCGTGCATCTGATAGGCGGTATAGGTGAACCGACCTTCGTTGGCTTCGCAAAACTCGTTCATCGCTTCACTGAAAGGGAAGCACCCTGGGCAAGTCGATGAAGCGAAATGCTCTAGCATGGGAAAGCGTTCCGCACTTCCCAAAGCGACGATGATGGGTTTGCCACGATAATTGTTTTCAGCGTCTTCGTCGGTGATGCCATTGACTTGGTCGATGGTGACGGACAATGAATAATTCCCCGGCTCCATCGTCACGAATTGGGTGAAAGTCAAGATTTGGCTGCCTAGCGAAGGAATCTCTACCGCAAAAGTCTCTGTGACAGGCCAATGGCCATCGATTTCGAATGTAGCCTCAACAGAATTGACAGGCATGATGCCGAAATTGAACACCTCCACGCTGACCTGCAGCTGCCCCACCGAAACCATATCGGGGACAGCAAGTGCCTGAATGCCAAGGTCGATGTTCTGCAAGGAAAAAAACTTCACATCGTCGAAATACCAAGCGTTGATACTGTTGAAATCTCCGCTGATGAAAAGACAAAACCTGACATCGGGCTGGCCCATATCGGGCGTTTGGATTTCGAAACAAACGGAATGGTTTCCACTGCTGCCATATTCTTCGTTCCATGCCTGATGCCATGTGTGGCCACCATCGGAAGAAGTGGCCACTCCCAAGCTGCTAGTGCCTTCATTGTGGTCCAAGCAATGCTTGAACGAGATGAACAGATGCCCGATTCCCGTAAGATCGAATGACGGCGTGACCATGCGAGCCTCCCCCAAGCGGTGGTTGCCTTCATAAAACACCAGTTCGTTGGCGGCATCGCCAGCATAGTTCGTCTCGGAAATCATCCACAAAGTTTGCGCGACACCATCCGCCATCCAGCCTTCGGGCAGCGAAGTGCCGTCGAAAGACTCGTCCATCAGCATGGCGCGGTGCTGCGCTGTGGCGGAAACGGCCATGGCCAATGTTGCAACCAATAGCAAAACTCTTTTCATATACCTTTAGTTTTATTCATCTTGCACCAATCTAACGGACAAACAGTAATGCTTATACTCCCATACAGACGAAAGGACTCTTTGCTCGTCAAAATGCACATCATACGCATATTGTTGGAAGTTATTGTCGTGGGTTGACGACCAATAGAAGCCCTGCTCGTTCATCAAGAGCGCTTCGTGGCCTTGGCATTGGCCCGCAGCAGGCAAAAAGACCACCCCAAGTGCCTCAAAAGTATTTTCCCAATCGGTGGCACTAATGATGTTGTCAGAGTAAGTGGTTGAAATCCACTGGTTGTATCCCGTCAACGGGAAATAACCCCGATTCCAATTATCGGGCAGGACAATCACGCCGTTGACCTGATTCACCTGCGCCTTGACCCAACAATCGAAGCCATTGTCATACAGCCGATCATTCAACAAATACTCCCATTCTCCATTCGTGAGTGTTCGCCATTGCCCAGCAGTATTGCCACCATTGCTTATGGCATTGAAAACGCCCCAATCGGAGTTGGCGAATTTGCCTGTCAAGTTGTTGGGATGCAACGGCCCAAAGTTTGGACCGTAGTTGCCGCCACGTCGTTCATACGGTTGGTAATAAGTGTTGCCGCAATTCCATCCGCTGGTACCCCAGCCGAACAAATCGAACCAATCGGGATAAGAAGAGCTTACATTTGCATTGGCTTCTCCTATATAATCGTATTGGTGTTCGGCAAAACGCCACTGGTACGAACTGGAACTTGCATCGACAATCCTGCATTGCAGGTTGCCTTTCGAGAAACGGACGCGCTTGTTTGAGCCCACTGTAAAGTAGCCTTTCACGGCACCTTCGGGGCCATTGGGGAGTTCGCTGTCGGTGAAAATCTCACGTTGTTCGCTGTAGCCCACACCTTCCTCATTGATGGCGTAGGCTCGGAAATAATAGGTCGTGCGTGGCGTTAGGCGATTGACATAGCCTGAATAATTCCCTTCTCCCGCCTCTGCGTCGGCAAAGTGATTGTCGGCGATGGTGGGCATGGGATTCGTGCCCCAACAAATGCCGCGCTCGGTCACATACGAGCCGCCATTGCCCATCACTTTTGCAAAGAATTGGACAATGGGCGACACGATCAAAGTCATGTCGGTGATTGACACCAAAGGCAAATCACCCAAAGTGCTGAAACTAACCTCGTTGCCGTATGTGACACCCTGCGTCGTCTTGAAATAGGCACGGACGAAATAGGTGTAATGTGTTGACAATCCTGTCATTGGGCAGGTGAAAGTCGCCGTGTTTTCTGTCGCCACGGCGTGGAAATGGTCTGTCGTGGGATTGCCAGTAATGTTCCAGCAAATGCCGCGCTCAATGATGTCGTGGCCACCGTCGGAAACGATTTCGCCGCCACAAACGGCCGAGTTTTGGGTGATTTCCGTGACTGCCAAAGTATTGATTTGTAAGGGAGCATAGTTCTCGGTGGTAAATTGCACATCCTCGCCGTAACTCGTGCCTGCCTCGTTTGTGGCGTATGCACGGACATGATAAGCCGTATTGACTTCAAGTCCTGTCAGGCTTACGTTGAAACTCCCGATGCCAGAGCCGCTTTCGGCATGGTTCCCGTTGAGGTCGGGCGATGGCGACGTACCCCAACAAAGCCCTCTTTCGGTGACTTCTGCGCCGCCATCAGCCGTCACTTGACCATGCCCCACAGCCGTGTTCAAGGTAATGTCGGTCACGAGGCCAGTCGTTACTGTGGGTAGCACGGGTGGAGTAGCCGAGGTGATAAAATGGATCTCCTGGCCGTAACTCGTTCCTTTCGTGTTGGTGGCGTAAGCGCGGACATAATAGGTTGTGTTTGCCATAAGTCCTTCCATGTCACAAGAATAACTCCCAAGGCCTTCACCAGCGGCCATGTGAAAGCCCTCCACGGTCGGATTGGGATCGGTACTCCAGCAAAGGCCTCGCTCGGTCACGGGCGTGTCGCCATCGGACAAAACTGTGCCGCCGCCCCGCGCCGTAGTCTCGGTGATATCCGTCACGGGAACCGTGGTCACCTCGGGGCATCCATATTCCAACGTGATGAAACTCATCTTCTCGCTGACGCCTATGCCTGCGGAATTGCGGGCAAAGGCGACAAGACCATAGGTAGAGCCAGGCGCAAGGCTGTCAATCATTACGGTAAAGCGTCCGATACCGTCTCCACAAAAGACGGTGTCGGTGATAGCGTCTTGCAAGCCATAGCAGAACCCGCGTTGCGTCACCGTGTCGTTACCGTTGTCGGTCACCTCTGCAAAAACCGTGGCCGTGGTATACCTTACCACAAGCGTATCCTCGAACAACTTGACCGTCGGCAACTCGATTTCATCAACTTGTTCCGGTGTTTCCGGTTCCTCTGGCACTTCCGGCGTTTCCGGCTCTTCGGGTTGCAGTTTATTGCAACCGGTAAAGGCCAGTGTCACCGAAAGCAGGAGCGCCAGCAAAGCGTAAAGTTTCAGGTATTTCATTCTATTAGATTGTTAATGCACCACGAATTTGCGTGTTTCACCCGCAAAGGTAATAAAATACAATCCATCGGGCAAATCGGTGACATCAATTTGTTGGGTTTCAGTTGTGATTTGGCCTGACATAAGGGTTTGGCCCATGAGGTTGGTGATGCGGTAGGTCTGGTCTGGTAGAGACGTGGCGCGCCGCGTCTCTACAAAGAGGACATCGTTGGCCGGATTGGGATATACGTCCATGGTCGTGCGACCAATAGATTCCTCAACGCCCCACGGGTCGTCAGTCACATAGGCCCAAATCATGAATTGGAGGGTCTCCCAAGGACCATAGTTTGCGACATCATCCCATTTGTTTTCTTCCATCTGCACCCAACGCGCGTTAGGATCGGGATTGTCGTCATAACAGAAGGCCGCCGAATAGGTCTCTGTCATATCGAGTTCGGAGAAGACGACCCAGAGATGTTGCGTAACATCTATCTCCACGGGCTGGTCCAAAACAATGTCGCACAAGCCCACATAGCCTGTGGGAGCAAAGAGTTGCTCGTTCTTCAAGGTAAGGGGCATGTATTCGTTCCCATAATAGACTCCCAGATTCAGGTTATCCATAATCCATTCGTTTTCATACAAGGCCACCCGGGTCAAGGTGAAACCATCGTATGACTGGAGGACAGAAGGAGGGAACGACACCGCCCACGAAAACGGGACCCCTTCCGGGACATAAGCGAGGTTGCTGCCATACACATCGCTGCCATAATGGAGCCATGCGTCTTCAACGGCGACGACAGCCGGTTGTTTGATTGGGGTCGTGTTTTGCGCCGCTTGGCATTCAAAAAGACCTGTCGGCCCGTCCGAATCACGTTGTTCTTGCGCTTGCAGTTTCACTCCTCCCGCCATCAGCAGAAGCGCAAACAGAATGTGAGTTTTCGTAGTTTTCATCGTAACATGATTATTACTATTTTTATATCACTTAGTTTTTGAGTTTCCCCTTCGGGGAATCTCTCCTATTCCTTCACCGCTATCCGCACGGAATGGCATTTGCCATGAGTATCCGTGATCCGCAACAAGTACAACCCTTCCAGCAGGTCACTAACATTGACTTCATTGGAACCGTGAACCTCCTTTACCAGTTGGCCCAAGGCGTTGTAGACCTGGATTTCAGCCACTTCAAGGCCTTCAACCCGCAAGGTCTCCGAGGCAGGATTGGGATAGACCTCCACCCTACCCGCTTCGGTTTCGGCCATGCCGTCGACCGACCAATACACCCTCACGAAATACTCAAACTCGTTGTATTTCGACCGCGCCGGCACCGAGTAGCAATCCATGTCGTAATAATAGGCCACCAGCTTATAGAGATAGAAAGTCTCGTCCTCCAACGTACCGTTGTCGATGGAGGAAGTGACGCTGGGACTCACCGTCTTGATCTCTCTCCAGTCCATGTCCGACTCCTTGGTGCGATAGACGACGTATTGCGTCAAACCGTCGCTATGCTCGGGGCGCACCCAAGTCAGCTTCACCTTATTATTTTCAGTCATCTCAAACCAAAGGTTGGTGGCGGGTTGGCAGCCTTCGCCGACGGTGACGCAAGCCTCGTTGGTGGGATCGCTCTCGCCCGAGGCACAGAAAGCCGTCACATAGTAACAATGGCCGCCATAGTTTGGTGCTTCGTCGATAAACCCTGTTTCCTGCCCCAATACCGTAGCCAACAAAATTCCATCACGATACACATTGTATTTTTCTGCTTCGGCTGAATCGAACCAATCCAACACAACATAGTCCCCCTCCTCAAAAGCATACAACTCGACAGGCATACCACATTCCTCACTATTGCCGCAGCTGTTGTTCGTGTGCAAGAAAACGCCATCCGTCAAATCCGAGGTAAGACCTGAATAGGAATAAACCACTTGGTTTTCAGCGTCCCTGATGGTAAACGACACATCGTAGACAGTGCTGTTTCCCTTGACCCAGGCGAAAGAGACGTACCCCAACGGCACGTCGACCTGGAACGTGGCAGACGACGTTGTCGGCGAGACGCTTCCATACATCTGCATGGCATTGTTCAGCACCTCGATGGCGGCGCCTTGCCAGCCGCTTGGGCCGCTGGTGCCGCATTCCACGGTCCACGTGCAACTCGGTCCGAAACGCACGTCGTTTTGCAATGCCGCCAAGCCGTGATAGCCATTGTTGACGGCATACACCTGATAGCTATGCAAACCGTAAACAGGAACCTCGTCGGTGATATTCATGGCTGCGCCTGGCGTGACGTTGTCCTGGGTGTAGACCACCACCCCGTCTCTCATGACGACGATTTGGTCGATATGGGTCAGGTTGGCGTTGTTCAATGTCTTGGTGGGGTTGTTCCAATGCAAGTTGCAGGTGTAGGATTCGTCGGAAGCAGGTTGCGCCGTGAAGTTGGTCGGTGCCTGCGGGGTGTTGTTGTATACGCCGAGAGGTCGCGCATCGGCGACCATCTTTTGGGCCATGGTCCAATATTGGTTATAGGTGTGGAAATTGTCGATGCTGAAATAACCGTCCAATTCGCCGCCCCAGCACCAATTGATGTGAATCAGGCCGTTGGTGTCGTAGCCATCGAGGATGAAGGCGTGGCCTGAACCTGCCTCTGAAGAGGCACCATACAAGACGGGCACGCCTGCGTCCAAAGCCTCATGGATCATGGACTCCCATTGTTCATAGGTGTAGTCGTCGCGCAGCCGGTTGTGCGACGTGGCAAAGCCGAAATAGCTGCTCAAGGCAGAAGGGATGTTTTGGTGCAAGGCACCACTGCCGTAAGCACCGTAATACATGTTGACACTGATACCGCAATGGTATATGGCGATAGCTACATTGGGATCGTTATCGCTCAACGACTCGGGCATCTCCTCCCAATGATAGGTGGTCGCACCGAAGTCAGCGAACAGGTCACCATACGGAGGGCAGTTGTAGGTGTATGAACCTGTGCCGTGTTCTGGATAATTCCAATACTTCAACACCTGTGCCATCGAAGTGGCCACGCAGCCTGCGTAGGCGCTGCCGCAGGGCCCGTCATCGTCCTTGGGGCAGCTGGCATTGTAGTAACAGCCCTGGTCCCAATGCGTGGCAATCATCGGGGCGACGACGTCGGTCTTCGCCAGTTGGGTCACGCCATAACGTTCGAGGTTGTCCCATTCTTGGGCGATGACGAAATCGGGCTTTTGGAGGATGGCTTCCGCATAGTCGACGGACTGGCCGTAGCCGTCGAGGAAATAGGCCAAACCATCGGGGATGTTTTCCGTGTTGAACGAGCCCGTCTCGGAATAGCCCAAGATGGGACTCGTCAGGTCGCAGGCCGAAACGATGACGAAGCCGCCCGAAGCGGCATTGAAGACGTGGCATGAGGGACGCCCTTGATTGGTAAAGGTGGTGTAAACCCATTCCAACTGGGTGTTGTGCTTGAAATTGGCCTCGACGAACTTCCCGCCCAAGGCCTTGGCGCGCTGCGTATCGACGTTTCCGGCGAAAGCGGAAAACGATGCCAGCAGCAGGACAACCATTACGGTGTAAAATTTGTAGTGTTTCATGGCAAAAACGATTTAATGATGTTTTTTCGGTTTCATGCCAGCAAAACTATACAAAAAAACAGGGAATTTTTCAAGCCCGAAGGGCGAGTACAGATTTTTTCTTGAACTTGGTGTTGAGAATCAATTGATTACAGATAATTTATACAGATTTTTATCGAAAAATAACACACAAAAAACCACCAAAAACATCCAAAACTTCCCTATTGCCAATGGGACAGGATGGATTTTCGGTGGCTATCTGTTTCTTTTGGGAAGCCCCCTATTCCTTCACCGCCACTCTCGCTGTACGGCTCCTGCCTTCGGCATCAGTGATGCGCAGCAGGTAAACGCCTTCGGGCAGATTCCGCAAACTGATCTCATTTGTTTCATGAACGATTGTCACAAGACGGCCTATGGCATCATAGACTTGCACCTCATTAGGCTCAAAGCCCTCGATATGCACCCTGTCAGCAGTGGGATTGGGATAAACGAATACCGAGGGAACGTCCTCGTGCTCGCCAACCCCTACACCTTCCTTTTCGATGAAATTCGTAAACTCCGACCAATACTGAGCATTTTGGTAGGCGTCAAGCGTTCCAACGGGAATGTAGATTGGAATGTCGCGGTTCACCTGCTTAAAAGTCTCATCCCAAATTATTGGAGGAACGGAGGCATTGACCGTCATTTGCTCTAGATTAAACAAATTGCAAAAAGCAAGATCCTCAATATAACTCAACGAAGACGGCAACTCCAATGCTGTCGGTTTGTGTAAAAAATCAAGCGCCATCCAATCAATGAACTCCACCCCTTCAGGGATTTCAATAGCCGTTATGTTGAATAACTCAACAAAAGAGCTATGCATTACATACCGCATATTGGGAGACAGGGACAGGACACCGTCAAAGGCACAGCGGGAAAAACCATAGCTTGCGACGTCAACGACCGACTCGGGAATAATGAGGTCGCCTCGCATGTTGTCGCATTCGTCAAAGCAGCTTTCCTCAATGTAGGTAAGCGATTCCGAAAGGGTTAGGCTCGTAAACTTTTTACAGCGAAAGAACGCATATTCGCCAATGGTTTGGACGGAATTGGGAATGACTAACGGCCCCGTGAACCAGCAATCCCAAAAAGCGCGTGCGCCAATCTCCCTAACCGTGTTGGGAATGACCAACGGGCCAGAGAAGTTCATGCTGGCACAACCATCCATAAACGAATGGTAGCCAATGGCGACAACGGCATATTTCGTATTGTCGTATTCCACGGTATCAGGTATGGTGACACCACCGAAATAATCAAGGCACCGCTCAACGGTAACCTCCGGCGGGTCAATCGACGAAACGGCATATTGCAGGTTTTGACCTGTTTCGCAAACCGAGGTAAAGGATTGGCCAAAAGCCCCTCCCGCCATCAGCAGAAGCGCAAGTAAGGTGTAAAGCTTAATATTTTTCATCGCACTATATTTTTGATTGTTATTACATTATTTCGTTTTTGAGTTTCCCCTCGGGGAATCCCTCCTACTCTTTTACCGCCACCCGCACCACATGGCTCCTACCTTCGGCATCAGTAATCCGCAGCTGGCAAACCCCTTCGGGCAAGCCAGCCACATTAATCTCATTGCTGTCATACACGGTTTTCACCAGTTGGCCTATGGAGTTATAAACCTGCACTTCGGCGACAGTTATGCCTTCAACACGAACAATGTCGCTAGCAGGATTGGGATACACCCCGACCTGTTCTTCGACAGTTTCTTCCACACCATCCCAACACTCACCATCCGTCCAAACGAGGTTGTCATCCTCGAAATAGCACTGCAAATGTGAAAAGAAACTACCTACTATATTAGGATCAAAGCGATGGGACACGCCCGCCAGGCTGCCAATGCCCTCAATCCACGTTTCATTTTCTTCCCCTCCCCAGCCGGTGTTGAAATCAATCTTTTTACGTATTGTGCCGTCCTCCATCTCCACCTCCTCAATGGCAACCACTTGTATAAAACACGGCTCACTATAAGAAGCCACATTGAAACTATCGCCGACTTGCAGGTTGAAATCGTAATACAACATTTCTTCATTAAAATGTTGAAACCCTGAATTCCACCCTCTGACATATACCTTTTTGTCTTCTTCGCGGAAGGCGCCCTCCAATCCAGTAAAATAATAGCCACTGCCGTCCAGCGTATAGTGCATCTTCCTATACATCACGCCGTCCAGCTCAATTTCGTCGCCCAACCAATTTATCATATAATCGGATTCACCCCAAATGAAATCACGCCTTGTGTCCCATTGCTTTTCGCCTGATTTGGGAATCAATGGATAGTATTCCTTTGTTTCTTGCGCTTGCATAAATCCACCCGCCATCAACAAGGCAAACAGAAAGTAAGCCTTTATGTTTTTCATATTCTGTTGGTTTTGTCTGTTAGTGTTTAGGTATTGTTATCGGCAAAGGTAAGCATAAAAACTGCATGTCAAGAGGTTTTTGAGGTGCCTCATGGCTTTGTTCCTACTTTTTTTCCTTTGCTCGCTACTATATCGCTGAATATCAGTTGCATAAAAAAACACATCAGTTTTTTGTCCCTATGGTTATGGTATTATCATCGACTGACAGCCATCCTTGAAGTATGGATTTGGCCGTCGAAATCCATAATGCGCAGCAAGTAAACCCCTTCAGGCAAACCCGCCACACTGATTTCATTGTCGTCTTTCACCGTCTTCACCATCTGCCCGAGGGCATTGTAAATATGCACTACGGCGGGCTGAACGCCCTCGATGTGAACCGTCTCGGATGCGGGATTAGGACACACGGAAATCGGATTGCCCGCCTCAATTTCTTCCAATCCATCAACACCCACATAGCAACCATTAATTCTAGGATAATGCCAAATGAGATTCTCATCTTCAAAATAACACAGCAGATTATGGTATCCTCCGATAAAGAAATAGAAACCAGGTTCACGGAGTCCATTCAAGCTACCAATTCCTTCAATCCAGATTTCTCGATCCCCATTATCCACACCATTCTTTTCATAACTAAAATAATATGCTTTTCTTGAAACGCATTCCCCTTCGAGAATGGTGTCACTTACCGAAAGCAACTTTAAACATTCAGATGGATCATAGTACCAAATGGAATCACCTGGCTGCATAGAAAAGTCGTACAACATTGTTTCATCCCGAAACACATGATTAAGGGAACCAAAATTTCTAAGAAAGACTTGTCCTATTTCGTTTTCTCTCATGGCTCCATTCAAACACCAGCCCGACAAGTCTTCATGAGTTGTAGAATATAACTTCTTATAGCTGACTTCATCTAATATCGTGTCACCCATAAACTTGTATGAAGTCGTTGTACAATAGCAAGGATCTGTCGGCGGCTGAAAAAGTGAAAACAAGGTGTTCCATTGTTTCCCCTCTTCAACGAGCGGATCATACTGTTGGGCTTGCATTACCACACAAAGGAATAATGCTATATGTATAAACAAGCATCTTTTCATTTGGATATATTTTTTATAGTTCATGTCGTTGCAAAACTACAAAAAACAAATGAAAAAACAAGAACAAAATACAATAATGTAATCAATAAGCCACATACTGCTCCAAAAGTGGATTCACCTCCCCTTCCTCCTTGATCAGTTCCTCCAACTGCGCCCAGTTCTTAATCATGCCGCGCTTCTCGCGTTGGTTGACTATGCGCTTCACCTGCTCGTAGTTGAGGTAAGGATGATGCACCAAGGTCTTGAAGTCGGCACGGTTGACGTCGACTCTCCGAATCTCAACCGCACCTAGGTTGATATAGGGTTGAATGGCAGCAAAACGCGCATCGTCCATGCCTTTCACATCGCGGAGCTGTTCCTTGTCGATGAAGCCGCCCAACTTCTCGCGGAACTCGATGATGCGCACCGCCGTGTAAGGCCCAATCTGCGGCAACTCCACCAAAGTGGTCGAGTCCACGGTATTCAAGTCGACGATGGGAATGGCTTTCTTTTCCGGCTTGGCTTTCTCTTCAAAAGACAGTTTTTCCTGCTTTTTGGATGACGTTTTGCCACTAGCACTACGCGCCACCTCCGGCAACACAATGAATGGCTCCAATTGTGCAAACTCCTCCTCGCTGATAGTGTAAAGCTTACCCAAATCGTTTTTCGAGTAGAACTTACCGCCTTTGGCCTTGTAGTTCATGATGTTGCGCACTTGACGGTCGGTGAGGCCCATCTGAAGCCATTCTTCTTCCGTGAGGGTATTGGGATTGAAGGGAAAAGGATGCAACTCCGCCACCTCTTGGGACTTCTCGGCTTGTTGCCGCTGTTGCAGTTCGATGGCCACCTGACGCAAGGCCAACAAGGAGTCCAGATTGTGCAAGGATTCATCGCTCAGCGACTGGCGCGAAGGACGAAATAGGCAGGCCAGGATCAAAAGCAGTATCAGTGCCAGTATCGTGATGATGGCAACACGCTCGCCTTTGCTGAAGGAAAACCATTTGCGCAAGGAATCCATAGGCTATTTGATGAGTCCACTGATGAACACAATCGTGATGGCAATGGGCGCCAGATATCGAATGATAAAGAAGATAACCTTTTTCAACGATGCCTTGATGGTGCCCTCGTTGGTCACCTCCTCGAAGAACTTGGCCTTGCCCAATCGCCAGCCCACGAAGATGACGATCAACACGCCGCCGAGAGGCAAGAGGATATCGGATGAGACGAAGTCCATGAGGTCGAAGACCGTCCTGCCACCAATGGCAAAGGGCGTGTTTTCCATCAGACTCAAGGAGGCAAAGCTACCGATGAATAGCGTGGCTACACTAGCCCACACCGTCGACCACTTGCGGTTGATGTGCAACTCCTCGGAGAGGTAGGCCACCACGACCTCAAGCAGCGAAATGGTGGAAGTCAACGCGGCGATGGCCAACAGCACGAAGAAGATGATGCAGAAGACATAGCCTCCCGCCATCTGGTTGAAGATCATCGGTATC
>JAEEGJ010015936.1_pt1 | contig 17398 bp, 13 predicted proteins | sample 8958761 | NCBI WGS metagenome assembly JAEEGJ01 (sample SAMN16246546, study PRJNA631951) | gut metagenome | biome: gut microbiome; feature: rumen; material: RS-attached | host: Bos | place: Iran: Karaj | collected 2018-10 | reverse complement strand
ACCGCAAGATTTGATAACCGCTTCAAAGAAGCAACTATCTTAAGAAGTTACGAAGAACTTGAACCAGGTGACTATGTCGTTCATGAATATCAAGGTATTGGTCAATTTATTGCCCTTCAAACATTAGAAGTTGAGGGAGTGCATAAAGATTATTTAAAGATTGCTTATTGGGGTAATGAATTCCTCTATGTCCCATTAGCGCAGTTCCAACTTGTTAGAAAATACTTAGGCAAAGAAGGAATGACTCCTCGTCTTAGCCATTTACATAGTAAAGACTGGGAAAACACTAAAAAGAAAGTTAAAGCGAGAGTTAACGATTTAGCGGAACGCTTAATGCAGCTATATGTTGAAAGAAGTAAAATCACAGGCTTCTCTTTTCAAGAGGATGATGAATTCCAAGAAGCTTTTGAAAATGAATTCGAGTATCCGTTAACTAGAGACCAGCAAAGAGCGTTAGATGAAATTAAACGCGATATGGAAGCGCCAGCTCCTATGGATAGGCTTTTATGTGGTGATGTTGGCTTTGGTAAAACTGAAGTCGCTTTTAGAGCAGCATTCAAAGCCATTCTATCTGGTAAGCAAGTTGCTATTTTATGTCCAACAACATTATTAGCAAGACAGCACTACGAGCTAGCCCTTAAACGTTTTGCTAATTTCGATGTTAATATTGCGGTGTTTTCTCGTTTAATCAGCACCAAAGATCAAAAGAAGTTTTTAGCGATGATTGAAGAAGGAAAAGCCCATTTAATTATAGGCACGCATCGCTTACTTTCTAAAAATATCCATTTCAAAGAATTAGGCTTATTAATTGTTGATGAAGAGCAAAGATTTGGTGTGGAGCAAAAAGAAAGAATCAAAGAACTAAAGAATAATGTCGATGTTTTAACAATGTCAGCGACACCTATTCCTAGAACACTTCAAATCTCCCTTATTGGTGTTCGTAGTATGTCTAAGATTGATACTCCTCCACAAGATAGGATGCCAATCCAAACATACGTCACTCCATTTAAACTAGATGTCGTTAAAGAATTAATCGAAAGAGAATTAGGAAGAAACGGACAAGTGTTCTTCTTGCATAACAACATTGCCACTTTATATAACAGAGTATCAACATTACAAAAGCTCTTACCTAATGTGCATATTGGTGTAGCGCATGGCAAGATGGATAGAGAAGATATCGAAGATGTGATGATGCGCTTCTATGAAGGCGAAATTGATGTTTTAGTGTCCACATCCATCATTGAAAATGGTATTGATGTGCCTAACGCTAATATGATTATCGTTGAGGATAGTGAAAACTATGGTTTGTCACAGTTATATCAAATTAAAGGTAGAGTGGGTCGTTCTTCTAGAATTGCCTATGCTTATTTAATGTACAGTGAATATAAAGTCTTAAACGAAAAAGCCCAAAAGAGATTAAAGGCTTTGCAAGACTTTACTGAACTTGGTAGTGGTTATAAGATCGCCCAACGTGACTTAATGATTAGAGGCGCTGGTGACATCTTAGGTCCAGAACAAGCCGGCTTTATTGATTCTATTGGTCTTGATATGTATATCAAGTTATTAAATGACGCTGTTAAAGAGAAGATGGAAGGTAAAGTCGAAGAAGAAGATGTCGAAATCAACCCAACCTTAGATATCGATGCCTATATTCCAAATAGCTATGCTAAAGAAGGCGATAAGATTGAACTTTATCAAGAGATTTTACACGCGCCAACTTTATTTGAATTAGAAACAATTAAAACAAAGACTAGAGATGTCTATGGTAGACTCCCTGAAGAAGTAGAATCATTATTTGCGAAACGTAGTATTGATTTATTAACTAAAGAAGCTCATGTTTTAAAACTCCAAGATAAAGCAAAGTTTGTGGAAATCAACTTAGGTGATGAATATATTAATATCAAAGGTATTGGTAATATTTTATTTGAAGCATTAATTCCATTTTTAGCGTTTGTTAAAATCAGTTATGCTAATAATGTCTTTAGAATCGTCCTTAATAAAGGTAAGAACTGGGTTTATGACCTAGAAAATATCCTTAAGAGTTTAATGGAAATTCAGAATCATTTCGTAGTGAAGGAAATCAAGTGACATACTCCCACCACTTAGAGAAGTGGGGGCTTCTTGCTCGATGACTCTAATGAGCCAAGCATAAACAAGCTATCCGGATGTGTCCCATCCTTTGTAAGTGTTTCAATTCCCTTACTTAGAATATTTTTCGCCGCGTTTATATCTCTATCATGAATAGATCCACATTTAGGACAAGTCCATTTCCTAATAGCGAGGTCTCTAGTGATAGAGTTTTTGTATCCGCATTTAGAACATAATTGACTAGATGGATAAGTAGAAGGAACTTTTATTACTTTTCTTTTATACCAATCAGCTTTATAAATGAGCATAGAAACAAAACTTGACCAGGAAGCATCGACGATACTTCTAGCCAGTTTATGGTTTTGTTCCATGTTCTTCACTTTCAAGTCTTCGATACAAACGATTTGGTTTTCATCAATGATCTTCTTTGAAAGTTTGTGGAGATAATCATTTCTTTGGTTATTGATGTGACGATGAATTCTTGCGACTTTAATTCTCTGCTTATTCCTATTACTACTACCTTTAACCATCTTAGAGAGTTTTCTTTGTTCTTTAGCAAGTTTATTCTGTGATTTAGTTAAGTATTTGTGATTCTTATATTTATGACCATTAGAATCAACAATTAACTCTTTTATACCTAAATCTAAACCAATAGTGTTAATGCTCTCTTTTAATGGTTTTATTTCTGATTCAACTAATAAAGAAATATAGTATTTGTTATCAGTAGTCATAGAAACAGTAATGGATTTAATCGTGCCTATAAAGTCTCGATGTTTTTTAATTCTGATACGAGGACATTTAGGAATAGAGATGTATCTATTGTTATCAGAAAGTTTAATATTTCCGTTTATCATGTTGGTTGTATAGCTTTGATCATTTCTTTTACTTTTAAACTTAGGAAAACCTGATCTATGAGAAAAGAAAGCTTTAAAAGCGGTATTTCTATTTAATTGAGCGTTACTTAAAGCAAGTGAATCTACTTCTTTTAAAAATGGATAATCTTCTTTGTAAGATGTAGGAGTAATGTTTTTAAATTTACCAGTGCTTTTATATATCTCATTCATATCAGATAGAGACTTATTATAAAAGAAACGAACACACCCAAAACATTTAGCAAAGAATACTTTTTGCTCAGTGTTAGGATAGATACGATACTTATAAGCAATTCTTTTCATAATTTTGGATAAAACAAAAGGGATATAAAAACTAAGTTTGTTTTCATACCCCTAATTACTTTCCTACTTATAGTATATCAATTTATTGATATAATCTCAACAAATATTTGCTTTTTTATATAGATATTTACTTGCATTTATAAACATTTATAATTAGCAATTCATCCCCCACCTATAGAGGTAGCAATCAATAAAATGATGTGGAGAACTTCTTGCTGAAATATGTTAAAAACATCGACATTTTATATCGATGTTCTTATCTTGTTTACTAGCTTATTCAGCATGTGTTTTTTGATACTCTTCAAGAGCGGCAATGGATTCAGAAAGAGAATAAATTGTTTCAAATTCTCTAGTGATTTGACTGATTTCTTTTTGTTCCATGCCAAGTCTCTTACGATATTCTTTTGGGGTGTATCCGAAGTGTTTTATGAACATTCTGTTCATATATTTTGGATCAGAGAAGCCTGATTCATAGGAGATTTCTAATAAAGTTTTCTCTTTATTAGGCATTAATCGAATACATTGTTCCATTCTCTTGATATTCACATAGTTTTGGAAAGTGACACCAAATAAGGAGGTGAATAAATGAGAGAAGTGAGTTGGAGATAAATTCTCTTGTTCGGCGAGATCTTGTAGACGAATTTGTGTTTCAAAATTCGCATCAATATAAGAGATGATACGTTCCACTCTGAGGTTCTTTTGCTTTAAGTTAGTCTTTTGTGCTTCAGAGATAATTTCATGTGGCACTTCTTTATAACAAGACACTAAGACTTTAGCGATGTTGCTTAAAACGTTTAATTGATATAAAGGATCTTCCATGAAGTAAAGCTTCGCAGATTGAACGAGTAAGTTAATCATTGAATTAGCTTCTTCATCAGATAAGTAATCTCTTAGATTACATGAATTAAAGATTGTGGTTCTAATCTGTGGAAAATATTCTCTTAAGCAGTGATTAGAGATTTGCACAAAGAGGAATAATGGGACATCATCAGTATCCTCAACATCAAGGGTATATAAAGGATCTCTCATATAAGAGTGTACTTCACCAGAGTTGATTAAGAAGATATCACCCGCTTTTAAGGAGTAAGATTTATTCTTAATCTTAGCGATGCCACTACCTTTGAGCACGATAAAGATTTCAAATTCATTATGGATATGTTCTTTTCTAAATTGAATGCGGTTAACTAAAAACTTTACGTGTTTTAGTTTTTCATAGCGAATTAGCTCGACATCTAATTGTTTCATGACCAATTATTATCTCCAATCTAGGTGGCTTTTTAAATCCGGCTACATATTAGCATTTAGCAAGTTTGACTACAATACAATTTTGCTATTTGTTATCCATTATATTGCGTGTTTTTGAAAATACACATAGTGTATAAAAAGGGTGGATATTTGCGATTTCAGTTTTATGGCTTAACTCTCAAAATGATAGTTGCTAAAACGCTCGCAATTTTCTCCTATTTTTAGGTGTTTTCTAGTGTTTTTACAAAGAAAAAAGCGATGTTCCTTATGAAGTGAACCCAATATGTTGGACTGAAATGTTTCAACAATCATATCACTTCTAAATAGACTGTTGAAGGGACTGAATCCGATATTGAACTGGACTCAGTCCTTTTAATTTGGTTTTAATTCTTTTGTTGTTATACCAATAGATATAATTATCTATAGCTTTATTAAATTGCTCGTAGTTATCAAATTCAAATTGATGATCAAAAAACATTTCTTTTTTCATTAATCCAAAGAAATTTTCCATTATTGAGTTATCTAAGCAATTACCTTTCCTAGACATGCTTTGGATTATTTCTTGTTCAAATAGACGCGTTTGATAATTTCTCATTTGATATTGCCAACCTTGATCACTATGGAATATAAGGCCTTTAAGATTCTTGTTTTTGATAAATGCCTTATCTAACATATCCGTTGTTTGAGAATAAGATGGATGTCTAGAAACACTATAGGAAATTATTTCTCCGTTAAACATATCGAGGATTGGAGATAAATATACCTTGCCCCAGGGAAAATGGAATTCAGTAACATCAGTTGTCCATTTTTGGTTTGGCTTATCCGCTTTGAAGTTACGCTCTATAATGTTTGGAGCTACTTTACCAACCTCTCCCTTATAAGAACGATATTTACTTCTTCTAACAGGTGAAAATAAGCCTTCTTTTTTCATGATTCTTTTCACCTTTTTATGGTTAACCGCTAAAGAATACTCTTTTTGCAAAACTAAAGTGATACGACGATACCCGTATCTCTTCTTGTTTTTAAAGAAAATATCCTTTATTAATTTGATTAAATTTTCATTCTTTTTATCTAGACCATCTTTGCTTTTTGTATAAAAGAAAGTTGATCTAGGTAGTTTTGATACTTCTAGAAGGACACTGAGTTTAAAAGATTGCCTTAGTTCCTCAAGAACCTTTACTTTTTCTTCTGTTCTTGGGCCTTCCTTTGTTGAACTAAGGCAGCTAATTTTTTTAAGTAAGCATTCTCCGCTTCTAGATATTCTAGTCTTTTTCTTAGTTCGACTATTTCTTCTGCTTGAGACTTACTTTTAGATGGTTTAGTTGGTTTATTACCCATTTTTCTTTTCCTGCCTCGACCACATAATTTTAAACCATCCCATCCAAGTTCTAAATACTTTCGATGCCAAATCAAGACTTGTGTTTCGGTAGACATGCCTAGAGAATGTGCAACTCCGTGATATGATTCGCCATCTAAGACACGTCGAACTGCATTCATTTTGTCTTCTATAGTCCAACATCTACTTCGATGCTCTAAACCATTCTCACCGCAAACATCATAGACTTTCGCCCACACTCTTATGCGGTGGCGCATCGCTTTTCTAGAACAGCCTTCAACGGTAGGCGTAAAGCCATTCTTTTTATACTCAAGCACCATCTTGAGTTTTTCTTCTTTTGTCCATCTCATAATAAAAACCCCTCCAGTTGGTTGTCCAACTTTTGGGGTTCATATCACATGAGACGCTTTTTTAATGCTTAGTATATTTGCTTATTTCTCAGCAATTTGAAGCTTGTAACCATCTAATTCCCAATCTGGATGGGCTTTACAAACTCTATCTAATGCTTCATTGAATAATGTGATTTCAGTTTGTTGTCTATTTTTAGGAGTGTGTTTGAAAGCGCGATAGACATTATTTAAGGCGATAACGCATTCACTTCTAGATTTATCTAATAAACCAGACATCAATAAGTAGGCACGGATAGATGCCATAGAAACATCGTTAGAGATTTCTCTTCTTTCAGAAACTGGTACTTCCTTATCATAGTAGACTTTAGCTTCTTCTAAATCTCTAGTGATTAAGTTGATATAAATCTTTTGCGCTCTAGCGCGAACATAGACTTTAGCATCAACGCCATCTTTAGCGGCAATAATCTTATCTAAGATTTCTTCTGCTGCGGCATAATCTTTCTTATCTAATAAAGCATAAACTTTGTTTAAGTTAAGATCAGCGGTAAAGTTAGTAATTTCATCAAAGATTTTAACTTCAACATCTGTATTACCTTGTTGGATTTCATGTTCCACTCTTAAGAGTTCATTAAAAGCGGCTCTATTCTTTGGGTTGGATACCATTGTTAAACGATAACCATCAGTCATAGAGTCAATACGAAAAGGTAAGATGTTATAAACAAGAATTACTAAACCAATCGCACCAACAGTAAGAACAAAATAAGCAACATCTTTTAATACACGATTTTCAGAGTTCTTAAATAAGGTGAAAACCACCATCACTGCGATTGCTTCAATGATAAAGAATAAAGAACCAAATAAGAGATATGGGTATGGATTTGCTTTATCCGCCATATCTTTCTTAGGAACGATTTTGGTTTCACCAGTTAAACCGTCAAAAGAAGCAAAATGGAACTTTGTTTTACCTTCATCTTTATAGAAGCAGAAACCAAGAATATTAACACTTAAAATTTCATATTTACCAACTTTAGCGCCTAGTACATGGCCGAGTTCATATAAGGATGAATTAAATATCGCGCCTAATATGACCGCACCTGCTACATAAAGAATATATGCAAAACCATTCCAAACACCATTAAGAGAGCTTTCAGCGTTATGTGTTTGTAAAACGGTAATGCCAAAGACGATTGCTAAAGCAATAATAACTAAATAAATAATTAATCCTAATACATCTTCTTTTTTCATGAAGATTTCCTCCTATAGGCAACTTTCAATAATTGTTTGCACCACTTCTTGATCCATATTCTTTTTAGGATGCTCAATTACTCTATTGCCGTTATTCGTCACAATGTTAACTATACGCTTAATATCAACATTTTTAATACCTAAATCTTTAAATGTTCGCGGCATATCTAAAGAATCGAATAATTTTTCGATTTCTTTAATACCCGCTTTAGCGTTTTCCATTTTGTCTTTTTTATGTAAATCAAAGACATTTATCGCTAATTTATTAAATTTATCAACATCGTAATTAACATAGTATTTAGCCCAAGCTGGGAATAAGACCGCTAAACCAGCAGCGTGTGCTACTTCTGGATAGACGCCTGAAACAGCGTGCTCAATTTGGTGAACGAATAGTAACATCTTTTTACCAATACTGGTTAAGCCATTATGTGATAAAGATGACATAAGCATTAAGACCGCTCTAGCGTCATAATCAGTTGGGTTATCAATAACAACTTTAGCCGCTTTAATAACGGATTTTAATAAAGCTTCAGCAAAGCCATCCGCTGGTTCATTATCACTAGATGCGTGAAAATATCTTTCTAAAGTATGCATCATAATATCAACAATGCCATACGCTGTTTGTACTTTAGAAACACTATAAGTGAGTTTTGGATTTTCAATCGCGAAGACAGGTCTAACAATATCATCGTTAAAGCCCATCTTAATTTGCTTTTCATCATCTTGGATAACACAAGAATTAGATGTTTCACTACCAGAAGCCGCGATAGTCAATATAACACCAATTGGTAAGGCTTTCTTTGGTTTAGCGATATGTAAATTGAAATCAAATGAGTTACCACTATAGAAGTAACCAACTGCGATATTTTTCGCGGTATCAATAACTGAACCACCGCCAATAGCGAGTATTAAGTTAGGCGCAAAAATACGGGCTTCTTCAATACCCTTATGACATAAATCAATCGTTGGATTAGGTCTAACGCCTTCTAAGATTTGGTATTTAATACCTTCTTTATCAAGGGAGTCAGTAACTCTTGTTAAAAGTCCGTTTCTTTTAACAGAGCCTTGACCAATAACGATATAGACTCTTTTATATCCACCTTGTAAACAGATTTGTCCAATTAACTCTTCTTTATTGTTACCAAAGTAGATCTTGGTAGGACTGACAAAATCAAAATCAATCATGCTTTATTAGTCCTCCATCTATAATCTAGTAAATCTATTATTTCTTTTCTCATATTTTCATCGTTTTCAAAACAGAAGCAAGCGAGTAAACCACTTAATGTTTTACTCTTATGTGTTGATAAGTAATAAACAATGCTATTGGAGTAGGCGAACGCTCTAAAGCGAACAATATTCTTTTTCTCATTAGCGTTTATTCTTTTACTTTCCGCGATATTATTGATGAACTTAGTGAAGCATTTATAGCAGGTATTATAAATAAATTCGACAAATAGATCTTTACCTGCGGAGTTAAGTGTTTCATCAATGAATCTTTCATTCTTTAAATAGTAATCAAATATTGCGGTAGCCATTTCTTCTGAATGGTTAACGTTATCAATACCTGGAATAGTTTCATTAAGGAACACTAAGGCGAGTAAGTCATAAATATCATGGAAATGATAGTAGAATGTTTGTCTATTAACTCTGCAACGGCGTGTTAAAGCGGCCACTGATATTTCTTCCAGCGGCATTTCTGACATCATGTTTTTTAACGCTTCTGCGAAGCGATGTTCAGTTTTCACTTTAATTTACAAACCTCTTTAGCTATCTCTGCACCAACTGCGGCATTATTTAAAACTAATTGAATATTTGATTCTAAAGAATCACCACCAGTTAGTTCCACAATTGTTTTAAGTAAGAATGGCGTTGTTTCTTTGCCTTTAATGCCTTGTTCATCCGCCATCTTTAACGCTTTTTCAATAGCGTTATTTATTATATTATCATCCATTGCGTATTTTTCTGGAATAGGATTTGTAATAAGGATACCACCTTGCAAAGCGTTTTTACGCTTTTCTAAGATAATCTTGGCGGCTTCTTGATAATCTTGAATTTCATAATCCACTTTTAAGCCAGAGCGTCTGGTATAGAAGGCTGGTAATTCTTTGGTTTGGAAGCCTAAAACTGGGACACCCATTGTTTCTAAATATTCTAAAGTTAATGGTAAATCTAAGATAGCTTTAGCACCCGCGCAAACAACAGTCACATTGGTCTTTGCTAATTCTTGTAAATCAGCGGAGATATCCATGGTTTCTTGTGCGCCTCTATGAACACCACCAATGCCACCAGTAACAAATACTTCAATACCTGCTTGAGCGGCAATAATCATTGTGGATGCCACTGTAGTGGCAGCCCATAATTTCTTAGCATAAATAACTGGCAAATCTCTTCTCGAGGCTTTAGCAATACCTTTGGTTTTACCAAATAATTCAATTTCATCTGGTGTCATACCAACGATAGGCTCACCATCGATAATACCGATAGTGGCAGGCACTACACCACGATCTCTAAGAACTTTTTCCACTCTTAAAGCTGTTTCCACATTCTTTGGATATGGCATACCATGGCTGATAATTGTACTTTCTAAAGCTACGACTGGCTTATTATTTTTTAATGCTTCTAATACTTCTGGATTAATTTTCATAAAGTTCTCCCTTTCCAAAAATCTGATATAAAGCGGAATATAAACCGATTAAGACAATAATGATAATTGATGTAATTAAATACGTTGGTCCATTCATTTCCATAAATGGCACACCAAATAAAGGATCAGCTTTATGAGATGTGTAAGAAATAATAGCAGAAGTTACTAGTGAAATAATAGCGGTAAACGCTATTGTGATAACTAAAACTCTACGATATCTATTAAGTGGATAGCAGATTTTTTTCAAAACAGGAATACTTAAAACAGTAAAAGCAATCATGCTCATCGCTATTGCTGTATCGACGTTATAAATACCAAAACTAACGACACTATTACGTTGCATTGTATAAAGGATGAATACCGCTAATGACGCAGTAAACATCATAAATGCACCTGGTAAAGATATCTTTAAAACATTAAATAAGAACTTACCTTCTACTTCGTTATGACGTTTATCAATCATTAATAAAACTACAGTAACGATATCAATAAGAGCGTCCAATACAAAGTAATGATATAAGTCAAAAGGGTTATCAAACGCTTTAATGTTATAGCCAATTAATAACATAACGGTTAAGAAAACCGCTAAAAGGGCTTTAGTAATGAGGAATAATCCTGCTCTATGTAAGTTGTTATTAATTCGTTTGCTTTCTTCAAGAGACTTTGAGAAATTATCAAAATCTTCATTAATATAAATGACTTTTTCACCTTTATTTTCTAAAGATTTAATAATCGCATCTTTATCTTCTCTATAAGCATCACCGAAAACCACATATTTATCAGCGTTGCCTTTAATCTCTTCAATGGTCATGTTTTCCACTGAAACTTGTCTATTAACGTTTTTAACCCCAGCGTCATAAGCAATATTAGAGGCTTTGATCACACTACCACTAGAGACGACTTTAATATCAACATTGTGATTGTTTAACCATTGGATTGATGATTTCATCGTTTCTCTAATATGTTCTTTAGTGATGATTAACGCTATTGCGTCTAAATTGTTTAGGCCTCCGTTAATGTTTTGACCTAGAACGTAAACGTCTTGTCCTTGATTAACGTATTCTTCACATCTTTTGAGAATGATTTCTTTGTTTTTAATGGACATGTTATCGATTAAACCAACAACATAAGTCTTTCCACTTTTAAAAGTAGCCCCCATTGAACGAGTTTGATAATCAAATGAGTAGACTTTTTTTACATCAGCAGTTAACTCAAAATCATATTGTTTCTTAAGAGCATCAGCGATTGGGTTTCTTTCATTAACGGCGTTTAGAACATTAGAAATAATTTGTGCTATTTCTGATTCATTATTTTTTTCATCTAAAACCAATAATTGTTTGATAATTAATTCTCCATCACAAAGAGCGTTTTCTTTATCAAAACAAACAGTCGTGGCTCTTGAAAGTTTTATAAAAGTGAATGGATTATTTATTTTACTCATGCACCTACATAATAAAAAAACTTGGAGAATTTTTCCAAGTTTATTTTATAAGTAGTGACTTTCTTTTATTTTTGAAATAGTTTTTAATGATGGAAGAACATTCTTCTTCAAGAACACCTTTAGTGACTTCTGGACGATGATTAATATTACTAGCTTCTAGGATATTGATTGATGAACCAAACGCTCCACCTTTGATATCAGGAGCGCCGTACACCACTCTTTTGATACGAGATTGGATAATTGCGCCACTACACATAATACAAGGCTCTATTGTCACATATAATGTGCAGTCCACTAACTGCCAATCATTTACTACTTCACTAGCCTTTTTAATCGCTAATGTTTCAGCGTGGCCTAAAGGATTATGAGATTTATCTCTTTGGTTATGTCCTCTAGCGATGATTTGATCATCTTTAACAATTACACAGCCAATTGGTACCTCATCTTCTAATCTAGCTAGTTCGGCTTCTTTTAAAGCCTCTTTCATGAATTCAATGTCTTTATCCATACTTAACTAAATAAACCACCGCACATGAACATAATACTTAAGGCTGCTACATTCCTGTCCTGACCTGGTTCGCAAATATTCATCGCGATGGCGAAATGATTATAGCACTTATTACTGGTAATAAAAAGGACACAAATTAATGTGTCCGTTTATCTAATTATTGCTGAATTTGTGGCTCTTGTTTCTTTTTACCAACTTTGTCAGAAACCATATAACCAACAATAGCAGTAATTACAAACAATGTGATAACAATACAACCCGCGCTTACTAATAAAGTGTAGTTAGCAGTGCTTGATGGATCTTGAGTAACAGACTTTTTGAAACCTTCAACGCCGAAAGCGTGTCCAGCAATCAATAGTATGATTGCACAGGCGCCGTTAACAACGATTGGAGCATAGTTCTTTTGTTCATTAAGAACGTTATTAATAACAGCTTGCACAAATCCATAGCCAAAGATGACAAGAATATAACTAATTAAGCATAATGTTGCGTAACCAGGTAGAGTTTCACTATTAGCGGAGCAATTTGTTAATTCAGTAATATATACGTAATATGATGAAACCATTCCAGTAATAGAGACATCTTCATCTTTCATGTTAATAAATACAACAAAGCCTATTGATACTAATAAAGCGATAGTTAACGCAATAGCTATACCACCACGAATAGATTGCTTAACAATATCTTTCTTGTTGAATACAGCGGTTAGAATGTTATAGCCCACAAGAACAAATACGCCAATGATGGTACAAACTAAAATCATTTGTGTTCCCCAGCCAAAGGCGTCTTCGATGGCAAAGGATGATGTATAGCTACTATATGAAGAGTATTCACTAGCGTGATAATTAATGACTAATCTATTTTTAAAAGCAAAGATAAATAAATATGGTAAACCACCTAATAATCCATATACGAATGGTTTTGTTTTAAGTTTATATTCATTTTTAGCGCCTTTCGCTAAATTTATAGTGCCTAAAGTAATACCAACAGCAAATAAAGCAATCGCAGAAAGCCATAAAATTAAATCATAGACATATTGAACGGTTAAGAAATTTGCAAGACTTTTATCGTCGTATTGCTTTGCTTGATTGATACTATCAAAAGCACCTGAGAAGAAATATGAAATTCCTTGTGTTTGGTTAACGCCGCTTAGGCCAGCGTAAGGTCTACCAGAAATATTAGCTCTTGCAATATCACCAAAGCAGCCAATAAACATTAACGAAATAAGTAATAATAAAACTCCACCAAAGACATAGAACAATACCTTATTTAAAACAGGATTCATAGTGACTTCAGAAGTGGAGTTTGTTTTGCTTTTAGCTTGTCTACTTTTAACAGTAACAACTGGATTTTCTACTTTAGCACCACATTGAGGACAGAACTTAGCGCCTTCTTCAATATCAGCCCCACATTGTTCACATTTAATTTCTTTTTCAATCTTATAGCCACAGTGGCGGCAATATGTTTCTTCAGCAGAAACTGGCTTACCACATTTTTGGCAAACATTTGTTGCGGTTAACTTTTCACCACAAACAGGGCAAAAGATATCATCATCTTGATATTCGACCCCACATTTTAAGCATTTTTTCATAAAAATATTCTCCAAAAACATTATAAATTGTAATGATATAGTCAAACTTTTTCCATAGATAAATAAAAAAGGCGCCGAAGCGCCTAATTCATATAGCAATATTGGCTATTTTTTAATTGGTTTTAAGACTTCAAGTCCACCCATCCATGGTCTTAAGACTTCTGGAATGACGACTGAACCATCGGCTTGTTGGAATTGTTCAAGGATAGCTGGGAAGATACGAGAAGTAGCTAAGCCAGAAGCGTTTAATGTGTGAACATATCTGGTCTTGCCTGTGGCGTTATCTCTATAACGGCACATTGTTCTTCTTGCTTGATAGTCTCTAGCGTTACTTGCAGAACTGACTTCTTTATAGATACCCATACTTGGTAAATAGACTTCGATGTCATATGTTCTCGCCATAGAGTGAGAGATGTCGCCAGCGGCAAGTTTACTGACTTGATAATGTAAGCCTAAGCCTTTAACAAGAGCTTCCGCTTTATTAACTAATTCCTCGAAAGCGGCATCGCTATCTTCTGGTTTGGTATATTGGACCATTTCGACTTTGTCGAATTGATAACCACGAATCATACCTCTTTCTTCAGTTCTATAGGAACCAGCTTCTCTTCTATAGCATGGTGTATAGGCGAATAATTTCTTTGGTAAATCTTCTTCTTTCATGATTTCATCACGATAGATATTTACTAAAGCTGTTTCAGCGGTTGGTAATAAGAATCTCTTTGGTTCCATACCTTCAAGCCAGAAAACATCTTCTCTAAATTTTGGGAATTGACCAGCACCGAAACCAGAAGCTTCGTTTAATAAATGAGGAGGTAAGATGAATGTGTAACCATCTTTTAAGTGTGTGGTGATGAAGTAGTTAAGTAAGGCCCATTCAAGTTGAGCACCTAAGTTTGTATAAATCCAAGCACCACGGCCAGCGATTTTCGCTGCTCTATCATAGTCCACTAAACCTAAGGAAGTGGCGAGTTCAACGTGATCTTTCATTGGGAAATCAAATTCTGGTTTCTTACCAAAAGATCTAATTGGTTTATTGTTTTCTTTACCACCGCCTAATAAATCATCATCAGGAATGTTTGGAAGTTCTGCTAAGAAGTTGAAGATTTTATCTTCTAACTCTTTTAATTCCTTATCTGATTCAGCGTTTTTAGCAGCGATTTCTTTAACTTTAGCGAAGATTTTGGAAACATCTTCCCCATTCTTTTTCGCTTGTGGAACACTCGCGGATAATTTGTTCATTTCGGCTTTATTGCCTTCAACGAATTGGATTAATTCTTTTTTTCTTTTATCCCAGGCTAATAATTCGGTAAAATCAGCGTCCCATAATTTCTTTTTAAGCGCTTCTTTTACACCTTCTGGATTTTCACGAATACGATTAATGTCTAACATAATCAGTTTCTCCTCTTTATTTATTATTTAATTATAGATTTATAGATGTTAATAAGATTTTCGCCAAAACTCTTTAAGCTATTTTTTGAGATTTCGTTATAAGCTTCTTGAATTGTTGGTTGCACATCACCGTTAAGATATTCTAAAACAAGTGATGTTAATGTTTCAGAGAATTCTGCAATATAAGCAGTAGACTCATTTTTAAGTGTTCCTGCGAAGATAGATGACTTTCTAACAATCAATTGGCATTTAGCCGCCATCGCTTCTTCAACAGAGATCGCTCCTGCTAAATTATAGCCAGGAAGCATAAACACATCAGCGTTAAGTAATAAGCTACGATAAATATCATCAGGTAAGATGAATTTAAAGCGGACATTCTTAGGTGCTTCTTTAATGATTTTTTTGACCTTAGAAGACTTCGCAGCTTTAGATTCATAACCGACATAATAGAATACCGTGTCGTCTCTTTTTAACGCGGCATTGATGAAAGCATGAATACCACCTAAGTTATCATATTCACCAACCGCAAGGACGATTTTCTTATTTTTATCTTCTCTAAAATAACGATAGAAGAGTTCTTTTTCATCATCTCTAGAGAAGTTGAATCTCGCTAAGTTAACTCCTGGAGGGCAAACCTCGATTGGAGTCTCAACTTTATTTTCAATTAAGTATCTCTTCGCGGATTCAGAAGGCACTAACACTAATGTGGCTTTATTAAGCATTTTTAATGCTCTATTTCTTAAAGTGGTGACTCTTTTACCATCCTTGTCTCGACGATATTTTAAGAAACTAACAGATGGGTCATCTTCCCCAAATAAAGCGGAGACAACACATGGAACACCTCTTTCTAAAACGAGATTCATTTTACTTTCATCATCAGGCGAGATGAAATGGGCCACATCATATTCATCATAGATGTTAGATGTGTACTGCATATCAACGACCTCAAGGGCGCCCTTGATGGTTTTACGCATCCTAGCGCCCTCGTAATTGTCGTATTTATTACCTGGTTGAAAGTAAACTAATGCTTTCATAAACTATTCGTTAACTTCGTTATTTTCTTCGTTAACTTGTTCTTCACCCTCGGCTGCTTCTTCTTCTAATTCTTCGCCTTCAACTTCCTCTTCATAAGGAACAACAGCGATAGAAGAAACTTTTTGTCTACCTTCGAGGTTTAAGATTTTCACACCTTGGGTGTTTCTAGAAGATTGTCTAACTTCTGATAAGTGTGTTCTAATGACGATACCATAGTTAGTAATAACCATTAAGTCATCTTCACTAGAAACAGAGCGGACGGTAACGATTTTGCCCACTTTTTCAGTGGATTTAAGTGTGCTAACACCTTTCGCACCACGCTTTGTCACGCGGTATTCAGAGAAGTGTGTCATCTTACCAAAGCCTTTATCAGTGACGACTAAGATTAAGTCACCTTCATAAGCAACAGTTACACCGACAGCTTCCACACCTTCATCTAAATCAATACCGATAACACCACTAGCGGTTCTACCCATTGGTCTCACTTCTTCGACTGGGAAGTTAACCATCTTACCTTCGCTAGAAGCAATACCGACGATAGTGTCGATATAGTATTGATCCATATCTTCTTGTTTTGGTTCGTTTACTAAAGTAAATATACCTCTACCGTTTTCGTCCAATTGCATGGTGTAGTATTTTCTTTCAGGATCAATTTCACCTTCAGCTTTCATCTTGCTTTGGACTTCTTTAACGGCTAATAAGTTATCGCCTTCTCTTAAAGTGATAGCGATCTTACCGTTTTGTCTAATAGATTCATATTCAGAGATTGGTGTTCTCTTGACGATACCGTCTTTAGTGAAGAACATTAAGAATCTGTAATCTAAGTATTCATCAACAGCGATGATAGATTTAACGTTTTCACCTTTTTCAATGTTGATTAAGTTAATGACTGGGATACCTTTACCTGTTCTTTGATATTCAGGAATTTGGTAACCACGGATACGATAAACTTTACCTAAATCTGTGAAGAATAAGAGGTCTGTATGTGTCTTTGTGTAAACCATTAAGTCAACAACATCGTTTTCATTTAATGAGGCACCACGGACACCTCTACCACCTCTATGTTGGGCTTTAAATGTATCAACGCTTAAACGTTTAACATAGCCACCTCTAGATAAGGTCACGACGATATCTTCTTGTGGAATTAAATCTTCATCATCGATATTCGCGGCAACGTTAGAGATTTCTGTTCTTCTTTCATCACCGAATTTATCTTTGATTTCTTCTAATTCTTTAATGACAACTTCGATTTCGTTTTCTCTAGAAGAAAGGATACGTTTATATTCAGCGATGTTCTTTTCTAATTGTTCTCTTTCAGCGATTAATTTATCGGTTTCGTTACCAGTTAGAC
>JAEEGJ010015933.1_pt1 | contig 17399 bp, 14 predicted proteins | sample 8958761 | NCBI WGS metagenome assembly JAEEGJ01 (sample SAMN16246546, study PRJNA631951) | gut metagenome | biome: gut microbiome; feature: rumen; material: RS-attached | host: Bos | place: Iran: Karaj | collected 2018-10 | reverse complement strand
GTTCCCGATGATCCCGATGACCGTGAGCTTCTTCCTGAAGCAGAACCAGGTTGCGGAAGGGGAGGAGAAGAAGAAAGGCCGCGGCAAGTGGCTCGCCACGATCTTCGGCCTTTCGATCGTGGGTCTCTATACCATCCCCATCGCCGTCATCATCCTGATCACCTACTTCGCCGGCGGCGAAGCCGTGACGGCCGACATCTTCAACTGGCTGGCTACGCACTGGCTCCCGAATATCATCTTCTTCCTGATCTTCATGCTCTTCGCGGCCTCGTTCTTCGGCGCTTTCGAAATCACGCTGCCGAGTTCCTGGCTCAACAAGTCGGATGCGAAATCCAACAAGGGCGGCCTGGGCGGCGTCTTCTTCGTGGCCCTGACCCTCGTGCTGGTGTCGTTCTCCTGCACGGGTCCGATCGTGGGCTCGGTGCTCATCAAGAGTACCCAGGGCCAGTTCTGGGAGCCGATCATCACGATGCTGGCTTTCTCGATCGCCTTCGCCCTGCCGTTCACGCTCCTGGCCTTCGCCCCGAGCCTGCTCGACAAACTTCCGAAGAGCGGCGGCTGGCTCAACAGCGTGAAGGTGGTGCTGGGCTTCGTCGAGGTGGCGCTGGGCTTCAAGTTCCTGAGTGTCGCCGACCAGACCTACCACTGGGGTCTGCTCGACCGTGAGGTCTATCTGGCCATCTGGATCGTGGTGTTCTTCCTCCTGGGCCTCTACCTGCTGGGCAAGATCCGTTTCGCCTACGACTCGCCGGTCGAACATCTGAGCGTCTTCCGCCTGATCCTGGTCATCGTGGTCTTCACCTTCGTCGTCTATATGATTCCGGGTATGTGGGGTGCGCCGCTGAAGGCCCTCTCGGGCTATCTGCCGCCCATCACCACGCAGGACTTCGTGCTGGACCCGAACCAACATGGCGGGGGCGGGACAACCTATGTGGTCGGCCAGACGCCGCAGGAAGACGAAAACGGAATCCCGACCCACCGCAAATATGCCGATTTCCTGCATATGCCTTACGACATTCCCGCCTTCTTCGACTATGAGGAAGCCCGCGCTTACGCCGCCAAGGTTGGCAAGCCCGTCCTGCTCGACTTCACCGGCCACGGCTGCGTGAACTGCCGGGAGATGGAATCGCGCGTCTGGAGCGATCCCCGCGTCCTGAAGATGATGAAGAACGACTACGTGGTCTGCTCGCTCTTCGGTGACGACAAGAAAGTCCTCGACGAGAAAGACTGGGTCACGACCGAAGACGGCAAGGTGCTCAAGAGCCTGGGCAAGATCAACTCATACTTTATGATGAAGCGCTATCACGTGAACGCGCAGCCCTACTATGTGATCCTCGATCCGGTCACTGAAAAGAACAAAGTGCCGGCCCGCAGCTACAATCTTGACGTGGACGAATATGTGACCTTCCTGGAGAAGGGATTGGAATAATATTTGCTTGACTTCGATTCCGTTATGAAGAAATTTTTCCTTTGCTGCCTATTGCTCGCCGGACTCTCCTGTGCCGGCTTCGCCCAGGACATCCGCGCCGGTGTCCAGGCCCCCGATTTTACTGCCAAAAAGGTCGATGGGACGACCTTCACCCTTTCCTCGCTCCAGGGAAAATACGTGGTGCTTGATTTCTGGGGCAGCTGGTGCAAATGGTGCATCAAGGGTTTCCCCGATATGAAACAGGCCTACGCCAAGCACAAGGGCAAAGTCGAATTCGTCGGCGTCGCCTGCCGTGACACCGAGGAGAAATGGAAAGCCGCTACGGCGAAATACGAACTCCCCTGGATCAGCGTCCTGAACCCCGCTGACAACGACCTGGTCAAGGTCTATCAGGTTCAGGGTTTCCCCACGAAGATCATCATCGATCCCCAGGGAAAGATCGACAAGATCATCCTGGGCGAAGATCCCGCCTTTTACTCCTATTTGGATACCGTTCTAAAATAGGCGATACATTTAAAAAGTCATTGGGTTATTAGAAAAGTCCGGGCCGGCTCAGAAGCCGGCCCGGACTTTTCGATCAGTGCTGGATGGACATCAGCCTGATATAGTTGAGCATCGCTTTGCTCCACCGGGCGTCGCCGGGCAGCTGGTAGCGGGCGTTGCCTTTCGGGTCGGGCGTGAAGTTCGTCTCGCCGGTGGGCGTCAGTTCAACCCAGCCGCGCTCCGACAGGTTGAAGAGTTCGTCGCCCTCGACGGCCTGGATTACGGCCAGGGGGTCCCACATCTTTTGGAACTTGTCTTCATTGAGGAATTCGTAGATCCATTTGATGGGATGCGCGTCGGTCCAGTCCATGTCGCTGATGATGGTCTCGGCGCTGTAGTAGAGCGGGTCGCCCACTTCGCCGGGGGAGAACACGATGTCGATGTCGCGGGGGAGGTCCCGGAAGAAGCGCAGGGAGTAGTCGATGGCGGCCGTGAAGTTGTAGTCGTGCTGGTCGGATTTGCCGAACACGCCGCCCATCAGGTAGATGGCCTTGACCTTCTTCTGCAGCAGGTCCAGGCCGCCAAGCGGTGAATACTCGTCCGGGCCGGATTCCATCAGCCGCGCCAGGCAGGTCACAAAGCCCACCGAGGCGATGGTCACGGATTTGTCGGGCTGCGCGGCGAGCAGCTTGCGGTACAGTTTGTAGCCTTCCATATAGGTGCCGTTGTCGCCGACGGTGCGCTTGAAGAGCGGTTCGGCGTCGGTGTTCCGCGCATAGGCCAGGTTATGGTAGGGGATGAACACGCGCGGCGCCTCGACGCCCTTGGTCTCCAGTCCGATGGGGATGTCGGGATAGCCGTAGTAGTTGTTGAGCACGTCCACGGCGTCGGCATTGGCGCGGTCCATGCGGTCCACGATCACGCCGAGCAGGGTGCAGCGGTGCATATCCATATAGCGATAGAGCATCATCAGGGCGAAAAGGTCGTCGGTAGATGAGCCCATGTCGCAGTCGTAGATGATACGGATGTCCTTCTGCTCGTAGTTCGACTTGACGTGGATGTCCTTCGAAGTGACGTACACGCTCTTCTGGCCGTTTTCGCGGGCGAAGGCCAGTGCGGCCGCCAGGCTGTCTTCCGGGAACGGGCGGGTGCTGTCGAAGTAGTAGGTGCCGTCTTCGGGGATGAAGCTGCCGCCGACCAGGCCTTCGTGGGCCTTGGCGTGCTTGATGACGGCCGGGATGCTCTTGCGGTCGGTGCTGTTCTGGGTGGCGCCGTACGAGACCATGATGCCTTCCTTGGGCTGGCTCAGGTCGCTGAGTTTCAGGGTGAACCCCTGGGGGTTCATCTGGCCCATGGCCCAGATGACGGTGGCCAGTTCCTTATCGGTGAACTGCTGCTGGGCGAAGGCCGGGAGCGTGGCGGCCAGCAGGCAGAGGGCGAGGATCGTTTTTTTCATGGCAGTCTAGTGCTGGATGGACATCAGGCGGATATACTTGAGCACCATGTCGCACCAGACGGGATCGCCGGGGCGCTGGTAGCGGGCATTGCCCTTGGGATCGGGCGTGAAGATCGTCTCGGCCTTGGGCGTGAGTGTCACCCAGCCGCGCGGGGAGAGTTCGTAGAAGTCGTCGCCCTCGACGGCCTGGATCACGGCCTGCGGGTCCCACATCTTCTGGCCGGTGTTGCAGTTGAGGAACTGGTAGGTCCACTTGATGGGATGGAAATCGGTCCAGTTCATATCGGAGATCACCAGTTCGGGCCGGTAGTCGAGCGGGTCGCCCACTTCGCCGGGAGAGAACACGATGTCCACTTCCTTGGGCAGCAGCTCGAAGAACTTGAGCGAGAAGTCGATGGCCTGGGCGAAGTTGTAGTCGGGCTCCACGGCGTCGCCGAACACGCCGCCCATGGCGTAGATGCTCTTGACCTTGGCCCGGACGAGTTCAACGCCGTTGAGGGGCGAGTATTCGTCCGGACCGGACTCGAGCAGGCGGGCCAGCGTGGTGACGAAGCCTACGGAGGCGATCGTCACGGAACGGTCGGGCTGCGCGGCGAGCAGCTTGCGGTACAACTTGTAGCCTTCCATATAGCTGCCCTGGTCGCCGACGGTGCGTTTGAACATCGGCACGGCGTCGGTGGTGCGTGCGTAGGGGAGATTATGGTAGGTGATCCAGACTTTCGGGTCGGGAGCGCCCTTGGTCTCGAGACCGATGGGGATGTCGGGATAGCCGTAGTAGTTGTTGAGCACGTCCACGATGTCGGCGTTGGCCTTGCCCATCCGGTCGACGACCACGCCGATCAACTTGCAGCGGTTCATGTCCATATATCGGTAGAGCATCATCAGGGCGAAGAGATCGTCGGTGGAAGAGCCCATGTCGGTGTCGTAGATGATACGGATGTCCTGCTGCTCGTAATTGCTGCGGATATTGATTTTCCGGCCCAGGTCGTAGACCGTGTGCTGCTGGTTTTCGCGGGCGAATGCCAGGGCGGCGGTCAGGCTGTCTTCGGGAAAGATGATGGTGCTGTCGAAATAGTATTTGTCTTCGACGGGATCGTACCAGCCGCCCACGACATTGTTGTGTTCATGGGCGTGCTTGATGACGGCAGGAAGGCACTTCTTGTCGAAACTGTTTTGGGTGGCCAGGTACGAAACGGCCAGTCCCCGTGTAGGTTGACGCAACGAGTCGAGGCTGAGGGTGAAACCGTCGGGATACATCTGGCCCATCGCCCAGAGGACACTGACCAGTTCCTTGTCGGAAACCCGGTTTTGCTGCGCCTGGCCGGCCAGCGGCAGGACAAGCAGCGCGATAAAATAGACAATCTTTTTCATAGGAATTCATATGTGATTTACAAAGATAATAAAAAATGCTATCTTTGCGGCCGGTTTCGGTGTCCGTCGCCTCGACCGGGACGGACGGATGAAAAGGGAATCCGGTGAAAAACCGGAGCAGACACCGCTGCTGTAAGTCCTGCGAGATTTGCTGACATTCACGAGCCACTGCTCTCCGGAGCGGGAAGGCGTCAGGAAAGGGACAAGCCAGAAGACCTGCCGGAACAGAATCCGATAGCGCTTTCGGGTAATAAAAGCGTACGGGAAAATGAATGTAACACTGCGTCTGGTATTGTCGCTGACCGCCCTTTTGGGAACCGTGTCCCTTTTCGCCCAGGACTCCCTGGCAGTGAAGGGGGTGCTGAACGATACGCTTGTGATCCGGAACGCCACCGTGACAGCCAAGAGCCGCGAGCAGAAACTGCGCGAAGGCGCATTCGCCGTGGGTGCGCTCAACATCCGTCTCCAGGCCAGCACCCTCCAGTCGCTGACGCAAGCCATCGACCGCTCTTCCGGCATCCGCATTCGCGAGGAAGGCGGCGTGGGCAGCGAGTTCGACCTGTCGATCAACGGGATGAGCGGCAACTCGATCCGCTACTTCCTCGACGGCATGCCGCTCGATGCCAAGGGCACCGGTATGACGCTGGCCAATCTTCCCGTGAACATCATCGAGCGCGTGGAAATCTACAAAGGTGTGATTCCCGTCAGTTTCGGCAGCGACGCGCTGGGCGGCGCCGTCAACATCGTCACGAACCGCAGCCGCCGCAACTACCTCGATTTCTCCTACGGCATCGGGTCGTTCCATACCCACAAGGCCGATTTCAGCGCCCAATATACCGGCAGGAAGACCGGGCTGATCTTCAAGCCCGTGATCAGCGCCAACTATTCGAAGAACGACTATCTGATGCGCGGCGTGAAGGTGCGCAACGAAGACCGGACGGCCTTCGTCATCAAGGACCTGCCGCGTTTCCACGACGACTACCTGTCACTGTTCGGCCAGATGGAGGTCGGCGTGGCCGACCGCAGCTGGGCGGACGCCTTCTTCGTATCCGCTTCCGTCTCGAAGGTCGACAAGGACATCCAGACCGGCGCCACGCAGGACCGCGTGATCGGCATGGCGGAGCGTCACACGCAATCGCTCAACGTGTCGGCCCGTTACGAGAAAGTGGACTTCCTGACCGACGGCATGCAGTTCCAGATCTCGGCCTCCCATACGATGGACCATTCGCAGACCATCGACACCACCTATCGCCGTTATTATTGGGACGGTTCCTACATCGACGGCTCCTACAGCGAGATCCGCAGTCGCGGGAAGACGCTGCGGCATTACCGCCGGCCGTTGACCGTGGTGCGTTCCAACCTGTCGTACCGGCTGGCCGAAGGCCATGAGCTGGCCTTGAACTATGTGTTCAACCGGGCCGGCAACCGGCAGACGGACGACTGGGATACCGATTTCGTTCCGACCGATGACGTCCTGGCCAAGCACGTCGCCGGCCTGTCGTACGACCAGTCGCTGCTTTCCGGTCGCCTGAACAACGCGTTCTTCGTGAAGGACTACGTCAACCACCTGATGATCGGCCAGAACGAATTGCCCTCGACCACGGGCGCGAATGTCGTCCAGGGTTCCGACACACAGAACTATGTGGGATATGGACTTGGCACGCGCTATCTTTTCCTCGACCCGCTGGCCGTCAAGGGATCCTACGAGCACAGCGTCCGGCTGCCGATCTCGCGCGAACTGCTGGGCAACGGTTCCACGGTCTATCCCAACGTGGCCCTCAAACCCGAGATCAGCGAAAATTTCAATGTCGGTCTGTTCGGCACCGTCGACCTGGGCGGCGGCCATTCGATCGCCTATGAGGTGAACGGTTTCGTGCGGCTGGTCGACAATTATATCCGGGCCACCGTGAAGGAGACGGAGAGCATGATGCAGTATGTCAACGAGTCTGCCGTCCACATCAAGGGAGTGGACGGGGAGATCCGTTACGACTGGGCCGGGAAACTGCACGTTGCGGCGAACGCCAGTTACGATGACAGCCGTGATATGCGCAAGTATACGCAGTCGGGCGACCTGTCGGTGACCTATCGGAACCGGACGCCCAACCGTCCGTGGACGTATGCGAATGCGGAAGTGTCGTACTCGTTCTATGACGTGGGGCTGCGCGGCAGCCGCCTGCGCCTCTCCGCCGATTACCAGTGGGTGCACTGGTTCTACCTCACCTGGGCCGCCTTCGGCTCGGCTTCGTCCAAATCGAAGGTGCCCACGCAGCACATTACCAACGCCTCGTTGCTGTATTCCTGGCACAGCAACCGTTACAACGTGTCGCTGGAGTGCACCAATCTGTTCGACGCCCTGGCCTTCGACAACTACATGCTGCAGAAGCCGGGCCGGGCATTCTTCTTGAAATTCAGATTATTCCTTTAATAATAAAATAAGAGAAAGATATGAAAGAAATGAAAAAACTGCTGCTCATCCTGACCGTCGCGATGGTCTCGATGATGACCATGGCCGTCAGCTGCGAAGAACCCGAACCGGAGCCGCAGCCGGAACCGGAAGTCCTGAAGGACTACAACTTTGACCTGTTCGTCTGTGCCGTCAAGCACGGCGGCATGTCGCAGAACAAGAACGGCACGTATCTGCGCAGCGTTACGGCCCTGACGGCCGACCAGCCCCGCGTTGAATTCACCGGCAAGGGCGTCGACATCACGCAGAATTACACGCTGGAAAGCATTACCCGCGGCAAGTATTACTATCAGGTGCCGCAGAAGGCCACGGGCGGTTTCGTGAAATTCCACATCGAGCGCAATGCGGCCGGTGAGGAATCGATTGTCGAAGATGCGGAAGTCCCGTTCAGGGACAATGTGTATTCCGCCCGCAAGTATACGCACGCCTGGATCGGCGACAGCACGACGCTCGTCATCGTGGGTACGGCCAACAAGGCCAAGAAGATCATCTGGTCGAAACTCAATGAGTCGAACCTCGCCATCCAGTCCGAGGGCACGTTCGACATTACGCTTCCGGCAGGATTCAATGCCTTCTCCACGTCGGGCCTGCTGACCTATCGCAAGAGCGACAATAAGCTGTACTATTTCTACTTGACCAAGCGGGAAGCCGGCCAGTCCGATGCTGCCACCTCCGTGACGAACATCGCCATCATCAACCCCGGCACCATGCAGGTCGAGTCGACGACCGCCGTTCCTTCCGCCGTGATGGAAGAGACCGCCGGCAGCGCCTATGGCGAGTTGATGCAGAGCATGATCATGTACGACGAGGCCGACAATATGTATGTGGCCGGCATGATTACCGTGAACGACCAGGAAATGGGTATCCTGCGCCGCATCCCCGTGGGTTCGAAGATTTTCGATCCCGCCTGGAACGGTTTCCCGAATCCGGAAGGCAAGCTGCTGACCGTCCAGTATCTGGGCAACGGCAAGGCCCTGTCCTATTCGCGCGACGAAACCCTCGGCACAAAGATCGACAGCAAGAGCCACTTCTACTCCATCATCAACCTGGCCAGCGGCTCGCGCGAACGCGTGAAGTACAACGGCACCGACCTGCAGTATTGCGGCGGCCGCTTCTCCCAGCGCAGCGTGGTGGTCAACAACAAGGCTTATATCGGTGTCGGCGGTGAGGTCGAAGGCGAAGCCGAAGCGACCTATCCGACCATCTACATCTACGACTGCAAGACCGGTGCGGTGGAGAAGGGCGTGGAGCTCTCCAAGGGCTTCTGCTTCGACATCATCCGGGCCATGGACGTGAAATAAACACCTGTGAAACCCCGGTTCCTCATCGGCGCACCCGCCTCCGGCAGCGGCAAGACCACGCTGACGATGGGCGTCCTGCGGGCCCTGCAGCGGCAGGGCCTGCAGGTGCAGCCCTTCAAGTGCGGTCCTGACTACATCGACACACGCTTCCACGAGGCGGCCACGGGCCGCGCATCCGTCAATCTCGATACCTGGCTTGCTTCCGAGGCTCACGTCAGGGAGCTTTTCGCCCGGTACGGGGCGGATGCCGACGTCTGCGTGGTCGAGGGGGTGATGGGGCTTTTCGACGGCTACGACCGTTCGGCCGGCAGCTGCGCGGAAATCGCGCGGCTGCTCGACCTGCCGGTCGTGCTGGTGGCCGGCGCCCGTTCCACTTCTTACACGTTGGCTGCACAACTCTACGGCATGCAGCATTTCCGGCCGGATCTCCGCTTCGCGGGTGTGATCTTCAATCAGGTGGGGTCGCCGCGCCACGAGCGCCTGCTCCGTCAGGCCGCCGAAGATGCGGGCTTGCCGTGCCTGGGCGCGCTGCCCCGTTCGCAGGAACTGGAGATTCCGTCGCGTCACCTCGGCCTCCGGCTGAGTGACGACGCGGAAATGGTTGCCTGGACCGAGCGCGCCGCGACGCTGGTGGAACAACACGTCAATCTGCAGGAACTGCTCGACCGGACGGACGCGGACTTTCCCGCACCGGTTCCCAATCCGGTCCCGCCGCTTCGCTGCGCTGCGCCGCTGCGCCTTGCGGTGGCCCGCGATGCGGCTTTCAATTTTACCTACCGGGAAAACCTGGCCCGTCTGGCTCAGGCCGGTACCGTGACGTATTTTAGTCCGCTCGCAGGAGATGAACTCCCCGAAGCGGATCTGATTTATTTTCCGGGCGGATACCCCGAACTGTATGCGCCCGAATTGTCCCGGCAGACCCGCCTTCGGAAGCAGGTCCGGGACTATGCCCTTTCAGGGGGCCGCATCCTTGCCGAATGCGGCGGAATGATATGGCTCACGGAAGCCATTGATTGCGTGGAGGGAGGCTCCTTCCCGATGTGCGGTGTACTGCCATGCGCCGCCACGATGGAAGGAGCCCGGCTCCACATGGGCTACCGCCGTCTCGAAGACGACCGGGGCCGCACCTGGAAAGGACACGAATTCCATTATTCCTCCCTGGTCGGCGCGGAATGCATTCCGTCGATGGCGAGGCAGTTCAATGCGGCCGGCGAAGCGGTCGATACGCCGCTGTTCCGCGTCGGCAACGTCGTGGCCGGGTACACGCACCTGTACTGGGGTGAATCGGATATTTTGTATCTTTGGGACTGATATGAAAAGATGGCTTTCCCTGCTGTTGCCGGCTTGCGTGCTGCTGCTGGCCGTTTCCTGCCGCGGCGGAGCATCCAAGGCGGGCGTTTCCCCGGTTGCGGGCCGGGCGGGCGCGGTCGCGCCCACCTATGCCGAAGGTTTTCGCGTGAGCTACACCGATGCCGGTTGTCTCGTCGACATCCAGGATCCGCAGCGGGAGGAGAGCCAGTCCTTCCATTATCTGCTGGTGCCTGCCGGCTCGAAGCCCGCGCAGGTTCCGGAAGGCTATACCACGCTGGAGGTGCCCGTGTCGCGCGTCGTCTGTATGACGTCGCTGCAGCTGTCCAATTTCATCTGTCTCGATGAACTCGACCGTGTGGTCGGCATCACCAGCACCCGCCATCTGTTCAATCCTGAAATGAAAGAACGGCTCGCCGACGGCCGTACCGCAAAGATCGGCATCGAGGGCAATTTCGACAACGAGGTAATCCTCGGCCTCGATCCCGACCTGATCCTGATCTCGCCCTTCAAGCGCGGCGGTTACGAGGCGCTCAAAGGCGTCGACATTCCCCTGATTCCGCATTTGGGCTATAAGGAAACCACGCCCCTGGGACAGGCCGAGTGGATCAAGTTCATCGGTTTGCTGACCGGCGAGGAAGAAAAGGCCAATGCGGTTTTTGCCGGCATCGAGGAACGCTACAATGCACTGAAAGCCCTGGCGGCCGACGTGGCCGAACGGCCCGTCGTGCTCAGCGGCGAGCTGCACGGCGGCAACTGGTATGTGGGCGGCGGCCGCAGTTTCCTGGCCCAGATCTTCCGCGATGCCGGCGGTGCCTATTTCCTGCCCGACGACCAGAATTCCGGGGGGCTGAACCTCGATTTCGAGACGGTTTACAGCCAGACGGCAAATGCCCGCTACTGGCGCATCGTCAACAGCTATAACGGCACCTTCTCCTACGACGCCCTCAAGGCCGAGGACGCCCGCTATGCCGACCTGAACGCCTTCCGCGAAAAAGGGGTGGTCTATTGCAATATGCGGGAGAAACCCTTCTATGAAAACATGCCGGTGCAGCCCGACGTGGTGCTCGCCGACCTGATCCATATTTTCCATCCGGAACTGCTTCCGGCCGACTATCAGCCGGTCTTCTACGAATTGCTTCCATGAAACGCTCCGTCGCCGCCGGTATGATCGCGCTGGGGGTGTCCATCCTCCTGCTGTTTTTCCTGAACCTGCTGTTGGGCTCGGTGTCGATTCCGGCCGGGCAGGTGTGGAAGGTGATCTGGGGCGGGGAAGCATCCAATCCGATCTGGGGAAATATTGTACTTAAGTCGCGTTTCCCGCAGGCGCTCACGGCCCTGGCGGCCGGCGCCGGGCTGGCGGTGGCCGGTCTGCAGATGCAGACCGTCTTCCGCAACCCCCTGGCCGGCCCGTCCGTATTGGGCGTCAGCTCGGGCGCGAGCCTTGGTGTGGCGTTCGTGGTGCTGCTTTCCGGGCGGCTTGGCGGCGTGGCCCTGAGCCATCTCGGCTATATGGGCGAGGTGGCCATGACCGTTTCGGCCATCATCGGCGCGCTGGCCATTATGCTGCTGATCGTCTGGGTGGCGCAGAAGGTGCGTGGCAACGTCACGCTGCTGATCATCGGTGTGATGATCGGCTATGTGGCCACGGCCATCATCGGCGTGCTGAAGTTCTTCAGCGCCGAGGAAGACGTCCGGGCCTATGTGGTCTGGGGGCTCGGCAGTTTCGCCCGTGTGTCGGGCGGCCAGGTGATGACGTTCGTCATCATCATGGCGATCCTGCTGCCGCTTTCCTTCCTGTTGGTCAAGACGCTGAATCTGCTGCTGCTCGGCGACGGCTATGCCCGCAACCTGGGCCTGAATGTCCGGCGGGCGCGGATGTGGGTTATCGTCTGCGCGGGCGTGCTGGTTGCCATCGTCACCGCTTATTGCGGCCCGATCTCTTTCCTGGGCCTTGCTGTGCCGCATCTTTGTCGCGGCATATTCCGCACATCGGACCACCGCGTGCTGATGCCCGCCTCCCTGCTGGCCGGCGCCGCGCTGGCCTTGCTCTGCAATCTCATCGCCCGGATGCCGGGCTTCGAAGGGGCGCTGCCCGTCAATTCCGTGACGGCTCTGATCGGTGCGCCGGTCGTGGCGGTCGTGCTCTTCAAACGGCGGAAGGAGGATACCGGGGAATGAAACGCGAGGAAACCATCCGTCTTTCGGGGCTCGCCATCGGTTATCCCGGCAAGCATTCGGTCAAGGTTGTGGCCGAAGGCATCACCCAGACCATCCATAGCGGGGAGTTGACCTGCCTGCTGGGCGAAAACGGCGCCGGCAAGTCCACGCTGTTGCGCACCCTCTCGGGTTTTCTCCCGGCCTTGTCCGGCGAGATCACTATCTTGGGCAAGCCGTTGCGGGAGTATCGCGAAAAAGAACTGGCTACCGTCATTGGGGTTGTCCTGACGGAAAAGACCAATCTCCAGAACATGACGGTCACCGAACTGGTGGGGATGGGGCGCAGCCCTTACACCGGATTCTGGGGCCGGCTGTCGGCCGAAGACCGCCGCAAGGTGGACGATGCACTGGCGCTGGTGGGCATCGTCCCGCTCCGTGACCGCATGGTCCAGACCCTGAGTGACGGCGAACGCCAGAAAGTGATGATTGCCAAAGCCCTGGCGCAGGAGACGCCCATCATCTTCCTCGACGAGCCCACCGCCTTCCTCGATTATCCGAGCAAGGTGGAAATCCTGAATCTGCTGCACCGTCTCTCGTGCGAGATGGGCAAGACGGTATTCCTGTCAACCCACGACCTCGACCTCGCCCTTCGCGTCGCCGACCGCGTCTGGCTGATGACCAAAGGAGGCACCGTCAAAACGGGCGCCCCGGAAAACCTGATCGTCGACCGGCAAACCGGCCGCTTCCATTTCGAGTCCTGACGTTGCTGGAAAGGGCCGCAGGGCCCAGGGAGCTATGTTATTGCATCTGCCTCAGGCGGACGTCGATGTCGGGGAGGAGGGACGGGAGTTCGCTCAGGTCGGTTTTGCTGAAGTGATAGGGGATGAGGACTTTGGGGTGGATGGTCTTGGCGGCGTTGACGCACTGTTCGACGGTCATCGTGTAGGGCTGGTTGACCGGGAGGAGGGCTACGTCGATGTCTTTCAGGTCGGCCATTTCGGGAATGTCTTCGGTGTCGCCGGCGATGTAGATGTGCAGGCCGTCGATGGTCAGGAGGTAGCCGTTGCCGTTGCCTTTCGGGTGGAACATTTCGCGGCCGGGCGTCGTGTTGTAGGCCGGGACGGCCTCGAGGGTGATGTCGTCGGTCAGCGGCAGGATTTCCCCGTTGGCAAGGGTTTCGCCCTTGCCGAGCTGTTCATAGCTCTTTTCGTTGACGATCAGCCGGGTGTTTTCATCGGTAAGGGCCTCGATGGCTTCGGGATCGAGGTGGTCGCCGTGTTCGTGGGTGATCAGGATGAAGTCGGCCTTCGGGAAGTCCGTGGCGTAGTTGGTGGTCTTCCCGTGCTGGATCACGGGATCGATGTGGATCGAGACGTCTTCGAAATTGATGGCGAGGGTGCCGTGCTTGATCAGCGTGATGTCGACCGCTTTGCCGCCGTCGCTCACGAAGCGTTCCACTTCGTAGCCCAGCAGGGAAACCGTCGAGGAGGGTTCGACCGGGGCCGGTTTGACGGGCTTGGATTGCTTGCAGCTCAGCGTGAGACTCGCAACGGCTACCGCGGCGAGCAAGAGGGTCAGTTTTTTCATAATCGGCTTATACTATTCAAATACAATAATTTGCGTATCATTCGGGACGTAGGCTCCGGAGGCGGGCCAGGCTGTTGCCGATGGCTTCTCGCGTCGTGGGCTCGGTTTCCGTGCGGTAGAGCGTCTCGACGTCTTTCAGGTAAGAGAGATAGTGGATGTCGGCGATGTAAGCGGCCGCAGCGACGCGCACCGAAGGATCGGCGTCAAAGAGCAGACCCTGGACCCAGCGTTTGGCGTCCCAGGAAGAATGGGCTTTGAGCCAGTCGAGGGCCGCGCATTTCTCGGCAGCGGTTCCGGTGAGCAGTGTCTTGAAACAAGCCGTCTCCCGGTCGATGTCGTCGAGGGTCATCAGACACTCCCGGTCAACCAGCGAAGCGTCCTGGAGGGCGGGATCCGACGCGAAACGCTGCTTGGGCGCATCTTCGCCCAGGGTCCAGCGAACCATCCGGGAAATCATCCACATTTTACCTGGCGTGGCTTCGGGGTGGGCAATTGAGCAGAAAACCCGTCCTTTGCCATATTCCGTTCCCAGGAAGAAGGGGCGGCCGACGGTCATTCCGGCGGGCGCGTCGCCCTCTTCGTGGACGTCGCTTCGCATCGTCGCGAATTCCGTATAAGTGCCCACGGGGACGAGAACAGGCCCTTCGTAGTACATACAGTACAGGGTATCGATGGAAGCATACTCTCCGAACAACTGCCGCCCTTCCTCCGTAAGGGTGAAGGCCACGTTTCCGTGCCCGCGGTTGTCATGTTCGATGTCGATGGCGCGCGCACCGCTCAACGGGAGAGAGGCCCCGTCGGGCCTTTCGGAGAAGAAATAGGCCCCGGCGCAGATGCCCACCGCGCCGCCGCCACGGGCGACGAAGTCTTGGATGCGGGCCAGGTTCTGCGCACCGAGATTGAGAAATTGCCGGCTTCCGCTACCCCCGGGAATGATGATGGCGTCCAGGGAATCCAGGACGCCGCCGGCAATGTCGGAGGTCGTGATCAGGCGTGCCTCCAAGTCCTGGTCCAGGGAACAAGCCGCGAGACTTTCCCAAATGCAGGTTTGCGATCCGCCGAATCCATCAAACACGCCCACCCGGTACCGCTTCGGCGAACCGGGAGTGCAAGCTGTGCAGAACAATATGAAAGCCAGGGAAATAAGAGCGAGTTTCTTCATATCGTAAAGATATGAAAAAAAACTATCTTTGTTGTAGGTAAAACGAATGTCCATGAAAAGAACTGTGTTTTTGCTTTTGTTCCTGTTCGGATTCTTTACGTGCCGGGCGCAGGTTCAGTCTGGTGTCTGGTCTGGTGCCATTGAGATTCAAGGGACGTCTCTGATGCTGGTTTTCAACCTTTCAGACGATGCATGCACGCTTGACGTGCCTGACCAGGGGGCCAAAGGTATCCCGGCTGTGGCTTCGCTGACGGCCTTGGGAGCTCTCCATGTGGAGGTTCCTGCCATCGGCGCTTCCTTTGAAGGATTCCTTCTCGGCGGGAAGATTGTCGGAACGTTCACGCAGCGCGGATCGGCTTTTCCGCTGACGCTGGCGCCTGGCGCTCCGCAGCGTAACCGCCCACAGACTCCTGAGCCGCCGTTCCCTTATGTGACGGAAGAAGTGTCCTTCTCCAACGGCGATGCCGTGCTGAAGGGAACGCTCGTCCTGCCGGAAGGGTGCAATCGGCAGACACTGGTGCTGTTAATGGTTACCGGCAGCGGCTTGCAGGACCGTGACGAGACGCTCTATGAGCACAAGCCGTTCGCCGTCATCGCAGACTATCTGGCCCGGCAGGGGATTGCTACACTCCGCTACGATGACCGGGGCTTTGGCGAATCGACCGGTGATATCGTGAACTGCACGACAGAGGACTTGAAGAATGACGCTGCGGCCGGTCTCGCGCTGTTGCGCCAGCGCTTCGACCGCGTAGGCGTCCTCGGTCACAGCGAAGGCGGCACGATCGCACTGATGCTGGCCGCCGAAAAGAAAACCGATTTTATCGTGAGTATGGCCGGTATGGTTATTTCCGGCCGCGAAACCCTCCTCGCGCAGAATCGCCATGCCCTTCGTCAGGCCGGTTTGGACGAAGCGACGACCGAAAGCTATTGCCAGGCATTGGCGGCTACCTTTGCCGCCGTGAACGACGGTCGGCCGATGCCGTCGCCGGCCTCCTTCGATATTCCCGCAATGCTTCAGCAGAATCTCGCCGCCGTCCAGGCCCAGTTAAACCTGCCCTATCTGCGCTATTTCGTCAAGCTGGACCTGACCTCCCGTCTGGGTGAAATCGTTTGCCCGGTCCTTGCCCTGAACGGCACTCTCGACACCCAGGTTGATGCCTCTGCCAATCTGGAAGCCCTCCATCGCGGCCTTCCCGATTCTCCCCGCCGCCTGGTATGCACTTCCTGCGAGGGCCTTAACCATCTTTTCCAGCACGCTGCCAGCGGCGAAGCTGCAGAATACCCGCAGATCGAAGAAACCATCTCTCCCGATGTCCTGGAACTGATTGCCGGCTGGCTCGCCAAACTCGCCCGCTGAATTGCCTTCGGACGCGGTCCGGGTTGGTAAAAAGGGAATCATTTTTTAACTTTGCCGAAACCTAAGGCTTTTTCCAGATGGATTTCAGAGTAGGAAACGGATACGACGTGCATCAGCTGACCGAAGGGCTGCCGCTGGTGCTGGGTGGGGTGAAGATTCCCCATACGAAGGGCTGTGTGGCCCATTCCGACGGCGACGTGCTGATTCACGCGCTTTGCGACGCCCTGCTGGGCGCGCTCGCCCTGGGCGACATCGGCCAGCATTTCCCCGACACATCCGACGATTACGCCGGCATCGACAGCCGCATCCTGCTCGCCCGCGTCGCGGCGATGGTTCGGGAAAAAGGTTGGGAAATCGTCAACGTGGACAACACGCTTCTGGCTCAGAAGCCGAAGATCGCGCCTTTCGTCCCGGCCATGCGCCAGGCTCTCGCCGACACCCTCGGCCTTCCGGTCGAGGCCGTCTCCGTCAAGGCGACTACCACCGAGCACCTTGGCTTCGTCGGCCGCGAAGAAGGCGTCGCCGCCTACGCCACCTGTCTCCTCCGTCGGGGGTAAGGAGGAATCAGCTTATTTCTTGTCATCGTTGCGGGAGGCCTTGCCTTGGAAGATGCGGACTTGGAGCTTTTCGCCGGAAGGGGTGTAGGTGCCGGGTTCCTTGAGGTTGACGACGATGACGCCGTTGGCAGTGTTGCCGTACTTTTCGTAGGCTTGGGCGCCGTTCCCTTTGTAAACGTTAATTCTTTCGATGGCTTTTGGGTCGAGGCTTTGGAAAACGGTGGCCGAGACGGCTTTGTCGTCGATGATATAGAGGGGCTCCGATCCCCGTTGGGTCCGGATCTGGTGGATCCGGATGATCTGGCCGTCTTTTTCGACGGTCGTGATGTCATAGCCCTCGATTTTTTCACCCAGGAGCTGGCTGCCGTCGAAGTTTGCAACGGGCTGGTTGTCGATGACGTAATGGTTGAGGGTATCAGCCGGAGCGTTGGAAGTTATGGGGGCGCCGGCGTTCAGCAGGAGGGCGCAAAGGGCGGTAAACAGGAAGTGAGTCATTTTCGTGTCAGTTTTGCTGGTTTTGACAGGCGAGCAGGGACATGGTCCCTTCGTCTTCGTCGTAAGTCAGAATATAGTAACAGATGCTGCCGTCTTTCAGATGGGCAGTCAGGATGGCTTTCGCTCCGTCGGGCCGGGCCTCGATCGATTCGATGTCGTCGGGGCTGAGCTGCATGATCTGTCGGATGCTTTCGGCGATGACAACGGGAGGTAAGGGCCGCTCGGCATGACGGGCAGGCAGGACGAGCCAGGCGACGGCCGCGACAGCG
>JAEEGJ010015932.1_pt1 | contig 17400 bp, 9 predicted proteins | sample 8958761 | NCBI WGS metagenome assembly JAEEGJ01 (sample SAMN16246546, study PRJNA631951) | gut metagenome | biome: gut microbiome; feature: rumen; material: RS-attached | host: Bos | place: Iran: Karaj | collected 2018-10 | reverse complement strand
GTATTCGCAGGCAATTCGGGCCTCGCCACGACGAATCAGTCCCTTCAAGGTCAGCACGTCCTTGTTGTCGGGCTCATCTTCCTTCTTGCTCTTCAGGAATTGCTTCACCTCCTTGTATTTGGCACGCACCACCTCGTCCTTGCTGTCGGCAAAGAGCTGGTTGAAACCATTGACGAAATGCATGAAGCGACGAACCTCCTCATCGCCTACGGCAATGTTGCCCGAAGTCTCATAGCAGATGTGTACGTCGTTGCCCTGCTGCACCAGACGGCGGATGGTTCCTCCCATCGATATGACATCGTCGTCGGGATGGGGAGCAAAGACAGCCACACGCTTTGGATAGGGATTGGCTCGTTCAGGACGCTGTGTGTCGTCGGCATTGGGTTTGCCACCGGGCCATCCGGTGATGGTGTGTTGAAGTGCATTAAATATAAAGAGGTTGGCATACTCGGCCTTTCCATACTCGTCGAGCAGTTCGCGAAGGTTGTTCTTTTCATAGTCGAGCGCGGTGAGCTTGAGCACGGGTTTGCCCACGCGTTGGCTGAGCCAGATGATGGCACGTTTCTTCATGCGGTCGTTCCACTTGGTCTTCTTGTTGTAGGCCCATGGGTAGCGCTGTTCGTCCTCTTCTTCGGGAGTAACGAGCTTGTTGGTCAGATGCAGATTCAGTTTCATAGTCTTGTCGTTTTGTTGTCAATGGCCGTTTTTCGGTAGTTTTTCGCTGCAAAGATAAGCATCTTTTTGCAACATTCCAAACATTTTGTCGATTTTTCTTTGTCAGAAATTTGGAGAAACGGGAAATATGCCGTATCTTTGCCACCAGAAAGCAGAAAACGCCTAAATAATTAATGCATTATGAAAGCCATTTTAACTGCCCTGTTACTTTTCATATTCTTTTTCGATGATGCAGCATGTCGGACATTTACCCGATTGCGAATGCCATACGATGCCAATGAAGTGCGCTGCATCGAGCAAGATGCAACGGGTATGATCTGGATTGGTTCGAAACGCGGAGTCTTCTCCTTCGATGGGTACAACCTGCACAAGATGCGCTACGAAACGAATATCGAGGTCGAAAGCATGCTCATTGTCGGCAAATACCTTTGCGTCACTAGTTCGATAGGAATCCTGTGGCTGAATTTGGAGACAGAGGAATTCGAAGACGTTCACCATTGCAGCTTGAGCGATACTGCCTGCCGTGGTATAGCCTTGGTGGATGGGAAACTTTGGATTGGCAATCGCGACTCGGGGCTCTATAGCCTGGACCTTGATACTGATGAGTTGAGCCCAATCCCTGCTGAAGGATGGACTGAAACACTAGTCTATAATATTGCTGATGCTGGCGATTGCGTTTATGTGGGGGCATACGAATGTCTGAGTGTCTATGACAAGGCAACACGCTCACGCTCCATCATCGATTACGATCCAACCCGAACCCACTGTGTCGTAGTCAGGTTGGCTTGGGATTCCAAGAGGCAGTGCCTATGGATTTGTACCGATCATGGTATCTTTCGTCTCAACAAGGGCGACAAAGTGGGGCAGGAGATTCAGGCATTCCATGGCAGCTCTTTCAAGGGAGTTTGCTTTATGGACGACAAGGTCTTTTTCAGTTCGGATAATGGTCTGTTCGAATATGATCCCGAAAACGATACCTTCGAACACTATATTCATCGCCCACAGGATCCCACTTCTTTGAGCAACAATGTACTCTTCGGGTTATATGCCGATGACAATGGCAACCTATGGATCGGCTCAGAGAGGGGGCTGTCCATTTCACCAGCTGAGACCGGTGTCACCGATTTGGATTTTGAGCGACGAATGGGTTTGAATGTGGGCAATGTCATCACCCATATCCTGCAGGGTGCAAACGGGGACTATTGGTTAGGAGGAGACAACGGACTGATTCATGCCTATCTCAAGAATGGGGGCTGGGGAAGTGACTGGTATATGCTCAATGACCCAAAATACCCGATTGCTCACAATCTGATACGTGGTTTGTACCTCGACCGGGATAATATTGTCTGGTTGGTTTCTGATGGCAGCATTGCACATTTTGACATAGTCAACAATCATTTCGTGTCGCATAATATAGTGACGCCAAGCGGATTGAAATCCACTTGGGCATACAGCATTTACGAGGATGCCACTGGAAGGCTGTGGATTGGCACTTTCAAAGGGGGAATGCTGGTGGTAGATAAGCAATCATTGCTCGAGTCTGATCCTTCCCAGCCTTTTGTCGCCGACGAGACGCCCAAGGACTTCAACGAGAAGATTGGATACATTGTTTTCCAGGGATGTCCCGACGAGCAAGGCAACCTGTGGCTCTCGACTATCAATGGCTTAGGGTATGTCGATGTGTCACAGATGACGGTTGATATGGTAACCAATCAACCCATTGATAACCGTATGCTATATGCTGATGGTCGAATCTGGTATACCATCGGTGGGCAGCTGCTCGCCTACGATGTGAGCCGTCGCGACACCATCTGCTTGCCTTTCAACGTAAAGGACGAACTTATCTATACATTTTTCCCCAAAGATGATGAGGTCTGGTTTTCGTGTGCAAATGGCATATTCTATATTGATGTTCCAACGATGACCATCCATCAGACACAGCTCCCCCTCTTCTATTGTGCCTCGGGTCTGTACTTGCCTGAAACACGGACGATGTTGCTGGGAGGTGAGGACGAATTGAAGAAGGTGAATCTTGGCAAGTATATCGAAGTTCAGTCTCACGATTCTCTCTATATATCAAATCTGATCATCGATGGACAGTTGCAGCATCCTGGCATTTTGTATGATGAAAACAAGAACGTGCGTTATTTGCGCACTCTGCATCTGAAGCGGAATCGAAACATTGCTTTCGAATTGTCGAGCTACCGCTTTACGCGCAACAACGAGGAGACTTATTACTTCTGTCTGGATGACAAGGAATGGTTACCTTTGAAGCGCGGTGATAATACAATCGTTTTCAATGCCCTTTCATCAGGACACCACAACTTGAAGATTTGTCGTTTCGACCAAAGTGTCAGTCCCGATGCACCTGTGACGAGCTACGACCTTTACCTGCCCTTCCCGTGGTATCTTCAGTGGTGGGCCTTCGTGGTCTATGTCTTTGCTGTTGCCTTTCTGCTTTATCGGCTGATGCAGTATGTGCAACGACGTGAGCGTAATATCATCGAGAGGCAGAATAGCGATAATCCGTTCTTGATGGAGGTGAACCAGATCATCGACGGGAATATGGGTAACGAGGACTTCAATGTGACCATGCTTGCCGACAAGCTCAACATCACATCCAAACAGCTTAACCGAAAGCTAAAACCTTTGATAGGCATCACTCCTGTGACATATATACGCCGCCGACGTATGCAGGCCGCTGCACGTCTGCTCAGTGAACAGGGCAATACTGTGCAGGAAGTGATGTACCGTGTCGGTTTTTCAAATGCCTCCTATTTCTCGAAGTGCTTCAACAATGAGTATGGCATAAATCCAAGCGAACTGAACAAGCAGACAAATTGAAAAAGGGTAATTTTGTACAGATTGGCCAACATTTTTCGGAAAAAAAGGACAAATTTTCGGATTTGTCCTTTTTTTATTGTTTTTGGTCTGACAATTGTCAACACAATTCGATTCAATAATATAACTTTGTGCCTCGAAAAACCATTTTGCTATAAATCCAACACATTATATATATAATAATATCCCCTTCTCATCGAAGGGAAATAAACCCATTTACTTTTATGCTATACAACCTATCACGTAAAGTAGCAGGCCTTGTCCTGCTAATGCTTTGCTCTATGTCCTGCCTCGTCATGGCACAGAACACAGTGCAGATTTCGGGTAACGTAACCGATGCATTCGGAGAACCTTTAGTTGGTGTCAACATCGTCCAGCAGGGCACCACCAATGGTACTGTTACCGATTTGGATGGTAACTTTGTACTCGGTGTTCCCCAGGGCGCCGACCTCACCGTGTCCTATATCGGATACGTGTCACAGACCGTCAAGGCCCAGCCTGTTATGAAGATCAAACTCGTAGAGGATAATGAGGCCCTTGAGGAAGTTGTCGTCATCGGTTATGGTGTAGTCAAGAAGAGCGACCTCGCAGGTGCGGTATCCACCGTCAGCAGCAAAGCCTTCAAGGATCAGCCTGTCACCCGTGTGGAAGACACTATGCAGGGTCGACTGGCAGGTGTCAGCGTATCGAACATGAGTGGCGCACCTGGCAGCAGCATCAAGATCCGTGTGCGTGGCGCCAACTCCATCAACAAGAGCAACGATCCGCTCTATGTAATAGATGGCATTGTAGGCGATATCAATGGCCTGAATACAGCTGATATCCAAAGCATCGAGGTGCTGAAGGATGCATCATCCACTGCAATTTATGGTAGCCGTGGTGCTAATGGTGTTGTAATCATAACCACTCGTCGTGGTGAGGCAGGCACGGCCAAAGTCACCCTCGACACCGAAATTGGTGTGCAGACCATCAGCAAGCGCTATGACCTTCTTGATGCCGAAGAGTATGCCAGGGCATATAACGAGATTCGCGGCACACAGGTCATCGATCCCGCGCTTTTTGCCAACGGTGGCGGAACAGACTGGCAGGACGAGATCTTCCAGACGGGACTCAGCCAGAACTATAAGGTAAGCATCAGCGGAGGAAATAACCAGACCCAGTATTTCGTGTCGGGCAACATACTCGACCAGTCGGGCATCGTCATCACCAGCGGATACAAGCGTTATGCTTTCCGAACCAATGTTGCCTCGAAGGTGACCGATTGGCTCGATGTGACAGCCGATGTTCGTCTGAGCAATAATAAAGGTAAGAACAACAACATTTCATCGGGCAAGGGCAATCCTCTATGGACGGCCATCACTTATACGCCCAGCATGTCAATCTATGATGCCGATGGCAACTACAACAAAGACCAGTACAACTCGCTTGCTGAGAATCCCGTGGGATTGCTGAAGGATTCGCGCGATGAATATATGGTCAATAAGGTTAACGGAATGCTCGACCTGCGATTCAAGCTTGCCAAGGGCCTCACCTTCACAGCTACAGGTGGTGTCGATTACACCGATCGCAAGGACTACAGCTTTGACTCGAACAAGGTGTTCACCACCAACGGGATGAGCAACGCCGATGCCTACACCATGAATCTCCAAAGCACCAACAACCTGACCTATACGGGCAACTGGAATGGACATAGCCTCATTGCAACAGGTGTGTTTGAATATTCAAGCAATCAGGTACGCAATATGGACATCCATGGTACAGGACTGCTCACCGAGAGCGTAGGCTATTGGAATGTCAACGTGGCCAGCAGTACCTCCAACAGCAATTCTTACAGCGAATATTCCCTTCTTAGTTATGTCGGCCGACTGATGTATGGTTTCAAGAATCGCTACAACGCCACACTCACCTTCCGCGCTGATGGTTCGTCGAAGTTCACCAAAGAGAAATGGGGTTACTTCCCATCTGCAGCCCTCGCTTGGAATATAGCTGAAGAAGGATTCATGAAGAATCAGAATATCTTCCAGAACCTCAAGCTCCGCGCCAGCTATGGCATCATCGGCAATCAGGCAATTCAGGCATACGAGACTCTCGGTCTGCTGACGTCCACACTCTACGACTATGGCACGGGTTCGCGCTTCACAGGTTATTGGGGTGCCACCTTCGCAACGCCCGATCTCACCTGGGAGAAGACCTACCAGTTTGACCTTGGCCTTGACATCAGCGTGCTCAACAATCGATTGAACTTCACCATCGACTATTACGACAAGAAGACCAAGGATGCCCTGCTTCAGAAGACCATCCCGCAATACAACGGAGGCGGCAGCTTCTGGGTCAATCGTGGCGAGATTGCCAACCGAGGCATTGAGCTGGCCATCGATGCCTATCCGGTGCGTACCGACGATTTCACATGGAATTCGAACTTCAATTTCACATGGTCGAAGAATGAGGTGAAAGACCTCGCCGGTGACGCCTATATCCTCGGCTCATCGCCAGCCAACGGCCTTGTCGGTTCCACCAATATTGTCAAGCCGGGCGAACCCATCGGAGCCATCTACGGCATCGAATGGGAGGGTTTGGATGCCAAGGGCAACAATATCTACAAGGATGTCAACGGCGATGGTGCCATTTCGTCGGATGACTTTGGTGTGATTGGCAAGTCAACACCCGATATCACCCTCGGTTGGAATAATATCTTTACCTATAAGAATTGGGAATTCAGTTTCCTTATGACAGGCAGTTTCGGAGCTGACAAGCTCAACCTTACCCGTTTCACCATTGCAAGCCAGGTAGGTGACTCGCGCTTCATTACCTTGCGTGATGCATATTACCAGAGCTTCGACAAGATTGGTGCCAGCGCTGAATACGCCAGTCTGACAAGCCAGAACAATGTCCACTACGGAAACTCTTCTCAGTGGCTCGAAAGTGCCGATTTCGTGCGCCTCAAGAATCTCAGTATTGCATACAACATGCCTAAGAGTCTGACACGGTTTGCCGATGTGCGCCTTTCTGTCAGCTGCCAGAACCTCTTCACCATCACAGGCTATTCCGGAATGGATCCCGAGACCTTCAGCGAGAATTCCGATGTGGTTGGTGGTATGGATGTAGGTGCTTATCCTATCCCACGTACCATTACTTTCGGAGCTCGTTTCACCTTCTAAAAAAAGATTCATCGAAATAATTTATAGTTAATTGTCTATTATGAAGACCAAGATATTTTTTGCAGCACTTGCTGCCGGTGCTCTGTGCCTCACTTCATGCAACGACGTTTTGGAGGAAGATGCCAAGGGACGTCTTAGCGCTGAGACCTTCTTCTCGTCCAACGACGATCTCGATATGGCTGTCAATGCTATGTTCTATCAGCTGATGCTCACGGGCCAGTCTGATGGAAGGTTCAACTTCGAATGGGAAGCCGACGACATCACTACTCATCCGCAGAGCAACAAGGCCAATTGCCGCGAATTCGACAAGTTTGTCGTATCCGACAATGGTAGTGCAGGTGATGCCTGGGGGGCCTTCTATGGCCTTGTCAAGGCTTGCAACTTTGTCATCAACAATGCTGAGCGCACTCCTACAAGCACTCAGAACATCGAGCAGGCCATCGGTCAGGCACGTTTCTGGAGAGCCTACGCCTACTATTTCCTCGTGCGTATGTATGGACCAATCCCTGTGATGCTTCAGGAGGAGATCAATTATGAGGCTCCGCTCACTCCCGTGGCCGATGTCTTTGCGCTGATTGTCGAGGACCTGCAATATGCTGAGAGCAAGCTTCCCGCCAATTGGACCAGCAGTCCCAGAAACGTCAGCGGCTGCAACGTCTTCGCTACCGAAGGTGCTGCCAAGGCTATGTTGTCCCACGTCTATCTGAGTATGGCAGGTTGGCCTCTCAAGCAGACGGGCTGCTATGCACAGGCTGCCGCCAAGGCCAAGGAGGTCATCGATGGTGTCAATTCAGGCAAGTACAACTACATTCTTGAGGAGAATTATGAGGACATCTATAAGATGAGCAACCAGTACAGCAACGAGAACATCATCTCCATCCACTACAACAAGGCATGGGGATGGGACGAGAACTCGATGAGCACGCTGACAGGACTATTCGAAAGTGCAGGTGGAGGATGGAGCGACTTCTGGGGCGAAATCAAGTTCTGGCACGATATGCCCGACGGCCCACGCAAGGACGCCATCTATGCACCCAAGGTCTACCAGTCTTCGAACGGTGAGCTTGTCGATTGGTGGGAGACCTGGGAGAACCACCCGATGGTCATCCTGACGGGCGAAGGCCCAAATGGCTCCGACTACGACTGGCGCAATGGCGCTGTAGGTTGCGACTGGTTGGGCGAGAAGTCGCACAAGGTGTTCCGTTATGCCGAACTCCTCCTCACCTACGCTGAGGCTCAGGCCCGTGCCGACGGCACGCCCAATGCGTTGGCCTACGACTGCATCAACCGCGTGCGCCGTCGTGCCGGACTCGACGACCTTACACCTGGTCTCAGCGGAGCAGACTTCGCTGCTGCCGCGGTTGCCGAACATGGTTGGGAGATCGGTTGCTACTTCTGGAACAACATCGGTGCACGTGTGTTCGATATGCAGCGACTTGAGCTTCTCGAAGACCATTTCAACTACCGCAAGCAGAATCCCGCCATCGAGGTGGCTCCAGGCGTATTCCGCACCGAGACAATCGCCATCGAGGCTGCTGCCTGGAACGACAACATGATGTACGTGCCCTATCCTGCTGCCGACAAGGTTTACAATCCGAATTTGGTTCGTTAACTGATAGGTTTTTTTATGTGTGTGTTGGCCTTGCACGACCGCAAGGTAAGGGGGAGGGGCAACCTTCCCCCGATTTTTTTTATCCAATTGTTACAAATTTGTCCTCGATTTGAAAAAAAGAGGCATATTACTTGCACGTTTCCTCAAAAAACACTATATTTGCACCAAAATCAGATTTTGAAGTTAATATTTTATTATTAATTGTTATTTGTTAATTGTTTATTATGAAAAGATCTCTTTTCCTCGGTGCTTGCCTTTTGGCAGCCACAAGCCTTTGGGCACAACGCCCTATGACCGCTCCTGCTGGCGGAAAGGCTATTAGTGATCATTTGATTGGAATCTTTTTCGAAGACATCAGCAATGCAGCCGATGGCGGCCTCTATGCCGAACTGGTGCAGAACGGAGCCTTCGAATACAACGCTGGCGAACGTGCCGGCTGGGGCCCTGGCACAGCCTGGCGATTCATCCGTCCCGGACATTCTTCGGGCAACATCACAACCTTGCAGGCCTATCCTCTGCACGTCAATAACCTGAACTACATGCGCATTCTCATCGAGCGCGTAGGACACTACTATGACTTCGATGGCTGGACAGGCGTAGGCCTCCAGAACGATGGCTTCAACGGTATGAACGTGAAGGCGGGTGCAAAGTACGACTTCTCTGCCTTTATGCGCAACGTAAGTGGCAAGGCCAAGGAAGTGCGCATCGCCCTCGTCGTGCCCGGTCGTGAGCAGAAGTTGCTGGCCGACCAGACCGTAAAGGTCGTAGGCCCCGATTGGAACAAGGTGGAGGCCGTCCTCGAACCTGTTGAAGATTGCCCGAATGCTGTCCTCCAGATTCTCGTACTCACCGTGGGTGAGATGGACATCGATGCCGTATCGCTGATGCCCGAAGATACCTTCATGGGCCATGGCCTTCGCAAGGACCTTGCCGAGACATTGCAGGCTATGCATCCACGTTTCATGCGTTTCCCCGGCGGTTGCGTGGTTCATGGTGGCGGCGATGGCTTCTGGAACACCTATCGTTGGAAGACCACTCTGGGTCCCAAGCACGAGCGCAAGCAGCTCAAGAACACATGGAGCTATCACCAGAGCATGGGCCTTGGCTACTTCGAGTATTTCCAGTTCTGCGAGGATATCGGTATGGAACCACTTCCCATCCTTCCTTGTGGTGTCAGCTGCCAGGGCGTCAACGGTGGTTGGGGCATGAAGGACCAGGCACAGGACGCTTGTCCGATGGACGAGATGGACGAATGGGTGGACGAAGCTCTTGACCTCATCGAATGGGCCAATGGCGATGTTACCACCAAATGGGGCCGTGTGCGTGCTGAGGCCGGACATCCTGCTCCATTCAATTTGAAGTACCTGGGTATCGGCAACGAGGAGCGCATCTCTCCCGAGTTCATGGAGCGCTTCAAGTACATCTACGACCGTGTCGTGGCTGCCCATCCTGAAATCATCATCGTGGGCACAGCTGGTCCTGGTTCACACCCCGGCAACCCCGACTATGATAATTCATGGAAGTTTGCCGAAGAGATCGGTCTCCCCATCATCGACGAGCACTACTACGAGCCTACACAGTATTATCTCGACAGCCGTCAGTATGACAACTATCCCCGCGACCGCAAGACCAAGGTCTATCTGGGCGAGTATTCTGCACAGAATCGTGGACGCGACAACCAGCTGCTCGATGCACTTGCCGAGGCCGTCTATCTGATGCACGTTGAGCGTAATGCCGATGTTGTCGATATGACTTCCTACGCACCTCTCTTCGCCAGCAAGGACAACCGCAACTGGACGCCCGACCTCATCTATTTCGACACCGAGCGCGTCTATCCGACATGCAGCTACTATGTGCAGCAGATGTTCGGCGAGTCGGCAGGTCAGTATTACTACGGCGATTGTGTCAGCATCGAAGGTGCCGACAAGCATCAGGAGCAAAGCGTCGTGCTCAACGTGAAGACGCGCGAACTCTTCGTCAAGGTGGGTAATGCCAGCGCCGACAAGAAGGTTGCCAAGGTCGATCTTTCCCGTTTCAAGGGTATGAAGAAGGTTGCCGAGCGCACAGTCCTTTCGGGAAATCCTGAGGATGGTAACACCTTCGGCAAAATTACTATTGAACCAGTACGTGACGTTGTCAACGTGAAGCCACGTATGACGCTCGACATCGAACCCTATAGCTTCGTGATGCTCAAGATCAAGCTTTGATGCCGCATGAACTGCAGGATAATCTTCTCTACTGCTGTCGTCCTCGGTCTGCCGCTTTTGCTCTTTGGCCAAAGAGTTAAGCCTGCCGAGGATGATAGCCCGTGGCCGAAAGAACAGGCTTATCGACCCACCGATGCCAGCGACGTTACCCGGTATAAAGGCTATCAGCTGGTTTGGCACGACGAATTCGAGGGCAAAGGTCGCCCGGGCAAGGACTGGACCTACGAGACGGGCTTTGTGCGCAACGAGGAGTTGCAGTACTATCAGCCCGACAATGCTACGGTGCACGATGGCGTGCTCGACATCGAAGGTCGCGTCGAACGGGTGATGAACAAGAAGTATTATCCTCAGGTCGATAACTGGCGCCACAATCGTCGCTATGCCGACTATTCGTCGGCCAGTCTTACCACACAGGGCAGGCACGCCTTCCGCTACGGCCGCTTCGAGATCCGTGCCAAGATTCCCACGGCATCGGGTTCCTGGCCCGCCATCTGGTTGCTTGGCAACAAGCACGAGTGGCCCGAATGTGGCGAGATTGACATTATGGAGTACTACATCAAGTATGGTGCTCCTGGCATCCTGGCCAATGCCTGCTGGGGCGGTACGAAGCGCTACGACGGACAATGGGACGAAGGTTATGTGGCCGTAAGTCAATTCGAGAAGAAGGATCCGCATTGGACCGAAAAGTTCCACGTCTGGAGGCTCGATTGGACTCCGAAGTACCTCAAGATCTACGTCGATGGCAAGTTGCTCAATACCATCGAGCTTCGAAAGACCCGCAACCAGGGATGGCAAGGCAATCGCTGGAATCCCTTCAAGTCAGACGAAGAGGACTTCGGACTCTATTTGATTCTCAATCTCGCCTTGGGTCGCCACGGAGGCACTCCCGACAACGCCTGTTATCCCATTCACTACTTCGTCGATTATGTGCGCGTCTATCAGCCCGTCAGAGTGGCTTATGAATGCAGGCATATCTTTTAGTCCGGTTTTATCCGATATTTCTCCTATAAATAAAAATGAGGGCTGCGATGTAAAATCGCAGCCCTTGTTGTAAGGCAATAAATGTTGATATAGCCTTACTTCTTTGCAGCGAACTTGTGCGACTGAAGCATGTTGACTGGATCAAGCGCAGCGTCGAGTTCCTCCTTGGTCATCAAGCCCTTCTCGAGCACGATGTCGTAAACCGAACGGTTGGTCTCGTTAGCCTCCTTGGCCACCTTTGTACTAGCCTTGTAGCCGATGATTGGGTTGAGGGCGGTAACGATGCCGATAGAGTTCTTAACCATCTCCTTGCAGTGCTCCTTGTTGACGGTGATGCCGAGGATACACTTCTCGGTGAGGGTGTTGATGGCATTGGTCAACCAGGTAACGCTCTCGAAGATGCACTGGGTGATGACGGGCTCCATCACATTGAGCTCCAGCTGTCCGTGCTCGGCAGCAATGGTTACGGCAGTATCGTTGCCGATCACCTTGAAGCAGGTCTGGTTGACCACCTCAGGGATGACAGGATTAACCTTGCCAGGCATGATCGACGAACCAGGAGCCATGGCGGGCAGGTTGATCTCGTGCAGACCGCAACGAGGACCGGAAGCCATGAGGCGCAGGTCGCTACAGATCTTCGACAGCTTCACAGCCAGACGCTTCAGAGCACCCGAGTAGCTGACGTATGCACCTGTATCAGGGGTAGCTTCTACAAGGTCGTGAGCAGCGATGAAGCTCTCGCCGGTGAGCTTGCTGAGGTTGGCAGCGCAGAGCTTGGCAAAGCCGGGAGCTGCATTCAAACCAGTGCCGATGGCGGTGCCGCCCATGTTGATCTCGAGCAACAGGTTAATGTTGCGACCCAGATTGAGGATCTCCTCCTCAAGGTTGGTAGCATAGGCGTTGAACTCCTGTCCGAAAGTCATTGGTACTGCATCCTGGATCTGGGTACGCCCCATCTTGATATCGTTCTGGTATTCGTCAGCCTTATAGCGGAAAGCAGAGATCAGGCCGGTGAGAGCACCGATCAAGGACTTGTTCATAAGAACGAAGGCCAGACGGAACGAAGTTGGGTAAGCATCATTGGTCGACTGTCCGCAGTTCACGTGATCGTTGGGAGAAACGATGGTGTATTCGCCGCGCTTGTGTCCCAAGATTTCAAGGGCACGGTTGGCTATCACCTCGTTGGCATTCATGTTGACCGATGTTCCTGCACCACCCTGCATCATATCAACAGGGAATTCGCGGTCGAACTGGCCGGCGATGACTTCGCGGCATGCCTGCTCGATGGCACCTGCAATATCATCACCGATGACACCTAGCGTATGGTTGGTCTGGATAGCAGCCAGCTTGACGTAGGCGATGGCACGGATGAAGTCGGGGAAGTGGTACATCCTGCGCGACGAAATCTGATAGTTGTTGATGGCACGCTGTGTCTGTACGCCATAGTAGGCGTCTTCTGGTACCTTGAGCTCACCGATAAGGTCAGACTCAACACGGTATTTTACTTCACTCATAGGTAAAAAGGGGGTTAGTATGGTTGTTTTGTTTTTTGTTTTTGTTGCTCTAGATGCTCTAGATATTCTAGATATTCTAGATTTTCTAGAGCATCATTAATTTAATATTAGAATGCCTTGATGCGGAACATGAATCCGAGTTCAATACGATTGGTGCTGTAGTCATCAAGACCGGCAGCATGCTTGGCCTCGTCAGTGAAGCTGAAATTGCGGCCTACGTACGAAAGGAAGACACGGAAATCCTGGCTCTTGTCGGGATAGTACTCGAGGTTGGCCATCCAAAGGAGCGACTTGCGGTAGCCGTCGAATTCGGCCACATCAGCTACACTTGCGGTCTCATAGCAGCCCTTGAGCATCAGGTTCCACTGTGGAGCGAACTGCCAGTTGGCCTTGGTGATGAGCGAGTGATAGGTAACGCCGCTGAAGAAGCCGGCACCCTGCTTGGCCAGGTAGCTGGCGCCGTCGGCAGAAGCAATGCCCAGACGATCAATGTCATCCCATTCGCCCATGTAGTCGATGTACCACTGGAAGTTGGGCAATACGAGTTGCTGGCCAAGGCAGATCTTGTGGTCGTTGGCCTCTTCGCCCTGGTTCTGCAGCGAGTACGACCAGCGGGTCTGAAGCATGCCATCGAACATATTGCCTGCCCAGAGGAAGATGTAGGTCAGAGGGTGCTTCGAGGCATAGTAGTGCTCCAGCTTGTTGTCTTTGCCGAAGAAAGCATAGTTGCCGTAATAGTCGCCGAAGCCGTCGTTGTACGAGTTGGTGATGTTGATGTCGAACTCATGGTTGGGCACAGGCTTGAAGCACAGGTTCACACCAGCCATGAAGTTATCCATGTAATCGACCATGTCCGAGTACTGGTAGATGTACATTGGGTTCTCGTCGAATTCGAAGCCGCCGTGGTTCTGGCACATCTTACCGCCTTGGATGCTCCACTGATCGTTGAACTGGTAGCCCACCATCAAGATGTCGGTAGCTTTGGCAAAGTTATCGGTGCCCATGGCGGTGTTGTTCTTATTCAGACGATGACGCCAGCGGTAGCTGATCTTGTCGGTCAGGTTACCCTTGATCTCGATACGAGCCTGCTTGTTGGTAAACTTCGAGAAGTTGTCATCCTCGGTCATCAGCTCCTGGAAGGCAGCTGCATAGTTGAAATACACGTTGAAGGCGTCGGTCTTCTTTTCGAGCTTGAAGACGCGCTCCGAGAGGCTCTGGTAATCACCATCCGAGCCGCCCATGCCGGTATTGCGGCCCTGTGCGTTAGCTCCGAGAGCGAGCACCATGGCAACAGCAATGAATAAGATTCGTTTCATATTGTTTCTTCTTTTTTTTGTTCAAAGGATCTAGATGCTCTAGATTTTCTAGATGCTCTAGTTTGTCTAGACCCTCTGAAAAATCAAATTAATACTCTGCAAACAGCTTCTGGATTTCCTCCCAATCGTGGGTCTTGGTGAGGGCAAGCATCAGGAGGATACGAGCCTTCTGAGGATTGAGGTTGAGCGAAGCTACGAAGTGATACTTGGCGTCATCTACCTCGGCGTCCTGGTTGGTAGCACCAGTAGGAACGCGGCTTGAGCGAACGATCTGTACGCCCTTCTCCTGTGCCTTCACAGCTACCTCGAATACGTCCTGATAGAAGTTGCCGTCACCTACGCCAGCGAGTACGATGCCGTCGAATCCAGCGTCAACGAGAGCCTGCATTGGGATTGGAGAAGCATTGGCATAACCATAGACGATACCAACCTTTGGCAGCTTGGTGTCGGCAGTAACATTGAAGTCAGAGGTCAGACCGAACTTGTAGTCGGGGATGTTGTCAACATAGATGGGCTTGCCATTGTAGATGTAACCCATAGCACCGTAGACGCCACCCTTGAAGGTGTCGAGGTCGGTGGTGTGTCCCTTGTAGACAGCCTTGGCAGAGAAGAGCGAGTTGTTCATGCTCACCATCACGCCACGACCCTTTGACGAAGGATCAACCAGCGTAGCTACGCCATTGTAGAGGTTGGCAGGACCATCGGCCGAAATGGCGGTCGAAGGACGCATGGCACCAGCCAGTACGACGGGCTTGTCGCTGTGAACGGTGAGTGAAAGGAAGTAAGCGGTCTCCTCCATGGTGTCGGTACCGTGGGTAACAAGTACGCCATCATAACCCTCCTCGTTGAGGAGCTGGTTGATGCGAACTGCAAGCTTGAGCCAAACGGCATCGTTCATGTCCTGGCTGCCGATGTTGCAGAGCTGCTCGCCTGTCACGTCGGCCAGATCCTTGATTTCGGGAACGGCGTTGATCAGGGTCTCGATGCCTACCTGTCCAGCTGTGTAGGCCGACGAAGTGGCTGCGGTGCTCACACCTGCGATGGTGCCACCGGTGGCAATAATACGTACTTTTGGCTTTGCAATGGCAACTGATGCAACCATCACGAGGAGCATCATCAGAATGGAAATTCTCTTTTTCATAGCGTTTTTTGTTTTTAGTTAGTTAATATGTTAAAGGGTTTGTAGTTTTCGGTTACAGCACCAAAGTGATGGCGTAGGCCACAGCGATGGCAACCACCGTGGTGATCCATCCTGGCAACTGGAAGGAGTGGTTGATCACATACTTGCCCACATGGGTAGTGCCTGTGCGGTCGAAGCCGAGGGCGGCAACCTCAGTCGGGTAGTTGGGAAGGAAGAAGTATCCGTTGACGGCTGGGAACATGGCCACGAGCAGCATCGGGTTCATACCCAAAGCGATGCCTACAGGATAAAGCGTGGTGACTGTAGCAGCCTGCGAGAAGAGCATGATGCTCATCAGGAAGAGGGCAACGGCAAAGAGGAACGGAGCCGACTCGACCATACCGGCCAATGCGCCGTTGATGGCTTCGGCATTGCCTACGTAGAACGTCGATCCCATCCAGGCGATACCGAAGATGGCTATCACGGCATTGATGCCAGCTGCAAAGATGCTGCCCTTGGGTACATTCTTCAAAGGTACCTTGCCTGCCCAAACGATAAGGATGGCATCGCTCATCATGATCATTTCGATGGTCTCCGACATCGATACGCCCTTTGGACGAAGCTGTGGGAAGAAGCCGAAGAGCACTACCAGGGCAACGCCGAACAAGAATGCCCAAACCGAACGCTTGGCACGCGGATCGCTGCTGTATTCGGCACTCTCTACCTTGCGCTTGTCCTCCTCGGGGTCAATCAGACCCTCACGCACTCGACGCTGGTATTCGGGGTCGTCTTCCAGTTCCTTGCCCCAATGGTTGGCCACAAACGCAGCCACCAGAATGGCGATGAAGCCCGCGGGAACGCAGGTCAGGATGATGGTGCCCAGTTCGATGCCTTGTCCGCCCAGCAGGTCGCGCGAGATGATGGCTGCCGTAGCTGCCGACACGGGACTGCCCGTGATGCCCAGCGAAGCCGATACCGTGGCCAGTGCAACAGGTCGCTCGGGGCGAATCTTGTTGGCCTGGGCAATCTCAGAAATGATGGGGAGTAGTGAATAACTGGTGTGTGCTGTGCCTGCAACGAGGCAGAAGAGCCATGTGCAGAGGGGGCCATAATAGGTAATGTGGTCGGGGTGCTTGCGCAGGAACTTGGCTGCCTGTCCTACAAGCCAATCCAAGCCGCCCGCAGCCTGCAGAGCTGCCGATGCCACGATCACCGCCAGGATGATCATCATCACGTCGATGGGTGCCTTGCCCGGCTGAAGTCCGAAGATGTAGACCAGGATGAACACGCCCAGCATACCGAATACGCCAAGGCCAATGCCACCCACCCTGGCTCCGATGAAGATCAAAGCGAGGACAATGGCCAGTTCTACAAAGATTAATGCAGTTGCCATACTTCAAAGGGGGTTGTTTTTTGGTTTGAATTTTTAGTAATTGTTCGCGTTTCGTGATGCAAAGATAAACACAAATACATCTACAATGAGTCATAAAGATGTTAAAAGATGTGAAAATATGCTGAAGAACATATTATCACAACTCCAAAAAATTGCGATTTTCTATAAAGTAATGAAAAAATGACAGAAAACTCCTATTTGTCTCCAAATTTCAGCGCACGTCGTTCAGATTCTCTCGAACCCTTCGAACTCTTCGAACCTTTCGAACCACTCAAACCTTTCGAACCTTTTGAGCCCTTCGAACCTCTCTTGACTTCTTTTGGCAAAACAAGTTGCTTCACCTCGGCAAGCTTGTCGAGTGCGGCACGCCCAGCCTCCTCGCCGCGTGCTATCAGCTGGCGCGTATCGTCTTCCGAGAAGCTCGCACCATGGTAGCCCTCCACATTGGGGTGTATCAGCACATCGGCGTCCCGACGGTTCACCTGGTATTTGTCGAGGTCGGGGCGCACGTATTTCCATTCCAGAATCGACGCGAGGCCGCGCGTGTGCATCGTGCCGCGCGACTGCTGGGTGGCACGTTTTG